>JAEIGA010000031.1_pt1 | contig 169133 bp, 231 predicted proteins | sample 9270691 | NCBI WGS metagenome assembly JAEIGA01 (sample SAMN17057246, study PRJNA624740) | gut metagenome | biome: biome; isolation source: fecal sample | host: Bos grunniens | place: China: Xizang | collected 2019 | reverse complement strand
ATATGAAATTCTATATAAAAAAGAATATAATAATCAAGAAGAAGCGTTTATAGATTTAAATGAGCAAGAAATTAAATATATAAAACAATATAATAGCATCGAAAATGGTTATAATATATCTAAAGGTGGAATGTGTACAAATCATATAAGAAGTAGTGAAGACACAAAACAACGAATGATAAAATCACTAAAAGAATATTATAAAACACACGAAGCAACATTTAAAGGTAAAAAACATACTGAAGAGACTAAAGAAAAATTAAGACAATTAGCATTAGGAAGACCATCACCAATAAAAGGTAGAAAATTTACTGAAGAAGAAAAATCTAAATTTAAAATAACTAAAGTTTATGATAAAAATGGTAAAAATAATCCTTTTTATGGTAAAACACATACAGAAGAAACTAAACAAAAAATTAAAGAAAAAAATAGTAAATCTGTAGTACAAATTGATAAAGATACTAATGAAATTATCCAAATTTTTCCAAGTGGTAAAGCAGCAGCGGATTTCTTAGGAAAACCTCACGGTAGTACAGAAATATTTAATGCGTGTAAAAATAAAGTAAGATATCAAAATGGTAAACCACATAATCATAAAACAGCATATGGTTATAAATGGAAATATTTAACCGATATAGAAAGTTCAACGACTATCGAAAAGAATGGAAAAAAAATTCTATTAACTGAGTAGAGTACATCACAAGCAAACAATGGTGATGGAAGTGGGCGGCTCGTAGAAATACGATGAAGATATAGTCTCGACTACACGTATATATGAAGGTGTAGATGTTTTGAAAAAAACTGGATAGATTTTGCGAATCTATTTGAAGATAAAGTAACAACTGGTATTATCGGTACAGCATTAGGTGGTATAAACTTATTAACTAATGGTAAAGGATTGTTAAACCTATTTGGTGGTAACAATTGTAATAATTGTAATAACCAATGTAATTGTCCTGGTTCTGATATCACAGCACAATCTAATAGTATGACTCCTGAAAGTTTGTATCTAGAACGTAAAGAATGTGCTGATTATTTAGACATCACTAAACAATACTACGAAGGTAGATTAATTCAAAAGAATGAATTAACTAACGCTTTCTTTGATGCATATAAACGTGATGTTGATAACTCATTCGCTCTATATAAATTAAATAGAGATAGTAATGACGCTTTAATGTCAAGAATAGCAGAAGTTGATAAGAAAGTCGATATTATGGCTGCAGTTAGACCTTACCAAGATGCTTTAATAGATTGCAAAATTAATACTAACGCTTTGTTAGCTAATTACGCACTAGATAAAAGAACTTGTAGAATGATTGAAGGACAACTTGTATTACCTTCTACTCCTGTAATAAGTGGTTATGGCTCTTATAGCGCTTGTGTACCATCACAATCAACAACTACTAACGGATAATTAACTTAATGTTAGTCAGAGTGGGGGTTTTTTAACCCCTACTCATTATTTTAATAATTTTTAAAATCATGTATTATTATGAGTAATATTTTTGTAAATCAAACCGACCCAATTTTAGCAAATAAAGATATGTTTCAATATAGTCAACAACAATATTCACCAATTCAATATTATCAACAAAATGTTAATTTTAATACAAAAGATTGGGTAGGTGAACTTGATGACTTAACTAAAAAATTATCCGAAGATGAATTAGTAAAATTAAATACTAATAATGTATATTTAAGATTATCAACTGAAATCCAACAAAATGTACAAAATGAAATCATGAACTTAATTAAAAATAAATTAAATTCAAGAAATGATATTATTGATAATATCAAACGACAAATAACTATTATTAGAGATGTACAAGATGAAACATCTAATGAACAAAGAAAAAATATTGCTGAATTAAATGATTATATGAAAAATTATGCCCATTTAACTTTTCAACAATATAAAGATATTAAAAATAATGTAAATGTTGATTTAAATACTAATTCAAATACATCAACAAAAAAATCTAACAATAAAAAAGATAATATTCAATAGTCATGAAACCTGATGAAATTAAATTAAGAATTACATCTTATGCAGATGATTTAATTAATAAATTATTCCCAAATGATAATTTTTTTAACAAATTAAAAGGAGCTACCGCTAAATATTGGATAAAACAAAATGTTTGGAAATTGGATACTATTTTAATTAATTTTGTGGATAAAGATGGTGAAATTAATATGGTTGATACTGTAAATTTCTTCGTAAATGAAATTTTTAACGAAAATGAAGAATTTACTCTTGATATACAATCTTTATTCGAAAATAATCAATTATCACAATATTTACCTAATAAAATTATTGTATTTACTAAATCTGATTTAGTAAAACTTTTTGATATTCCACAACCTAAACCTATCATTTCGGTTAGTGAAGAACAAAATTGTTAATTTCTCTTATGTTTAATGGTTTGATAGAGATTCTTATTATAAGAGTCTCTTTTTTTTTATTTACTATTTATATTATATAACTCTATATAATACATGAAGTTAACAGAAAATCAATTACATAATATACTTAGAGAATCAATATATAAGGTGCTTAATGAAGATAAAAGAGGGGAAGACGCTAAAAAAAGATGTTTAGTGGTTATTAGAACACATTTTAATAATGCTGATTGGTTAGACACTCCTTTTAATCATACAGACAACCCTGAAGGACTATCACATATTGATTATATGTATAAACAATTTATGAATGAGTTTTATCACGACCCTAATTATAGAAGTAAACCTGTAATGAGGTTAGCACCATTATTCTGTAAATTAGCGTTTGAAAGTAATTTCCAGAATAGCAATCCTGATACACAAAAGTTAAATAGGTTAGCAGCTATATTACGTTTAATTTATAATATGGATGTGCAAGGTAAAAACGTATCTAGTAAGATAGATATAATTAATACTACTTTTGATGGTTTAAATAATCAGTTTGGAGTAATCATAGATAATTTAAACAAACAAGAGAATGAAAGGATGCAAAATACGCAATATGAAAGGAATTCTAATTATGAAGTAATTGGTCCTGTGGATTATGAAACTGCTCACGAATACGGTAATAAGTCTTGTTCTAACAGTAAATTATGTTATACACAATCACATAATATATGGAATGATTATACACAAAATGGGTGTAATAATGCATATATAATCATTCAAAAGGGATGGGAAACCATACCAGAAAAACATGATGATGAAAGTAATAGTGCATATGATACTTATGGATTGAGTATGATATTTGTTTTTGTAGATGGACAAGGTGATTTAGCATATTGTAATACTAGATGGAATCATGAAGCTAATTATAAAACAGGATTTAGTTGTGACCATGCAATGAGTAAAGAGTGGATAAGTCAATTAATTGGTATTAGATTTGATGAAGTATTTAAACCCAATAATAGATGGAAAGAATTACTTATACAAATAAAGAAAAGATTAAAGAATGGGGAAAATCCTGAAAATATATTTGATATGGTTGGGTATTTCTCTGGAGGATTTGCATGGGTTGAAATAGATGATAAATATAATTTAATAAATGAACAAGGTGAATTAATATGGAAAGGGGATAAATGGTTTGATGATATTGATACTTTCTATAAAGGATTTGCAATAGTTAACAGGGGAGATAGAGGATGGAATTTTATCAATACTAATGGTGAATTACTTTGGAACGAAGATAATTGGTTTGATAAGGTTGAGAATTTCGAGAATGGATTTGCAAGAGTTAACAAAGAAGGTAAAGGATGGAATTGGATAAATACTAATGGTGAATTATTATGGAAAGAAGATATATGGTTTGATTCTGCTTATAATTTCTCTGAAGGTTTTGCAAGTGTTAAATTAGAAGGTAGAGGATGGAACTTTATCAATACTAAATGTGAATACTTATGGGATAAAGATGAATGGTTTGATTATGTTTGGGAGTTCTTTAATGGATTTGCAGGAGTTTATAAAGAAAATAGAGGAAATAATTATATCAATACTAATGGTGAATTAGTTTGGAAAGGTGAGAAATGGCTTGATGATATTGATAATTTCGATAATGGATTTGCGGAAGTTAGATATAATGACACATATTATAAATTAAATACTAAAGGAGAGTTATATGGTAGAGATGGTAATAGAGTAATCAATGAACATTTAATACGCAGAGTAGTAAAATTAGTACTTAGAGAATATATAAGATAAAAAAAAAAAATAAAGGAGATTCTTATTATAAGAGTCTCTTTTTTTTTATTTTAATATATTTATATTATATAAAACAAAAAATTACAATAATTAATAATAATTAAAAAAACTTTAAAAAATTATGGCTGATAACACAGTTTTAAAACATTTTCAAATTTTTAGAAATAAACCGGGAGACGTAGTACCCGCAATTTCTCATGCTGCGGCAGTTACTGCTGCAGAAACGAAGTTTGCAACTTTAACAGGTTTAAAAGATGGTGAATTAGTATTATACAGATATAAATTAAATGATGAAACAACTATTCACACATTAGTTGGTGTTCATTATATATCAAGTGAAGGTACTGGTAGCACATACGAAATTTTAGGTAATTATGACCAATTGAGTGCTGAATATAAAGCATATGTTGATAGTGCTATTGAAGATTTAGCAGATGTTGCTCACTCTGGTGCTGCTGCTGATGTTACTGTTGCTGCTAAAACTGATGCTCAAGGTAACACAGTTGTTGCTGAAGGTACTGTACAAGGTACTTTAGAATCTATCGCTGCTGAAATAGATGCTATGGATAGTACTTACACTCTAGGTACATTGGTTAATGTTAATTTTGCACAAGTTGATGGTAAAGTTACTACTTTCACAACTGATGAAACTGCTCTTGAAGCAAGATTAACTGCTATTGAAGATAAGTCTATTATAGGTAAAAAAGCTATTGTTGTAACTTCTGAAGCTACTACAGGTAATAATGAAGTTTCTTTAAAATTAGCTGAAGAAACTATCTTAACTCAAAATGGAGATGGTTTAAAAGCTACTTTGAGTATTGTTTATAACAGTAATGATAAACAAATCGAACTTCATGGTGTTAATGGTGTAATTGGTGAACCTATTGATGCTACTGACTTCATCAAGGATGGTATGTTGGAAGATGCAGAAATTATAACTGCAACTAATGAAGATGGTTTGGTATCTGGTAAACGTTATATTAAATTCACTTTCAAAACTTACCAACAAGGGCAAGAAGGTGCAGAAGTATTAAAAGTTGAATACTTAGATGTTGAAAATTTATTTGATTCTTACACATCTGGTAATGACTGGATAGTAATTAACCAAACTACTAATGAAATTTCTCACGCTGAAGTTGGAGCTGCTGGTACATATGCTGTTAACGATGCTAATATAACTGTTGATAGTACTAATGAAAAATCTTTCAATGTACCTACTTTGACTGTTGATGCTGCTGGTCACGTTACCGCTGCTTCTGAAAAAACTGTTACTATTAAACTTCCTGCATCTATTAATACAGCTATTCAAAAGGTAGAAAAAGCAGAAGGTGAAAAGTATTTGAATGTAACAAAACTTGAAGGTTCAAACGATGTTACAATTTCTACTATTACAGGTAGTGTTAGTTATAATGATGATAAACTAGCTGTTGCATCTGACGTTAAAACATATGTTGATGGAAAAATTGGAGCTTTAGATACACCTGAAGTTGGCGTTAGTAGTGCTGAAACTAATAATGTAAAAGTTACTGTTAAACAAGTTGATGGTATAGTAAATAGTGTTGAAGTTGTTGATAACTCTGTTAATGCTACTGATGTTAGTAATGCTATTACAACCGCTATTGCTGCTTTAGATACACCTGAAGTTGGTGTTAGTAGTGCTGAAACTAATAATGTAAAAGTTACTGTTACACAAGTTGACGGTATAGTAAATACTGTAACAGTTGTTGATAACTCTGTTAATGCTGAGGATGTTAACACTGCTATTACAACTGCTATAGAAGGCTTAGTTTCTGAAAAAGTTGATACAAATGTAAAAGGTGATATAACAGTAAAAGTATCACAAGAAAATGGTGTATTAAATAGTGTAGAAGTTACTGATACTTTAGCTGAAGTTGCTCACAGTGGTAAAGCTGCTAATGTTGCTATAGATGACGAAGATGACTTGTATACAACAACTAACGTTGAATCTGCTTTGGCAGAAGTAATGGCTAAAGCTAATGCATTAGACGCTGCACAATTAAGCGCAGGTAATGGTATCAACATTACTGAAAACAAAATCAATAGTAATTTCGTAGTTACTATTGAAACTCGTACAGAAGGTGAATTCATTGTTATTAAAGGTGCTGGTGAAAATGGAACAGAAATAACATCAGTTAACGCTAACGCATTCGTTAAAGATGGTATGTTGAAATCGGCTGAATTGAATGGTACTGACCTTGTTTTGACTTGGAATACAGACGGTGACCCTAATGCTGATGGTACTAATGGTGATGTTGTAAGAATTCCTCTTAATAGTTTAGTTGACGTTTACACTGCTAAAGAAAATGACTGGATTCAATTAAATGATTTTGAATTCTCACACAAAACTCAAAGTGCATTCACACAAGTAGAGGGACAAGATGCTCCTCAAACAACTTTTGGTGCTAACGCTGCTGACGTAACTGTTAATAACACAGAAAGTAAAAGTTTCAATGTACCTACTTTGACTGTTGATGCTGCTGGTCACGTTACCGCTGCTTCTGAAAAAACTGTTACAATTACACTTCCTGGTGAAATTGATACAGCTGTTCAAACAGTTACTTCTACTGAAGAAGTTAATGCTACTAATAAATTTGTTGTTGTAAAAGCTACACGTGCAGAAGGTAGTAATGATGTTGTTTTAAAGACTGTATATCAAACAAAAGATGTTGAAGGTGCTACAACAGACGATAACGGTCTTGCTACAGCACACAGTGTTAAAACATATGTTGAAGGAAAAATTGCTAATGTAAATACTGCTATTGCAGATTTAGATGCTACATTAACTCCAGATACAACTATAAACACAGAAACAGCAAACGTAATTAAAGTATCATTAAAACAAAAGGATGGATTAATTAAAGATTTAGCACTTGAAGTTAGTGACACTTGGGATGCTGGTGAATACTAGGATTTAGATAAACACTATATAAAAAGGGTGAGTAAAAATACTCACCTTTTTTTTTTATAAAATTATATAAAAAAGATAAAAAAGATATATTTATAATATATAATAATAGAATAAACACAATCCGTATAAAATGTCAGTAGATATTAGTCAAATTGAACCAATATATGGGGTAAAAGTGGAAAATATTAAAGAGGAAAGTGATATAATTTCTCAAGACTTAGATGTAAAAACAGAAAAAATTTTACCTAAGAGTGATATATGGGTAGATGGTGTTAGAGTAGATGGTTATAACACACATTTATATGAATATGATGGGGAGAAATTTGTTACTAAAAATTCAACAAAAGGTTTGTTAAGTATACAAGAAGGTGCGAGTATAAAAATATGGTTAGACGCAAATTCTTTTGACTTTATAAAAGATAATAAAGGATGTATATTAATAGATGATTATGTTGATAATAATTTAGTATTAACCGAATATCCTTGTTATTATGATAAACAAAAATTATTACATGAAGCATTAAATGAATCAACAGATTTAAATGCTGTAGTTGAATTTACATTTAGAGACAATAAATGGTTTTATTCAGGAGGATTAAGAGTTACATATAGTGGTGATGTAGATATTACCGTTAATTCAAATACAACTGAAGAAATTAATGTTATAGGTGTTAATCTTGGGCAATATAAAGATGGGGATACTATCGATATAGGAACCTCTCTTGAAGATATACTATCAAAAATGTTGTGTAATGAAATAGATGTAGTTGCAACAAAACCAAGTGTTAGTATATCTATTAATGGTATTAAGAATGGAAATATATATGAAGTAGGTAGTCAAATTAAAGGAAGTATTACAACAACATATACTGATGGTAAATTTACAGGAAAAACTGGATATTCTTACGCACTAAATGCAGGTTGTGAACCAGGAAATATTACATATTATAAAAATAATACAAATTTAGAAAGTAGTTCATTTGATTTTGTTATCGGTAATGAAAAAATCACATTTAATTGTGTACAAAACTATGGAGAATCTAGTGAAGTTCCTGTAAAAAATACAGGTAAAGATTCTTCTGTTAAAATTACTGAAGGAACAGCAACATCAAATTCAATTACTATTTATGGTAAATATAAATATTTTTATGGTATTGGTGTTAATCCTGAAGATGAACCAATGACATTAGAAAAAATAGAACAATTTAATCATAAAGAATGGTTAAATGATTCTGAAAATATATTACCGACAGAAATAACATCTACAGATGAAAACCCATGTTTGTTTTTAGTTATACCACAAAATTGGGAAATTACTCAAACAAAAAATAGTTTAGGTGGAGATGCATTAGATGTATGGAGAGAAACATCAAATACTATTGAAAAATATGGTATAATATATAAAATATGGTATATATTTTCACAAGGTGCGATAACATTTAAAGAAATAACAATAAGTAAAAAATAAATAAAGGAATATAATGGCAAACTATAAGACAAAAGACCAAGTAAATTTGAATTGGGTGCAAACATTTCAAATGAAATCTAAAGCACCTGCTGTTGCCAATCGTATTTTTGAATATTTTACTGATGCTCAAAGTTATGTTGATAATATAAAAGATAGTGCAACTGAAGGTATTCGTATAACTGTATTAAAAGACTATATTTTAATACCTGATACTAATGGGGTTCAACCTAATGGTGAGGGTTATATTGAAACAAAAGAATATGGTTATGCAGGTGTATATTATGTTGAATCTATTGGTTATACTGATGAAGATGATATTTTATATCCAGGAGTGTTAGTTAAAATAGGTAGAAGTAATTTCGGTTGGTTCAAAGGAAATGCTGTTACAGAAGATGGGTCTACATTTAAATTATTTGGTAGTAAAACAGGGGATTTGTATTTAAATGATAATACACTTAATTTATATGAATTAACTGAAAAAATTGAATCCGAACAAACTATTAAATATTGGAAATTAATAGCAAATCTTAATATACAACAACCATCAGGAGAATATATACACAAAATATATTATATATTAAGTGATAATAATAAAATACATCCTGAATGGGATAAAAATGTTTGGTCAGAAGAAATACCAACTAATTACGAAGATTTTGATGGAAAATCTGTATATTTATGGTCAAGAATATATGATGTTGAAGATAATCAATATAATTATTTAGTATCATTAGTACATTCATCACTTAATCTTGGTACATTTACAATTGAAAAAATATAAATAATAATTCAAATAATAAATAATTTATAAATTAATAAGACTATGGCTGAAAAATTTAGAAGTTTACAAATTTTCAGAAATGATGTTCCTTTTGTTTTGGATACATTAGGACTAGATGGTTTGAAAGGGTATATCCAAGGATTATTAGAAGATAAAAAATTATCTTTAAATGATGGTGAACCTATCTCTATTCGTTATAAAAAATCACAAGACGATAATAGTGTTCATTGTATAAATGGTATTGCTTATAATGATGGCGAAAATACTACAATTTTATGGGATGAAGTTAATATCGTTACAAAGCCTCAAACATCAAGTGATACTGAGTTTGTTACAATATCACACACAGTAGACCAAGATGGTATTATTACATTTACTGTATCTAATACGTTAGGTAATTTTAACACTACCGAAAATGGTTTAGCTACTACAGAAGCAGTTAAAACTTATGTTGAAGGACAATTATCTGCTTTTTCACCAGATGCTATAACTGCAGTTGAGGGTAGAGATACAGATTTCGTTTCTGTAAGTGTAAGTGAGAAAGATACTGATGGTAAAGTAGTTGTTACAGCAGAGGTTACTACTGCTGAAACTATTGAGAGTGATGGGTTAGCAACAGCATCACTTGTTAAAACTTATGTTGACGATGCAATTGAAACAGCAGTTGAAGGTATTGTAATACCTGAATTACCTGATTATACAATTACACCACTAGATGATGCTGACGAAGGATATTTGAAAACTTATCAATTATTCAAAGGTGGTGAAGCTGTTGAAGGTTCAAAAATTAATATACCAAAAGATTACTTAGTTAAATCTGCATCTATAATAGATGTAACAGAAGATAATAAACCTCAAGAAGATTTAATAGCAGGTAAATATATTGATTTTGTTATCAATACTCAAGCTAATGATGGTAATGTTGAACATCTTTATATAAACGTAACAGATTTAGTAGATGCTTATGTTGCAGGTAAAGATATATCTATAACAGATAATAATACAATTAATGTTAGTTTATCTAATGCTATTACACCTAATACAACAGTAGGATTTGCTAGTCCAGATAATCCAATCCCTGCAGGTGCAAGTTTAGAAAAAGTTTTGAAAACAATATTAGTAAAAGAAGTTGAAGCTATATCAGTAAACCCAACAAATAGTTTAAGTGTATCAGGTGATGCACAAAGAGAAGTTGGAACTGCATTAGGTACAATTACTTTAACACCTAGTTATACTGATGGTTACTACACATCATCTGACACAGCAGTATATACTAACAAACAATTCGACACAAACAATGGCACAACAAACGGAAGATTAAATGCTGGTTGTGAATCTGGTGCTGTAACTTATTATAAAGGAATTGCAACTATTACAGACCAAGTATCTGAAGAAGATGGATTCCAATATGTTGATAACACTACTACTACTAAAAATGAAACATATAGTTTCCAAATTACAACTGCTTATGAAGCATCAACAGTAAATAAGTGTAAAACAAGTTCAAATAAGGAACAAACTATTTCAATACCAAGTGGTACTACTATTAAGAGTGACGCAAAAACTGTTAAATTCTATCATAAAACTTATGTAAGTCCAATTCAAGGATTAGTTTGGGATGCAGCAAAGGGTTATTTGGTTAAAGATGGTGTACAATATGTACCTGAGACTACATTAAAAGATACTATGTCTACTAATGGTGAATTCTTAACTTCTACAACACAAAATAAAACCGAAAAACCTCAAATACCTGCAGCATCATCATTATGTGTGATAGTACCTAAAGATGTAACATTTACAGTTTATTCTACATCAGATAGTTCTCAATCAAATTTATTTAATCAATTTAAAAAATATAGTACTACAAACCAATTAAATATAGATTATGACATTTATATTTATTGTAATAATGGGGATGCAGCATTTACTGTTACAGGTTTAATTTATAGTAATATTGAATAATTAATTAATAAAAATAATAGAAATGGCAGAATATATAAAATTTGAAGGACAAAGATTAGGAAACCCTTTTACATATGTTGCAACAGGTAGATTCCCTATAGTTGGTGCGTCAGTATTCCCTACATATGACGATATGCTAGAATTTGTACAATCTAGTACATCAACAGCGTATGGAGGTACTACATTATATGTAATTGCTGATACAGATACTTCTAAAAACGGTTCTTATGAAATTAGATTTAAAGATTTAACACCTGATGAAAATGGTGCTTTACAATATTTCATAGATGAAGAATCTAATTTAGAAGCAGTAAAATTAGTTAATGTTGATGAACAAGGTGGTATTGAAAGTGGTAATATTATTTACGGATTCTACAGAGAAACTACATTTATAGAAGAAAGAACTGAAGATGGTGTAAAAAAATATTACAATGGTACTACTGAAGTTGAAGTTACAGATGTAACTGAAGATGAAAAAAATAGTGTATTACCTTGTATAGTTTTAAATTTAACTAATGGTGATAAGATTTTTATTAACGCTGAAGCATTCCAAGCAGTATCAGATACTTTTGTTAACGCAGGTTCATATGACCCAACAAATAAAAAATTAACTTTAACTAAAAATGATAATAGTACTGTTGTAATTGATTTATCAGGTATCACTTTTGAAATTCCTGAAGGTGCTGTAGCAGATGAATTGACTGTTACACAATCAGGAGTTTTAACTCAAGATGTTATGGACACAATCAAAACTTATATCGATAACTACGATTGTGGTACATTTTCATTATCTTTGATATAGATTAATCTGAAGCGTAAAACTTTAAATAACTTTTAATAATAAAATCCACTTCATTATTTTGAGGTGGATTTTATTTTTTAATTTTGTAACATTTTAATTTAATATATTGTTATATATATGTAACTAAAATTTTAATTAAATAAAACATGAGTATGATAGATAATTTTGAACAAATAAAAAAATTATTAACATTTAGTAAAGATAAAGAATATTTTTATTTTTGTCAGATAATAGTAAGGAGAAAAGATTTAGATGACCAATCTACTATGAGTTCAAATAATATAGTAATAAGAACTATATATATTGATTCATTAGAAAAATTTAATAGAGAAGAAAAAATAATTAAAAATATATGTAAGGAAACACAAGGCAGAGCATATATTAATATTGCACCTAAATCCTATAAATTATTAACAAAAAAAATGTTAAAATTATTAACTGACAGGATTTGTAATGACGATTATATTTCACCACAAAAAATATCAGATAGTGCTGCAGGTATGATAAAATCATTTCAACCTGTATGGTTAGTTGATATTGATGATAAAGATTACAAAATTTTAAATTTATGTACGGATATTATTGACAATAAATGCGAACCATTTGATGAAAATCAAAACAGTAAAATTATAGATGTTATTGAAACGAAAAATGGTAGTCATTTACTGACTAAACCTTTTAATTTAAATAAATTCCAAGAAGAATGTAAAAAAGCAGGTTTATTAATGCCTGATGTACATAAAAATAATCCTACGATATTATATATAAATTAAAAACAAATTAAATATGAAAAAAATAGTAATTTTTTTAAGTTTATTATTACTATCCTTTGTTAGTATGTGTCAATGTGATAGTATTTTTGTTAATTTAGATACTTTATTCTATAAAGTTGTTGAAAATGGGCATGAATATAAACCTGTTAAATATATAGAAGAAATAAATGAAGATGATACTATTCAATATTTAACGGTAGATATTTGTGATGGAGATTCTATTATTTTAATTGCTGATATAGGTACTATGAATGAAAATGAATGTACTTTTATATGGGATTTTGGTGATGGTATTATAGATACAATTAATGGTAATACTTGGGCACCACATAAATACGAAACAGTGACAGGGTATAATGTATTTTTAAGAGTAATTAATAATAATGGTTGTGAATATACAAATTCAACAGAAATAAGAGTTAGAATAGCAAAAAACCCTATCAAAACACTTAACCCATTAAGTGATATTTGTTCAGGAACTGAATTAGGTATTAATGCAAGTTTTGGTGCTAATTCCACTATAATTGTTGATTCTTTAACTTTTGAACGACAAGCAAAAGAACGTTATGAAGAAACAGTTTTTATACCTGATGGACCTCAATGTCATCATGTATCTTCAAGTGGTTGTTATGATGCTCCTGTAACTTTTGACCAATTTCCACCAGGGGCTACAGTACAAGATGGTGATGATATATTAGCATTATGTATTAATATGGAACATTCATATTTAGGTGATTTGAAATTGGAAGTATTTTGTCCAAATGGTCAAAGTATAGTATTAAAAGACTTTTATGATGGAAGTGGTACAAATCTCGGTAACGATATAGATGAATCATATAATCCAAATTGTTGTGATACGTCTTGTGCACCAATGGGAGAGGGGTGGACGTATTGTTTTAGTACTCAATATCTTGATGGTGCTCAAGGTTATATAGGCAATAGTAATAGCGGAACTGCTGATTCTACAAATACAGTTGATACTATAGGTTATTATCAACCACTTGGTTCCTTTGATAACTTGATAGGTTGTCCTTTGAATGGTGAATGGATGCTTAGAGTTTGTGATACTATGAGTATTGATAATGGGTTTGTTTTTTGGTGGGATTTAGAATTAGGACAAACAGGTGTTGATTGGGAATATCAAGTACCATTAGATAGTGTAATTTTTAGTGGTGTTGATTTTATACATCAAACAGATGCTTTTAGTGGATTATTTGCTCCTTCTATTGATGATTATGGTGAATATATAATAGATATTACTATAATAGATGATTTTGGGTGTATATGGGATACTAATACTAATTTAACGGTTATACAAACACCTGTTTTTGATTTAGGTAATGACACATCAATGTGTGAAAATAATTCAATAAATATTACAGTACCTATTGAAACAAATTCATATATATGGGAACCTAATGGTGAAACAACTCAAAGTATAACAGTTTATGCAATACCTAATACTGATGTAGTTACATATACAGCAATGGCAACACAATATAATGATAATATATTTTGTTCATATCAAGACTCAATAAAAGTTTTTACACATCCAGGTGTTTTAGCATCGTTTTCATCTGATAAAACACCTTTAGAAGGGTGTGAACCTTTTGAAATAAATTTTATTAATAAATCAACAAATAATTTTATTAATACTTGGTATATAGGTGATAATGTATCTAATGAAATTAACCCATCATTAACTTTACCTTATGGTGTATATGATGTAAAGTTAATAGTTGAATCTCAAAATGGTTGTAAAGACTCAATATGGTATAATGATTTAATTACAGTTTTTACTCATCCCAAAGCAGATTTTGGTTTTGAACCTTTAAACCCTTACGCTTCTGAACCAACTGTTAATATTGTTAATTTAACAGAACCTAATAATAACAATAATCAATATCATTGGGTAATACAAACAAATAAAGATAATATTAATGATATTATTAACCTTTTTGGTAATAACCCAACATATACTTGGTATCCGCAATCAGAACAAACAGTTGCAGGTGATTATTACATATTTTTAGACGCTTATAGTGTGAATATTGCTCAAAGTGGTTATACTTATGAATGTCATGATACTTTATCTAAAATAATAACAATTATTAATGATAATCTTTTATTCCCTAATGTAATTACACCTAATAATGATGGTATTAATGATGTTTTCGTAATTCATAATTTAATAGATGGACAAGCATTTCCGGATAATGAATTATCTATTTATGATAGAAATGGTAAAAGAATTTTCTTTAAACAAGATATTAGACACGAAAATGACTTTTGGAAACCAACAAATGAACCAACAGGTACTTACTTCTATAGATTTATTGGTAATGGTCCTGTAAAATCTGTTGAGTATAACGGTATAATAGAAATTTTAAGATAATAAATAAAAACAAATAATTTAAAATTATGGCAAAAATTTATAGTAAATACATTAAAAATGAAGAACACGTTTGGTATAATTCAAGTAATATTTTGTATAGTGTAATTTTTGATGACCAAACAAATAATAACAAAAATTTAAAAATCGTTTTTAAAGGTGGACGAACTTATTTATATACTGATGTATCACCTTTAGATTATGTCTCATTTAGAGAATCTGAATCCCAAGGTAAAACATTAAATGAAGTTATTCTAAAATATAACTGTGAAAAATTAAACAATACTGATTTAACCAATTTAGAAAATCTAAAAAATTATTATCAATCATTAGATGATATTAGTATTAATAATTACACAATTAAATATAATAACCAAAGTGGTGAATTTCAATTACTTAATAATAACGTGCCAATATTTGAAGGTTTAGAATGTAATGTATCATTAATTAATTTATTCCGTTCAATGAACATTAATTATAATTTAATTGAATTTGAAAAAGATGAGCATATACAAACATTAACTGAATTTGTACATAAAACTATTTAATAATCTTTACTTAAAGAGATTCTTATTATAAGAGTCTCTTTTTTTTATTTATACTATTTATATATGTATATAATATATATTATTTTTAGTAAAATGGATAAAAAAATAAAATTAACAGAAAATAATTTACGAAAAAACAGCAAGAAAGCACACGCACTTCAGTCGTGTGATGAATTGTTGAAAAATTTTTCTTTTTTTTTTCTTTTAAATTGATGTTTTTTCAAAGTTCAGACTATTTATATATAGAAAGATGACAGAAAACTATGAAAAGTAAAGATAGATGGAAAAATAGTAATACAAGTATATATAATTTAGGGTACCATATTATATGGTGTCCTAAATATAGAAGAAAAGTTTTAGTTAATGAGGTTGAAAATAGACTAAAAGAATTAATACATACTAAATGTGATGAACTTGATTGTGAAATATATGAACTAAATATTATGCCTGACCATGTTCATTTATTTGTTAAAACAAAACCCACAATAGCACCTCATTTTTTAATACAACAACTAAAAGGAGTCACATCCAGAATACTTAGAAGTGAATTTAAACACTTAAAAAGTAAACTACCGAATATGTGGACACGCTCATATTATATTGAAAGTGTAGGACATATATCACAAGATACAATAAAAAAATATATACAAGAACAAAAAAATAAATGATTCTAAACTACAAATATAGGTTATACATTAATAAACATACGCAGGAGTTGTCACAGTTAGTGACAACATCTACCTACGTTTGGAATCATATTGTAAGTTTATACCGTAGATATTATAAATTATATAAAACAAACCCATCTTGCACTCATATGCAAAAACATATTGCTAAATTAGCAAAACGTAACCCTTATTGGAGTAAGATGGGGTCACAATCTCTACAAGAAATATGTCAGAGAGTGGATGTTACCTATAAACAATTCTTTAAGAAAATAGGTAAAGGTAGACCAAACTATCATAACCCTCATAAAGCAGGGTCATTTATGTTTAAAGGTAAAGTAGGATATTCACTTAATGGTAATGAAATTACCATTAATAAAATAAATCGTACCTTTAGATTTAAACTAACAAGAGAGTATGGAACAGTTAAAAATGTACATATTAAAAGAGATAACCAAGGTTATCTATGGTTAATAATCACTACTGAGGTAATGCCAAAACATTACGAAAGACTTGGTGATGCAAGCATCGGAATGGATTTTGGGATGAAACATTTCCTTACTACTAGTGATGGTGAAATTATAGATAGTCCTGAGGTATATAAGAAATCTCTAAAATTATTAGCAAAACTAAACCGTAACTTATCACATAAGAAAAAAGGCAGTAATTCTCGTAAAAGAGCAATAAAGCGATTAGCAAAACTACATGAAAAGATAGCAAATCAGCGTAGTGATTTTCAGTGGAAGTTATGTCATGAATTATGTAAGACATATTCATATATTGCTATAGAGGATTTAAATCTTAAAGGTATGCAAAGGTTATGGGGTAGAAAGATTAGCGATTTATCATATGGAGAGTTCATTACTAAATTAGAGTATATATCTCAGAAGTATGGTACTGTTATAGTAAAAATAGGAAGGTTCGAAGCAAGTAGTCAGACTTGTCATTGTTGTGGGTATAAGAACAGTGGAGTTAAGAATTTAAATCTCAGGACATGGGTATGTCCTGAGTGTGGAGTGGAGCATGACAGGGATATAAATGCTGCAAAGAACATATTAGGTATATCATATGGGAAGGGCATTTCCCATGACATGAGCAACAGTAAATCTGAGTTATCTTATTGATAATCAGTAGTTGTGATGATAGTCGAAGAATCTCACCTACTTTAGTGGTGGGAGTATGTCAAATGACATTGTAAAAGAAACTGTACAAAGGATATTAACAGAAAGTTATCAAACCGATAATTACACACATTTTGCGGTTAATAAAAAAACAAATTTGATTGTTAATGGTTGGGATTATAGCGATGTAGAACCTGAAGATTTAAAAAATAATAAATATGATTATTTTTTGATTGATTTAGAAGATAATGATTTTAATCCTAAAGATTATAAAATTTTGACACGAAAAGGTTGTCAAAAACAAGGTATTAATCCTGATGATATGAATAATTGTTGGTCTAATAATGGAGAAGTACCATGTTCACAAGAATTAAATGAAGCATGGTATGATAAATTTAATTTTATTGGTTCAAAAGCAAAACAAGGTGTTACTAATACAGGAAAAGCAATAGGTAATGCTGTTACTAATACAGGAAAAGCAATAGGTAATGCTGTTAATGATAAATATCAACAAACAAAACAAGGTATTAAAAATTATAAAGATAATATAAATACTTATTCGCAATTTAAAGATAATGAACGTCAAGCAACAAAAAAACAACAAATAGTTAATAATATGATTTCAGAATTAGAAAAATTTATAAACTCAGGTATATTAAATGACGTTTCTTATGGTAAAAAGGCTAATATAAGCGCACAATCTTTAATAAAAGCATTAAAATATGTTGCTAAATCTGGTTATGGTAGTCAGATATTGACAAATCAAAATGATGCAGCTAATTTTAAGGCGAACTCATCACCTTTTAAGAATAACGCTGCATATAAAGGATAAAATAATATAAGATAGAAAAAAAAGAGGAATTAAAAAACTCCTCTTTTTTTTTAACATTTTTTTAGATATGTAATACGTTTTATTTCTAATTTATTATCGTCAAGTTCTTCAATATCTTTTACTGTTGGTTTGGTTCCCCATTCAACAGCATTATTTAATATTAAATGCATTGGCTGATTAAATTGTTTTAATATTTGTTTATCAGTTAATTCATAAGCAAGATTTCCATCATAATAAATTCTAATAAACTCATCTTCCCACCAAAGAGAATATGTAATAAATTGTTCATCAGGATTTTTTACATAATATTGTAAAGGGTTTGTTGCTTTATGATTACCATTTTTATCAAGATAATGAATATTTGGTTTTAGAATAATATTATTTGATGATGCATATTGGATTTTATCTTCATTATATGCTTCAACAATATCTATTTCAGGTGGCCATGTTTTAGAACCTGTTAACCATATAGCAGGCCACATATATTTTTCATTTGGTAATTTTGCTTCTATTTGGAGAATACCTTGATAAAATGTGTCTTTAGAAACTATTTTACCTGATTTAAAAGGTATAGTCCATTTTTCAGGGTAATCCTCAAACCCTGTTCGCCATTCAGGTATATCCTTTTTATAAAATTCTTTAGGTTCATAATTAGTATATAATGCAAGACTTTTATTAGATATACAAATTGTATTATTTTTATCACACATACCAGGTTCTTGAAAGTAATTATTCATATTACCTGCTTGCAAAGGTCCATAACCTTCCCCAATATTCCAAAAAGTATTAATATCTTTTTGTGTGTTAAAAGAATATATTTTTTCAATATCATATTCATCAGTTATTTTCAATCTATTTTTTTGAGGTTCAATACCTAACATATTTAGTAAGCAATTAATAACCATGTTTTCTTATATTATTTTTTATATTATTCAGAGTTTCTTGACTAGTTCTTAAACTATTTAATTCATTAGTTCCTAATATTCTTATCAAAAAACCTTCAAAATTCATATTTGAATTTTCAATTAAAGTTTTTATAATATTAAATATCACTAAATTAGAATTTTTTCGTTCTTGGACGATTTTTTCTATTTCATCTAAATTATTCATTATCAATATTTTATGTTATTTTTAATGCTTCTCTCATTTGTTTTGTATAATCAGGTACTGAAATTTTTTCATAACCATCATTAGTTAACCATATAATTTTTCTATCTGCTACTTCATAACCTAATTGTTCTAAACATAAAGCATAACAAGATAATTGCATTATGTAATATGAATACGGTTCATCATATAAATTATCAAATGGTGGTAATACCATAATATTATTTTTACGTGAGAAATCTTTTATAAGTTCTTTATTAGTATTATGTGTAACTATAAAATTATAATCTGCTAAATATGTGTGAGATGGGCTATCAACTTCAATACATTGAGTTGGTACCAAATCACATTTTACAACCGATATTATATTTCTATATAATTCCTTTTGTAATTCATCTTCAGTAAAATCTATTTTATTTAATTGTATATAGTTACTACATTTAAAAGGTATTTTTTTACATTTAAAATTCAAATATGAATGAAATAAAGTATTTTTGAATTTATAATAATGTATACCTAAATATGATAATAATTGTTCACATATTTTATGTACTTTAAATGGAGCAACTAAGTTTAATGAATAATAGTATTCATTTTTGTCTGAATTTTTTGCTCCATAACAATCCATTATTCCACATAATATATCCCAACGTTCATCAATTGTTGAATTTAATAATAATTCATCTAAAATATAATCAGTTTTTTTAATATTATATTTTGATAATACATTATTTTTTAACAATACTTCTTTCACAGGGTTATCTAACTTATCACATAACCATAATCCAAATTCATACGCCAATCCATTAAATATAAGAGTGTTATTACTACTATTAATTGGTTTATTTATGATAATTTTAACTTCATTTCGTTTATCTTTTTTCATAAAATCACTAATTTCTTTAGTTGTCATAACAACTTCTTTTTCAATTTTATGATTTCTAAACCATTTTTTTTCATAATATGTGATATTAACTAACCATCTATGTTCATAATCACTTACAATAGATTCATTATCATTAAATGTAATTTTCATACATGGATTATAATGAACTTCTGATTTATGTAATACTTTTGATGGTTTACCATCTTTATCATATACATAATCATCAGTTGTTAATTCTCCCATATTTTTAAACCCATTTATTGTTAAAATAGGTGTATCTAACGGTAACCCTTTCCAATCATAGAGCAATAATTTCCATTTCTTATCTGTTTCGTTATAATATGTAAACAACATATCAAATGTACCAGCATATGGAGTAATATCTTCATAATTTTCATTAATACCCATATAAACCTGTGCTTCAGGCATAACTGGGTAAATTTTATCATTATTAAAGATGTCATTATAAAATTTAAGTACACCTTCTTGTTTATCTGAATATGGTATTAAATAACCTTTTTCATATTGAGGTTTAACAACATCAGGTATTAGTTCAGGATGTCCCATTAAAAAGTGCATATATGCTTCTCCAAATAAGTGTGTTGAGGTTCCATTATTTGTTGCTCTAATATTATTTTCTTCCCATTGACGTTTAACCTCTTCAACAGTTAATTTTTTTTTAAGAGCAACCCCCAATGCTTTTTCATCCCAATCAACATGTGGTACAAATTGGTGGGTTGTAGCAGATACACTTGGTACCTCTACAACTTCACCATTATCTTTATGTATATAATATTTATGTGGACCCTCTTGAAATTCTAATCGTTTAAAAGATTCTTTTATATTTTCTCTTATACGAGTAACTTCAATAGGTTCTTGACGATTTTTTGCTTGAATATCTTTTATATTTATCAATCTCATTATTTACAATATATTTTACGTGTTAGTAAATGACCTATATTAGAATCAAATACCTCATACATTTGAGCAGGTTCCTCATATAACATGCCATTTGTTAAAGCAAAACTATTATAACCGATAATTGACCCATTTACAACAGCATTATTAATTGATACACATTGATGAAAATGTCCTAAATAAATTTTATCCTGTTTTAATACTTTACCCCATTTTAATGCTAATCTATTTAATGCAGGATAAATACCACAAACAGTTCCATTACCACCACCTTTTATTTGATATCCATGACAAAATACAAATGTTTTATTATCAGGTGTATTAACAACTGCTAATTCAGATTCAGGGATGCAAAATTCTATAGGTAATCCCATCATCTTACTTTGACTTTCGATGTTTTTATACATTATATATTCATATGACATCTTAAATCCGTTTGCATGTTGTATTTTCTTTGTGATTCTACTATGATTACCAACAATTCCAATGAATTTAATTGATTTTAAATTAGTTGTTTCACAAACATATTTTAACCCACCAAATATAATACTTTGGGCTTCTAATGTTGCTTCTATTGGCGTTAAACCATTACATTGTGCTAATTCTTCATGAATGTAACCACTAATTGTATCACCTAATGAAGCAAATATTAATTCATCAACATTATCTACACGTAAACACTCACTTAAATTTTCAAAATATTTCTTTATGCGTAATTTTGCAATATCAAGATTATATTCGTTTAAGTTTAGTACACTTGATGGTACAACCGTTTCTTCTATGTGTGCGTCTGAAAATAATGCAACTGCATAACGATTCCCTTTTGCTTTATTACTATATTCAAAATTATACGTTTTAAACGGTAAAGATTCTACATCTTTATATTTACGGAAATTTTGATATTCTGCTTCATCTTCTCTTGGTGGAAAATCATGTACAGGTTTTACAACACTTTCAACAGGTATAGGATTTTTTAACCAATATTTAACACCATCATGAATATAAAACCCTTGTGCTTTTAACACAGCCCTAAGTTTTTTCCTTGAAATCCCTAAAGCATAACCCAATGCTCTAGCACTTTTAAAATATTTACCATTATCTCCAATAATAGGGTTATTACCCCCTTGATTTAATACATATTTATCTGCCATATATTTTTTTTTAATGTTTATTTATATTCTAATCAATTAGCAGTCTAACATAAAATAGTTAAACTGCTAATATTTATGTTATTTAAAGAATTATTAGTAATAATATTGATGAAATCAAAATACCAACTAAATCACTTAATAATTCAAATAAACCAACTTTTGTTGATTTACCATGCTTGTAATAAGCATCCAAACCTTGAAACCAAATACCAAACATAAAAGTTATAACTCCTGTTAATACTATGGTTTCCGTAGTAGTTTTATACATACTAAATATAAAACCAATTATTAATGATATTATCATTGATATGATAATATGCAATGAATTGTTTTTTGTAAAAAATTTTTTTAACATAATTCTACTTGTTTTATTAATTATTAATTATATCTGTAAACAGAATATTCTCCACTTTTAAAGGATATAGACTTTTTTTATCTTGTGTTATAAATAAAACCAATTTATAACTACAATTATCTTTTACTAACGCATTGTAAAAATCCTCATATTCTTTTTTCCATTGCGTTTTATTTAAATTCTTTCCTCCAAAAATAGTACCATCATTTTTATATACACATAGAAACGGATACTCATCTTTCTTTAATTTGTACTTCTTTAAATTTATCATAATTTTTATAATTAATATTTACCATTTATCCAATCTATAACAGGTAATTCTTTATTACCTTTTTTCCATATAAACCACGCATATGCGATTGCACTACTATCAAACGAGTCAAAATCCCCATTTCTTGCGCATATTACTCTATCAGAAAATACTAATACTTTATATGGAGGCATATTTTTAAACATTACTTGTCTCTTTTGTCCCTCTAAAAATGTTAATTTTAATAACATACAAACATATGAACCATCTGATACCATATTAATTGAATGTTCAACAAATTCTTTTGCATATTTATATGGTGGATTCGTTATAATATGCATGTTAACATTGTTATCTGTATTTTTTAAAAAATCTTCACAACCATCACCATAACCTCTATCTATTAAATCTTTTGATATAACATTTAAATTATATTCTTTTAACACTTCTGATATATGACCAATTCCACAACAAGGTTCTAATATTGTCTTATCTCTTAATTGTATGTCATTATTATCACAATATTCAATTAATGCTATAGTAATACTAGGATGTGTTGCATAAAAATCATGTTCTTCTCTAATGTAATTACTATGATTTGAAGCTCCTAATATACTAAATGTAGATTTATGACTACCTATCCACTCTTTACTACTCATAACTTTAATTATTTTCTATTACTAATTTCATCATATTTAAACAAAATTTTGGTATTACACAACCACTATATTGTTTCTTAATATCATTTAATGTTAATGAACGTTTACGTCTACCATATATTTTACCTACAACCTCTTCATATTTTAATATCATTTTTTTATCATTTTCTGATAAATCTTCAAACAATATTATATCTTTATTCTGATTTTTCTTCGCCATAACATATATATAACATTCATTTTTAATATTTTGTTACAAAACAATATATTTTTTTTTATTATAAACCGTTTTTCAACCCTATCTTATTCATCTGTATTTTTATAATGATAATTTGTTCGTTCTATCTCTTTATTTAATTGAGATATAATCGTTTTTAAATTTTCTTGTTCTTTTAAATATTCTTCAAGGATTCTTTCTTCAAGTTGTGTTTGGTGCTTTAAACTTAAATATTTTTTTCGAAGGTTTAAGTATTCCATGCACCATATAATTCCACGTATAATAAAATCCGCAATTACAACCAACCCTATTGCTGCTAATATTATGATTATCACTTTCATATTTTAATGTATATTATTTTTATAATTTAGGTTCTTCCGGTAATTTCATCCAAAATTCATACTTTTCTAAATCAGAATCATACTCGTCACCGTCTTCAGTATCCGAAGAATTATGCTCCTTATTAAATACTCTTATTGTAGATTCTTTGAAATTATAATCCCACACAAGAACTCTTTCGTTATCCTTTGGTTCTTCTATCGATAATTTTTTCCATTCCATATTATCAAGTTTATTTATTTTTTTATACGCAATTTCAGTTAATTCAAATATAGGTAAATCTTTAACTAATAATTCTCTTTTAATTGAAGGAATACCTGATTTACTACCGTCTCCTTTCAAATATACTTCATATAGTGATGCTTGAGCAGTTTCAATTGGTGTACAATCATCATAATGGTTTATTGAAATTTCGTAGAAACAACATTCGTTATTATACCATATAAAATGGTCTGTAAAACATATCCAATTATTTATGTCTTTTATATTTTCTCTCATACTTTTCTTTTAATTTTTCTAATACAGATTGTAAATAATTACCAATTTCCTTTATTTCTTGTGGGTAGTCATCACTAAACCTATTTTCACATAATTCATGATAAACTCCCCATGTATTACACTTCCAAAAATCAGGATTTTCGTAACACTGACATAGTTCCAACAAGTGATTTTTTATATCATTTTGTTCTTCTTCACTTAATTTGTTAAAAGCACCTGCGGCATCAAATGGAAGACGAGTATTTTCCAACAGTTCCCATAATAATTGCTCTGCTGCTTTTTTAGAAACAGTATCAATACGTTTTTTAAGACGTTCTTCATACTCCTCTTTTGTTATGTCTTGCATCTTTCCGTTTACTTCTCCTCTATACCTATTTAACTCTACCTTAAAACCGTCTGGTGTTTCAACATATAAGTAACCTACAGTGTCGTAATCACCATTCTTTTCGTCTGATAAAAAGGATTGTACATAAACCTTATATTTATTTTCTGTAGGTAAATAAGGAAATGTAATAGGAAATATTTCATTAAAATCGGGAACATATGTTGTAAAGGTGTCGGAACTACATTCTACATTTACACAATATTCTCTATTAACGTCTACATACTCAATTCTACCATCTGGATAAACATGTTTATAAAGTCCACTTAGTCTAGTACACCTATATTCATATCTATCATCAGGACCAATAGCGATAGGTTTTTCATCAAAATCATCTTCTTGTATTGGTGAAAGTGGTATATTATTTAGTAGTCTTATTAGTATATTTTTAGTTATTCCGAAACTGTGATAAGAGTGACCATTACCTGCAATCGACTTGTAAGCCTTTAATGCACTTTCAATACAAGCTCCACCATAAGACCATTCGTCATCCTTAACTTTTATACCAATTTTTCTAACAAATTTTCTAAATAACTTTTTTAGTTTACTCGAATCTTGTGTAAGGTGACCACCACAAGCTCTTCTACATTCATTTTCTGCCCATTCTGTACTTGTCATAATTTTTCTTTCTTGTTATTTTTTAATATTTCTTTTAATTTTTCTGCAGTTTGACTATTAACAACAATATAATTAAGAGTTTTTTGTTTTCTACTAAGTCTTAATTTTTCATTTTCATAAACGGTAAGTTTTTTTAAAAACTTTTTCAATTGTTCTTCCATATTTAAATATTCTTCAACTGTAGGACCAACATCATTGAAACACTTTAAATCCTCCCATTCTTCCTTTTTTTGTTCAGGAGTCATTTTACTTATATCTTTAAGTAATTTTTCATACACTTTTTCCACTACTAAACATTATATAGTGAGTTTAATAGTTCTTCTTTGGTAGGGAAAAGCAATTCCTCTTTCCTTAACACACGGCTGTTTTTATCAATCCCAACGTAGTAGTCTATAAGGATATTACCGTCTTTTACTTCTGCGACTATACCATATACTTCTACTTCAATTGGTTCTATAAAAATAGTTGCCACCCACACCTTATCTCCGATGTTGTACTTTGTTTTTATTTCCATATTTTATTCTTTACAAAAATTCTTTACAGTTTTCAATCAAATCCTTAAAGTTTTCATAGAAAGCATCTCGTATTTCTTCGGTCGGGAAGACTAATAAACATCTATCTATAACTGTAAAATAATCATATTTAATGTCACCTCTATAGTTGTAAATATCATATTTATTATCAAGTGAATCCCAATCAGGTTTCCAAGGTTCCTTTAATCCCATTTGTTCTCCTGCTATCTTCCAATATGCATCACGAGCTATAAGTAATTCTTGAAACCCTATAATCAAGTCCCCTTTATATCCTTGTGCATCATTATCCATAGTGTTAAGTCCTAACACATCGCAACACTCTTTATAAGTCTTTGGAAATTTAGGTTGTTTCTTAACAAACTCTACCAGCATTCCATTATCCACTTGGGTAATCTTACCAATTAAATAATTCTCTGGTGGTGTTATTTTACCACCATCAATAGTTGCTTCTGTTGCTAATTTATCATCTTGGTCTACATCAAGTCTTAAATCAGCATATTTTCTTTCTTCCATAGTTTCTTTTTTATAGGGTTTCAATTGTTTTGCTGAAATCGCCATTTTACGACCATAACCAATACGTTCTAATTGTTTAACGATATACGTTACGTTATCAGTTTTATCATCCCAATACATCTGGTCTACTTCACATTTATAAAATGGTACATTGTTAAATTTCACCAAATCTCCAACCTTATAAGGGTATTTTTCTAAAAACTCCTCTAATGATAGTTGGATATAATCAAGGTGGCGCTTGCTATTACAACTCTCTATTTCCCAATCTTCGTTAATAAAATATATTCTATTACTAAATCTTGCACAATCATGATTATTATTTTTTGCTCCCAACATCTCAAGGATTTCTATTACTTCTTTACCTCTGGTTGGATGTCCTTTAATTGATAATTTTGTCATAGTTAATTGTCTAATTTTCGTTTGTAAAATGTTCCCATTCTTCTACTACGAATGAAAGTGATAATGAACCGTCTATATAAGCTGTTGCTGTAAAGCCACCAGAGCTTAAACTCAACTTTTTATCTTCTATAAGATTACTTAACCCAATGATTGTGTCAGCCAACAATTGTCTTGCGAAATTTCTTATTTCATGTATATATGGAATTTGATTCTCAAAACCCCAACCCCATTCAAGACAATTCATAACTTTTTCAACTCTTTCGAAATCAAAGTTGTCCATTACCTCATTTATGGATTCTATTTGTTCGTTGCTTAATTTCTTGTAATCTATCATTCTCTGTTCTTTTATTTATTATATTAAATTTATTCGTCTAATTGAATTTCAATATTTAAGGATTTTAATTCTTCAATAAATTCTTGAACATGATATTCATATAAATTTTCTATAAAGTCATTAATACATTGATTAATAGTATCTATAAAATCAAAATATTCATCTCTATCAGATATTCCATTATTTTTATTAAAGTAAATTAGTTCATATATCATTTCACGAATTGTATGATTAATACTCTGATTTATATCATAATTCAATTTATATACTTTAATTTCACATTCTTCATTTAAAATAATATCATGTATAAATTCTTTTTTAAATTTATGATAACTATTTCTATATATCCATAACAAATATCCACGTATTTCTTTAAAAATAACTTGTATTTCATTATTATTAAGTAGTGAATTAATTATAGATAATTCTTCTAATGTACTATCCATAAAAGGAAATATACCATTATTAAGTTTTTCTTTTTGTTCTTCGTTTATTATAAAGGTATAATACATATTTCTTATTTTTATAAATTATATTGATTAATAAAATTCTTCAACCTTTCTTTTTGAGCTACAAAACATTCATCAAAACCTTGTGTAATTGCAATATGTTCAAATTCTAATAGTTCGGAATATAATCCATTAAACTCTTTTTCTGTGATTGATGTAACCATATAATCATCAATTTTATAAATTTCATCAAAATTTTCTCGATATATGGTATCATCCTCTTGCATAAGAATCCCTTCCCCATAATCATCAACTATTAAAGAATCCAAAACAACAAAATCATCATTAATAGTTTTAATCATCATAAGTTCCAATTCTGTTGATACTACATCTTCTCTAAAATAAATTTTACCTTCAGTAAACATAAATTATATAATATTTAATTAAAACTTTCTTGTTTATTATACAAAAGAATGTATAAAAATGTTACAATTTAAATAAAAAAACCTCACTTCAAATTAATTAAGTGAGGTTTTTTTATATTTTGATATATTATCTTAACTCTAATGTATCAACATAACCATTTACACGTAAGATACCTGATAAAACAGTAAATTTAACATTATCTACCCACATTTCATTATGAAAATGAAAATGCCCATACGTCCAACTTTTTAAATTAGATTTATCAATATTATCATATATTTGTGTCATAATATTTCTTTCATTATCACAATCCTTACTCAATGTTAAATCATGTGATAACCAATTAATTATACCATCTTTCGTATATGGTATACAAAATTTAGGACAGGTATGTGATACAATATGTTTTACTAATATATTTTCGTTTTTCAATTGTGTCATTGCTTCGTCATCATATATTGGTTGTTCATTTTCCCAATAAGATTTAAAGACATTTTCATCTAAATTTGAAGCATCCTTATGATATTTTAAATATTTTTCCTTATTATGTTCATAACTACGTTTTCTGAAACTTCTATCAATACTTGTAGCGCCTCCGATACATAACACCTCATCATTAATTAATGTATAATCAGGAATGCATTTAATATTACCAAATTCAAAAGGTTCATCAGTATTAAAATATGAGGGGTTATCATGATTTCCCCTCAACATTAAAACATTAATATTATTTTTTACACATATTTTATCCAATTTTTGTAATTGAATTTGTAATGAGTTTTTTGAAGAGAATCCACACCCTGTATCTCCAGCAAATAATAAAATAAAATTACTTATTTTATTATTTTTAATAAATGAGACAACAGTATTATAATAACCATGTACATCACCAACGACTATAATAGGTTTATCTATATAAATTTTATTCAACTTCATTAGACATTAATTCTTTCCATTCTTGACTAAAATACATATTTTCAGGTATTTCCCCTGCTTTTATAAACATTTGTGACATTTCATAACCATTATAACCATTTAAAGTAACTTCATTTCCTTTGTTTCGATAAGCAACTTTAAATTTTTTGTTAGGGTTATTTTTAGCGCAAGTATATAATTCTCTAATATTTTGAATAATATCTTCTTCACTAATTGATTTGTAACCATTATTTTTCATTACTCTAATATCTTTAGTTGGTAAAGCATATGAATTACCAACTAATCCTTTACCTATACCATATTGTGCACCAAAATGATTTAATGCTACTTTTGCAGAACCTGCTCCATGTATACCATCAGGATTACTACCAAATACAAAAATAGTATCATTTTCCGGAATTATATTTCCATTGTAAAAATTTAAACTTTTCATATTAAAAATTATTATTATGTAATTTATTTCTAATTTCTGATAACGTTTGGTCAACTATTAGTTTACCATTTTCAAATACTTTTATTAATTGAGTATTTTCTAAAGATTCTTGGTATGTTAAATCATCTTGACACGTTAATTTACCATTTTCATCATAAAATACTCTACAACAACCTTTGTGTGATTTTTTAAACCCATCACCTGTTTCCCTATCTGTTTTAGGGTCTTTATAAATAGATAATTCTCTATCATTAATAGTAGCATTACATGCTTTTATTGCAGATGAAAAAGTATCACGTGTAAAAGGTTTAAATTGCCCATTTTCAATTATACAATGCATTGAGAATGAACCAACACCTAAAACGACATTAGAAGCAGCAAAATTATTTTCTTTTAATATTTGATATATTTTATTACATGTTTCAATTTGTATTGAATCACCATATATTGCTTTGACTTTAGGATTAAGTACTTTAAATCCTTTACTATTAATAGTCCCACCAAATATATCCCACAGTTTAAAAACTGTTTTTGTTACTACTTCTACACAATCACCTGAATCACCACGAATTAAAAAAGTTCCATTATGATTAAGTATTTCCTCTTTTAATGTTGGTAAAATATTTTCAACAACATTCCAATAATCATATGAATCACAGACACACGAAACATTCTCATTCGGACAAATTTCAGTTAAAAGTTTTTTAATAAAAACTCTTTCTCTACGTGGGTCAATATCTTCATATTCATAATCAGGATAATTTTTAATATCTTCAGCAGAATTAGAACACATTACAAAATGTTCAGTTGAATTTGCACCTTTTGCTACAATCTCTTTAGTACAATCACAAGAATACATAGCTTCCATATAAGGTGTTGCCATTACTGTTGCAGTATTCGCAAATGATAATAACCATCCACTAACTGCTTTTAATGCAGCATCAGAACCTGCGTCTCCTCTATAATCAAAACTACCTAATGCAAATTTATGTGGTATATTATCATCACAAGTTGAATCGTAATATTTATCAACAATTTGACGATATGTATAACCTACAGTAGCAGTTATCATAGGATACCATAATTCTGCTGATATTAAAGATTCTAACGCTTGTGGTAACCATGCAAAATCTTTATGTGTGTTAGTTATTGAAAAAAATGGAATATGCATAGGACATAATGTACCTTCAGGTAATGCATAAATTTCAATCGGTAAATATCCTAAATCATGTAACTTTCCAACACGTTCCCTATCACATTTACCCATACAATTTTCTATAATTCTTGCATATTCTTCAACTACCTCATCTTTAGGACGATAGAAAAAATCACGATTCCATTCATCAATTAATACTTTTTTAATAAATGCTTGATAACCATGAATAACTACATTATCCCACATATCAACTCTTGATTTTCTATGTGTAAAATAAGACACTGATTTTGTCATACCTGTAGGTAAACATCGTCCATGAAATTCTTTATAATAATCTTTATCTAACATTGGATTAGACTTGATTGGATATTTTAATTGATATATACTCATATTATATCTTTATTTAAATGTTAAGTTAATTCAAATAGTTTCTTTAATATAAACAATTATTTTTATAAAATGTTACAAAAATAATTAAAATTTAAATTCTAAAGGAAGTTTTAATTTAAAATTATTTATTCTTCGTTCTAAAACTTTATCAACTACTACTTTTGTTAACATATTACATAATTCTTCATAAGTATCAGTTAAAACAAATGTTTCATAGTCAACATTAGAATTTTCATAAGCATAAAGAATTATATCTACATCATAATAATTTCTAGCACCAATTTGGTCCATGTCTGATGTAGAAATTCCTAAACCATCTTGTGGTGTAAGATTAATTGATTGTAGAAGTGCGTTGATAGCAATCTCATTTTTTTCATTTTTATATTTTTCAACAAGATATTTCGCTAATCCATAAACCTCTGTTTTCCAAAAATATTGAATCGGCATATAATCAGCTAAAGCATCACCACCAATCGTTGAAAATCCTAAAAGTTTTTCAGTGTAGTTATCTGTACCTACAACAAAACCGTGATTAGCTCTTGCTTTGTCATATAAAAACATCATTCTATATCGTGATTTCATATTACCACGTCTAAATGTATATGAATCAGAAGTATTAGATATATTTAAATCCATTTCAATAGATTTAGTGATATTTTCAATATTATATACTTCAAATTTAGAACTAAATGCTAATCCTACTAATTTTGAAACATTAAATTCATCATTATTTGTTGTGCTTGTAGGTAATGAATAACCTTCTGTTTGAAAATCATAATTTTCTTGTTTTAATTGTTTTTCAACTTCATATAAAAGAGCACTTACAATTGTACTATCAATACCTCCTGATATACCTACTTGTGCTGACTTTCTATTATTTTTTTTAATATAATCACAGGTAAATTCTACCATTTGATTAAAAATTTCTTTATAATTAATTCCTCTATTTAACATGATAAACTATTTTTTTATTAAAGTTTTTTTTAATATTTCAATTTTTGGATGTATTTGTCGGAAAATTGAATTTGTAGTAAATAATCTTTTGACTGTATCATCATTTAATAATTTAATGAATGTACCCTTTTCTTCATTTAACATCTCAGTTTCTGTATGTGAAGCATAAGCATAAATATTATTACATCCTAATGCGTTTAATTCTAACGCTGAATAATAAAAAGTTCCCCCATAAGAAATAATATCATCAATCATTAAAATAGTAGCATTTGCTAAATCTGATAAACAATCACCATGAATTTCTAATCCTTCAATACGATGAGTTTTCCAATTACGTTTTTTTTCACCATATATTTTTTTATCAAATTTTGATATTACCGGTATCTTATTATATCTTTTATAAGCACCAGCATCAGGAAAATATAATATTAAATTTTGTGTGTCCGCTTTAATAGATTCTATTACTTGTTGAAGAATTCGATTTATATCAATGATCTTAACATTGTTTAACAGTGCTGTTGAAACATTTGAATGTGGGTCATAAACATCTACTCTATTAAATTTAAGACTATTAATTACCTCAGTAAAATATTTTAAAGTAAATACATCCTCACTATTCTCTACTCTATCCATACGTGCATGTGGAATATATGGTAAAAATAAACCTATAAATTTGTTAATATCTTTGTTTCTAATATGTTGAACTATATTGATTAATGTAAATAGTTCACTATCATTTTCATAATACCATTCTATCGTAATTATATCATCTAATAAAGGATTAAATGGAAAAGTAAAATTTTGTTCTCCTGATGGAAAGTGTTTTACTTGAAACTCAATATCATTTACTTTAATCATATTATTTTATATTTATTTGACAATTTTTCATAACCATTATAGCAGCATCATGTGATTCAGGGGTTACTCCTGCACAAGCATTTTCTATTACATTAATTTCAGTATTATCAGTAAAGTATGATTTTAATATTAAAGCATTACTAATAACACATATATCAGTACAAAATCCACACAATGTAATTGTTAATTCACTAAACTCTTTACATATTTCATAAACACTATCACCAATATATTCATAACCAAATGTAGGTTTATTAATAATATTATATGGTATATCCTGTTCAATAACTGTTTTCATAATATCTTTATGTATTTGCCATCCATGACTACCTTTAATACAATGTTCTATAGGTAATTTTCTACCCTCTTGTGTTTCCAAATAATTATTTTTATGTGTATCTCTTGTTAGTATTACAAAATCCCATTTTTTTGATTTAATCAAACTAATTATATTACTAACTCTTTCTTGAGCTACATCATTACTCAATGCTCCATCAATAAAATCATTTTGAGCATCAATTACAATTAAAATGTTTTCTTTTTCCATATTATTTACTATTTATTATTTCATTAATATCCTTTATACTAAGTCTTTTACCTATCTCTATCTTAGAAGCACAAACCTTACTATCATCGTCATTATCCTCATCAATATCTCCACTTAAATATACCTCATGAATAACGATGTCTTCACCGATTTGCCCACAGTAATAATTAAATACATCTAATAGATTAGTGCAAGCATGAAAACCACAACCACACAATTTTATTTTACATTCTATTTCAAAAGTCTTACCTTCTTCATATTGGAAGTCTCTACAAGTCATATCAGCGTTAAAACCTTTATAAGCTATTAACTTACCATCTTCTGTATATCTTTTGGGTAATTTGATTCCTATATAATCGAACGCACAATCTCCAATTTCAGTAACACTATCAGGAATATGAATTGATGTTAAACTATTGCAATACTTGAACACATAATATCCAATTTTAGTAACACTATTAGGGATATCAATAGATATTAAACTTTTACAACCCCTAAACGCCCAATCTCCAATTTCAGTTACTTTATACTTTCTAAATCTATATCTTATAAATTCAGGGATTTTTACGTCAACAGGTTCACCTATATAAACATACCCTATAACTTTTGCTGTTTTATTTTTCTTATCTAATTGATAGATAATATTTTCAACTGTTATTTCCATATTATTTAATTTAGCGTTTATTTATTATACAAATATTTTTATAAAATGTTACAAAAATAAATGGCGTAACGTTTTTTTGTAGTTTACGACATAACCATCAAGAAAGCACACGAACTTTAGTCGTGGGAGTATGTCAACAATATATTTTAAACTAAATTCTTTTATTTTATTATCTTTTTTAATTTATTTAATGATATTTCTACTTTGTTTTCTATTGTATATTTTTTATCAATCGTACTTACATTAACCAATGCTTCATTTTCATTTTCATTATAGAAAATATTAAAGAAAAATTTAACATCTTTTTTTTCCCCATAGAAAAAAACACATTCATCATCAACTGAAATATCGTACCATAATTTATCTAATGACATTTTTTTTAATTCTTCATAAACATACTTAATTTGATATGTATGTCGTTCACTTATATTATATTCTTGAAATTGAAGTTTCATATTATTTACTATTTATTATGTTGTTAATGTCCTTCACTGTAAGTCTTCTACCTATCTCTATTTTAGAAGCACATACCTTACTATCATCGTCATTATCCTCATCAATATCTCCACTTAAATAAACTTCGTGGATTACTATTTCTTTATTTAATTCTCCACAATAATAATTAAATACGTCAGTAAGACTTGTACAAGCGTGAAAACCTCGTTCACAACATTTAATATCTCCGTCTATATGATAAGTCATACCTTCTTCATAAATGAAATCTTTACATTTCATTTTACCTTCAACTAAATTAAATGCTTTATAAGCGATTAGTTTGTTATCTTCTGTATATCTCTGAGGTAAACATAATTTTTTACAATCTCCGAAAGCAGTATCTCCAATTAAAATTTCAGTAACACTATCAGGGATATTAACAGAAGTTAAACTTTCACAATTATAAAATGCGTATCTTCCAATAGAAGTAACACTATAATTTTCTCCTTCATATTCAATAAATGAAGGTATTATTATATCACTTATGTCATTTTCATAACCGACAACTTCTGCTATTGTGTTGTATATATCTAATTGATAGATAATGTTTTCAACTGTTATGTTCATATTATTCTTTAGATTCTTCAATTTTTCTTATTCTTTCACATGCTTCACTGAAAGTTTCTTTTTCAGGGTCAAATTCGTAGAAAGTTATTTTTTCAGGGTCAAATAATTCATAAAATCCATCTAACAATTCTTTTTTTTCATTAATGTTTTTAATTTCATTTAAGTTTTGTTTTTTCTTCATAATATTAAATTTTAAAATTTATATAATATATAACAAATACATTGTGGAAAATGTTACAAATAAACTGTTTTTTATTTGTAATAATATTTATATTATATAATATATAATATAAAAACATGAGTCTGAAATTAACATTAAACGATATAAAGAATATAATATCTGAGAGTATAAATAAAATATTAAATGAGGATGTTTATATAGATAAAAAATTAAATAATAAAAAATTAAACTTAATATATAATACAAATAATACAATAAATAAAAATAATTTAACATCTCAAGACATGTTAAAAACTGATAAAATGGATGCTAATAATAGTGATGTATATATTATTCCATTAAAAGGCGGTTTTAAATCATATAATATAACAGATATAAAAGGAACAGAAGTAATGCATTATTTTAAACGTTTATGGGACAATCAGAAAACGTTTATTAAACATTCTAAAAATGAATATGAATTAAATATGTTGAAACAAGATGAAACTAAATTTTTAAACCGTTTTGTAACAAAAATAGAAATTATATTAAGTGATTACATTAAAAATAATGTAAATAAAGATGAAGAAATTAATAGTATTTCAATTTTCCCTATAAAAAGTTCAAGTAATTTTAATAAACAAATGGCAAATTTATTATCTAACATGTCAGTATTAAATTTACCAATTAAAGTAATTGATGAAAATTTATTATTAAAAGATTTGAGAAATTTAAAAAAAGATGATGATTTCATTCAAAAAAATAGAGATTTTTACAAATCTAAATTTTATAAGAAATTAAGTGATGACAATTCAACTATTGAACAACATACAGATACTATGATTAATAAATTCAATACAATAAAAAAAATTCAGGAAAAAATACCTGAATTAAATGATTTATCAAATAAAATTTTAACTATATATTATCATAGAAATAATTTAACACCCAAAAGAGAACTACAATTAGTTAACTTATATAAAAATTATTTTGATTTATTAAAATTAATATCAAAAACAATTTATTTTAATAACATTAAAAACACAAATTCTAAAATACAGCTTTCTTCTATTATGACTCCAATTAAATCATCAAAACCTATACAAATTGAAGAAAGAAGTAAATTCATTTGGGGACTTGTAAAAAATTATTTAAAAAATGAAAAATCAACAATAACACAAAATTCTTATGAAAGTGTTAATATTTGTACATGGCAACCTGTAAAATTTGAAATTAAAAAACTACCAAATTCTATTAGAATGGGAATAAGTAATATATATAATCCATCAGATGATAAAGAATTTTTAAATAAAGAATTAGAAAAAACACATAATTCTTTATTTGTAATATTTGATGATAATATTAGTGGTGGTGCTACTTTATCAGATGTATGTATACAATGTAGAAATTTAGGTATAACAAATATCATACCTATAACTTTTGGTAAAATGAGAGAATCGAACTCACAAGGTGTACTACAACTCTCAACCCCTGAAAATGGGTTTAATTTAATTTAATAATTAACGAAAATGGAAATGAAAATGGAAACAACCATATTATGGTTAGATGACCAACGTAATCCGGAAACATATTTTAATCCTACAAAACAAAGAAAAAATAGTTTGACTTGGATTAATAATAATGATTTTTATACCAATAATGTCTTTAATATAGGAAATTATAAATTTATTTGGGTTAAAACGTTTAATGAATTTAAAAATTTTTTTCTAAATAATAACACTATGCCTGTTTTGATTAGTTATGATTATGATTTATCTAAAACTGATAGTAAACACAATGGAGATGATTGTGCTAAATGGTTAGTAAATTATTGTAAACAGAATAATTTAGAATTTCCTAAATATCATATTCATTCAGCAAATAAAGCAAAAAGTCCTATAATTAATAATATTTTAACAATTAATGAAAATGATATTGCAAAAATTGTTTATAATACTTTAAAATTAATTTTAAACGAAATAAAGTAGTGAACTTAATCACTACTTTATTTTTTCACCAAATAAATATAAATCATGTTTTATATTATAATCTATAACACCTTTATTATCTCTTAACTCCATTAATATTTTACCTAAATTATTATATCCAACATATTTATCACCAACGTTTTTACAACCCCAAAAAAATGAACGTTCACCTTTATGAAAAGTTGTATCTTCAACAATATATTTATCAACAGTACTTTCTAATAATTTTACAAATTCAGGATTTTGTTCATATTTTAATTTTAATACATACTTCATAACATCTATACAAATCTCATCCCAATTTTGTACCCTATATTCACTATATTTTTTCGCATTCACAAAACATTTTTTACAAAACATTGCGTTTTTATGCTCTTGTATTTGCTTTTGTATGTCATCATGTCCACTAAATCTTAAAGCAATATATAAATGTTCACTAGTTATAAAAAAATTACCATTACAATTAATAGGATATTCTCTGCTCATATTAGAAAATGCTCCATATGCCTCATTTACCTTACGAAAAGGTATTACACTATTTAAATTATATTCTTCCATATTATTTATTTAATTTTAATAATTTGTCGGATATTCGATACCTGATAGTTTTTCCATTATCACCTCTTTCCATTTTTCACCTGTTCTTACTTTAAAAATTTCATTTAAAGGTCTTTCACAATATTGTATTTTATATCGATAATTATGTATTTGGCATAAATCATAAAATTGTTTCCTATATTTTCTTTTTAAATTAGTATTGTTTATAACAATATTTTCTCTCTTATTAATTGCACACTGTAATCTTTTATAAAATATATCAGAAACTTTCCCTTCACCATCATGACAATTTTTATCACCAAACAATTCTTCTCTTATATCATCTCTTGATATAACAGTATGTGTTTTATTCCAACCTTTTTGTTGTATTGTGTAGTTTTTCCCTGAACCAGGTAATCCAACCATTACTATCATTTCAGGTTCATAAAAATATTGTCGTAATTCTCTTATATCTTTTTCTACATCTTCATCTTTTAATTCTTCAGACCTAATTGAACCATAAAAATCAGAACGAAAAACTACAGATAACACATTATCATAAAAATTAATTAGTTTAGAACACGGATGTATATAATAACCTATAATATCTGAAATATATTTTACTCTTTGTTGTATTTTTTTAACAACCATAGTCTTATATTGATAACGCAAATCATGCATTTTTATCAAACAAGATATTATAACTCTATATTCTATTGGTAATATATATAATATTTCTTGGGATAACTGAACAGATAATTCCTCATGCCCTGATGACTTGATATATCCATCTTCTCCTATTATACATTTTGTCTTTCCAATATCATGTAAAAGTAATGTAGGTAATATCAATTTTACATCATTACTTTCATGTATAAAATCTTCTAATTCGATATTACATTCTTGACATCTACTTTTGATATATTCAACACCTTTATTATATACCATCTTGGTGTGTTCAAAAACACTCCCCTCAGCATGCCATTTAGGATGTGAATAAATAGTTTTCATTGTTTCAAACACAGGGAATTTTAAACAAAGACTTTCCCAATCAACATCAAGTGTTTTTTTATCTATACAAAAATATTCTAATACCATAAGTTTAATTTTTATTATATTTTCTTACAATTCTATCTTAAAATTTTTCCTTGTATATTTTTTTTTGTTTTTATGTACTTTATGTTTAGGTATAAAACCTTGTTTTATTTCAATTTCTCTATTAGCTATTTTATTCGCTTTTATATAATCTTCTATTGTGATTTTATTTTTTTGACTCATATATCTATTTAAAATTTTTATAATACTATATTTTTAGTATTTGTTTATTATACAAAAGAATTATAAAAATGTTACAAAAAAGGAGAATTAATTTTCAATTAACTCTCCTTTAGTATTTATTTTACACAAATCACCAATTCCATTTAAAACTATTGCATTGAATTGTTAAAATGTAACATAATTTATTCCTCCATTGCTTTACGAAATTTTTGCTCAAAGTCATCCATCATTACTATTTCATGATATCCACTCCTTGCACTCACAGTATCCATTGCTACTAAATCAATATTCTCTTTTATCCAACTTTTTACAAAGGTTATCAATATCTTTCTTATTAAAAGTATAATAATCTTTTAACAATTCATCTATTCTAATCTTTGCTATTGCAAGTGAATGTTCTTTAATTAAACATCCATTTACTTTAAAATGGAATTTACCGTCACTTTCTACACTTATTATAGTATTTTTATAATTCCATTCCATGATTTAAATTTTTTAATGTTTTTCGATAATATTTCATAAACTCTTGTTTCGTGGTCTCTTCATGCCAATAAATAGCAGATAAAGAGTATTTATTGTTTTCAAAAACTTGTATACTTGGGTATAAGTCAATTCCACATACTACCATTGTAATAGTACGTGCATCTACCTTATACACAGCCTCGATTTGACCTGACATAGCATTTGTCATTTTTCTGAAGATAGGGTAAATAATAAGTTCATTAACCTCTATCTCTTTTTTAATTTTTGTCACAGCACTATTTATAAAATTTTCCGTCATATATCTTTATTGTTTTGTTACTATAATTATATAAATGAAACGTACCAAAAGTTAAATAAATTTATCAGAATTTCAATATTTCATATCATAGTAGCAATCTCTGCATAAGTACATTTCCTCGAACGGAATATATTCTGCGTGTTCTGCTCCACAAATACGACAATAACCTGGTGTATTTTTACGTTCTTCAAGTTCTTGTCTCTTTCGTTCTGCTTTCTCTTGCTTAAGACGCTCTGCTTCAGCAATCGCATTCTTTTCCTCGTCAGTCCAATCCCAAGAATCATTTAAATCAATAGGGTCTGTGTTATAAAGAATTTCACAACATTTTAACCAAACTTCATGATTATAACGTTTTCCATATAACTCATCAAGTTCATCAACAAAATATTCAGGAATTAAGTTATATTTCAAATCCTGTAAAAAATGAAATGAAGAACAAATTACGTATTTTGAACCAGGTTTAAACACCCACCCGTCAATGTCAAATCCGTCCGGATATTGTTCCTTCATACTATAAAAACTAAAACGCTTTCCCCACTCTTTATACCATTTACATAACGTCTTTACGTGTTTTGTTTTACGTATAGGGTCTGGAGTAATATCTCCATCATAAATAACAATATCACCATTTTTTGTGAAAACACATTTGAAGTTTTTTGATACTGGGATTTTTATTTCCTTACGATTTTCTCGACATTCTAAAATATAATTATAATCAATACCAAGAAACTCCAACATCATCTTTTTATCTTCCCTTGTATCATAATCATCAGTTGGTCTATGCGGTATAAGATAAAATGGAACAACGTAGTTTTTCCCATCAAGTTCACATGTTATTAAACGACCGTATTTATCCTTTCCAATTATTTCGTTACCAAATACCGCAGCCCCACCACGATATAATTCAAAATAGCCGCCAGCAAAATCGTTAAAAACTATTGTCTGCATATATTTAATTCTATAAATTTTATTCGTATATTCCTAAATTTGTTGCATCAATTGCTAAACCTCTTGGAATTAACCCTCTCCAATCTAAATGATTTTTATTACAAAAATCCACATATCTATCAACTTTATAATCTTCTATTACAGCATCAGCTGTCGTATTTATGAATGATTTTGAAACTGGTATTACTATGTCTAATATATCTTCAAATTGTTCCTCAGTCATACTTGAAAGAGGAAAAAGACATGGTTTAACTTCCTCGACTAGAGGATATTCGTCATATGTGATGGATGAAACTTTACTAGGTAATAATGTTAATCTTTCACAACCAATACCTAATATAACATAATATTTAGACTTATACTCTACCCAAACATAATACGGTAATCTTGCACAAATGTCTTTTAACAAAAGTTCTTTTTCTTCTTGTTTCATATTTCTAACTTATTAAACATTTTTTTTTAAGAAACATTCGTCTCTTCTTATTATATAATTTTTTACGACCATTCCACTTACGAATATGTTTATTATATTCACCAGTAAGTTTCTTATAGTTTACATCTGTTTGTCTCATAATCTAATAAATATTTTTACCTGTTGCATCAATTGCTAAACCTCTTGGTATAATACCTCTAATATCTATGTGATTTTTATAAAGGTAATCAATTGATTCGACAGTGTCATAATAATAATCTTCTACAAATCTTGTACCGTATATATCACCACATTCAGATGTTACTTTATTACACAAAGATTTATATTCTATCATCTGTTCTTCTGTCATACTCGATGATGGGAATAAATAAGGTTTTATATCACCATATTCTAAAACATCTTCCGTATCAATAGTTTCCAAAAAACAGGCACATCCGTCAATTGTTATGGTAGCCAAAGTATCCACATACACATCAGCGTCTCCAGTGTCAATTTGACACTTTACCCCATATGGTAATCTTCCGCTAAGGTCTTTTAACAAAAGTTCTTTTTCTTCTTGTATCATATTATTTTATAATTTAGTTATCGTAAACACAAATATAGTCATTATTTGAAATAGATGAATTATTTGGTCAGTTAATAAATTTATTGATAATTTATTTGCCTTTTCATTATCAATCCATGCATGAAATATTGCATTTGTCACAACTGACCACAGTATCCACCATTCATTTATAGGTAAGAACATAAAAGGAATATGTATCATTATTGACCACGATAATCCATGTATTATCAAAGCAACTTTATAATCATTTTTATATAACTCATTATCTTTTACATAAGATTCCCAAAATGATTTTTGTTTTAATTTTGATAAACTTATTGGTTGCAACACAAAATCATCAATAATGTGTAACAAAATCATTAAAAGTAATATTTTAATATACATTATCAGATTATATTATTATTTGTTTATAATACAATAATATTGTACAAAATGTTACAAAATTTAAACAATTTTTTCTAATTCATCTTCAATGCATTCACTAAGGCAGGTTACTCCATTATAGAATGTTATAAAATAATTAAATGTCCGAAGAATTAAACATATTCAAAAGTAGTCATGCTACTTTCTATACATTCACTACCTACATTTTGCAGATTTCTCCGAAACGATAATAATACTTCCTTAACCTTGTCCCTTTGCAGTTTCCTAGGTTCATAAGCACCATTATCCAATTGTTTTAAGAGTTTATCTCTTAACACGGTTAAGACTACTCTATTCTTTATATTATTCGCAGCATTATAATCTGCATTGCTTTCATATCCACATTCTATACAACTAAATGTCTCTTGATTGGGACGATTCTCATCCTCAATACAACCACATACAGGACACATCTTACTTGTATAACTACTATGTACTGTAGATACCCCTATATCATATTTCCTTGCAATGTGTTCAACCTCTTGTTTTAATGAAGATAATCCAAGAAATTTAACCTTTCTATTATAATTAATGTCTTCATTATCACTATCTTTTACATAACACTTACCAAAACCATTATCCAAATCCTCCATCACAATATGATTAACACCCTGTTTTTGTAATTCTTTACACATATTAGAAATTAACTGTTGCTCTGAATGTATCATCTTACGTTTTAATACATCTAACTTCCATTGTTTGCGTTTACCTATTTTATAGTTCTTGTTTTCTTTTAACTTATCAATTTCTATTGATAGTTTACAAAACTCATTAACCAATTTTCTATCATAATCATAGGTGGTTTCATTAGATAAACTAAATAAGTTATGTTTACAATTAACATCAATACCAACTACATTATCTCCTGCTTGTGGTATATAACGTTCTCCATCCTTACAAATATATACTGATAACGTTTTATGATACTCATCGAATTTAATCAAATACTCATAATCAGGATTACTTTTAAAATACTCCTTAATATTACCATGCCAATCTTTACTAAATTTAACTGGTATATCTAAGGATTTTCTACCTTTAAACCCTGATAAACTAATAAATGTTTTTATAACAGAATTATAATTACTATTATAATCAAGTATTTTAGTTTTTCTACTCCTACCTCTGAAAGTTAAAGATTTAAATTCAATAGACTTCTTACTATAGTGTTTAATAACTTGTTGTCTTTTAGATAGCGCTAAACGCATCAACCTGTCAAATCCAAATTTATCAATACATCTTAAGATGTTGTTATAATAATCTTTCTTTTTACTACCACTAGTTGTTAATTGTTGAGTGATATATTCAACAGTATTATCATTTCCATATCTCGCAAGATAAGTTAAACAATTGGTTAATGGGGATTGTGTTTTAGTGAGTTTTACTTTTTTAAAATCACCTTTTTTATGATTTTTGGTATTACGTTTATAAAATTCAAAACCCTGAAATGTAATGTTCTCGAATTTTAGTTGTTTTTGTATCGCATCAAATTTATTTTGATAAGTTGTAAATATATCAGTATAAATGTGACAATAAAATGAACTTGGAATATCACCTTTAAATATATCTCTCATTTCTTTAATGAAAGTAAATTTAGACATTTCTAAGTAATGTAAGAGATTTTGGTTTACATAATCAGATACTTTGTTTTTATGATTACGAATAAATACAGCAAAATCATACAACTCATTATATTTTTGAGTTGTTAAATCCTGAGATTTAAATATTTTAGTGTATTTACTATCTATTACCATATAAAAAAAGAGGAAAAATCATTCTACTACATGTATGTGGAAGTTGGTAGAGCAATGATTATCCTCAATATATCTTATATTATTTTATATCTGTGACTTCCACCTCACATTTCAAAACATTCTATATATAAATAGTCTGAAGTTTGAAAAAATACTAAAAAAAAATTGAAAAAATTTTACATTTTTTGATGTATATTATTGTATATGTTTGATTACTTTTAATTATATTTACGTTCCACTGTTAATACCCCATTTTGATTATCAAAATAAACTTGATTTTTATTAGGATTTTCAGCAACATCGAATTTACCTGTCCAAGACTTAATCAATTTACCAATATGTTTTTCAAATTCGCTCATTATTTTTTTTTTTATTAATTATACATTATTTTAGATTAATGATTTGGAGTTGTTAAAACATCATTTAATTTTTGTCCTAAATAATTAATTAAAAGTACACATTGGTCTATAGTTAAATCACTTTTAACCATTTGTAATTCACATGGTTTATCACAATATTGCCCTAAACAATTAATAATTTGTTTTCTTGGATATAAATCATTATTTTCTACTCTTCCATTTAATATATCTAAAATTTCTTGATTACAAGGTCCTCCACATTTTTCTCTACAAAAATTACAAACAAACGCATCTTTTAGTTTAAATTCCATATCTATTTAATTTTCTTCATTAATAATTATTCCACCATCTATTATTACACGTTTACCATCCTGATTATCAAAATAAACCTGATTCTTATTAGCGTTTTCTGCAACATCAAATTTACCTGTCCACGATTTAATCAACGTTCCTTCATAACTATATACAGATACTGTTCGATTTAGTCCTCCACTTACATCAGAACGTAAGGACTTAAATTCTCTACTACAAGATTCACAAGACGTGAATCCAAATGACAATACGAGTGTCAATACAATTAAAATTCTTTTCATATTTTTAATTTTTAAATGTTTTCTATATTTTTATTACATTCTTTCAAGTTTAGTAATATAAATTGGGAATGGTCCTTTGTATATAGTATGGAAATTATTATCAATTATTTCGTATTCATAAATTTTTCCTCTGTTGGCTGCAGTGTTCACATTGCAAGTTGTATATTGGTCTCCATCTATTATCATTGTTTTCTTATCAACAGTATTGTCGGGTAAATAAACATTAAATTCTAACTCGTATTTACAAGGGATGCTATCCATTGCCGGACCACAACATGCAATAAACGTTACTAATAAAAGTGCTAAACTAAAAATTTTTTTCATAATTTTAATATTTTTTTTTATTAAATAATTCCTGTTGGTGGTTGAGGTGGTTCTTTCCAATCATCATATTTTATATTAACTTTTCTTTTTTTATCTGATGTTGCTAAACAATATAGTCCATACGCAGGGCACGTCATTTTATCTTCACATGACATGTTTACTGCATGATTTTCGCAACGTTCACAATTTTTTTTAAAATAATGTTCTTCTAATGCCATAGTTTATTTTATATTAAATTATCTAAAACGTATTCAATTCCAGCAAGTGCTGCTTCTTCGTAATCATCCCAAGTTCCTGGAGTATGAATAGGTGATGTAAAGTCTCCTATATGTCGAATAGTTGCGTAATAAAAATCACTACATTTTTCTATTTTTGGTACATAAACAATACTAACATATAATTGTTTCTCTTCTCTCAACCACTTCAAGACTTGGGAGATTGTGGGAGCAGCAATCGTTGATAAATGTTCTGGAATAAAACATCTATCATAATGACATCCTACTTCAAAAACATCTTCATAATCATTTTCTACAATATAATCATCATTACTCCAATGCTGCGGAAACTTTTTCTCCTTGAGTTTCTTTGCTACTTCAAATGTTACAAATTCCATAATAAATTTTTATTTTCTTGTTTTATAATTTATTTTATATTAATTTATCTAAAACGTATTCAATTCCAGCAAGGGCTGCTTCTTCGTATGTATTGTAAATTGGTGTAGAAAAATACTCTGGAATATCGGTTGCTTGAGGTAATTTAACTACATAGAAAAACCATTTCTCCTCAAATGGGTCAATATGAGGTAAACATATTATATTCATTTCCTCCCTCAACCACTTTAATGCTTGTGAGATTGTTGGAGCTCTTACAATATCTTTTTCAATTATAACATCGCTATATTGAATCAATTGTGTTTCATAAATATATACAAAATTCCAATCAAATCTACCTCCACCATCTTTAGTCAATTCATAATACCCATCATCAGATAATTCACCGAATTCCTTAATTATCTCTGGATTGATTACTTGTTCTTTATTATAAACAAATAAACACCCATAACTAAATCCTTTCTCTTTGAGTTTCTTTGCTATTTCTAATGTTACAAAATCACTCATAATAATTTTCCATGCTATTTCAAATTCTTCCATATAAATCTTTATCTTCTTGTGTCATAATTAAATTATTAAATATATGGTTAATAATTTCGGAATTTTCGTTTCTTTTTATAAAACTCATTAAATATTCACCAGCAGAATACTCACCGTAATCGCATTCAAAATTAATCTTATCGTCAAAAGTATATGTATATTCTCCACCTTTCCATCCAAGAAAAGGTTCATTTATTAACCTTCTCAACATATCTAAGTTTTCTTGTTTGGTGGTTTGTTCAGTTGATAATGAACAACAAGGTTCTGCATATGCACCTCTCCAAGAAAATACATCTGTTATGCGGAAATCCATTGTATCTTGTGGATAGGATTTAATTTTATCATAAAATACTCCTAATGTAATAATGCACTTCATAATTATACTAATTTAAATTTAACTTTTATTTATATATAAATTAAAATTAACAAAAATTAAATAATATTACAACAATTTTTTTTTATGAATTTAGTTGTAAATCAACACCAAAAATTGAACTTAAATTATTTGCATTGTTTTCCATAATTGTACGTAATACTTCTTCATTGTGGGATTTACATTTTTCATAAGTATTAAATTTTTCTTCAACTAATTCATCTAAAATAGAATTAGGGTGATGAACAGCATATCCATACTTAAACCATTCTAACTCATAATCAATAGTTTTATCAAAACGATAACTAATTACATCATCGTCTTTACTTTTTTTAGGTGTATATAAATAAAAATCGTTAGCAGTAAATAATATTTTATCCCAAGTTTTGCCATTATTTTTAGAAAAATAAATTTTATACATGTAATGCCAAGTAGAACCGTCCTCATCGTAATCTTTTTCTTCTTCCATTGGTGTTCGTTTTGCTTTTACAACAAAATTTTCATTATTATCATCTAAAAATTCATATAATATTGTCTTAGAAAAATTAAACAACATTGTACCTAAAACACCTAAAACAGTCCAACAAGACTCTCTCTTGAAAATTTTACGAGAAACAGATGATAGTTCTTCATCGTCAAAAATATTTCTTACTCTAATACCATTTATTCTAAAAGAATATTTAGTTTTTCGTAATAAGTGTTTATATTTTTTCAATACGTCTTTTTGGATATCGTTTTGTGTATTTTCTTTACTTCCAATTAAATTTTTCTTAAAAATTCGTGATAAAAAATTATTCATGTTTTATTTATTTTGTTATTTTCTTGTACAATTAGATTGTTTAATTCATTTTTAATAGATTCAAGTTTTGCAAAAGTTTCTTCTGATGTTATAGGACAACCCTTTATAAAAGATTTGAAATTTGGAATATTTAAGTTAAACTCATCTGCTCGTAGACAATAATCATACCATTTGAAAAATGCATCTTCCTCAGCATCCAAATCAATATCCTCTATTATCGTTTGCATGCCTACGTAATAATCTCCACAGGATGTCATTCCTCCTACATCTCCACCAACCCAACAATCTTTGGCATCTTCAAAATCAAATTCATGCTTTTCACAGAATAATTGTAAGTAAGCATTACAACCATCTTCATATAGTTGTTTCGCTTTTTCTTTGCTAAATGTTTCTAATTCTTCCATATTTTTATATTTTAATAATCTGTTAGTTCCTTCTTCTCTAAATTCAAACATATCTGGTGTAAATTTATATGTTGGATTATCAGTAACATAATTAAAGTCATATACTGGATAAGGAGGTATATTTGCTTCTTTTAATTTATCATCATATTCTTTATAATAAAGAGATTTATCATCATATTCTTCAATAGGTTTCATATTTTTAATTATTTCTTTTACAATATTACTCTCTTCTTTTGTATATTTTCTCGTTTCATATTTAAGAATATACTGTTGAAATGTTTTATCAATATGTTCTTTCATTTCTTTTTGTTGATATTTGGCATCAACATAAAAGAATTCATCTCCATAGAAAGTTAAACGTGCGCATTTTTCAGCACCTTTCTGACTTATATATACAACTTCTTTTTGATTGTTTTTTATTTTTAATTCTCTTAATTTAATAACATCTTCATCTTGTATATATAATAAATGACCTGGTATATATTTATATGATAAATCATCTGGCGGTAATCCTTTTTCACGTATTTCCTTAAACGGTACAGCATTTTCAATTCTTTTCTTAAATGATATCTCTTTTTTCATAAGTCTATTAAATTATATTACTTATTTATTTTTTTTACGTATTCTAATATTTAGAAACTTATTCCATAGAATATTCAATTTAATTAGTTTACACAATTCGTAAAGCAATGCGAGGATGCCTAACAATATGTTTCCAAAACAAACAACAACGTTAACAATAGGGAACCAATGATATATTCGCAATGTGTAAAAAAAATCTCCTATTGTTTCCGCACTTTTTAATTCTTTTTTCCTATCTGTATCATCAATATATAAGATAATTAGAATATCACTAATTATTGATAAACCTATGGATATTAGATATCCAATTATAATATTTATTGCTATCATAATTTAAAATAATTTTAATTTACCTTTTCAAGTTTAGTAATATAAATTGGGAATGGTCCTTCGTATATAGTATTGTAAGTACTATTATCTCTTATATAGTAGTAAATTCTTCCCTTACTTCCTGAGTGAGTTTTTACCTCACAATTTGTATATTGGTCTCCATCTATTATCATTGTTTTCTTATCAACAGTATTGTCGGGTAAATAAATATTAAATTCTAACTCGTATTTACAAGGGATTCTATCCATTGACGGACCACCACATGCAATAAACGTTACTACTAACAATACTAAACTAAAAAATTTTTTCATAATATTATTATTTATTTTTTTTACTAATCTAATATTTAAAAATTTATCTCTAATTTTTAGAATTTTATTCCAATGAACGTTTATTTTAATTTTATGATATAATTGATAAAATAATATAAACAAAAAGACAATTCCTAAACTAAAGCAATAAAAGAAATTTATTAAAGGTATAAATACCATAGGGTCTATTTCATCTTTTATTTCATTAAAAAAATCCCCTATTGTTTCACAATTTTCTCTATCATCTTCATCCATTGTTAATAAGTTTATTGCTATATCACAGATTAGTGCTATACATGTAATTAATAAGTATCCAATTATTATATAAACTATTATCATAATTTTTTTGTTTTATAATTTAACATCTTATTTGATGTTGTTCAAAATTTAGACATGTTCAATCAGATTGAACACTACAAAATAATGGACATATATTGGTCCACCGACTATTATAATTTTTTTATTTATTTCAAATCTACTTTTATTTTACTAATTTAAGTTCAACTTCTTGTGGACTGTTTTCAAAAGTTACTTCTGGGAATAAACCTCTTTTCAATTCATATTCTTCTGACCACTTACCATAAGGTTGAATATCACAGGTAAATCTTCCTGAATCTTCATTTTTACATGGTTTGTAATTATATAGATATAAATCACCATCTTTATCTCTTGCTATCCAAAGTTCCATAATTTATTATTTTTTATTTAAAATATTCTTTTGCTTTACAATTTAACATCTTATAAGAATCACCTATATTAGAAGAACCTCTGAATCCAAGTTTAAATAGTCTTCTATTATATGTTGGAGGATTTAACTTTAATTCTTTTCTTGTAAGTTCGTAAGCAAAATAGTCATGAAAAAACCAAAGTAATGCTTCGTTGTCGGTTGATTTATACCAATACTTATAATAGTTTATTTTTTGAAATATTATTTGTGTTTTAATTGGTTTAATTGTTTTTGATTCAACTAAATCATCTACAAATGATGTTATAATTTCAAGAACATTATTTTCATGTGTTATAAATTCGTAACCATCAAGATATAATGCTATTTTTGCTTGTTCAAAAATTGATAATTCGTCTTTTACTGGACGATACCAACCTTTACACCAAAGGATAAAATTATTTAATCTTAAATTTTCCATATTCTATTTTTTTAATACTACTACTGTGTCTTTTGGTACTCCATTAACTGATGTAATCTCTAATTCAGTCAACCCTATGTAAACGTCAATTGCTATAGGTTATGGTGGAGTGTTTTGTATGTCTGATATTATTTATATTACAATAGCAATAAGAGTATAATCATAATGATACTTATAAATATTAGAGTTTTCCATTTTCCTACCATTACACTTGCTATAAATACTATAAATACTATTACTAACAGTATTTCTATAAAAAGTGGTGCAACAATTAAATTTTCCATTATTTTTAATTTTTATTATTCTTTGTATAAAACTTCTTTTTTGTCTTTTAATCTTTTAATTTCATTTTTCACATCTTCTAATGAGTAATGATTTGTAGGAAATTCTTTGATGTCTATCCAAAAGAACCATAGAAAACGTTTTTGTAATATATAATTTGGAATCCAATCCAAAGAATTATAACTTTTTATGATTTTATATTTAGTCCTGTTTGTTGTTATCTTTTTTATATCATCTAACAACCATATTATTAGTGTTATAAAAATTATTATTATTAATCCGATAAAAAGTGCTGTTAAAAGTTCTGTTAAACTCACCATAATTTTTCTTTTTTATTATTCTTTGTATAAAACTACAACTTCTTTTTTATTTTTACGTTTAAATTTTTCAATTTCACTTTTCACCTCTTCTAATGTGTAAAGTCTAGTAGAATATCCACAGACATATATCCAAAAGAACCAAAGAAAGCGTCTTTGTATTACATATTTTGTATTCAAATCTTCCTTTATTTTTACAATTCTGTATTTTAACATACTACAAAAGTATTTTTCTATTATAGAGTCTATCAATCCTATTATGAAAAATAGTAAAATTATTACTAATAAACCGATTATACCTACCATATTATTTTTATATATTATACAATAATTTTAATAAAATGTTACAAAAAAGTACGTTTATTAATTAACAAACGTACTTAATATGTTATTATGTCGTTGATGTCCTTAATAGTAAGTCTTTTACCTATCTCTATTTTACTCGCACAAACCTTACTATCTAAATCATTATCCTCATCAATATCTCCACTTAAATATACCTCATGAATAACGATATTTTCACCGATTTTACCAGCATAATGATTAAATACATCTAATGGATTAGTACAAGCGTGAAATCCTTTATTACAGCATTTAATTTCCCCTTCAATTTCAAAAGTTTTACCTTCTTCGTATTGAAAGTCTCTACAAGTCATATCCCTATTAAATGCTTTATAACCAATTAACTTACCATCTTTAGTATACCTTTTTGGTAAGGTCAATCCTATGTTATAGAACGCACAACACCAAATATAATTAACACTATCAGGAATAGTAACAGACGTTAAACTACTGCATCTCAAGAACGCTCCGTTTCCAATAGAAGTTACACCATTAGGTATAGTAAGAGATTGTAATTTTTTACACTCATAGAACGCACAACTCCCAATATAAGTTACACTATCAGGAATATTAATAGATTTTAAACTCCTACAAATAAAGAACGCATCATTACAAATAGAAGTAACTTTATATTTTTTGGTTTCGTACTCTACATATTCAGGGATTTTTACATCAATAGGTTCACCTATATAACCTATAACTTTTGCAGTATTGTCTTCTGTATCTAAACTATACTTAATATTTTCATCTATTATTCTCATGTTATTTATATTTTATCTTATTTCAATTTCTTGTTTAATACTATAGTCAAGACTTTCTAAACAGTAGTGGAATGCTTTCAATTCATCATCAGAAGTTCTCAATAATGTAAAAATTGCCACATCTTCATTATATATATTAAGGGACGCATCTCTTAATCCTTTTAGAACGTCATAACTATGTGTTGTTGTAAATAATTGGATATTGTTTTTAATTACTATATTGATGATGACACTCCACAATTTACTAATAACTGAGTAGTGAAAACCATTAAAAATATCATCAATCGTTAATACTGTATTTTCATGTTTATATAAATCAAATAAAATTTGTATAATATTTTGTATTCCACTACACATTGAATTCAATGGAAGATATTTTTTACCTATATCAAATAGAATTGTTTTATCATCATATATAAAATCTTTTATTTTAGGTTCTATATATCTAAGACATTCTACAATATCTTGTTTATTTTTATTTATGTTTTCATCATTAGTTTGCTTACCTTCTGAATCCACTTTTAATTGTATAACATCCAATAAAGAAGATTTACCACAACCATGTTTGCCCATGAAAATATTTATTTGTGTAAATCCTTCTATTGTTGCGTTTTTTATCCCTTTAAAATTTTCTATTGTTATATTTTCCAACATATTTTTAATTGTTATTTAATTTTTAATTTATATAATATATTCTATAACGATGATGAGGTTATTTAGTATACAAATAGTTTTTTGTTTTGTTACATGTTTATAATTATCAAGAAACACTATCATCAATGGTATTATTAATAACAAACATTCCTAAATATATATTCATGTTATTTATTATGTTATTAATATCCTTCAGACTAAGTCTTTTACCTATCTCTATCTTAGAAGCGCATACTTTACTATCATACTTATTATCTTCATCAATTTCTCCGCTAAGATATACCTCATGAATAACGATGTCTTCACCGATTTGCCCATTGTAATAATTAAATATATCTAATGGATTTGTGCAAGCATGAAAACCTCTATTACACAATTTTATTTTCCCTTCAATCTCATAACTCTTACCTTCTTCGTATTGGAATGTTCTACAAGTCATATCATCGTTAAATGCTTTATAAGCAATTAACTTACCATCCTCAGTATATCTTTTGGGTAAGGTCAATCCTATATTAAGGAATGCAACATTTCCAATAAAACTAACATTATCAGGAATATTAATAGAAGTTAAATTATGACAATAAGAGAACGCTTCATTATCAATAAAAGTAACACTATCAGGAATAGTAATAGATGTTAAACTATAACAACTCCAAAATGCCATATATCCGATAGAAGTAACACTATTACCAATAATAACAGAAGTTAAACTATCACATTCTCCAAACGCAAAATCTCCAATAGAAGTTACTTTATACTTTTCATTTTCGTACTCTACATATTCAGGGATTATAACCTTAACAGGTATATCTATAGGATTTTTAACTACTGCTGTTTTGTTGTCCGTATCTAATTCATACTTAATTTTTTCAACTATTACTTTCATGTTATTTTCATTTTATAATTTACTCATTTAGTATACAATTATTTTTTTGTTTTGTTACATTTTTATATACAAAAAATATTTTTCCAATATTTTATTTCCGGAAATTTTTTAAGACATATTTTTAAATTTTTCAAAAATTTTTCCGGAAATTTTTTTAATACCTATTTTTAAAATTCCTAAATTTTTTTTCCGGAAATTTTTTTAGATAACGTCTGAGCTACCGTGCCCCCTGTTTTACCCTACAAAAAACACCTCTAAGGGATGGGATACGTGGGAGGGGGTGCTTGGGGAGGGGTACAATGGGAGGGGGTTATATAGGGGTACAATGGGAGGGGGGAAGGAGGGTAGAAAAAACCTCCTTCCGTTTGAGTGTAAAATTTTATATTATTAAAGTAATTTCATTATTTTGCAAACCTTTTTCTCTTTCTTTTCTATCCAATCCACACCACAAAGTTGTATGTTTGCTTGTAGTCTTTGAGTGTGTGTGAGCATTACTCAAATACAAAGTACCATTTATTTTTGCTCCAATCAAAGTTTCATATGATTGAAAAACCTCTCCTTTTTTGTATTTTATACGAAATTGATTTTTATTTTGTAATTGTTCAACTTTTACTAAATTTCCTAATTTTTTTGTTAATTGTGTTTTTGTAATTGTTGCCATATCTTTATAATTTATTTGTTTGTTACAATATAATGACTCACATTCTGAAAAAATTGATGAGGTAGGAGAGATTTTTATTTTTACACTCTCCTACAACTTATTTGAGTATTTAATTACATTTGTAAATTTTAATATCATCTCGTTCAGTATCAATATAAAGAGGCATTATTATTAAATTTGTATTTTCATTTGAACACCATAAAGGTTTATTTTCAGTTTTATGGATATATAGTGTATTTATGTTGTAATGTTTCATTGCTTTGATAAACTTCAAAAATTCTAATAGATTTATATATACTCTATTTTCAAAAGAAATAACATATAAACTATAAAACTTAAAATCACTTGTATCGTTTTTATCTAATTTAGATATTTTTTCTTGTTCATATTTATATAGTTTTTCAATCTCATTGATTTTATCAAAATCAATTTTAATTGAGTTATATTCTTTTTTTATTTTATTATCCTCAATAATTAAAGAATCAAAGTTCAATCTCCTATATTTTTCAATATTTGGTAATATTTCCCCATTTTTTAATAAACATTGTTCCTCCAATGTTATATCATATTCAGATTTATTTCTTATGAAAACAAATCCATTTGATGCGTATTTATACCCATTGCGGTGATGTACACCACTTAAATATTTTTCATAGTCAGTAGCTGATTTTCTTTGTCTTGTACAAAAAGTAAAGTAATTAAATTCTTTTTTTGTCATATTCTTAAAATTTTATTTGTTTAATACAATAATAAGACTCACATTCTATAATAAAAAAATAATAAATAATAAAAATATAAATTTATAGAATGTGAGTATAGGTATTGAGTTTAATAAATAAATAAAATATGTGGGAAACTAAAATATTTAAGACAAAAAAACAAATGAATAATTGGATTGAAAAAAATAAAAGTAAAATCCAATTTGAAGAAATTTTTATAGAAAATGGATTTGCTGTTGAATATAGAAAATTAAGAGTACTTTAATAAGGTACTCTTTTTTTTTTATTTTATTATAAACCTCATCAATATAGAATGTGAGTCTTATATATGTAACAAATAAAATTAAAATAGATATGGAAATTTTAAGAATTTACGATTTTGAGGATGCACAAAAATTTATGGTTAAAAATGATATTTTTTACAATGAATATCAACAAAAAGACGATTCATCTAAATTAGAGGAAATGTCAAAGTTATTTAAGATAGACAATTTTTGTGATGTAAGTTTGATGTTTGTTTTTAACAAATATGAGGATGACAAATGGCATAGAGAATATACAGCAGTTGTATTAAGAATGTTAGATACCAAAGAGGTATTTAGAATAGTTCCAAAAACGTATCATGAAAAAAAATATAGACTATATTTAATTGATAAAGTTTATATTCCTAGACGATATGATTATAAAGTTGCTTTACCTAATTATATTGGGAAACCGACTAAAAATAAAATATTGGATTGGGTTAAATATATAAATGAAGAACAAGAATATTATGAAAAATGTTATAATGATGCCTTAAATAAAAACATTGAATTTTCAAAGAAATTTCAAGAAAAATATCCAAATGGTAGATTTTATTTTGCAAAGGATGGATGGTGTAATGAATTTAGTTTTTGCCATAATTCGTTAAGTTATAAATATACATCGGGGGACAATGGTAATTTTTATAGACAAGTAGAGGTGGATTATAAAAGTATTCCAAGTACCGAAGATTTATTAAAATAGTTATAAGGGGGATAAAGTCCTCCTTATAATTTTTATAATACTCAAACGAGTATATATTATAGAATGTGAGTCTTATATATGTAAATAATAAAAATATTTAGTGATATGAAAAAAATGGTATTTATTATTATGAGTTTATGTTCATTATTTGTAGCAATAAACACAGCAATAAATTTTAGTATAAATTTAACTAAACTACAAGAGGGGGCATTAAATATTCCCGAAAGTGCGATACCAAGTTTTATCCCTATTAGTATTATAGGAATAGTTTTAATGTTAGGAATTAGCATTTTATTTGCATACGTTGCACAAAAAGATTTATAAAACCTCATCAGTATTTATAGAATGTGAGTCTATATATTGAACAAAAGGAAAAAGAAAGAAAAAGTAAAAATTTATAAACAAAAAAAAGGAGAGAAAATGAAAAAGATTATTTTAATGATGATTATTGCATTGATGAGTATGGTATCAATAGCAAGCGAAAAACAAAGTATTATTAAGTATGAAAAAACATACAGCGAAGAAATAGGGGATACGATTGTAAAACCAATTAAACAAGACAATCACACACCTTATATATCAAAAAGTTTAGAGTGTGATAGATATAGTACTGATGATGTTAGTAATTACTATTTGTGTGTTGATTTATATTATTTAGGAGATATTATAACTGATGATGTTCAAATATATTTAAGTAATAATAAGATATATAATATACAAGAGATAAAAATAAATAATATAAAGGGCAAATATTATTCAGTTGTAATTCCTATAAATAATGAAATAATAAACGAAATACAAAACAATAATATTACCAAACTAAATATAGGTAATAAGAATGAGAAATATATAACCGAAGAAGATAATCAATATTTGAAGGAGAATTTGCGAAGTTACCATATCCATAATAAAAATTATTAAGTTTAACAAGAGTATCTATAATAGGTACTCTCTTTTTTTACCTCATCAATATTTATAGAATGTGAGTCATTATATTGTAATAATTAAAAATTATATGGAAAATAAATTAAGAGATAAAATAAATTTAGTTGAAAAGGTAGAAATTGTCAATGCTAGTAGTACTTTAAAATTTATAATCATAGATTATATAAGTGATGAAAATTTAAGGTTATATTATAATAATATAGATTTAAATTCTCTTCGTTTAGTCTTTAAGGTAGAGGATAATTCTTGTAGTATACCATCAGCAGGGCATATTTATATAAGTCCATACGATAAAGCAAATGACTATAAACATTATGCAATGCGTGGTATGAGAGACCTAGCCAAAGAGTGTGGAATCAGTATTAGAAAATTTCGTTTTAAGAACGAAGATGATTTAATAAATAAAATCGCAAAAATGAGCAATGAGATATTTAATTGTTGTTTATTATATTGTGGAGGGATTGTTGATAATCTTATTAAATTTCACAAGGGTGTAATTGAAAAACCATTAAAAGAGGTTTACGATTTATCCAAACTACAATAATAAACACGGAGTTCCTATTGTTATCATTACAATAGGAATTTTTTTGCACCTCATCATTATAGAATGTGAGTCTTATTATTGTACTAAACAAATAAAAGAGATATGGGAATGGAAAGAAAAAATATTTATGGTACAAACAATAGTCAAGTTATGTACACATTTCGTATAATTGAAGAAACTGAAACACATTATAAAACGTATGATGCTGATTACCCACAATGGAAATTCAATTTTGAAAAAGATACATTAAAGTGTACTAGTGATGATAAAATTGTAGAAAAGATTGTAAATGAAGGTTTATTTGTGTCTTTTGATTTAGATGAGGTAAAAAAGGAATATTTGAATAGAAGTATTGCTATTTCCGAAAAATCATTATCAAAATATTTGAAGGAATATAATGATTTTGAGAAATATTTAAAAAATGTCTATAATAATGACTTTTCTTATAAAACGTATTCTAATGTAAATTTAGATAAATTGGATTTTAGACAAAAAGTTATTCTTGTAAAAGAAAACAATGAATTTCACGAAGGATTTGTTGGTGGATTTTTTACAACAGACAAAATACATTTTTACCCTATTTTTGAATTTCATGCCAATTATAGTAATTATGTAATGCCAAGTAAAAATATACAAAAGACTGACAAAGGATATTATGTAATCAAGTTTGTTGAATATGATAATGATGACAATGAAGAATATGAATTTAGTGCAAAAGTCTTTTTTAATTATGATGATTATTACAATTATGCGTATAACATACAACTAGAAAATGACATAAGTAAATTAAATGCTTATAAAAATAAAGTGAAAGAGACTGAACGTAATATTCAAAAATTGAAAAATCAATTATGAACCCAAAAAGAATAGGTAGTAAAGTTAAACTCTACTACCTTTTTTTGCACCTCATCATTATAGAATGTGAGTCTTATTATTGTAAGTTAAATAAATAAAAAGAGATATGAGAACACAAGAAACACAAGAACAAAAAGAACAAAGAGTAAAAAATTTAATAGATGTATATAAAATAATAAATAAAGATTATGTAATTATTCAAATACATGATGAGGTTATATTGTGTTTTCCAAATAAGGAAAGTGCTTTACATTCTCTAAAAGAAGATATTATGTATAATAAAAGACAAGGTGATGATGAAATGGTGAATTTTAATTTATGGCTTTATTTTCGTATAAATGAGGGACAAAGAATATACGACCTAAATGGTGAAAATAAATTAGAAATTTGTGGTAATGAAGAAATAATATGTAAATAAAAAAAATATAGAATGTGAGTCTTATATATGTAAGTTAAACAAATAAAGAGATATGGTTAATTTAACACCTACATGGAATACATTACCAACATACCAACTGCGTAAATCTTTAAGCAGTATGATGCAAAATGAAAAAGAATTAAATAATAGATTACGCCAAGCAAAGTATGAATATTGGGAAATATATAAAACAACACAAAGTGAAGTTACAAAAAGGAAGGAACTTGAAAGAATATCAATTAAATATAATATAGATGAAAAAGTTATATTAGATTTTGTTGATACACAAAAAAAATTTAACATAAAATAAAAAGAAATATGGAAATTAGAGTAAAATTTTTTAATACAAACAATGTAAATGTACAAACTATTAAATTAGAAATACCTAACAATTTAAGTATAAATAATTTAATAAATAAAATAAAAGAATATGCCCCAATGGATGCTACATATTTTAGAATATTCCAAAATGAAAAAGTAAAATCTACAAAAATAGATTTATAGAATGTGAGTCTATATATTGTAATAAACAAATAAAATTTTTAATAGATATGGCAACAAAAAACAGCAACCTACACACAGCAAAAAAATTGAAAAACGATGAGTTTTATACTCAATTAACAGATATAGAAAACGAACTTAAATATTATAGACAACACTTTAAAGATAAAGTAGTTTATTGCAACTGCGATGACCCTATTGAAAGTAATTTCTTTAAATTCTTTTCACTAAACTTTGAATTTTTAGGACTTAAAAAACTAATATCAACAGGTTATAAAGAAAACGGAAAAGGTGTCGTTCTTATCTATGAAGGAGATAAAAATGGTAATAGAATGCCCGACTTGGAAGAAATTGAAGTAAAAGAACTACAAGGAAACGGAGATTTTAGAAGTGAAGAATGTATTGAATTTCTAAAAGAAAGTGATATTGTAGTAACTAATCCTCCTTTCTCTCTATTTAGAGATTATGTAGCAACTTTGGTTGAATACGGCAAACAATTCTTAATATTAGGCAACAATAATGCTATAACCTATAAAGAAATATTCCCACTTATTAAAGAAAATAAACTTTGGTTAGGTGTTAATTCAAATAAAACAATGGAATTTAGATTACCTAATCATTATGAAAAGTGGAATAGAATTGAAAACAATATAAAAATAGGTAAAGTACCGGCAATATCTTGGTTTACCAATTTAGAACATAAAAAGAGAAATTACCCTTTGGACTTATATATGAAATACTCAAATGAGTATTATCCAAAATATGATAACTATGATGCTATTGAAGTATCAAAAACTTGTGAGATACCAATGGATTATATGGGTGTTATGGGAGTGCCAATTACATTTTTACATAAATATAATCCCGAACAATTTGAAATTGTTGGTTGGAGTAGACATAATGATATGAATATGGATGGTGGTTATTGGTTAGGAGGTAAAAATGATGCTACAATAAATGGGAAAGATGTTTACCGTAGAATTTTAATAAGACATAAGAGATAAAAGACCATATCTAATAGAATTTATTTGTTAAAGTGGTAGTGAAATAATAATTTTGCTATCACTTTTTTTGTGTACCTCATCAAAAAATATAGAATGTGAGTCTAATATATGTAATTAAAAAAGATATAAGTATTTATAAACATAATAATAAATAAAACTTAAAAGATTTATGAATATTCAAAACACAGATATACAAGAATTATTAAAAGAAATAGTTTCAATAAATAACAATGATAGGATAATTTCAATAAATGAGACTAATGCGAAACGTTTATTACAAAGGCATACAGAACATGGATATATAATAATAAGTGCTTGTCGTGGTAAAGAGTATTTTGATTTAGATTTAACACAGCCACAAAATGTTAATAAAATAAATCAAATTAACAATAAAAGGACACAAGAATTGTTAAATGATATTAAAACAATGGGATTTAGTTATACCCCTTGTTTTGGAGGATTTATAGAAAATCTTGATAGCGATGATGAGGAACAAGTATATGAAAAAAGTTTTATAGTATATCCATATAAGAAAGATAAAACTTATAATTTTGCTGAATTGAAAAATTTTGCTATTGAGATGTGCAATAAATATGACCAAAATTCAGTTCTAATTAAAGCACCGACTGAAAATCCTAAATATTATTTAAAAAGTGGTGTTGTTGATATGGAATTTAATGGGGATGCTAAATTTAATGATATAACACAAGAATATTTTACTGATTTACATAAAAATACAAGTAATAAAATTAAAAATGATACTAAACCTACACGATTTACATTTACTGAAAGTTATATACCAAGGGCCCCTATAACTTATAGCGAAAGACATACAAGATTTTTAAAAGGAGAAATTTTTATTGGTAGGTAATTATTACACCTCATCACTACTCATTTGAGTATAGAATGTGAGTCTTAATATTGAGTTTAACCAAATAAAGAGTATAAAGATATGACAAATTTAGATAATCATAAAATTTCAGTACAACAAGAATATGTTATTAAATTAGAAGATTTAATAACAAGGTTTAATGAACATTTTGATGTGATTATTAAAAAAGACACGATGTTTAGGGTATATTTTATTGAAGATAAGCAATCATATATAATTACTTATTTTTATGGAATTAAGCCTACTGATAGTATTGATAATAATTGTTTTCATATTGTAATAAATTTGAGCGACAATACTATTACTCATAAAAAAAATTATGAAGTATTATTTACAAGCAAAATGTATGGGGATGATTTAATAGATATTGTTAAAGAACTATACTCTAAATATTGCATACATGTTTTGCAAAAAAAGAAAGAAAAGTATTTAGATAGATATTATAATGTAACATTATTAAATATCTTTAATACAAAAACATATAAACAATATAAATCTTTGAAGGATATTGATTGGGAATATGAAACTGAACATCTGCCAATGGATTTAGTGATATTATTTAAAGATTATCTAGATTGGAATAATTTATGTTATAATCCTAATTTAAGTTTTGAATTTATATTAGAATATATTGAAAATTTTGATATGGCAAGATTAGTTTATTTCAGTGAGGGTTTTACTGATGAACAAATTGCAAAAATACCAAAATCATATATAGATAATATAGATAAAGATGTTATTATGGGGTATTTGCTTGATGATATAAATGCTAATGGTGTAAATAATATGCTAGATTGGATTGAATACCTTGCTAAATTCAAGTGCATTGATTGGAATAAATTAACATCTAAAATTCATATAACACAAGAATTTATTACTAAATTCAATAAATATTGGAGTAATGAACATATCATAGTCAAGTCAATTAAAGTAAACCATAACTAAAAAAAAATTAAGGTAGTAGAGTTTAACTTTACTACCTTTTTTTATACCTCATCAATTATAGAATGTGAGTCATTATAATGTAATAATTAAGAATAAAATTTTAATGTTATGAAAAATAAAATAGTATTAAAAAACACATCTATTTTACTAGCAGTATTATCTGTGATTAGTATTTACAATACGATGTATAATACACCTAATAATGTACAATGGGTTGGTTATGTTTTAATAATTTCTTGTATAATTGGAAGTTTACTTTGTAAAGTATTATCAAAATATATTGAATAAACACCTCATCGTATAGAATGTGAGTCTTAATAATGTACTAACCAAATAAAGAGAAAAAAATGGAAATTAGATTAACACATATAGAAGTAGGAGAATTAGTAAAAGGTTATTTTGATAAACAAGAAGAAGGAGTATATGGATATGATAATAAATTAAATATACGCCCACCATATCAAAGGGAATTTGTATATAATGAAAAGCAAAGAAAATTAGTTATAGACACTATATTAAAAGGTTTTCCGTTAAATACAATGTATTGGGTAGATAATGGGGAAGAAAAATATGAATTGTTGGATGGACAACAAAGAACGATGAGTATTTGTCAATTTGTACAAGGAGAGTTTTCAATCAAATATAATGGTGTTGAAATGTATTATTATAATTTACCATTTGAAATAAGAAGAAAAATATTAGATTACAAATTGATGATATATATATGTCAAGGGGAAACAACTGAAAGATTAGATTGGTTTAGAACAATCAATATATCAGGAGAGAAATTAACAGACCAAGAGTTATTAAATATAAATTTTATAGGTAGTTGGTTAAGTGATGCAAAGATAAAATTTAGTAAAACAAATTGTGTTGCATATAAGTTAGGACAAAAATATGTAAAAGGTAGTCCGATACGTCAAGAATATTTAGAGGTTGTTTTAGATTGGATAAGTGAGGGTGATATTGTTGGTTATATGTCTAAACATCAAAACGATGTAAACGCAAATGAACTATGGTTATATTTTAATTCAGTGATAGAATGGGTAAAAACTACATTTGGAGAAAAGAATTATCGTAGTGAGATGAAAGGGTTAAATTGGGGAAAATTATATAATTTATACCATACAAAAACCTATGATATTGAATATATAGAAAAAAGAGTTAATGAGTTAATGTCTAATGATGAGGTTACAGAGAAAAAAGGAGTCTATGAATATATATTAAGTGGAGAAGATGAAAATTTAGCACATAAATTATCAAAAAGATTATTTAGTAATACCGATAAAAGAACAGCATACGAAAGACAAAAAGGTATTTGTCCTATAACAAAAGAACATTTACCATTTGAAGAAATGGAAGCAGACCATATAGTTCCATTTATCTTAGGAGGTAAAACAAATTTAGATAATTTACAAATGATAAGTAAAAAAATAAATAAAGCAAAAGGAAAAAAAATATTATAAATATAATTTACAAGAAAAGGTGGTAAGTAATTTACTACCTTTTTTATACCTCATCATTATAGAATGTGAGTCTTAATAATGTAAGAAACTAAAAATTAGTAAAAATGAAAAATAAAGTAATTGTTAAAAGTGAATATAATCGTATAAGTTTTATAACTTTTGATTATGATACTAACTTATTTCTTGAAAAAATAATGGATATTGAATTTGATAGAATCAATATAGAATTTAAAACTTTTAATTTTAATGACTTACTATTTTATCATGATATTGATATTAAAAGAGATAAGAAAAACAATTTTCAAATTAAATTAAACAATAATAATAATTATAAAGTTTTAACAACAAAACAAAGTGAAAAACTTTATGGTCGCCTTTGTTACGGATTAAAAGTGAGAAAAATGTTAATGAAAATACAATGGAGAAAAATAACTGCATATATTGATAGATGTGATTAACCTCATCAATATAGAATGTGAGTTATTATAGTGTAAGAACAAATAAAAAATGAAATTTTATGAAGAAATTCTTTAATGCTTTAATTATCATATTAACAATCACACTTGTAGTTACACTAATAATTTATTTATTTTTTAGTTTAGCAATATGGGATTTTAATCCCGAACATTGGACAAACACTGCAAGAGAAATATGCTCTTTATTTAGTTGTAGTTTGGGTATTTTTATAGGTATAATAGTATATGCTAATCAAAATAACTAAAAGATTTCTATTATTAAATTATAGAATGTGAGTCTTATATATGTACCAATTAAAAAGTAAAAGTTATGACTTATAAGTTTTTATTTGAAACATTATTGTTTGTGATATTAGTTGTAGTATATCACTACTTAGATTTTAAGTTAATAGATAAAGTTGAAGAAATTGTAAAACCTTACGGAGAAGATGTATTAAAAAAAGTTACAAAGTGTATAGGAAAAGCACAATGGTTAGTTGTATTATTTGTTATATTTTATATAATAATTACACAATATGATACTTGGGCAGAACCTAGGGCAATAGATGTTTATCGTGGACAAACAACATTGGAAATAAATTACGAAAATAATGTACCACAAGATACCATTGTTGTTTGGAAAAAATAACACCTCATCATTATAGAATGTGAGTCTAATATATGTACTAACCAATTAAATTTTTAAAAGGTATGATAAATAGAATGATAGAAGAAAACGGAATGGTATTTCAATTATTTGAAAAACAACAAACAGCGATATTACAAAACGTTTCTAACAAAGAATATTTAAAATATATTGAAATTCCAAGTGAAATTAAACATAATGATATAACATATACTATTACCGAAATAGGTAATGAATGTTTTTATGAATGTTTTAATTTAGAAGAAGTTATTTTACCTAAAAATTTATTAAGAATTGGAGATTATGCCTTTTCAAACACTAATATTAAACAAATAACATTACCATACACAATAGAAGTTATTGGATTTAGAAGTTTTTGTTCAACACCATTAGAACATATCCAATTACCAAACAATCTAATTTCATTAGATGAAGATGTGTTTGGGGATTGTCAAAAACTAAAAAAAGTAGAAGTTGGACAAAAGTTAGAAACAATACGTAGTTTTTGTTTTTCTAATTGTAGAGCATTAGAAGAAATAAATATACCAATTTCAGTAGAATCAATAGGTTCTAATGCCTTTGAATATTGTGAAAAATTAAGAGATATTGAAATCCCAAGTAGTATATTACATATTGGAGAAAGTGCATTTTTTTCTTGTAAATCAATAGAAAAAATAAATCTACCAAATGTACCAAACCTTGAAAAACATATTTTTAAAGGATGTTATAATTTAAAACAATTAAATAATGAAAGTGATAAACCGATTTTAGATTTGTTTTAACATCATCACTACTCATTTGAGTAGTAAGGAGAGAGAATAAGTTTTCTCTCTCCAACCTCATCCAAGAAAAAATAAATTTAGGTGGATTCTAACAAGTACTAATTTCATAATAATAGTGTAATTAACAATAAAGAAATATGATAAAAGTAATTATATCAATACTATTAGTAATTGGTTTTGGAACATTAAAAATATATCTCCAATATCAACACAATTTACACGACACAATAGGAGGATGTTTAATTCTAAGTATTATTCAAGTAATTGTAGGTCTATGTATAGTTTATGCAATACTTACTTATCAAGAAATAGAAATTATTAAAAAAATAAATAGATATGAAAATAAAAAAGACAATTAAAATATCAAGAGCAAGAGCAATAGAAATTGCAATGAATCATAATTGTGTTTCAAGAGATATAGCAGAGAAATACACTAATAGTGAATTAAAAGAAATATTAAAGGTACTGAAATTAAAGGCTGATTTTTAATAATAAATTTTAAGGTAGTAGAGTTTAACTTTACTACCTTTTTTATACCTCATCAAATATAGAATGTGAGTCTAATTTATGTAAGTTAAAGAAAAATAAAATTATGAAAAAAGAATTAAGTTTTAGTGAACATTTATTAAAAATTCAAAGTTGTGAAATCATTACTAATACTATATTAAAAAAGCATAATTGTACAATTAATGAAAATAATTATGTTATAACCCATAATGGAGAAATATTAGATTGGACTGATTATTTGTATGAGAATATTGATGAAATCGTATTATCTAACAATGAAATTATCATAGGTATATTATTCTTTGGCGATGGGACAATAGAATTTCATAATAAAGAAACATTAGAAGCTTTGAATATATATGAATATAGTCAAGATGATATAAATTTGATAATTGAACAATTAAAAAAATAAAGATATGATTGATGAAAGAATAAAAAAAGTACAAGAACTTTTACATCATAGAGTTAGTTTTTATTCTATTGGTAAAAAATTAGAAGAAATTTTTAACACTACGAATATTACAATCACACCAATGGAAAATGATACATTAAATGAATTATATCCCATAGATGATAGTTTTGTCGCAGTTTGTAAATGTTATGATATTACATTTTATTATTTACATACAAAGATGGAAGAAATAATGTATATCACTGAAATTTCTTTTGAAAATAATAGTATAATTGAAGATTAAAACCTCATCAATTATAGAATGTGAGTCATTATATTGTAACAATTAAAAATTAAAAGAGATATGACAAATAAAGAAAAAAATTACACAGAAATCATTAGTAAATTAGTTAAGAAACAAAGTTTTTTAGATAAAACACTCCTACACAATTTACTTTCTCACGATTGTGAACAAATTTTTAATTTAACTTGTGAAATAGATGTAGATAATTTTATAGATTTATATGGTAAACAAAGTTTTGATTATCGTGTCAAACAATCTAATTTTTGGTTAGGTGGTACAAACTTTTATGATAATATAAATAATAAATCCTTATGTTGTTCTCACGAAATTGTACCAATTAACAATATCAACATTGATAAAATATTATATAACAGAATTAGTATATATGCATCCACAATAGAATGTGATTATTTGGAATTAAAAAATTTAGGGTTTTTTCAAGAGTGGTTTAATGAAAATGTATTTACCAAAGAATTTTACGAACAAAATAAAGAATACATTTGTAAACAAATCAATCAAACAATCAAGACAAAATATGTTTCTTTTGATAAAATTGAATGGAATATAGTTAGTGCAAGTGCTAATATACATATATTAAAATTGTGTGTTGATTATTTAGATTGGGAATCCATTATCCATAATAGTAATTTAACAAAAGAATTTATTTTAGAACATATACGTAAATTTGACATATTTAATTTAATAACTTATCAAGTTGTAACTTGTCATCCAACATGGGTAGCAGATGTAATGGAATCACTCCCATTTAAAATTGATGAACAAAGACTCACACAATCTATTATTCAAATAACTAATGAACTAGGTTGGACTATTGATGAAGTTGATTTATTATGTGCTATTGAATATATTGATTGGGAAACTATATTTAGAAATTGTTATATTACCTATGATTTTGTTGTCAAATACAATAAATATTGGAATAAAGATAACAAAATAGTTAAATCAATATTAGAAAATCACACAATCAATACTAATAAAAAATATATTTTAGTATCTAGTGATTTAGTAGTTAATTATGTTGGAAATACTTATGAAGAAACTTTTAACTATTTATGTAAAGAAATAAATGAGATATACTCTTATTATATTCAAACAGCAGATTATCCAATAAGCACACAAGATATTATGAAACGTTATATGAGAAATAAATTTCATTTTCTTGATAACGATAATAAAGAAGATATTGTAGAATTTAAGATAAACGAAATTGAAATACCTCATCAATAATTATAGAATGTGAGTCTAATTATTGTATTAACCAATTAAATTTTATAAGAATATGGAAGAGATAACAAAAGTAGTAGAAAAAATTAAGATTATTGAACAAGAGTGTCAAAGAAATAAAAAACTTTTTCTAAAATATATTATAGATTTTTGCACAGAAAATGGGTTTACAAGTCCCAAAAACGCACTAAGATTTAATGAGGATAATCAAACTTGGTATATATCTCCAAGTTTTAGTGATGATGTTGTTGATACAGCAATAAAATCTATTTATGTTGAAAATGGATTATTAAAAGGAGATGTATTAGCATATTATTTAGGAGAGGAAAGAAAGGATATGCCTTTATATGATGAATTATTAGATTTAGGTAATCTAATGGATTTGATTAAAAATATTAACGAAATTATGAAAATAAAAAGTAGTTATAAAATAAAAGTAAACGATGTTTGCGAAGTAAAATTACACGATGAACTATATTTATTATATGATGATGAAACATATCCTTGTATAGTCAATAACACTAAAACTTCTGACAATATACCTATGATAGATTGTGATGATTTAGGGATTAAAGAATTAGAATTAGAAATCATAAATGGTGTTTTAAGTATTTGGGATGAAGAAAATTACGGATTACTGAATGTATTTGTATCACAAGAGGATTGCCAAGAATATCTAAACACAATGAATTAAATATAAAGAGAGAGTATCTATAAAAGGTACTCTCTTTTTTTTACACCTCATCAGTACTCAAATGAGTATAGAATGTGAGTCTTATTGATGTATTAACCAATTAAAAAGTATAAAGTTATGATGACATTTGAAGTTAAAAGTATAGAGGGAAATAATAGAGAAGAAATTATTAGAACTCTTGAATCAATAATAAGAGATTTAGAATCAGGGTTTAATTCAGGAATATGCGATGAAACATATTGGGAAATTCATGGAGAAGAAGAATTTGATGAAGAAGAATTTGATGAAGAAGAAGAAAGTTAAATAATATAGAATGTGAGTCTTATTGATGTATTAACCAATTAAAAAGTATATGGAAAATAATAAACAAAAAAGAGAAGATTTAGAATAAAATATAAGAGATTTAATTAGTAAATTGGAACATACTTCAAAGTTATATTTAACATATTTACTTGATTGTGATAAATTAGACATATCACAAATAGATGTTTACAGCAATATTACACAAAACCAAATAATGACTGCTATATTAGAAGAATTTAAGAGAACTTATTTAACACCTCCTCGTGGTATGCAGAAAAAAAATAAAGACAAGGTAAATGAATTTCAAAGTTATATAATAAGACAAAAAAACTTTATGTTATAGAATGTGAGTCTTATTTATGTATTAACCAAAAAATAAAGAGATATGGAACAACAAGTAAAAGAAATTGTATCGGTATTAACAACAGAAGAACAACAACTGCTAAAAGACACTATTATATATGGTAGTTGGGGTGATAGCGAAACAAATTTCCTAGATGAAAACAATAATATAGTAGAGGATAGTATGTTTGGGTATTGTACTAACGATGCGAAAAATGGTGGGCATTTTAGTGGTAGGAAAATATCATCAATGTTTCGTTCAATTTATAAAAAATTATGCCCAACATCAGTAGGTAGATATATTTCACATTGTAGTGATTGGTGGGGGGATGGAAGTGGAGATATGCTATTTATTCGTTATGAATATGTAGATGCTTTTGAAAAATGGGCAAGAGAATAGGAGGTTACACCTCATCATTATAGAATGTGAGTCTATTTTATGTATTAACCAAAAAAATAAAGAGATATGGAACAAGTTATCACACTTGAAAATGAACGTGAAATATTAGAGAATATCGCAAATGAATATGATATTTCATTGGTAGAAACAACTATTGGAATGAATGGTTATCCAAAGCAGTTAAGATATGCTCTAACAGATTTCAAATCTTTTGAACAATATTGTGAAATTAAAGATAAATACCATTTGGATGAGTTAAATCTCCACAGAAAAGAAGGATGGCAATTATGGGAGCGAAAAAATACTTGGGGTAATCAACCATACACAGCAGAAGATTATATTGAAAAAATAAGTGGAGATAACTATATTCTAAGATGTTGGGGTAAGACTCAAAAAAATGAGTTTATTAAATTTCAAATTGAAGAAGAATTAAAAAATGACAAATTTGAATATTTAATACCAACTGAATACTTCCTTGATATTAAAGAATGGAATGAAATCCCTACATTGTTAAATTCATTAAATAGTCAATTAGATTTTCACACTATGGAGTTAGGGGAATGTGAAGAAGATTTTGCATATAGTTATAACGCACTAAATACTATTCAACAATGGTGGGAAAACAACAATAAAATTATTGCAAAATTTGATGAAATTGAAGATAATGAAAGTATAGTTGAATATGCCGAAACTTGTTATCAAAGTTTTGATTTTGATGTAATACCAAATGAAATGTGTGGATATTACAATGATACTAATTACTATCAATTTGGGTTATATATTTGTGAAATAAATGAAGAAGTTATAGCGTTAAATTACTATATTGAATATTTATGTAATTCAAATAGAAATAAAAATTTTTCAAAACCTTTTGCAATAGACAAAACACAAATTGTTGGTATTGATGATTGGGGATATTTTTTAACTATAAATGATGATAGTATTACTATTGATGATATGGATTATACATCTTTATATGATAAGTTGGAATTGAAAAACTTTCTAGAAATAGAATTTAATATTGAAGAAAATGAAAGAAAATCATTTTTTAGTGAAGAATAAATTGTAAATTTTAAGGTAGTAGAGTTTAACTTTACTACCTTTTTTAACCTCATCATTATAGAATGTGAGTCTAATATATGTAAGTTTAATAAATAACAAATAAAAAATTAAAAGAATATGGAAAGATATGATTACAACACAGAAGTAAAAGAAGATGTTAAAAATTATATTGAATATATAGATTTATCGGATTATTACGATAAAGATGACGCATACAACAAACTATACGACATGATGTGGTGCGAAGATAGTATTACAGGAAATGGGTCAGGTAGTTACTTTTGCAATGCTTGGACAGCAGAAGAATGTGTGGCACATAATTGGGATTTATTAAACGATGCCTTAAATGAATTTGGTTATATAGATACAAATATTATAGAAAAAGGGGCAGAATGGTGTGATGTAACAATAAGATGTTATCTTTTATCTTCAATACTACAAGAAGTTTTAGATGAAATTTGGACTGATGAAGAAGATGATGATTTATAATGATTAAGGTAGTAGAGTTTAACTTTACTACCTTTTTTTGCACCTCATCAAAAATTATAGAATGTGAGTCTTAATATTGAGTTTAATAAATAAAAATTAAAAGTTATGACACAAAACGAAACAAAAGTAATTAAGGTTACTATTGGAGAAATAATTGATAATGGAGGAAATTGTTATCAATACAAAGGTGGCGAAACTGCTAATGGTAGATGTTATAAAAATATGGATGCTTGGAAAAGTGGTGTAGGGATTATCTATATGAGTGAAAGTGAAATAGATGAGGTTGAAGAATTTGGTTTAGAAAATTATAGTGAGGAATTGTGGACAAGAGATAGTTGGATAAATTATGTGGGAGATGTGTTAGGTTATGAGGACTATGGTTGGGATTTTTGTAAACATATAGCCGAATTGATTTTAGTTGAAAGTGATTGGCAATGTCTATCAACCCTATTAGAAGAATATGATTTGAATGATACTATTGATGCTGAATATGAAGAATGGTTAAATAATAAAAAAGACTAATAGAATGTGAGTCTAATATATGTAAATTGATTTAATAATTAAAAATTAAAGTTATGGGGAAAACACAAAAAACTGAAATCACAAGAACATACAAAAATTGTTTAAGAGCATTTAATTATAGTAAGAAAAATGTAATTAACATAGCAATAAAAAATAATTGTACACCTATTGAAGTAATACAAAATTATTGTAGGAAAAATTTAGAAAGTAAAAGTGATACAATACGATTAACAAATTTAATAATAGAGAGTTTAAATTAAAAATGAACACAATTTGTAATTTTAAGTATAAAAACAAAATAACAAAAGTTATTGTTGAAGATGTAAAATATAAGAATGTGAGTCTTAAAAATGTCAATATATTTACGAAATTAAAAAAATTGTTAAGAAAAAAGTAAATTTATGAAAGAAGTAAATACATTAGTAAATGAAATTTATCATCATTTAGAAGGAAATTTTAGAATAACAGATAGTGTTAAATTTGAAGAACCTATACATTATCAAGATAAGGTATTAACTGATATTGATTATTACGGATATATATCTGACAAAAACAGCAACAGAGGAATTGAACTAGAACAAATAAAAGATACTGATATATTAAAAAACATTTTATATGAAGTTCAAATGCAATGTTAGGAGTTTATAGAATGTGAGTCTTAATATTGAGTTTAACAAATAAAAATTAAAATTATGGCAAATATTTGTAATACTGAATTTTATTTCAACGGAGATAAAGAATCTATAAAAAAGTTGTATGATTTAATATCAAAATATGAAGATGTTGATGATTATCAATCCGTAGAAATTCTAACAATAGCAAAGGATTATGATTTAGACAAAGAAGATATAAATTTGAGTGGTTTAATATTTTGGTATAAGTTAGAAGATGAAAATACAATCCATTTGGATATGGAAAGTAAATGGAGTGCTTGTGCTGATTTCTTTATTAAAATCAAAGAAAAGTTAAATCTAAATCTATCAATATCATATTGTGAAGTTGAACCTGCATGTGAAATTTTTAACATACACGATGAAGATAATAGATTTACTAATTTGGAATGTTGTGTTGATATGCTTGATTTTTTTGAAGAATGTACAATGGAATTTTACACCTTTGAACAAGCGATTGAATATTGGTTTACAAATATGGAAAGTTATATTGATATAACTAAATGGAATAATCTAAAATCAATAAATGAAAAAATCAAATTTATAAATGATTTTGATTATTCAAAATTTGATGATGAAAATATTTGTGATTATACAATGTATAAGATTGGTATATTTAATCATATATAAATTATAGAATGTGAGTCTAATATATGTACTAACCAATTAAAAAGTATAAAGTTATGAGAAAAACAACAATTTTTATTAAAAATGAAAGTAATACTGAATTTAAAAAAGGGTTTTTTACTGATTATGTTTTTATTGAAAATATAGAAACCAAGAACGAACTTTTTACAAGTTTAAGTATAATATACAATACGGACTATGTTCAATTTACACCAAATGAAATTATATCTATAAGAGATTTTTTTAGAAGAAGTAGTACTGCTAAATATATGTTATATTATAACGGATGTAAAGATACTGCACATTCTTATATAAAAACACCTCACAAAAACAGCAATGATGTTTTGAAAGCAATAGAAAGTCTATTAAATGACGATGATAAATCATTATATGTAATATCAATTACAAAATCCTAAAACCTCATCAATTATAGAATGTGAGTCTAATATATGTATTAACCAAATAAAACGAATAAAGATATGAAAAAAAGAGAAATACTATTAAATGATATAAGACAAATTCGTGAAACAAATAAAATTTCATTTATTAAAATGTTAGAAGAATTAACAAATCTTGTAAAGGAAAAAGGGGGAAGAGTAGATTTATCACAAGAACGTTATGTTCAAGTTCTAATTGAAGACTCATATATGACATTTATACCTTACAATGTTATATGTTTATATATAACAGATGATACATTATATTGCGAATTGCGAGATGAGGTTGAAACTATTGAACATCCAATTATAGATTTAGAACTTAATGAAATTCTATGTTTAATTGAAGAAGTATTATTTGTATAAAAAAGGTATAATATATTAACTTTTTAAGAAAATACTCAAATGAGTATAGAATGTGAGTCTTATATATGTATTAACCAATAAAAAATAAAATGTTATGGTATATAGTATTGAAAATTGTTATGGCAAATTTAACTTGAAAGAATGTTATGATTGTGAAACAAATGAAACATTTTATGATGTTTATATAGTAAATAATGAAGAAGAAATCTACGGAGATTATTTAGGGGAATTTCATACAGAATTTTCTTTTGATGATGATACGAAAAATATTGAAAATGATTTTGAAGAATGGTGTGTAGAAAATATTTAACCTCATCATTATAGAATGTGAGTCATTATAGTGTATTAAACAATAAAAAATAAAATGTTATGGAATTAAGAATAAGACTTTACGAATTAAAAACCGAAGAACAAATCAATCAATTTAATGATATATATGATGATTTATGGAAACCACAATACAATAGTATTGCTGAAAGCAACAATTTAATATGTAAAGAAATTGTTTGTAGTGATGATAATATTTTAAGTATGTTAAATACACTATATCCAAATTTTGAAGGATTTACAATCCAAATCACTGATTTAGAAAATGGAGTTGTATTTTATGGTGGTGTATTTGATGATACATATAGTTCCTAATTTCATAGTAAATCATAGAAATTAGTTTATAATCTGTATGATTATTGGGTGAACTACAACACCCTCTACACCGTCCACAAACGCTTTCGGTTTACTTTTGTTTAATATGTTATTATTTTAGTTATGCAATTAAAAATTGCACCTTTACATACAAATCTATATTAAAATAGATAACTTTTTTGGATTTTACGTTGTCAGAGTCGAATTTTGTTTAGACAACAACCACCAATATCCACAATAAATCAAAGAACTTAATAAGAGTAACCTCTTATTTATTATAAATAGTCTGAAATTTGAAAAAGTAACTTAAAAATGAAAAAAAAATGTATAAAAAAGTTTCAATGAATGTTTACAATACTGAATATGTAAGGTCATATATCAATGAACAAAGAGAAAAAAGAAATCCTAATAATAAATTTGAATATATTGTTTGGTGTGGTGGTATTGAAGTTTGTAATTCATTCTTAACATTAAAACAAGCAATTAGTACATATATTAACTATGTAAATGATGATTATGATGATGTTTATATAGAACATCTACCAAATGGATATGAAACAAGTGATGATGATACTCAACAAATTTCAGTGATAGATTATAGTGATTTAACACAAGTAAAATATAGAGTAGGTTATGGTAAAATACAAGTAATAAGTTTAATATAAAAAAAAAAGAAAGGATTTAATATGTTAAAGAAAATTAGTACTAAAACAAAAATTATAACAATTTGTTTGTTATTATTTTTATCAAGTGTTTTTTTAAATGTTTTTTACATTTCAAAATATAAAACAACAAAAAATGAATTAAAGGTAACATTGGGTGAATATGAAGAATTATTAGTCAAAGAACACCAACATAATTTATATACTTTTATTGGAGAATATAATTTCTTAAAAAATGAAAAAATCCCAACAAATGATACCATAGTTTATAGATTTATTAAAGAAACTAATTGTTGGTATCCAGACATTATTATGGCTCAATATATAATTGAAAGTGGTCATGGAAAATCCGATTTAACCCAATCATATAATAATTGTTTTGGTATGAAATATGTTGGGAAGAATGGTAGGTGGAATACTCAAATTGTTGAAGTAAAAGGTTATGGCGATTATGGTACTTATGTAAATTGGCAATTATCTGTTATTGATAGACAATTATGGGATTTCGCAATATTTCAAGGAGCAAAACCAACAAGAGATTATTACTTAAATATTTTAGGAAAATTATATGCAGAAGACCCTAATTATTTGAAAAAAATAGATGCAGAATGTAAAAAGTGGTGTTTTTAATAAATTTTTTGTCTGTTTGTTTTAATAAAAAAAGTTGTTATTAAAGGAGTAATTTTTTACTCCTTTTTTTTAACCTCATCACTACTCATTTGAGTATAGAATGTGAGTCATTATAATGTACTAAACAATTAAAATTAAATAACAATCAATTTAGAAACTTAAAAAATAAAAGTAATATGAGTGATTTTTCAATTAAAATTAGTAATATTCAATGGTTAATTGATAATGAAGGCGATGATTATAATTTGCCTACCGAAGTAGAATATAATATAAATAAAGAAGATTGGGATAATGAAGTAATTACTGATACTGATATCTGCGATTGGTTAAGTGATGATTATGGGTTTTTGGTTATAAGTTTTGAAACTAATCTTGATTAAACCTCATCAATTATAGAATGTGAGTCTAATATATGTACTAACAATATAAAAATAAAACGAGATAATGATGAATAACAATCCTTATTTTACTGAGATAGATAAGAAGTTCTATCGTGGACTTGCTTACACAATATACAAAAATGAATATGGATTTTTTGCTGAGGCATACGATAACGACAATCCTTTACGAGTGCGTTGTCTTCGTACCTATGCTGATGCATGCACTTGGATAGAAAGAGCCATTGATAGGTGGATTAACAAAGGCAAAGATGAATACCTTACTATAATACAAGCAAGAGATGAACAAATGTTATTTAGAACATTATAAAAAGATAAAGAGATATGGAAAATAAAGAAGATAAAATGAATAGTACAGAAATGGTATCAATACCAAAAGAATTGTATGATAAGTTAAATTATTTAGGTATAATACCTAACGATATTAGAAAAAATAATGTTGGGAAGAGTAATTATTCTCAATTTATACAACAACCTTGGTCTATTATTCAAGAATATAACCTTGGGTATTTAGATGGAGATACAATAAAACGTACATTAAGAACAAAAGAAGAAGGAGGTATGACAATGATTGAATCCAAAATTATGGATGCACAAAAAATCATACACATACAAAAAGAAAAATTAAGACGTTTAACAATTTTAAAAAATTCAGGAGTTGAAAGTATAACTAATATATAGTCTAAAAACGATTTTAAGGTACCACCAGTGCGTTTAATTTATAAAGTAATATAAATTATCTACTTTATATCTGTTTTTGCACTGGTGCCCTTATTTTTAATCAAATAAATATAAAGCTATGGATGAAACAATAAGAGAAATAGAAAAAACAGAAGAAAATTTTGCTATATTAAAAGCAGAAATAAGTGAATATGCAGATAGTTTAGATATAGACGAAAGTATGTCAATAAAACAAGAACTGCGATATATCAAAACATGGGAACAACTAACTGAATATGATATGTTCATAGATGTTATAGGATATATAATCGAAGAAAATGAAGAAAGTTTGTTAATAGAAGTCTAATAAAAAATGAAAAATATGAATAATAAGAAAACAATAAATAAAATAGTAGCACTTTGTATAAAAGGTAATAATAAAGCTCAAAATGAATTATATACTTTATGTAAAACTAAACTATATACTATGTGTCTTAAATTCTCTAACAATTCTAATCAAGCAGATGATATGTTTATAGAAGGGTTTACTAAAATATTAATGAACCTCCAAAATTGGACTGATAATTATACATTTTTTACGTGGGCTGGTACTATTATGAAAAATAATTGTATTAACATCTGTAATAAAAGATATAATAAACACGAACAAACTTTTGAAGTTCTACCTGAACCTCAACAATATCACTCTGAACCAAGATTTGATATGACTGAAATAAAATATTTTATTAACAAATTACCAAAAAAAGAAAAACTAGTCTTTACTCTCGTTTTCGTTAATGATATGCCTTATGAAAAAGTAGCAGAAAAATTAAAACTTGATAACTGTCATTGTAGAGTGATATGTTTTAGAGCTAAACAAAAACTAAAACAATATCTAACTCAATACGAAAAATTATCTAAATAACCTCATCACTACTCATTTGAGTACAAAAAATTATAGTGACTGTAACTAGTTACAAAAGTTACTTATAGTTAAAGTTACTGGTCACTATTACTATAAGTAACTTATATATAAAAAATAATATTATATATATTATTTTTTTCTAGTTATTATATAATAACATTATATACTAGTTACTAGTTATTACAAAGTACAATTTAAAATTAAAAATATCATGAAAACTTTATCTGAATTTAAAACAGAAATAGAAACAGAAATAGAAAAACGTCCATCATATATTAGATATGGTCAAGCAGTTTTTAATTACATCGATGAACATTATGGAGTCGCAAGAGAAGCACAATTTATTCATAATGTAGATTGCTTTCATCGTGATGATTTAGTAGATGACTTTATTCGAATATGCTACCATATCTTAAAAGATATAGAAGATTAAAAAAAATTAAGTTTTTTGTAACATATCCATCTTCCCTTTTGTTTAATAATTAGAATAAACAAAAACATAATATTAAATGAAAGTAAAAGTAAAAAATTTAAATGACAATGTAAAAGACCTTTATTTAAAGGCCAGTGATGGTAAAAGCGAACTACCATTTAAAACTTATGAGGAAGATTTTTGTTATGATGTTGTAGCAACAAGTTGCGAGGAAATTGCACCTAATGTTTATAAATATAATTTTGGATTATCTTTTGAAATTGTAAGAGAAGATATGAAGTTTATAGCTTTTGGTGAAATAGATTATCCGGGATATGGAGTTCCTAATACATTGGAAATAAAACCTAAAGAATTTAATGTGTCAATAGATGCACGCCCAAGGTCAAGTATTTGGAAAACTGGTATGATGTTATCTAATTGTGTAGGAACTATTGATGAACTTTATAGAGGTGAATGTGCTGCAATTTTTTACCATCTTTTACCCAACATGCCTAAATATGAAGTGGGTGATAAAATTTGTCAAATAAAACTTGGATTTACTGTACCTATTCAGTTTGTTGAAGTTGATGAATTGTCAGAAACTGCAAGAGGAGAAGGTGGTTTTGGTTCAACAGGTAAATAAAAAAACTTGAAAATAATAAAAAAAAAATAAAAAAGACTACTATTTATATTATGTATTCTTTTTTTTTTTGATATACAAAACCATTAGTAGAAATTACACAATAAGTCAACTTTGATAATTTTAAAAGAATACTTGAATGTAAACCAAACTATGATGGTAAAAAAAGATAAACTACTCATTTGAGTAGTATGTCAGGTGATTTATAAACCTCATCTGACACTAACAAAAAAAATTAAAAAAAAAATTGTTTTTTTTGTAACAATTTGTTTATATTATTGTATAATATAATGAGTAATAAATAAAAAAAAATAAACTTCGTAGTATAGGATAGAGTTACTTCGAAATATAGGTATTCATTTATTTATTTTATTTAAAACTTTATCGATTGTTCTCGAAGTTTTTTTTAGAGGAATGTTGGCAGAGGTGGTCTATGCGGAGGACTGTGACTCCTTTTGTCATGGGTTCGCATCCCATTAATCACCCCAAAAATAAACTAAAATAATTCATGGAGAGGTGGTGTAGTTGGTAAGTCACGATAGTCTAAAAAACTATAATACCTTCTTTCGATAGAGGTCTCTCCACAAAACAATTTTATATTCGATGGTTCTTTTTTCAATCGATGCACTATTTATAAATAAAACAAAAATAATGGCAGCATATTATAAAAAGAAAACAAAAAACGAATTAGAATTAATTGTATCCGAAAGTAAAACTCTTGCTGAAGTAATGAGAAAACTTGGATATTCATGTAATAGAGGGAACTCTATAAAAGGTTTGAAACAATATTTGGATGATTTAGGAATTGACTACTCAAAATTTTCAAATAATTTTTTTGTATATAGTCATCCTGTTAATGAACTTGAAGATATTTTAGTTGAGAATTGTTCATATACTAATATGACATGTTTAAAAAGAAGAATACTACAAGCAGGTTTATTAAAAAATGAATGTTATATATGCGGTATATCTGAATGGCAAGATAAACCTTTAGTGCTACAATTAGACCATATTAACGGAAACAATAGAGATAATAGAATTGAAAATTTAAGATTACTTTGCCCTAACTGTCATTCACAAACTGATACATGGTGTGGCAAAAATAAATAAATAGTTAAATCCTTAGAAGGTGGTTCAATTCCATCACATTCCACAAATAATAAAAAAAAAATACACATTTTTGTAACATTTTTAAAAATAATTTGTATAATATATAGAACAAAGTTCTTTGATAAGATTGATTAAGGTATTATAAATAAGACTAACATTAACTCAGTCAGGTTTAGAGTGTGGGAGGAGGGAAAATGGATGATACCCAAAGCCCGAAGTAGCACTAAAAGTCATTAATAAGAGTGCTTTTTCGTTGGTTCGAATCCAACATGTTAGTCAGACAAAGTGACTGGTTACTAGTGCCTGGTCATAACGTAGCCTCTGATAGGCCTCTATTATAAATATGCACACTTATCAGCCTAATCGTACATGTAGGAGTTTTCGTGTAGTTATCGATGGTGTAACAAACTACACATTTTATAAATGCTTTCGTAGCTCAATTGGCAGAGCAATTGATTTGTTTGACAAATTTGTTTAAATTATGGTAGAGAAAAAACAAAAAGGTAACTTAACAGAATTGCAATGTATAGCAGCATTTTATGAAATAGGATATTCTGTCTCCATACCGTATGGAGAGAATAGTAGATATGATTTCATAGCGGATGTTAATGGTCATTTAATTCGTATTCAGGTTAAAACATCATCAACGAAAGATGATGGAAATACTTATACATTCTCTTGTCGTAGTAGTAGAACAAATAGCAAAAAAACAATTAATAAAAAATATACAAAATCTGAAATAGATTATTTTGCTACTTTTATTAACGGTAGATGCTACATTGTTCCTGTTGAAGAGTGTTCAACAGCAAAATCTTTAAGATTCAATGTATCTCAAAATGGACAACAAGTGTATATTAATTTTGAGGAAAATTATCGAATAGAAAAACAAATAGAAAAATATTTAAGCAAACATTGACAAACAAATCAATAGGTTGTAGGTTCGATTCCTATCGAAAGCTCCAAATGGGTATCATTTACATAGGATGTAAATGATGTATTAAGGGCACTTAGCTCAGTGGATAGAGCACCATCCCTTCAGGATGAAGTTAGGGTATACCCTCATAGTAGTGTCATAGATTCAAATCCTATAGTGTCCTTAAAAAGAAAAAAATAAATGTGAGGCAGGTCCAGGTAGCGTTTGGGTTGAGGTACGATAACTCCCTACTCATTTGAGTATAATAGTCCAGGTAGCCCTGACACAGGGATAGAATAGGTATCACTCACATTTTTATTCACGACTATGTGTTCGAGTGGTTAGGAGGTGGTCTGCAAAACCATTAACGGAGGTTCGATTCCTTCCATAGTCACAAAATATTAGAAAACGAGATGTAGCGTAGTCAGGTTATCGCACCACATTTGGGATGTGGGGGGCGCAGGTTCGAATCCTGCTATCTCGACAATAAATATTCGAGGTTCAAGAAGGCGTTGAGTAAGACAACATATCCTCAACGAGACACTTGAGATGGAGTTCAGAAGACTATGTTGTATGTCAGTATGATAGCATGTGGAAGACAAGGAATGGAAATGCCAGTCGTGTAGAATGTTTATTTTAATATTGGTGTATTAGCTCAGTTGGTTAGAGTGCTATCCTGTCACGATAGAAGTCATGGGTTCGAGCCCCTTATACACCGCAATTATAGACACTTAGTTCAACTGGATAGAGCAACTGCCTTCTAAGCAGTAGGTCGTAGGTTCAAATCCTATAGTGTCTACAAAAATAATGTCCCATAGTGTAATGGTAGCACGACAGATTTTGATTCTGTTAGTCCAAGTTCGAATCTTGGTGGGACTACTACAAAACATGGAGGATGTAGTTCAGTTGGTAGAACGGAGGATTGTGGTTCCTTTGGTCATGGGTTCGAGTCCCCTCATTCTCCCAATAATATGGTGTATTAGCTCAGTTGGTTAGAGTGCTACCCTGTCACGGTAGAAGTCAAGGGTTCGAGCCCCTTATACACCGCAACAAAAAATAATATATTTTTGTAACAAAAACTGAAATATATTGTATAATATATAGAAAGGAAGTCAAGAGAGAGCTACTTCGTAAAAAAATTATTTTGGGCTTAATTTTTAATATTAATACTCTCTCTATTTTCTCCTTTTTATTTTTAATTTGGAAGTTTGGCTGAGTGGCTAAAAGCGGCATCCTGCTAAGATGTTAATCAACCAAAAGTTGGTTCGGAGGTTCGAATCCTTCAACTTCCGCAAGAAACTTTAGAGAGAAAGTTGTTACAGTTTTTGGATGCGTTTCCTTTGAAGATTGGTATGGTATGACTTTTCGCTGTATAAATATTAAAAGTCTCAAATTAGGGTAATCTTATAAGAATTTTAGTTGTTTGTCTTAAAATTATTAATTTATCTGCAGAATAATTGATAAACTCTCTCAAAACAACTATTTTGCTCCGGTGGTGGAATTGGTAGACACGCAGGACTTAAAATCCTGTGACCATTGCGGTCGTGCGAGTTCAAGTCTCGCCCGGAGTACAAAATTGCGGAATGGACTGGAGGTGGCTCCAGCTCGGTCTCATAAGCCGAATGACGTAGGTTCGACTCCTGCTTCCGCAACCAATCCATTTGAAAGAATCGAGGAAGGACTGTGATATTTACATGCCACTTTAGGAGTGGTGCTATAAAAACTCTGCTCATTTATAATAAGTTGTTATAAATGTAGAAATAGACCTTGGGAGTTTGTTGCCTAAACAATTGTAGCGTAGTAGAAATTAACGAATTTAGGATAGTTAGTTTTCTGAAATAGGGTTTCGTAATGTTCATAGCTAACCATAAATCGTTAGCAAGTAGAATGGAATTTAGGTGTATAGCTCAGGTGGTTAGAGCACTTCACTGATAATGAAGAGGTCATAAGTTCAAGTCTTATTACACCTACTAAATTACTTCCATAGTTCAACGGATTAGAATACATTACTACGGATAATGAGATTAAGGTTCGAATCCTTATGGAAGTACAATATTTTAAAGTTAAAATGTATTTTATATGTGGGAAATAATTTTAGCATTTTTACGTAAAAAGGCTTGTGCACATGATTGGGTAGAAATAAAAACCATTTCTACTTATGAAACTAACAATAGTTCACGTCCATATAAGAGTACTTATTTGTACAAATGTAATAAATGTGGTAAATTTAAACAAATAGTAATTAAGTAGTATGTCAGGTGATTTATAAACCTCATCAGACAAATTGTCCCCTTAGCTCAGATGGTTAGAGTACGACACTTTTAATGTCGGAGTCCTTGGTTCGAGTCCAAGAGGAGACACTAACAAAAAAAAAATTAAAAAAAAAAGTTTTTATTTGTAACAAAAACTGAAATATATTGTATAATATATAGAAAGGAAGTCAAGAGAGAGCTACTTCGAAAAAAAATAGGTTCTGTATAATTTTTAATCTTAATACTCTTTCTATTTTCTCCTTTTTTTATTCTTTAATTAACATTAAAAGTCAAAAAATATGAAAATGTCAAAAAGAAATGAACAATTAAGAACAACACTTGGTGCTATGGCTCCATTAGAAAGAGTTGTTGAAGCGAATAATATACTTACACCTGATAGTGTAAATATTCAAGGATATGAAGCATATAGTCTTGATGATGAATTAAGACTATTAACAATGTTAAATACATTAAAAATTGAACCTCAATATTATCGTACTGATAATGAAACAATAATAGAATTGCGTGATTTGATTGAAAGAATAGGGTTAAAAGACCCATATTTTGTATGTCAAGCAATAAAATATTCTCGTTGTATGAGAGATGGTATGAGAGCAATAAATCATCTTGCTGCTGCTTTAGTATCGCCATTTATTTCAGGACAAGAGTACGCTAAAAGATTTTACAGTTCTTATAATAAGAAAACTCAAGAAGGAGGATGTATTTTTAGACCAGATGATATGTCAGAAATTAAAGAAGTGTATAATGCTTTAAACCAATCGACATTATCAAATGCTATGAAAAAAGGATTTGCTTCTACTATTGAAAATTTTGACAATTATCAATTAGCAAAGTATAGAAAAACTATAAGAAATATAGCAAATCTAGTTCACCCAAATTCAAAAAAGTCTACAGCAATAATTAATGTTGATGGAAAAGAAATGCGTACTTTAGATGCTATTATGCAAGGTATAAACGTATCAGCTGATACATGGGAAGTAGCAAATTCTGAAGCCGGACAATTAGTTGCTCAAGCAGTAAGAGATGGAAAATTAGATGAAACAGAAGCACAAAAAATTCTGTCAGATGCTAAAAATGATAATTGGGAATCTTTATTATCTGAAGGTAAATTAGGTATTTTAGCAGCACTAAGAAATATTAGAAATATGCTAAAAGACCCTCGTCCTGAAGTGATAAAAGCATTAGTTGAGTTAATTTCTAATCCTAAAGCAATAAGAAATGGTATGATAATGCCATATCAAATGGATTTAGCATATGAGGTAGTGAATCAAGAATTTAATTATTCACCTTATAAAGAAATAGTCCAAAATGCATTAACAAAGGGGCTTGAAACTGCAATACCTAATTTATCAAATGCTCTTCATGGTAAGACATTAGTGATGATTGACTGTTCAGGTTCAATGCATGATGATTGTTATCAAAAAGGTAAAAGAATTAACACAACAGCATGTGAAAAAGCAGGTTTGTTAACTGCAATGATTGCTAAAGCAACAAATTGTGATGTGATTAGATTTGGTTCCCATGCAGAATACGCAGATTATAATGTTAATGATAATGTGTTTAGTTTAGCTAAACAATTCTCTAATACTAATATGGGTGGAACTAATATAGCATCTGCTTTTGAATATGCACGTAAGTATCGTAAGTCATATGATAGAATCATATTACTTTCAGATAATGAAGCAAATGAAGGTTGTACATATAAAGCATATAAAAATTATGTACATGATGTATGTTCACCATATATATATGCAGTAGATTTGGCAGCATATGGTACAACCCCATTAAAAAATAATGGTAAAGTAAATTACTATTTTGGTTATGGCTACCAATTGTTTGACGATATCGCAACTATGGAATTTAATCCTAAAGCACATATAGATAAAGTTAGACAAGTAAAAATTTAATTATATGTAAGATTTTTTTGAATTTTGATTTTTTTCGTTGCGGAAATAGCTCAATGGTAGAGCACAACCTTGCCAAGGTTGGGGTTGCGAGTTCGAATCTCGTTTTCCGCTCAAAGAAATAGGAGTGTAGTTAAACGGTATAATAAACATTTACTGAAAGTGTAGTACTTTGTAGTAATTATTTTGAAAGTTTTTTATATTTTTTTAATTTCAGACTATTTATATATATATATAAATATAAGAGTAAAAATTAAGATACTATTTAATTATGCAACTTGTTGAACGACATATAATAACACCTACTAATAAATATTATAAAGAACTAGACGAAGCAACTTTTAAGTCTAAAAATCTTTATAATAGTACATTATATGCTATTCGACAACATTTTTTTCAAACTGAAAAATACCTATCTTATGCAACACTACAAAAGCAATTTCAAGATACTAAACAACAAGATTATATAGCACTACCAACTAAAGTTGCACAACAAACAATGAAACAGGTTGATACTAACTTTAGAGCATTTTTCAAAGCACTTGCGGAATATAAGAAAAATCCTTCTAAATTTAAAGGTAGACCAAAACTACCTAAATATAAAGAAAAAGTAGATGGAAGATTTATTTTAACATATACAAATCAAGCGATATCTAAAAAAGAATGTGATAAAGATAGTGTTATACATCCTAGTGGTTTAGAATTTAAAGTTAAAACTAAAATTAGTTATCAGGATATCAATCAGGTACGTATCGTACCTAAATGTAATTATTTTGTTATAGAAGTAATATATAAAGTACCTGATTGTAATTTATTAACCGATAATAGTAAATATGCTGCTATAGATTTAGGTATTAATAATTTAGCAACTTTAACAAGTAATATCATAGGCGATACGCCTATAGTTATTAGTGGTAAAGTAGTTAAAAGTTATAATCAGTATTATAATAAGCAAGTAGCGTATTATAAAAGTATATTAGAGTTACAGAATGGTACAAAAACTAGTAGAAGAATCAGACGATTACATTTAAAACGTAAGTTAAAGATAGAAGATTATATGCACAAAACTAGTCGATACATAGTGAATCAATTGGTTTCCAAAGGAATCAATACCTTAATAATAGGTAAGAATGATGGATGGAAACAAGACATTAATATCGGTAAAGTGAATAATCAGAAGTTTGTACAGATACCGTTTGAATCGTTAATTAGTAAATTACAATATAAATGTAGTTTAGTAGGTATAAATGTGGAGTTAGTTAATGAATCTTATACTAGTAAATGTAGTTTTTTAGATGGTGAAACCATCGAAAAACATGAAGAATATGTTGGTAGACGTATACATCGAGGATTATTTAGAAGTGCTCAAGGCACATTAATAAATGCGGATGTAAACGGAAGTTACAATATATTGCGTAAAAGTAAACCAAAGGCGTTTGCTGATGGTGTAGAGGGTGTTGTAGTTCACCCAGTAATCGTAAAGATTGCGCACTAATTTCTATGATTTACTATGAAATTAGAAACTATAATATTAGTCTCCAAAACTAAAGTTGGGAGTTCGACTCCTCATTCCGCTATTATTTTAAACAATCTTTATCTATTTTAAAACATTAATATAGACAAGTCAACGCAGAGATTTATATGAATAATTTTGAAATATCTAATAAAGAAGGGGCTATTGGTGAACAATTATATATAGACTACCTCAACAATCAAAATAAAAACTTTTACGATGTAAGAGAAAATGTGAAATGTCAAGAATTAGATATTGATTTTATAATTCCTGTTAAAGTTAATGCCTCATTAGATGAAATACTTTCGAATATTAGAAGTGGAAATCCAAATAAACGTGAAGAACGTCAAAAAAATATAGGATATTGTGTTGAGGTAAAAGTAGATAAAGTAACCCACAATAGATATAAAAAACGTAATGGAGAAATAAGTAATGGTACAGGAAATCTAGTCTATGAAGTAACTTCACATAATATGCCAGGTTGTTTAGGAAGAAGTTATGCTGATTTTATTCTTTATGTATGTATAGATACTTTTGATGAATATACTATATTAAAAAAAGCATATATGATTAATTTATATAAATGGCGAGATAGTATGGTAAATTCAGATAAAAACAACCAAAATATAAAATTAAAACCATTAAAGTTTGTTTTAGAAAATGGTAAACAAGTAGAAGAAAATATATTAAATATTTTACATCCAGTCAAAGATTTATTACAACTTGGTGATAAAGTGATAATTGATTATACTGATAAGTTAAAACCTTTTTTTCCTACAAATTTAAAATTAAAAAAATAATAAAACAAAAATAACATAATGGAAATTAATAAGATTTATAATATTGATTGTTTACAAGGGTTACGTAATTTAGATGAAAATTCGGTAAACTTGACTGTCACATCTTGTCCATATGATAATCTTCGTACATATCAAGGAACATGTAATTGGAATTTTGATATCTTTAAAGATATCGCTAAAGAATTATATAGAGTAACTAAAACAGGTGGTATAGTAGTATGGGTAGTAGGTGATGCTGTAATAAATGGTGGTGAAACAGGTTCATCATTTAAACAAGCATTATATTTCCAAGAACTTGGTTTTAAAATCCATGATACTATGATTTATCAAAAAAATGGTTCAGCTTTCCCTGCTAGAAAAGACTCTAAAAGATATACACAAATTTTCGAATATATGTTTGTGTTCGTTAAAGGTAAAATCAGAGATGATATAAAATTAATAGCTGATAAAAAAAATAAATGGGCAGGTTGGTCAAATTGGGGAAAACACACTCAATATGATGTCGAAGGAAATCTAAAAAAAGTTAGCCAAATTAAACCTATTCCTGAATTTAGCCTAAGAACTAATATATGGAAATATAGTGTTTCGTTTAACGATAAATTATGTAAACACCCTGCTGTATTCCCTGAAGAACTTGCAAGAGATTGTATCTTATCTTGGAGTGTAGAAGGTGATTTAGTACTAGACCCTTTTATGGGAAGTGGTACTACCGCAAAAATGGCAATGTTAACTAATCGTAATTATATAGGGTTTGAAATTAATGAAGAATATTATCAAGGTAGTATAAAACGTTTAGAACATTTTAAAAACCATGATATGATTAATATTGAAACCTCATCTGTTAATATTGATGGTGAAAATACTGATTGTATTTTAGTAGATAATGATTCAGATAAAGTTATGGAAGAAAAAACTAAATTATTTAATAACCTAGTTGAACAATTAAATGAATATTTTAATGAACAATCTTTAGCTATATTAAAAACTTTAACATTAACATTTAAAAAATAATAAAGTATTATGGAACAAATAAAATTTTACGGTAAAATTAATGATAATGTCTTTTATTCCAAAGAAGAATATGACAAAGAATTAAAATATTTAATTGATTCAAATCAAAATTATACAGCTAGCTGTAGATACGAAAAACTGTCTTCAAATGAAAATTATATTGAATTACCAGGTATTAAAAATAGTAACTGGGATTTCTATAAAATTATAAATGATTTGAAAGAAGGTAAAAATTTTGAACAATGTTTACAAGAACTAAAAGAACATACCGATAATTCAAAAATTAATATGGTTATGAATTTATCTAATTCTGAATATGAAAATATGTTATCAAGTGCAAAAATAGTTCTTGATGAGGTGAAAAAACAAATGTTTCATAATATGAAACTTTACGCAAATAATAACATTACTATTAATAACCTCATCAATCAAAATGATATGATTGATAAACAAAATGATTTATATTCAATATTTATTGATTATTATACTAAAATTATTGAAACTTATTCAGTTTAATAAATAAATTTTTCATAATCAATTTTTTTTTATTAAAAAAGGAGGCATTTTAAGAACCTCCTTTTTTTTTTATCCGTTTAATCTTTTATCTGATAGTAATCGATTACAAGTCTCAACTACTATATTATAAATATCCGATTCAGTCAAAGTAACTTTTCGCTTTCTCATTTCTGAAATTATATTATCCATATTACCTAAATCTATCTTATAATTCTCTCTCGATATATTAATAAATTCATTCGGATTAATTTTAATTCCATCCTTACCTCCTATAACATCTCTTAAATTTTGATTTAAAAAGATAAACTTATCTTTATCGCCTGTTAAATTTTTACTTGTTCCTACCATATAAACTATTGAACTTGCTTCAAAACTTCTATATGACATTGTAGAATCTATTTCTTTCATTTGTTGTATATATGATTCAATAACTGCACTATCTTGTGTTAATTTTTGTAACGCACTTAATCCACTTATGTGTTTTGGTTTACCCTTAAAAAATTGTAACAACTCAGATTTATCACATTCTCTATATATTGAACCATCTTCTTTTATAAGATAATATTTATCGACTTTTTGTGCCTTTGCAACATTTTGTGCATAATATACATTACCTTGTTTTTCATCATTATTTCCTGTATAGGAATTTATACCATTATTACCATAATCAATCTTTTCTTTATAGTTAGTCCCTTTACCTATATTATCTATACCAAATTGATTCCTTAAACTATTTACTTTGTTCTTATATTCCCCATATTGTTTATTTAACTTATCTCTATGTGTCCAATTAACTAAATATCTAGTAAATTTAATAACACCTATTAATTTCTCTTCAGAATTAAAAGTCTTACTAAATGTTTCATAATCTGGGTAATTTTTCATCCTATTTGTTTCAGGATTTTTTCTCTTTACCATCGGTAAATCAATATTCGCTTTAGTAACATAACCAATACTAACAAAAGCACCATTGGTTAAACCATCCATTGTATCAAAAAAATCATTTACACTTGTAATTTTTCTCATATTAATATTATTTTTTTTAATTAAATTATTATATACTTATAAATATAAATAAAAAGAGATTCAAATATATATAATCGAATCTCTTTTTTAAACATTATTCACTAATTAATTTTTCAATCTTTTCTTCTAAAACCTCAACAGTAACTCCTCCTACTGTTTTATCAAATACCTCTCCTTGCTTAATGAATAATATCGTAGGTATGTTCCTAATCTTATATTCACTTACAATTTCTGGCGAATCATCACAATCTATAGATATATATTTTATATGATTCTCATACTTATCTCTTAACATCTCCAATATAGGCTCTAATCGCTTACACGGACCACACCACTCACCACCAACTTTAACAATAACGTTATCATTAACGTCAAACTCTTTTCTTAATTCTTCTATTAACATATTTTTTAAAATTTTTTATTTTATTATATAAATTAATATATTAAATATTATCCCTAATGTAATACCTATCAAATTACATATAAAATCATGATTACTTTGCATCTTCGTATTATCCTTCTGTACATATATATCATAATACTCTTTATATGCTCCTAACATAAATGTAATCGCAAAACCAAATGGTATAGAAAAAAGTAATCCATAAAACATATATATAGGTAATGATACTATCAAATATATTAACATACTAGTCTCTATATGTAATAAACCATCTACTGATACCCACTTAATAAATCTTTTAATTATTCCCTTCAGATTTTCCATATTATATTATTTTTGTACATTTATAAATCGTTCTATCTGTTCAGCTATATATCTCGCATCTGGATGTGCTCCACTTGCAAGTCTTAATCCCAAATAATGTTCCCAATCACTTACAAACGCTGTATAATATGTTTCTGTCTTAGTATCAAGGGTTAACTTCTTACGTGCAATTTGTGGCGGTATCCCATTATTTATTAAATTGTTATATACAAACTCAGTTACCATACAAGACAACATCCAATTATCTAAATTAGAAAGAACCTCATCGTCTAATACCTTTTTAAGTAAAGTCTTAAAGTCTGTATCATAATTTTCAAACACTCCTTTTACAAACTCACCATCTGATGAACAACAAAAGTTAATACCTTTCTTGTTGTAATTACAATATCTTGTGCTCTCCTCCGATATTGAATTTACCCTATGTCTGTTATTCTCTCTTGATATGTCAATCCCCTGTGTCACCTTAAACGTATATCGTTTTTCATGAAAATCAGTTGGTTCACAAACAAATTTATCAAATATAACTTTAAGTATGTTTTCATCAAAATTCTCCAACAATACTCTCATATTAGTTGTAATATGAAACACACCATCAATATAATTGCTCTTACTATATTTGTTATAAGTTAAAATCTCTAATAACGACTTTTCTCCTTGCATAGGTATGTAATCAAAACTATTTATCTTCAAATAAACAGTCCCATGTTCAAAAACACTAAGATGCCCCTTTTCGTATATCATTTTAAGAAACTTCCTAGCAGATTCTTCATTTATTCTATGTTCGCTCTTGTAACAAACTCTACCACATAGTTCAATATGCTTTAGTAAGTCTTGTTGTGGTATATAATCCACATGAAAATTTGTAAACTCCATTTCTATTGGTTTATTATATTTGTTATTTCAAAAAATAATTTATCTTGATTCTGTAGTATAATATCTTTAAGTTTATTATATGATGTTAAACTAAAACCTTTATATCTATCTATATCTATTATATCTTTTGTCAACTCTGTATTATATATCTCAGTATCCTTATATATATAATCTATATATATATATAACCTCAATATTATAATATTTATCGTCTTCTGATATTATTTTTATTATCTCATATGATACAGGGTCATATGCATATTTATAACTTCTACCAACCTCTAACATATCGCCTCCTTTAATAGAGTAGATACAACTTTACCATTAACTGTCGCATATCTCTCTTGTACTTTCTTTAATATAAAAGACATATCTCGCATACTTACATCTTTACCCCCACTCCTTATTTCTTCTATTATTTTTAATACTAATTCCTTTACCTCATCTTCACTAGGCTCTTTAGGTATATATTCATTTAGTATTCTTAATTCCTTCTCCTCATTCTCTACTAAATCAATCCTCCCTCCTAACTTAAATTGTTCTATAGAATCTATACGTTGTTGACGCATCTTGGTCAATATCTTAACCTCATCACTATACGTTAATTCCTTATTATCTTTCTCAAAATTAATAAATAAACTCTTAATGTTACGTAATACCATTACTCTAACATCATCCTTGTTTAATATACTCTCCTTAATTAATCTATCTATTTCTTCTCTCATATATCTAACATATTTATTATTATTGGACCATTTTCTTGATAACTCAAAGCACGTACTGTGTTATACATAATAAAGTCTATCACATCTTCCCTACTCATACCATCTTCTTTCTCTAAATCTTCTACCATCTTCTCAAAATCATATACTACCCTATTACTGACTATATCGTATCCTACTATCGCACTCTCATAACTAGGATTCTCAAATATTATACTATCTTCTAATCCCTCACTAATAAAATATTCTCTTAATAATTCATCTTTTATCATATCATTTTATTCTTCTTCTATATATTCTACGTCTAATATAGCTCCACTTTTTAACACAATATATCCATCTGTAGTTTTATCTACTCCTGTTAACGAATGTCTATTCACTCTATATAAGCCTGACATATTATATTGTAAATTCTGAAGACATATTTCTTTATCTCCATCTATATCTTGTAATATTTCAACTAATTCTCTAACTTTCATCCCTCTTTCTTATTTTTATTTTTATTCTAATATAAGAATAGGATAATCTATATCAAAATTATCCTATTACCACCACTTGATTATATTCGTGATTTCTCCACAAGTTTATTCATAAATTTGTAGTACTCTTCTATATCTACTTCCTTAACTTCGCCTACTATACTATTAACATCTATAACCGCTATGTAAGGACTGTATCGTTTTAATTCCTTCCCATCTAAATCCCTCTCTACCCATTTTAAACTCTTACCCTCTCCAGGTATAAATTTGTAATACTTTACCTCTATTTTCTCCATATATTTCTTATTTTATTTTTATTATTCTATTATTATACATTTTTCTTATCACTTTTGTTACAAAATTTTTATTTTTTTTTACATGTAATCTAAACCTAATTTTTAATTAATTACGAAATTTTATTTTATTAAAAATTATTGTGAATCTTCTAGACATTTTTATTTATTTTAAGATTCTTTTTTCTATTTTTTATTTTTTCTAAAATTTACCCTAATCTAACATACCCCACAGTTCTTTTTACCTATTTCACTGTAGTAAAATCTCTCAATTATAGTAATAATTTCTCTATACAGTAAATAAATTTTTAAATGAAAAAACTTAAAATGAAAGATGTACTAAAAAGTGGGTTTTAAGGTGTTTTTAGCAATACTAATTTAGTCAAATTATATACACAAATAAAAATGTTAATAAGTTGATTAAATGATAAATTAACTTAAAACACGTAACTGTTCTGTAACATGGTGATTTATACTATGTTATTACATAGTTATGTTAGTATTGTTGTTAATGTAGTTGTTTAATACCTAAAAAATTATTATATACAACAAGATGTCACAAAAATATTATAAATTTGTGACACTTATAATTTATTAACAAATACTGTTATACCATCTATAAAATGTTGTTCTAATGTCTTACCATTATCTTTAGATAGAAAATCTTTCATCTTTTATATATTTACTTTTTGTTTTTAATTATTTTCAAATTTTATATGATATAAACCTTCATTTAAACCATTTAAATTTTTTTTTACCATTTGCATGCTCATTAAGTTTGTTACATCATCACCAAAGGTTTCAAAATTATCATCTAATTTTTCTATAGGTAGATTTATATTTTTAATATCATTAATAGGTTGATGAAAGAAAAAACCACCAATCTCATAACAAAGAAAATAAATAGTTACTAATTCATCTTCATATTTATTACGATTCCATCTCCATTGTTTTAATGAATGAATTTTTGTTGGTTCAAACATCTCACATATAGTTTGTTTTATATTATAATATTTTTGTTTTTGTTCTTTTGCTTTAAATTCATTATCATATTTATCAAACCAAAAATGATTCCATTTTCGTTTATTTCTATATAAGGATTCAACATATATGTTGAATCCTTAACAACTGTTTCTACTGGATATACAGTAAAGTGTCAGTCGGAGTTTGATTTTGGCAATTCTTCTGTGCCATCTGTTCCAACGCTCTGATTTCTCTTTCTCTATTATTTTTGCGTCTGTCACATTCTTCTGAACAAGTCACAAAAATAACTAATGTTACAATTAATAAAAAAATCGCTTTCATACTTTTCGTTATTTTATTTTTATTATGTTTTAATTTTCTTAAAAATCACAATTATATCTTTGTATATGTTTCTCTAAACCAATCAATAGAATAAATTGTAATAGTCATAAAAATTTCTTTTATATATTAAACAGTTAAAACGTCTAAAATGTTACTGAATTAAGAAAAAAAAGGAGATTCAGTTAAAAGTCTCCTTTTTTAATATATTATTTAAGTTTTTTTAATTTAATAATTAATTCTTCATAATTTACATGAGGGCAAGAAAATCTGATATGATTAAATAAATAGTCTTTTAGTTTTTCAACATCATCTTGAAATTCATCGGGTAAAATTTTATAATCTTTTAAATTATCACAAATATCCCAGTCATATGCAAATTTGTGTTTTATTTCAAAATCAGAAATATTATTTAAGTTGATGACAATTTCTTCATATGAGATATATCTTCTTCCTGTAACTATAATAAAGTTAGTGAAATTTTTACCTAAGATATCATCATCACAACTAGTAGGGTCAATATCATTTTCTGTTATTGTAATACCACCAGTATATTTTACGAAATGTAAATAGTTTTTGTTTAATTTATACTGAGTTTTAGTAGTAAAATTATCAGAAATATTTCTTGTAGTTATTTCTTTTTTACAATTTTCAATAATATCATTTAATTCCTTTTCAGTTAAAAGTTTATATGATTCTAATGGAACGTTTAATAAACGTTCTTTATATTCTAATACTTTTATAGTGGTATTATCAACATTATCAATTTCATCACTATACACACCAGTATCCATTAATACATATTGAAAAAAAGTACCTTCATGGTGATAAAATAAATATATACAATCATTACTACTTTCACCTAACTGATAATTACAATATTCAAAGAAAGCATCAAACCAAAATACTTTATCACCAGATATATTAAAACATGTACCATAGTTACTTTCATAATCAATATGTAATCCAGGATAACCGAAGATACCTGATAAATCACAATTACAATTACAAACACTTTCATCAGATATCTTAATTAAGATACATCTTTCTTTAACTAAATTATTAATAACTTTTGAATTTTCCTGACTACTTAATAAGTCATATAATTCGTCTTTTTCACATTTTGCCCATGATTTCAAATTATCATAGACATATTTTTTTACTTTTAATTTTTGTAATTTTTCTTGTACATTTTGTGTTACATTTACATTTTTCATATTCATTTTTTTTTAATTTTTTATTTTATTTAATAATTTTATCAACTTTGATTTATATTTACTAATCTCTATTATTTCATTAATGTCCTTAATAGAGAGTCTTCTACCTATCTCTATTTTAGAAGCACAAACTTTACTATCAAAGTTATCATTATCATCAATATCTCCACTGAGATACACCTCATGAATAACGATGTCTTTACCTATTTGTCCATTGTAATAATTAAATACATCTAATGGATTAGTGCAAGCATGAAATCCACAACCACACAATTTAATTTCTCCTTCAATTTCAAAAGTTTTACCTTCTTCGTATTGGAATGTTCTACAAGTCATATCCCTATTAAAACCTTTATATGTGATTAACTTACCATCTTTAGTATATCTTTTTGGTAATGTCAATCCTATATAATCGAACGCTCTATTTCCAATAAAACTAACATTATCAGGGATATTAACAGAAGTTAAACTATAACACTCACAGAGTGCTCTATTTCCAATAGAAATGACACTATTTGGGATAGTAATAGATTTTAAATTTATACAACCATTGAATGCATCATTACCAATATAAGTTACTTTATCAGGAATATCAATAGATTTTAATTTTCTATTATTAAAGAACGCATCATTTCCAATAGAATTAACTTTATATTTTTTGTTTTTATAATCAATAAATTCTGGTATTCTTACTTTAACAGGTTCGCCTATATAACCTATAACTTTTGCAGTTTTCTTTTTTCTATTTAATTTATACTTAATTGTATTTATTATTATTTCCATTGTTATTTTTAATTTTTTCTATACGTTCCATTACTTGATTTAATTCATTTTCAAATTTTGTTCGATATTCAACAACAGTTGGAAAATCACTATTTAATAGGTAATCCATCAATTCTTTAATACCATCTAACCAATCTGGTTTAATATCATCAGGAATATTCATTATTTTAGAATGGTTAGATAACGGATATAAAGTACATTCCGGTTCTATACCATTTAAAGAAATAATTGGTTCTATTTCAAATAAATTTTGATTTACCGCTTTTTCTGCATTGATAATTGTTTTAACGTCTCGTGCATATCTTTCCAAATTGTATTGCAAATATTCTTTAACTACTTTTTCTCCTTTATTATTCAATTCCAATATATGACATATTCTGTCAGTGGTTACGTCTATTCGATATTCATCGTTAAATAATTTATCTATAGCTTCTTCAATAGACATTACATATAGTCTTTTATCATATTCTTCAATAAGTTTACCATTTACCCAATCGTAACCATTACCATTAGTTAAAAATAAATGGTTATATACATCTAATTTATTCCTACTAATTGAGGGATATTCCCTCATACTATTTATAACGCTATCTTTTAATTTCATATTACAATTTTTTTCAACTTTGCTAAAAATTCTCTTTCCTTATCTCTTATCGTTTTATTTGTTCTACATATCAAAGTTTTAATACTGTTAAAAACTTTCATTGACAATTATCCAACGAGCGTCCAATTTCCATTCTTCTGTTACTGTATATTTTCTAAATCTATATTTTATATACTCAGGTAACTTTATATTGGCACGTTCACCTTGATAGCCTCTCACCGCTGCTGTTTTGTTTTTCTTATTTAATTCGTACCTAACGTTATCAACTATTATTTCCATTGTTATTTTTAAAATTTTAATTGGTACATATATTAGACTCACATTCTATAATTTAATATGTAGTATTTATTATTTCATTAATATCCTTTATACTAAGTCTTCTACCTATTTCTATTTTACTTGCACAAACCTTACTATCATCGTCATTATCCTCATCTATATCTCCATTAAGATATACTTCATGAATAAAAATATCTGAATCGATTTGTCCATTATAATAAGTAAATATATCTAATGGATTAATACAAGCATGAAATCCACTGTTACAGCATTTTATTTTACCTTCAATCTCAAAAGTCTCACCTTCTTCGTATTGAAATTCCATACAAGTCATATCATTGTTAAATGCTTTATAAGCTATTAACTTACCATCCTCAGTATACCTTTTTGGTAATGTTAAACCTATTTTATAGAATGCACAACTCCCAATATAAGTTACACTATCAGGAATAGTAATTGATTGTAAATTTTTACACAAAGCGAATGCACAACCTCCAATTTCAGTTATATTATTAGGAATTTTAATAGATTTTAAACTTTTACTATTATCGAATGTACCACAACCAATTTCAATAACTTTATAATTTCTAAATCTATATCTTATATACTTAGGTATTCTTACTTTAACAGGTTTACTTATATATCCTATAACTTTTGCAGTATTATCTTCTGTATCTAATTGATACTTAATACTATTCCTTATTATTATTTCCATGTTATTTACAATTTAATTAACAAAAAGATTTATTTTATTTATTTGCATTTCTTGATTAAATTGTTCTTCAAATCCATTCAGATGCTCTAAAGGTAATCCAAGATATTTATTTCTCACCCAGCACCACCATATTGTATATTTTGATACATAACTATGGATTTGTTCATATAACTGTGTTGGATTAAGATTGAGTTCCTTCATTTCTCGTTCTACGTGGAAATAAAAGTCAAATCTCTCCATCTTAGTAGTTACTGGATAATGTAACTGCTGTATTCCATATTGTGATTGCAATTTATAAAATTTCTTCTTCTTTTTTCTTGGTATTCGTATTTTCATAATTTTCGTTATTTATAATATTACATAATCATTCAGTAGTTAGTGAGGTTACAACATAGCAATATACCATGTTTCCATCACCATTGCCACCACGCATACCTAAATCTTGATAGTGTTTTGCAACACGTTTTGCATCTTCTGAAGATATAGCAGTCGTGTATATCCACCAAGAGTTTTCTATCTCAACATGATGTTTTTTAAAAAGTTTGGTAGCTGCATCATCGGATACCCCTATATAGAATTCAGAATAATAATGTTTACCGCTTTTGGTTAAATGTTCACCAAATTTATTTATAATTTCTTCATAAGTGAATGCCATATATTAAATTAAATTTAAGGTTTATCTATTAAATATTCTTTATTAAATTGATTTGTTTTTATCAATGTTTCAAGGATAAAAATTTGATGTTCATAAACATCTTTTAATTTATCTTTTGGAATTGCTATAGTGGTAACATCACATAAACAAATCAATCTATGTAAACTCCAAGTTGGATATACGCTAAGATAATCATATTCTGTACATCCAATACCTACTGCGATACTTGAATAAGGAACACCTTTCATATCTGCAGTTTCTATTTTTAATCCTAAATCTAATAGTCGTTTACTCTGTTCTTCAGTAGTACAGATTTGACTATCCAATTGATTTTCAAATTGCCATTGTTCTGCAAAATTTATATTATTCATCATTTTATTAAATAATTTTTATATTCTCTATTCTTAATTTTATCTTATTTATTTTTTCCAAAATTGATACCATTTCTTTTGGGGTTTTATTTGTTCATAATCTTCAATTGGATTTATTGTTTTTTCTTCTCCATTAGAAAACATTACTTTTATCGTATCATCATCAAATACTTGAATAATTTTTAAAATTGATGTTTCATAAAGTTTTTTATTTTTATTTGTTATAATATAATATTGTGTACCATCATTTATTAAAAATAATTCATCGCTAATATATTTAATGTCTGCAATATAAGAGAATCGTATTCTCCATTTAAAAAAATGACGTCCCTTTTTATTTATTATATTTTTAATATAGTGGTCATAACCTCCGGTATATGTTATATAACAACATTTTACCATATTACCTTTTAAATCATATAAAGGTTTAAATTTTTTATATTCTTCCCCTTTACACAACCAACCTTTTATTGAACTAATTCTTTTTCCTTTTTCATCAATTAGTTTATATTCAAAACAATAACTATAGTCTTCAGCGTTATGAAATTCACGGCTAAAATTTCTTGCTTCAATTACGCACATACCATTTTCATCCCACCCCCAAACATTTGTTGCATGATAAACAATGATATTTCCCTGATTATCTATAATATTATATTTCAACACCGGAGTTGTCCAATTATTGGAGCTTCTAAAAATGTCTTTTTCATGTTCTATAGGAATTTTTATATAACCATTATTTAATAAACTAATCTCATCATAATAGTTTGATTCATAATAACGTAAATGACATATGATTTTATTTAATTTTAAATTTAGTATACCACATGAACCATTATCTCGTTTAAATATTAAATAATCACTATTTAATTGTAATACATCTTTATATAATCCGTTATATTTTTCAATTTTTTTTCCATTTTTATCTATGATATTAAATCTATAATCATTATAATAATCATTATAATGATTATTATCAATTTTAAATTTAATTACTTTGTAACCATTTATTAAGTTATTTTCTATTTCATTATCTTTACACATGGGGTTCATATCTCTTTCATATTTTTCAATAAATCACCTTGTATAAGGTATATTTTACTCATTATCAAATAAATTTAACTGTTTATTTTCATTACTATTTTTAATTCGTTCTTTAGCAATATTGAAATAATTTTCATCTAACTCAATACCAATAAAATTACGATTGGTTTTAACACAAGCAACACCTGTACTACCAGAACCCATACAAAAATCCAAAACAGTATCACCTTCATTAGTGAATATTTCAATTATTCGTTCCATTAATTTAATTGGTTTTTGTGTTGGATGAGCAACCTTTTCTTTAGAATTATGAGGTAATGATGGTATATCAGTCCAAACATCTGATAATGAAACACCATCTTTTAAAATACCTGTTTTATATTCAGGACGGTTTGTATCAAGTTTAATCTTTATATTATTAAAGGTTCCTTTATCACCATTACACCAATAAAGTATCGGTTCATATCCTGAAGCAAAAGCATGTCCTCGTGTATTATTAAATCCTCTTTTTCTTGCCCAAATAATTTGACGTTTTTCATTCCAATTAAATGTAAATTCAAACAGGTTAGAAATGTGACGTACATATTGTCTTGAACAGAAAACAATTATATTACAATTTTCTTTAATTAAATGTTGTACTTCAGAAAAAACTTTTAATACCCAATTAATATAATCTTCCCCATCTTTCCACTGATTATCAAAATCATCTTTTACTACTTGAAAATATGGTAAATCAACGACAATACAATCAATAGAAATATTCTTAGATATTAAATCTTTCATTTTTTCAAGACAATCGCCTTGTATCAGTTCTATTTTACTCATTATCACTTTATTAAGTAATTATTTTTAAATTAAAATTTTAAATGCGGTGTTTCTAAATTACAATTTACAGGTGGTAACAAAAAAATTTTAGATTGTTGTTCTTTTTTTGTTACTCTACCAATAATAAACCCTGAAAAGAATATAATAATAATTAATATTATACCTAAAAATTTTTTCTTATTCATTTTATTAAACTTTAAATTTCCCATTTATTTATCTTTTATTAAACATAATATTCATATCACTTGACAGTCCGTCACCATCTATATTAACTTTTTTGTTCAATGTTTTTGATAGTATTTCTGCTAATTCATTAGCAATATCTTGTGTTTCCAATTTATCAATTCCTAACTTTTTAGCAACCTTACGAACAACCTCGAATTCTTTTATTTCATTATCTATCTTTTTCATATTTATTTTCCGTTTTACTCGTATATTACAAATTAAATAAATTACGTAATGTTTTCGTCTTTTACGTCTTCTATGTATTTTTTAAACTCAGAAAAAATATCAAACCAAATAATATCGTCATGTCTATGTCTATGTTCTTCAGAAAAATAATAAATAGGCATAATACATATTTCTTTATGACCGAGTAAATAACCACAAAGAATCCAATATTCACTTTTATTATTAGTGTTTTGTAAAACGGTAGTTTTATACTCGTCTACACTTTGATATTTTTCACTATTAATATTATACGTTTTACAGAGAAAATCTATTATATCTAAACCCTCTTTGTGCATGTCTGTCGTTTTTATTGCAATTGTAACGTTTAATTCTTTTATATCTTTTTTGTTTTTTTCCTTCGTTTTCACTGTTTCCTTCGTTTTATTAGCATTGTAGATGTGACTAATAATAATAATTATAATTACTGATAGTGCCCCTATTATTGTTAATAACGTATTCATATCTCTTATATTTTGGTTAATTACACTATAATCATTATTTTTTAGGTTTATAAAAATCACCTCGTAAAATATCAAGATATTTTGTTTTATTTGCCATTTTTTCATCTTTTTTAAATACCCAAAAACAAGATGTATATTTTCTTGCATGTTGTTGTTTTTTTATTTTAGATGAAGAAATAAGTCTGTTTTTTGCTTGAAGTATAAATTTATCTTTTACATAAAATCCAGCATTACTTGCACATAAAAATGAATATGATTCAGTAAAATAATTTATACCACCGGAAACTGTATCTTGACATTTAAATACACAAATACCATCAGGTTTTAATACTCTATATGCTTCATCAATCCAATGTTTATATTGAATAAACAAATCAGATGCAGGGTAAAATGAATGAAAACGTCTGAAAATTAAATTATCTTTCTTTCCTGGATTTTCCTTTTTTAAAGATGGACAATCTTTAGGTGAAATAACAAATGGTAAATCAATAACTATTGAAGATATACTATTATCTTCCAATGGTAATGGTTTATATTCTTCGATTTTGATAATATCTTCTCGTTGAGGTATCACATCCATTAATATTTCAGGTTCAGGAATATTATATTCACCACCATTATTATAAAACTTTAATGTACTTGCTGTTATATCACATTCAAATGGATTACCATTATTATGTAACATCATTATATTATATAATATCTTATGTTGATTTGTATCAATATTTTTTATAATATTACTATTATTTAATAATTTTTCCATATTATAAAGTTTAGTTATTTTTTTATTGTATTATATTTTTAATTAATTTCTGTATATTATACAAAATATTAAAAAAAAATGTTACAAAAAAAGGAGAATTAATTTTCAATTAACTCTCCTTTAGTATTTAATCTATATTCTTTACCATCTAAATGAACTCTTGCAAATCCATTCTCGAAATTCTCAACCTTATCAAAACATTTATCTTCTTTCCATAATAATTCTCCTTGTTTATTGATATAATTCCATCCTCTACCATTTATTTTAACTCTTGCAAATCCTTCAGAAAAATTAAAAACATTAACTAACCATTTATCTCCTTTCCATAATAATTCTCCTTTAGTATTTATAAGATTCCATCCTAAGTCTTCTATTTTAACTTTTGCAAATCCATATCGGAAATATTCAATATAATCATATATTATATAATATTCTTTATCTATGGATTTATAATATTCTATTGCTACTTCAGATAATCCTATTTTCCTAGGTGATATTCTTTTATCCTCAGCATCCATAAAACTACGACTCTTAAAATGAAATTGATATTTATCTCCTGTTATTTTATTGATATTGATATATAAAGGACCCTTATCCTTATAATAATCAAACATATTATTTTCTCTTCCTGCTGTACACCATTTTGTATGCGCTCCATAGATACAGGATGCCTCTTTTGTATGGGGGATTACTATCTTCCATTCACTATCCTCATAAACTACCTCCGCTCCATCTCTCTTTACATCTTTTTGACTCTTAACTCCTTTATTTTCAAGTATTTGTATCAAACTGTATAATTCACTTACACTATTATATCTGTTAATATCCCTCTTATCAATAGGTAACTTAGATTTATACTTAATAAACTTACCTAATAATTCCTTAGTTTCATAACTATCTCCTGATTTCCAAGAGTTATTAAGATATAACTTTAATATCCACTTAACAAAATTACCAACCTTAACTACTTTCCCTTGATTATACGATGTAGGGTCTGCCGCAACTGCGGCATTAAATACACCCCAAGGGATGTGTTTATAATAAGAATTATAAATATTTAGTATTGTCATAATAATTTTGTTTGTTTATACTTTTCAATTTCTTTAATTCGTTCAATAATTTCATTAAATTCAGTTTGATATTCAGTTCTATAAGCGACAACAGAAGGGATGGTGGAATTAAAAAAGTAATACATCAATTCTTTTAAACCTTCTAACCAATCATCACTAATATCATCTGGTAGATTAGTTATTACTAAATCTTTTTTCAATGAACGGTATCCAACTATCTGTGCTTCTTTAAGTTCAGTATTAATATCAATTGGATTATTAATTATTTCTTCGGAATGGATAATAGTTTTTATATCCTCACAATAATCTTTAAACTTAAATTTTAAAAAATCTTCAATTTTTAAAAAATCAAAATTTTTTTGTGCTTCTATGAGTGTCATTATACTATTCCAAAATGCATATATATGTCTATCATTTAACATTAAATATTCAATTGCTTCTTCAATAGACATTACTTCTTCTGTATATAATTCATCAAAATCTACTTGAGGATATTTATTAATAACTGCAAAAAAATATTGATAATAAAGTTCCAATTTATTTGGATATAATCTTGGAAACTTACGCATATCAGCTAACATAATTTCTTTAAATTTCATATTAATTCAAAATTATTTATTATCATGTTTATTAATTTAATAAGTTATACAACTTCTACTTTCTTTTTAAGATAATAATGTCCTGTTGCCATGATACCATTATCATCATTCCAATATTTTATAAAATTATCTGCTTCATTTTCATCTGTAAAACAACAGTGTGGAATCAAAAATCCGCCAAGGTCTGTATAATAATAAATCACATAAACATAATTAAAATGCTCTTTTTCATTACCATTGACAGTAATTCTATATCTATAATAAGATGTAGAACCTTTGTGAACAGGTAAAGTTCGTATAGATTTACTATTATATAAATTTAATTTATATGGCGTTTCGCCTGATTTATTATCTTTTACAATTAGTTCTCCGAAAAATTTATTCATTTTTTTTTTATTTAATTCAAATCTCAAACATCTACCTTCATAAAAAATATTGTCCAGTACATAATCACCAAACACGTCTCCAACATTGATATAAGGACCACCACTTGTGTCTACCATATAAACTTCTCCATCGTCAGTACCAATACGACAATAATCTAAAGCATATGGTTTGTTAGTTTTTAATTCGTAAATGTTATCTTTTATATTTTCAAACCAAAGATGTGCACCATCTCTATTAATACCTAAATCAATTTTATTCATTATTTTAATTTATTTAAGTGTTTTATAAATCTTTTTTGTGCTTTCGATAATTTGATTCTACGAAATTTATTAGTTTTCTTATCTCTGATGTAACAAATTCGTTCAACAAAAAATATAATATCGTTTTTAGCTTTCAGTATTTGTTGTGTCATATTTATTCGCTAATTTAAGTTCAATTTCCTGTGGTGAGTTTTCCCAAGTAATTTTTAGATATGATGGTTTATCCATAACAGTCAGTTGTCTATTTTTCAGTACGTCAATTAACTTATCAATTGATGCAGATGCTTCCAACAGACCACATCCAGTTTCTTGTCTCAATAAAAGACAAATACTTCGTTTTTCTTCATTTGTCATAATATCAATTGTATTTTACTTTATTAACTCAAAAAAAACTATAAAATCACTAAATTTTTCAGAAAAAGGTTTACCTTTATATTCAGGTTCTATTTGTTTGTATTGAACGTATAACACGTTTCTACTATTATATTTTACATCTACTATCTCTACAATAAAATTAGGTACAGCTTCAAAAGGGTCGTCATGTAAAAAACGAAAAGGAGATTCTTTCATTTTATATCTATTTCCAATCTTTAATTCCTCCAAATGTTTTTTATATTTTTTCTTTTCCTTTTTCCTATCATGATAATCAATAATTAAAGCAAAAATAAAGAACGCTACTATTGAGCAAACTATAACTAATAAAATTATTTCTGTATCATTCATAATTTATTTTATTTTTAGAATTTTCTTTATAAAAATTGTTTACATGTTTCGATTAAATCCTTAAAGTTTTCATAGAATGTATCTCGAATTTCACTAGTTGGAAATGCTAATATTTTATTTTGGGACCCAACATGAAACTTTTCTATTTTATCATAATAGGTTCCTATACAAAATTTATTTTCACGATAATTCCAATCAGGTTCCCAAGGTTTGCCCAATCCCATTTGTTCTCCTGCAATTTTCCAGTACGCATCTTTACAAATAAGAAGTCTATATAACGTTTGTAGTTTATAGTCGTATACACAATCGTGTGTTGTAATGTTGTTCAAATCGTAACTTGTATTATATCCAAGAACATCACAACACTCACAATAAGTCTTTGGATATTTCGGTTTCTTTTTAACAACATACCAATCGTTGTCTCTTTTTACCATTTCAAATTTTGATGAATCAAATTCTATTTTTACTTCATCTTTACAATTACTTTCTAATATTTCAAAACTTGTATTCTTTTCTTCCATGATTTCTTCTTTTTGTTCTAAATATCGTTTCATTTCCTCCGCAAACCAATAATGGTAATTCTCTATTCCATCTATTGTTTCTAATCTATATGTAACACATTCAAGAAATGCATTCCATATCATTGATTTAATTGTATAAACTTCATATATATCAGAGTTAATCAAGACTTTATCCCCAACTTTATAAGGAAACTTTTCAAGAAATTCTTCGAGAGTGAAAACAAGTGTGTGTTCATCATTATTATAAGCAATTTTCCAATCGTAGCAAATTATGTTAGTTTCTTCGCTGATATAGAAGTAAAGACCAACACTATCTGCACCATTATATTTATGTGAATTAATACCTCCGAACATCTCAAGAATTTCTATTACTTCTTTACCTCTGGTTTGGTGTCCTTTAATTGCTAAATTTGTCATAGTTAATATATTTTAATTTTTTTTTTATTAAATTCTATTTACATTATATTATACAAAAAAAAGTATAAAAAAGTTACAAAATTGATGAATTATGTTCAATTAACTCTCCTTGAGTATTTAACCAATACCATCCTTTACCTGCTTTTCTAACAAATGCAGTTCCATTAGAGAAATTATAAACATCATCAAACCATATATCTCCGTTATATACTAATTCACCATTAGTATCAATAAAATTCCATCCTATACCTTCTAATTTAATACTTGCAAAACCGTTAAAGAATTCACTAATATTATCAAAAACTATTGGATTGAGTTGTTTAAATGTATTATAATTTACTAATATATAACCTTTTTCTAATTCCTTGAATTTAATATTTTTAATTGTCATATATATTAATCTTTTGAATATAATATTTCACCACAATTAGGACACTTTGATATATAAATTATATCATTATTTTCACTATCATATGCATATGGATAGGATTTTATTGAAATATATGATTCACATTTAGAACAAAATGTGTTAAATGCTTTAGATTCTTCAATATATTCTATCATATTAGATAATCTATTATCAGGGATTAATTCTAAATTCCCATCTCTTTCTTTTTCATATCTTTCTTTTTTTAATTGTTTTTTAATGTCTCTTACTTGACCTTTTAAATCAAAAATACAATGTTCTAACATTCGTATTTTATCTATTAACTCTTCTTTTGTGAGTTTAGTTAATTTAATTTTTTCCGTATTGTTCATTATTGTTCATTTTTTAATTGTCTCAAGCACTCTTCAAGTTTATGTATTAACTGTTCTTTCAAATCAACTCGTTCAAACGCTCCTGGAATTGTTTCTGAAGGTTTAAAACATTCAACTCCATTCAAATCTATTGAGTCTACATTTGTTTCATTCACCATTTTAAATGTTTCTGTTAATCCACATAAACCAATACTATTTAAAGTTGATTTTAAGTTATTTAACGCTGTATCGAAATCTCCTTTAATTACACAAAAACATTTATCAGGTAAATTATCAATAAAAAATGTAACCAAGCACCCTGAATCAGTATCTTCTATTCGATAATCAAGTTTCAATAAATTGTTTTTAACCATAGAGTTTAATGGTAATAAAAAACACGAATCACCATCCCAAGAAAATATACATCCTAATTTGTCATATAAAAAATGTTTTATTTTTACAGATAGTCTATATTCTTCTGTTATAATTGGGTCATAATCATATGCATCTGCAGGATATTCTAAACTACTTGTCCATTTAATTACTTCATTTATTAGTTCTTCTTGTGAATGAACCTCTTTTTCCGGTTTCCAAGTAAATCATTTTATTATCTGTGTACTGGATTCTTCCACAGTATATACTATTTATAGAATCTTCCAACATTTGTGAATTTACTAATCTGTAAATGTTATTTTCTGTTTTAATACAACAAAGAGGGTGTTGTAGGTCTTTTAATCTCATATTTATTTTTTTTTTATTAAATTCTTTTACTATATTATACAATAATAATATAAAAATGTTACAAAAAAGGGAGAATTAATTGAAAATTAACTCTCCTTTAGTTTTTATTTAAGATTACATTCTTAAAATTAGAATCTTCATACAATTTATCTAAAAACTCCTCAAGTGTATAATGTCTATGTGGGTGAGGAGCTGAAAATGACAAACCTGTTCTAACAACATATTTGGGATATAATCTTGACCACATCTTTGGTCCTTCTGGTTTTAATTGAATTGATTTATACAATTCATACAATTGTAAATCATTCATAGTCTTATTTTTGTTTTACAGATAGGACACTCAATATATTTCTTGACTATTTCTACATAACCCTTATCCACACATCTAACACTTATTAATGCACTGTCATCAGGTTCAAACTCTATATTAGGTTTTTTATCAATAATTTGTATAACATCAGAACTTTCATATTCTAATTTTGCCATACAATTTTCACATACCACTTGATTTGGAATTACTTTTATCATACTATTTTCTTATTTGTTTTCTCCACGCTTCTCTTGGATTATTACGTTCAAGTTTAAAGCAATATTCTCTCAAAAATTCATCTGTTAGTTTATGTTTAAGAATAAAATCTTTTACAAATTTCATAGCATTGTATTTAACTTTTTCAGATGGCATTGATTTCAAATTTTCAAGATACTCATTGATTCTATCTATATATGAATCGAATGTTCTATCTACGTTTTCCATATACAAATATACTACACCTGAATTTATCAATGAAATATCAAACTTCTTTCTGTCTTTATTTGAAATATTTGATAACATAAACTACTCCTCTATTAAACTCCAAGACACAACATCATAATCTGAACCGATTGAACCGCAATAGGGTATGTCCCAACCATCTAATCGTTTTTCGTTGATTTTTGATTGAAATGTTGCAGCGTTAGCCTTTTCACCTGAATCTAACTCAATTGTTGTACTTACAACAGTCTGGTCGTCAGTATAATATACTATATAAGCTACATAAAACTTTCTCATAATCTAATCCTCCAATTATTTTACCTTACTCTTATTTGTTTTTATTTGTTTTTAACTTAGAGATATCACAACAATAAAAACCTGCACCTTTAACATTTGAAAAATCTCCTTCAATAACCTCTTTTATAGCGTTAAGGATATATTTTACGTTGTTTCTTACATCTGAACAACCAAACACAATAAATGTATTTTTATATTTGCTTTCGATATATGAGTTTTTTAAATAACCCATAAAATAACCGTCAGACTCATCAGCTTTCCAACCATCGTTGTATTCAATCTCACCGGTATACAATACACCGTTATGTTCAATAGTAAAACTCCAATCACGAGAAGTTATTTTTTCACCACATTTGTAGAATCTGTATCTATGTATAATTGCCATAATCTTTACTTATTTATTACTATATATTATACAATTTTTATATTAAATTGTTACATAGAAAATAAAATAATTCTAAAATTATAATCTAACATTTATACCATAAAACAAAATACTCATTATCTTTATATGTAGGAAATAATAGATAACCACTATAATCATCACCACATACTCCACAAGTCTGCCATACTGCATAATTATCGCTCGCCTGCCATTTTGCCTTTAATTTAGTATCATCATCTTCAAATTCAAGATATAACTCACCATCAATTAGCATTTTTGTGACAGTCTTGTATCCAATGAAAATATTAACTTCATTGTCATCAAAGCACTCAATAAGACTATCTTTATTCCCTATAGCTTTGTCATGAAGGTAGTGAATAAACTCTTGATATGTATTAAGTCTATCCAACTCAGCAGATTCAAAGTTTTTTTCTATTTCACGTTCATACTTGATAGCATGTAAATAATCTTCTAAATTATCCACTTCTGTTTCCCCAAAATTCGTTAGTAAATATTGGTAATCTAATGCATCTTTTAATTTTTCAAAAATTTCTTGTTCTGTCATAATTATTCCTCCATTGCTTTACGAAAATCAATAATCAATTGTTTTTGATTTTCAAGAGATATTCCTTCTCTACTACCTTCTGTAATATATTCGTCAATATTTAGACTTAACCATTTGCAAGCTTTCTCAATCATCGTTTTATCCGCCCATTCAGCACCTTCTTTGAATGATTTTTCATCATATCTGTGGGTGCTTCGTACTTTGTAACCACCCCATGCTCTGTCAATTTCTTCTACTCGTGTCATAATATCTATTTAATAACTAATTTGTTCAATACATTCCTTACCGATTTCCATAATATCTAATAAATGTTTAATCCTGTTGCATCAATTGCTAATCCCATAGGAATTAGTCCCCTATAATCTATATGATATTTACAATAAAAATCTTGAAGTGTAAACACATTACCATTAGCATCAAAATGGTATTGATTTTCTAACAAGTCCTTGTGCTCCTCTTTTAGTTCCTCTGTCATACTTGATAATGGAAATAGATAAGGTTTAATTGTTTCAGTTTCCATATAAGTACTAAACATTGGGTCATCTCTATTTATTATATATACCTCATCTTCATCCATATCAATACTTACAAGAGTAAGAATACCGATATATTTAGAACAATACACTTTTACACTATAAGGTAATCTACCACAAATGTCTTTTAATAATAAATCTTTTTCTTCTTTTTTTGTCATAATTCTATTACTTAAAATGTTCAATAAGTTCTTCTACTGTTGCTTTATGTGGTTCAAATTCCATATCTTCTGCTTCCATTTGAATCATTGCATTAAGTCTTTCGGTTAATACATTATCCTTATTTTCATATTTATACCATTTATAACCAACAATTTCTTTACAGTGTCCATCCATTCCAACGATTTGTCCACAATATCCAGGTGATATCTTTGGACGTGTTTTGGGATACATAAACCATTGCATATAATCACTATCATCTCTTAATGCAGCTAATGCAAGAAATAGTTCTTCGTTAGTTCCACAATCAATAGAATCTTCATAGTCGGGTGATTCACATTTTATAATATTTTTCAAACCATTATTATCAAAACTTTCAAATTCGCCTAAACGATTATCAGTGGAAAGTCCATATCCCATATCCCATTCATATTTAACTGAACCAAATGGTTTATATCCCAATTCCTCTAACTTATTTCTTAATTCAGGAGTATTTTTTCTAATAAAACAAGGTGTCGTAAATCCCATAATCTTTATTTTTTTTCAAAAAATCTTCCAAGCCATCCCTTTTCCAATTCCAACATTCTTAATTCATGTTCTGATTTGGACATCTCAAATTGATTTATACATTTTTTGCTATTTGTATTCATATTAATTTATTTTTATATTTATAGATTCATTTTTCATTCATATATTTGGCAAATATTTTCTGACTTTCTATTATCTTGACTATCTCATCAGGAACTTCTTCCACATAAACAAAATAATAAAATCTATCCCTGTCAGCAGGGTCTGATGGTTCACTATAGTCGTACCAACATTTGTAATACTTATTATCTTCAATTTTGCTTTCTACTGTTTTGTCAAAAAATTTGACATGTTTGTAGTCTCGAATAAAGTCAGGTTTTTCTTCATGTAACTCATATCCTTTGAAAATTTTTACACTATAGTCAGACAGTTTGTGGTGGTTATTGAAACTCACCTCTTCATCTTTTGGTCTTTGTTGTATCATATTATTACTTTTCATACTTATTTTTTTATTCACTTATCAGACGTGCTGATAATTTAATAACTTTTTGTTCTGATTTATTCAAAGATTCATTAAAATCATCAAGCTTTTTCAATTTCTTTATAAATTCCTCAACATTTTCCAAAGTGGGAAATTTCGCAATTGTCTTCCAAAATATCCACTTTTTAGTCTGCAACACATAATGCCACGAACCGTTTAAGGTATATTTAACTCTCATTTTCATATTTATTTTAATTTAATGTTTCTAAAATTTTCCCAAAGAATATCTAATTTAAATAATTTCCATAGTTTCATAACAGCAACTCCTATTATAATTAATAATATCATTATTGTATTGACTAACGGAAACCACATGTAGAGTTCTATCTCGTCTAACAAATCTCCTACTTTGACTTTGTTTCTAACATGCTTGAGTTTTTTGTAACAAATTATAAGGTGTATCGTAAATGACACCAAATAAATTAGTATAAATAATGCCATCATAATTCTATTTTTTTTTAATTTTCTGGGTCAAATCCATAAATAAGTTTAAAATTCTCTCTCCATTTAGTCCTTTCTTCTGGTGTTAACTCAGCCCCAATCATCTTTGGGAAGCATTCAGAAAATGAAGCGTTATATAAGAATCTTTTTTTAGCAGATTCATAATCGTCACCTTTAAAATTACCTTTGAATTTTTTATCACATAATTGCATAGCACTTACACAACTATCCTCATAATGACTCCTATATCTTTTACATTTATTATTCAATATTTGTGTATGAGCGTCTATAATTTCTGATGGTTTGATTATATTCTGTTTTAATAATTCTATAAATGTGTATTTTATTGGTAGTTCTTTTAATCCATCATTACTATTTATAAAATCTATTAAATCTTGACCAGTATTCATAATTCTATTATTTTTAATTTCAACATTTTTTTATTATTTCGTTTATTTATTATACAACAAAATTTTAAAATAGTTACAAAAAAAGAGATTCTAATTAGAATCTCTTTGATATTTTTTTAATGTTTATCTTCTATAATATGGTGGAAGTTTTTCAAAAACCTGAAAACCATTCTTCTTACGAATCTCACCGAACAATATATCTATTGGTTTGCAGCATCCATCATTCTCACAAATATCAATACCACCATCGTCTTTGTATGATGATGTGTATGCTTTCATCTTTACAACATCAATGAACATAGAGTATTCTCCCTCATGTCTTGTTAAGAATAAATTATCACTATCATAATATTTTGATTTAAACCAATCGCTATATGTATTCACAAATGAAGTATCAACACAGAAACTGCAATTAGATACCCTATATAATAAACTCAAATCATCAGATGATAACAAATTGTGTTCGAGTGTCTTTGCTCTACCAGTACGCTTCAAACCAAGGAACAATACTTTACATTGTCCCCATTTCATAGTATTATCGTAACTACATTCCTTATGATATGTGTCGTTAATTTCGTTCATCTTGTTAATGATAGCAACACTCTCATTTACTCCAATCATTTCAGGAATGATATGTAAAGCAACATGTTTTTCTTTTTTTAGCATCTCATAAATGAAATATCTAACAGCATCTACATCACTTGCTTTTTGAACAGAAATACCAATTCCGCTTACATAATTATCAATAGCACGTTCGATTTTTTCATTACTATAAATAGTGTTTATATCATCATATCTGATTGTGATATTAGCAATATGATTATTATCAATGTACTTAACAATTTTATCAAAATCTGGATGAAGTAATACATTACCTCCACCTAAAGCAAATTCTGTTTTTTTGTGGAATACGTTTATAAGACGATAGATATTTCTTAATTCAGCATGTTTTCCATTTGGAGTAGAATTCATATAACAAAAAGGACAATTATGTTCACAAGCATTTGTAATCTTTATATCAACAAGTTCTGGAACTTCTGGTATCATATCAGGAATACCATCTACTTGCAATCTAACTTTCTCCTTTCTACCATATTGGAATCCATATAGGACATAATAGTTCCCATTCTTTACTTTTTCTGTAATTTTCTTCATATATGAGAACTTATGTGAAAGCTCAGTACAACCCTCGATTGTGTCATATACAAAATCATGTTCATCACTTCCACCAACAATAACAATATCAGGGCTATCAATAATATTACAAAGGTATTCATAAGATAAATATAAATCTTTATCATTGTATAATTCACCTCTACAATGTTCTCCAAATTGGTATTCTTCAAGTGCTTCAAATTTATCCCAATAATCTGCACCTTTAAGACTATCTAATACTTTATTACTATTTTCGTTTAGATAAATATCATAGTGTTCTCTGACTAGAGGATAATATTCTTTCATCTCAGGATATTTTTTTGACATCATATCCACTAGTTCTTCACATTGAAATATATTTGCAAATATATATCGAATCTTCGCTTCACGACTTGCTGCGATGGTTTCTGTACTTCTACCATAGTATCTGTTATCAAATATACCTAAATCCTCAAACACCTGTTCTTTGTTCTTATATACAACTGAATGTGTTGAACTTGAATTTGTTGCTAATGCATTTCTTCTGTTTTTGATTCTAAAAATTTTCATGTTATTTATAATTTATTATGTTGTTAATATCCTTTATACTAAGTCTTCTACCTATCTCTATTTTACTTGCACAAACTTTACTATCATACTTATTATCCTCATCAATTGTACCACTAAGATATACCTCATGAATTAAAATATCTTCGGGTATATACATCACATTAATATAGGTTTTATTACCGATAGCCCCCCAATAATAATTAAATATGTGTAATGGGTTAATACAAGCATGAAAACCTTTCTCACAGCATTTTATTTTACCTCCTTTTTCATAACTCTTACCTTCTTCGTATTGAAAGTCAAGACATTTCATATTAGATTTAAATGCTTTATAAGCGATTAAACGTCCATCCTCTGTATACCTTTTGGGTAATGTCAATCCTATGTTATCAAACGCATTAATTCCAATATAATTAACACTATTAGGAATATCAATAGAGGTTAATCCACTACATTGAAAAAACGCTCTATCTCCAATTTCAGTAACGCTATTACCAATAGTAATAGAAGTTAAACTATCACAACCATAGAACGCCCAACTTTCAATTTTAGTTACATTATTAGGTATAGTAATAGAACTTAAACTACTGCAATGAGCGAAAGATTTATATCTAATAGAAGTAACACTATTAGGTATATCAATAGAGGTTAATCTACAACAACCATAAAACGCTCTATCTCCAATATAAATAACCCTATTAGGGATAGTAACAGAAGTTAAACTACTACAATATCTGAACACATCATTTCCAATAGAAGTAACACTATCAGGGATAGTAATAGAAGTTAAACTACTGCAATTATAGAACGCATCATTTCCAATTTCAGTTACTTTATACTTTCTAAATCTATATCTTATAAATTCAGGGATTATAACCTCAACAGGTTCATCTCTATATAATCTAACTTTTGCAGTTTTTTTTTCTGTATCTAATTGATACTTAATATTATTCCTTATTATTATTTCCATGTTATTTACAATTTAATTGTATATATATATTATACAACAAAAATTTAGAAATGTTACAAAAAAAAGAGATTCTAATTAGAATCTCTTTGATATTTTCATTTAATTATAGTTAATTTGAGTTTCTATATCAACTTCTCCAGCATCTACTTGTTTTGCTTCTCTCATTTTAAAAGAAACTGTTTTTAATTTAAATGCTTCAGGTTTTATGTCATTTACAATACGAATCACCACACCTTCACGAGGAACTTTAGTTTTACACATTGGTTCATTAAGTTCCATACCGAAATTAATTTTATCATTTTCTAATTTTGTAAGGAGTTCTTGATTCCAATTTTCAGTTTCTTGAATATCATTGTAAATGTCTCCAATACGACCATGATATAGTATAGTGATTGGTTTTATTTTTTCTTTTAATTCAGGATGGTTATTCAATATATTAATAGTCCAATCATATACCTCTTGTACATTCCATTCTTTGTGGTTTCCATCAGAGTCAGTTTCAGTAATTCTATAAGGCATTAAAATATTTTTACCTACTTTACAACCGTAATCATAACCTTTTTGAATCATAGTAGTTGAGTTTGAAACATAACCAACAATTTCTCCATAAAGAGTCATACCTTCTTTTAAAAGAGGATATATAATATTTCCATATTCTGTCCATATATCAACTTTATAAAACCCTTTACCTACATCTTTATTAAGATATTGATTTTTAATAACACCTCTTGATGATGTTACTTCACCATATTCAACAACAAATTTAGGTAAAGTTAATTCACGTTTTTTATGGTCAATAGAACTTAATAATTTTTTATAATTGTTTTTTAATTCTCTAATAGATTTTTGTAAAAAGTTTTCTTTTAAATATCTTTTAGTAAGTACATTACCACAAATAAAAGATGTACCATGTTCTTTTACTGTAATATCTACTATTGTATCAGGGGTAAATCTCCATAAATTATCTTTCAATTGATTAGTATCATAATGGAAAGCAAATTGTCCTTCAACCATACGGTTGAGTTTTAAAAGTTTCTTACCTCTTTTTCTTTCTTTTCTTGAAAGTCCATCTTTTTGTTGGTTATTTTGTGGTATAGGTGGTATATAAGTTTCAATAAACAGAACATTATCTATTGTATCAAATTCAAATGGTACAACAATACCATCTTTATTAGGTGTGAAACATTGTTCAAAATTATATTTTAAAATGTTAGGATTCCATTTTGCAATAGATTCAATAGGGAATAAACATCCTTCTGACGCACATCCACGAAGTTTTACAATACGAACACGTCCATGTTTATTAAAATAACCAACTAATTTTTTGGCTTCATCTTCCTTCCCTTCATCAATAAGTTTTTGAACATCCTCATAATTGGCGTTTAATTCTCTTTCACTCAACTCAAATTGGTTATTAATAGATAAAAAATCTTTGTTGATAGCAGTTTCTAATTTACAATAAACCATAATATCACCAGTTTTCACTGTATCTTTACCAACAACAACTTGATACGCTCCACCAATATAGGTCTTCATTAGGAAATCTGAACCTTCTATTGGATATAATTCACCAATTTTTACTATTTGAGCACAATACTCTAACTTAATTTTTTCACTTTTAGTAAACATATCTTTTCTATTTAATTATTTATATTTTTTTAATATTCTATATTATTTCTACTTTGTTATATCTAATATAATAAACAATAATTAATACAAAATGTTACAAAAAACTAAAAAAAAATATATATTTTTGTAACAATTAAAAAAAATAAAATGTTATAATATTAATTGAATTAAATAAAAAAAATAACAAAATGAAAGAAATGCGTAAAAATTTTAAATTTATCAAAGATTTGATAAATAAAGATGGACAAACCATAAAAAAAGATACTGAGATTAGTGTTGTAGGTACACATATTTTTATGTATAATGGTTGTTATGGTGGTGAAATAATTGACCCTATTATCTATAATAATATGTTCGACTTTATACAACAAGAATTAAAAACACCTTGTTATTTAAAGGAAATCCCTGTTCCTTACAATAAGTGTTAATCAAATATAAAATATTTGATTAAAACCACAAAGTCTTAACTGATTTTGTGGTTTTTTATTTTTTAATATATTTATAATATATATATTTAAAAATATGAGTAATAAGTATTTAAATTATGAAGGTCTACAAACACTTGTTACAAGTGTGAAAACTAATTTTGTCCCAAATAGTAGTAAAGGTGTTGCAAATGGCGTTGCTACATTGGATAGTAATGGTAAAGTACCAACAGAACAATTACCATCATATGTTGATGATGTGTTAGAATACAATGGATATAGTACATTTCCAACAACAGGGGAAAAAGGTAAATTATATATAGATATATCAACAAATCCTGCTAAGGTATATAGATGGACAGGTAGTACATATTTACAAATTACAGGTATTATTGGTGCACAAGGTGAAACAGGTGCACAAGGTTATCAAGGCTATCAAGGTAAGAGTGGCGTTGATGGACTTCAAGGTAATCAAGGACTTCAAGGTAATCAAGGACTTCAAGGTAATCAAGGTTACCAAGGTTATCAAGGACTTCAAGGAACAACAGGTGCTCAAGGTATTCAAGGAACACAAGGATTTCAAGGTAAATCAGGGGTTGATGGTTTACAAGGTTTCCAAGGACTTCAAGGTATTTCAGGAATATCAGCAGGAGAAACTATAGAAATAACTCAAGAAGAATTATTCTCTTTAAGAGATAATAATCAATTAATACCTAATCAAGAATATAAGGTAATAGATTATGTATCTCATTATGATGAATATGAGTATGAGAGTGCTAAACACCCTTATGATTTAACTGTTAAAGCAAATGGATTAAATTCATTCTTTGAAGATGCCAAGGCGAGTATTCATGAAGGAGACACTTATTTTGTAAACAACGACTTATCAAAATGGCAATTAAAGGTTGATAACAATCTTAAAGTATTATGGTTGCGAGATGAATTTAATAATGAAGCTCCTTTTGATTTTAAGAATGTGTTATTTTCAGTTCTTTACGGTGATGAAATGTTATCTTTGTATACATTCTCAATTGATGGTAACGATTACTCTTTAAATCCTACAGCTGAATCTTTAATAGGTTCGGAAATAGAAATTGCTCACACAATAGGAATGTGTGAAAATAACGTAATTAAAGGATGTTCTATTCCTGAAGGATTTCAAGGTGTTTGTGTGATATCACAATCAACTTACGCCATAGAAAATGAGATATTAACAGGAATTGAAAATAATAGAATAAATCTTGACAAAGAGACTAACTTTATAATATTAAATTCTTGGGGAACTGCGTCAAACAACAATGTTAATATTGATAATGGTAGTTATGTGTATATTCCTCAAGTAAGAGGATTTGATGAAAATATAATTAAAGGATTAGTCACTATTGATTGTGTTCCTTACACTCTTGAACAACATTATGATTTAATAGGGACATTCTCAGCTAACGTTATAATTGACAGTTATGTAAAGAATAAAGGTTCATTTAATTTTTTAGATAAGTCTGTTTGTATCACTGATAGAAATAATCTTAATATACAATTAGAGAATTGTAGAATCATTGCATCTACATGGAAGATAAATATTGCAATTGAGAATGAGCGACAAGTTCACCTTTTTGACTCTCTAACCGCTATTAATTCAGATTTTATTCTTAATTATAGAGCATATCCAGATATGCCAACTTCTGGTGAGGTATTCCAAAAACCTGATGGTGATTGGTGGGTAGGTGATAAAGTTCAATGGTATTTAGAGAATGAAACCAAACTATTTATTAGAACTACTTATAATGAATTAAAATCTCTTAGAGATTCAGGAGAATTAATAAAAGGTGTAAAATATGAGATTACGGATTACAAAACTATAATAAACGGTAACAGTTTATTTGACTTAAGTCTTGAAAGTGTTAAAAGTAGTTTAGGACTTAATGAAACTATTTCGTGGGCAACAGGTATTACAGCATCGACTGATGAAAGAGTTTTATTTAATATAATTGTTACTGCGACAGATGTAAATACCTTAGATGAAAATGCTATAGCTATTTATGATTCAGAAAGAGGAAGTGATTATTTAAGTCAAGCAAATATTTCTCAATGGGAACTTAAATATAGTTTGGATAATGATAATTCTAAATATGCTTGGGCAAGTGAAGAGGGACATGGAGTGATATATTACATGAAAGATGAATGGGGTAATGAATGTCCTTACGATTTCAAAAGTATAACATTTGTCAATACAGTCGGAAATGCTATATCAAACATACAACCAAATAAACAATATTATACATTTACCGTGACTTTAAGTGATGGCACATTGACTGACATGAGTGTTCCAATTAAAGGTGAAAATTATAGTTACTTAAATATATCCAGTGCTTCACAATGTTTATTTAATAAAATTACACCATGTATTGGAAACTTAGATGGTTATAACAAAGTTTATTTGAATAATAATGTATTCAACAACGTTGAAGGTGGTATTTGTATATATAATATATATCATAATAGTTCATTCCATAATTATTACTATAATAATTGTTCAAATAATACTATGCATGGTAAATATTATGCAAATATACATGGAGCCGATTGTTCAAATAATAAATTTGCAGGTGTAACTTGGGGAAATACATTTAAGGATTGGGCATCATGGTCTACATTTGGTGACGCTTTCATGAAAAATATTATTGGTGAATATTCATATTATAATGAATTTGGTGATTATGTTTATGATAATGTAATTGGTGCAAATTGTACAAATAATATATTTAGTCAAATGATAAACGGTAATGTTATAGGTTCTGAATTTAGTGGTAATTCTCTTGGTCAAGTTATTTATAACAATACAATAGGTAATCAATGTCAAAACAACGTATTTAGAGGAAACTTTTCATACAATGAAATTGGTAATAATAATACTTATTGTGATTTTGGTGTACAAACTACAAATTGTAAAATTGGTAATAACAATATAACTATTATAACAAAAGGACATAATACAAGTATTAAATTTGGTTCTAATTGCGGTGGACTTACTTTTGGAACAGATTGTGATTATATACAATTTTATTCTAATGAATCCTCTCAAACTTTGAAAAATAATGTCTATTTTGTTGAAATAGCAAGTGGTAATAGAGGTATATATATACTATCTACTGATACTTATATAGATAATGTATTTGTAAGACCAGGTGTTACTGATTCTAATTCTACAGATACAGAAAATAATATATTGAGAATAAATATAACTAATACTAGTACAACATACGAAACAATAGTTACAAAAACTGATAATAATGAATTATATATTGGTCCTTTGTATAAATACTATACTAGTATAAGTGACGAAGATATAGATTTATTATTTACTGGATGGTAAAAAAAAAAGAGTCCTATTTTTTAGGACTCTTTTTTGTTAAAAAGGTAAATCATCATCAGATACAGGTTGTGGTTGAGCTTGTGGTACTACAACAGCTTGAGGTTGTGGTACTGTAACGACTTGTGGTTGAGGTTGTTGTGTTGTAGTGACAGTAGAATCATCAGTTTTTGGTGATGACATTGTAAAATATATTGCGTGTGCTCTAATATCTCTACCAATTTCCCAAACACCAGTTTTCGATTGATATATTCTATCAGAATAATCACCTTTAACAATAATCGAACTACCTTTTTTCAAAAATTTACAAAAATTTTGTAAACCATTTTCCCACACACTTACACTGAACCATGATGTGTTTTGTTCATTATTTTCTTGACTTGCAAGTCTAAAAGTACAGAATGATTTTCCTTCTTTAGTGGATTTTATTTCAGGGTCTCCACCAAGTCTACCCATAATATCAATGCTTCTCATGTTTAAATTATTTAATTTGTTAATACTTTATTTTCTTTATATATTATACCAACTTTTTATTAAAAAGTTACAAAAAAATTATTATTTTTTTATATTTTCTTGTGTTTTATTAAAATTCTACAGTAAACATCTTTCCCATTTATTGTAGCATCATTTTTACCTCCTAACCAATAACCACCATCCATATTCATATCATTATGTCTACTCCAACCAACAATTTCAAATTGTTCAGGATTAAATTTATCTATGAATGTGATAGGTACCCCCATAACACCCTCATAATTCATTGGTATTTCACACACCTTACTTACTTCAATAGCATCATAATTGTCATATTTAGGGTATTTATCTTCACTATATCGACAACTTAAATTTAAGAAGTTATTTCTTCTATTATGTTCTAAATTTGTAAACCAACAAATAGCAGCAACTCTCATAACTTTTTTACCATCTATTTCTTTTTTAAATTTATAAGTTTCATTATGAACATAATTTTCAGGAACTTCAAAATACATACCTGTATTAAAAGAAGAACACCCCAACCATAATTTATTATCTTTAATAAGTGGGAAAAATTCTTTATTGGCTATAGCATTTGTATTTCCAATAACCAAGAATTTTTTATCAAATTTCATCATAATATCAATATATTCTCTAAACAAAGAAAAAGGGGGATTTGTTACAATTATATCTGCTTTTTTTAGGATATTTATACATTCTTCACTTCTAAAATCTCCATTTCCTTGTAAATTTGTTATTTTGGGTAGATTTTTACCATCAAATTCATATAACAAACCATTATTTTCATTAGAAAATGATGTAGCGATTAGTGATTTTAATTTTAATTTATCGAAATTATTAACAAAATAATTAACGAAATTAGATTTTTCATAATAGTCGCAATTACAATAAACTATTTTACCATTAAAATGATTTTTATAAAAGATTAATTCTTTTTCTATATCATTATATAATGTATAAAATTCATCATTTTTCTCTTTTCTTGCTTTATTTAAATTATTATTTTTCAAACTCATTTTTTATATAATTTTTAACTGTTGTTTTAATAATTTGTTTGATTATAACATCTGCGTGACATCTTTCATTTAGTTGACAATAACAACCTATATAGATTTCTGGATATTTTTTATATGCTTCTACTAATTTATTAAATTCTCTTTTAAAAGGTTTTGATTCCTCGCTATCAGAATTTAACATAAAATTAAAATATTTTTCATATAAATCAATTGCTTCATCTCTTGTTTTTGTTTTAATTAATGCTTTTGTTTGTCTATCTTTAATGTGAGTATAAGGGTTTCCTAATACATTAGGTCTACAAACGTCAAAAACATTTTCACCTACATAATTTTGATTTGTTTTACAATATCGGATTATCTTTGCCATAATTAATCTTCTTCAAATAAATCGAGTTTTTTTAATATTGGGATTATTTTTTCAGGTAATGTATTTTCATAAAAAATGGAAGTTTTCATTATTTTTTTCATTTCATCTTGTGCATTTAAGAAACAAGATGCTTTAGTAAATCTTGAGCATTCCCAATCAATTACTAATGCTTCCCAATCAATTTTATCAAAACCTCCTTTATATTCAAGATGATGTTTTGCATTTCTTCTATGGAAATATTGAACATCTTCATAATCAAGGAATAGTTTTAACCAAGGTTTTTCCCAATCATGAAACAAATATTTAAATTTCCAACATCTACAATTTAATGCTAACATTTGGAAAGCGCACCAATGGGCAAAATAATATTTAAAAGTACTACGTTCTTTTTTACTAAATTTTTTCATATCTTTATTGATTTTAATAATTAAACAAATATTTTTCAAGTTTGTTACAAAAAAAATAAAAAAAATAACTATTTATTATATATAATATATATAATATTATTTTATTATGGTATTTAAAGAATATATAAAATCATATATTAAAGAATATAAATTACTTAAATTAGAAGAGATGTTATTAAATATTTCTCAAAAAGAATTATTAAATGAAAAAAAAGTTTCTGTTGATAAATTAGTTGATAAACTAATGAAGAATGATACTTTTAAGAAAAAAGCGAGGGAATATTTAAAGGATACAGATGCTTATAATAGTTGGACATCTAATTTAGATGGTAAAAAATACAGTAAATTAGATAACCAATCACAAGGTTCTAAGAGACGTACTGTAACACAAAGATTAAAAGATGAGAAGATAAATTATGCACCATTAGCATATAAATTATGGCCTGAAATGTCAGAAGATGCTGCACGTTCTTGGTTTTCTAAAAAAGTTAGTGGTAAAAATGAAAGTTTTAGTGATGATGAAATATCCAAATTGTATAATTTATTAAATAATATAATTTAAAACAAAAGACTCTTAATTAAGAGTCTTTTTCTTTTTTCCAAATTTTTTCATAATCATAACACCAATAAGTTACATCTGTTTGTATTCCTTCGGTACAAAATTGTAATAATATTTGGAATATATGTTCTAAATGAGTAAAAATAAATACTGCTAAATCTTGCATATAATTCATAACATCATCAGGATATTTAGGTCCTGTTGGGTCTTCTTCAGTACCTTTAATAACTTTATCATTTAGTCCTAAGATATAAGCCATTTGTTCCCATAAAAACGTACCACCCCATAAATTATATGTATCAACCCCATAAATAGAATCAATATTTATACGGTATTTATCTAAGATTTCACACAAACAAACTTCTCGGATATCACCTACAGTATTACCCATCAAAACTTTGGTATTATATTGTTCGAAATTTTTAATAATTTCATTAAAATTTATCGTTTCAAAATTAATTGCTTTAATTAAATCGATATGTTCCTGTGTAAATTTTAATTTAATTTTCATATTACTTTACTTTTTCTTTTTTAATATTACAAATATATTATTATCCATATCTTTTGGCATTGTTTCAGGAATTGCCACATCACTAATATTAACTAAAAATTCAAATAAACTTTTTTTACATTCTTCTTTTCGTTGTTTTTCTCTACCTTTTAGGATTAAAGATACTTTCACTTTATCACCATTTTCTATAAACTGTCTAGTTTGTTTTAATTTGACATCTAAATCATTAGAGCCAATATTAGCAGATAATTTTATTTCTTTTAATTCAACTTTTTTTGGTTTATTGTTTTTTAGTTTTTTCTTTTCATTATATAACCATTTATCATAATAATCTATTTTTAATATAGGTGGAGTTATATTAGCGTTAATTTCGATTAAATCCATTTCTAATTCATTCGAAATATTAAATGCCTCTGTTAATGACACTATTTTGTTAAAATTTTCATTATCTTTATTATAAATAACTCTAACTTCTTTATAACCTGTAATTTCATTATTAATTCTAGGTTCTATAATATTTTTTTTTGACGTGTTTTTTGCCATTGATTTTTAATGTCTTAAATATAATTTTTTTATAATTTCATCTTTTTGTGCTACTAAAGCGTTATATTTATCCCATTCTTTATTTTTAGCATAAATATTAAACTTACTTAAATGTTGTGCGATTTCCGCTCTTCTATACATTTGTGTGTAATCATACACAGTTAAATTCAAATCAGGTGTACATTTTTCTATAATTTCTAAACATTTATCTTTATCACCATTACCATCGAATTGAGATGTTCCTAATAATGTTGTTGCAACCTTTTTACCTTTAAATTCTTGATTAGCTGTAGATAATGCATGTTCTAAAGCATCATAATCAATAAATTTTCTATTTTTATGAGGATAATTACAAATATACATTAAAGAAATTATAGGATTTCCATCTATAGTTATTCGTTTACCTAATTTTCTTTTATCAGCATATGGAGTAGAATTATTAGCATCTATTAGATTTGGATACTTGATTGCCATTTTAGATTGAAACCCTTGAGTTAATAAATTATAAATACTGGTTCCAACTAAAATGACATCATAGTTATCAGTATCCCATATTAAATCTTTATCTTTTATTATTTCCATTATTATATGTTATATATTATAATATATATAATTTTTAGGAAAAATAAAAGTTTTTATTTAAAATGTTTTTGTTTTTTTAATTCTTCTAATAATTTTATTTCATCTGAATTTAATTTATTAGGATATGTGGTTTGAATATAAACAAACATATCACCAAAACCACCATTTATTTTAGGCATACCTTTACCTTTTACTATTATTTTGGTATTTTCTTTTGTAAACCTATCAATTTTTATAGTAGTTTTAGTACCATCTATACAGTTTATTTCTTTTTCAGTACCTAATATACAATCAATAATATTTACATTTGTTTTACAATATAAATTGTTTGTATTATTATCAACACCAAATATATTATGTTGTTTAATATTAAAAGTGATTATTAAATCACCACAAAGTCCTAAATTATTTGGTGCATCATTACCATAATTAGGTACTCTCATAGAATTACCATGTTGTACATGTTTAGGTATTTTAAATTCAAAAGTTTCTTCTTTTTCAACTAATCCTTTACCTCCACAATGTGTACATGGATTTTTTACCTTTTTACCTAAACCATTACAAACAGGACAAACACTTTCATATATTTGAGTCATCCATCCTTGTTGTTGTATATCTCTAATTCTACCGCTACCTCCACAATTATCACAAACTGTTAACTCTTTATCAGTACTACCATAACCATCACAATCATCACATTTTACCATTCGTTTATATTTTATGGTTTTTGATATGCCATTATAAACATCTTCTAAAGTACAATGTATTGTTATATGTATATTATCACCTTTTATTACTTGTTGTGTATGTTGTGACCTACCAAATGGGTTAAAACCACCCATATTTCTAATCATTTCATTTATAATATCATTTGGGTTAAAATTAGGATTATCTCCTATAGTACCAAAAGTATCATATTGTTGACGTTTTTCCGGGTCTGATAATATTGAATATGCTTCAGTAATTTCCTTAAATTTTTCTTCAGATTCTTTTTTCTCTTCTTCAGTTTTACCTATCTGTTTATCAGGATGATATTTAAGTGCTAATTTTTTATAACATTTTTTAATATCATCCTCTGTAGCAGTTTTATCTAATCCTAATATCTTATATAAATCTTTTGACATCACTTAATTCTTTATAAAAATGAGACTTAACGTTAACATATAACGTTAAACCTCATATATTATTAATTATTATTTTGAAAACCACCAAAATTATTAAAAGGGTTATCAAAATTATTATTAGTGTTTTCTTGATTACTATATGCTTTAGCACTTATAGCATACATTCTATCTTGCACTTCCTTTTCAATAGTATCAAATTCATCAAATGACTTTTTATCCTTTATCTCTTGTAAACGATTTTTCTTTTCTTCAAAAAATTCTTTATCATCTGTTGTCAAATGTTCATTATCTTTCATGTTATCTAATAATGTATCTATTGAATATATTAATCCTTCAACTTTATTAGTTTTTGCTAACATTTCCTCTGATTTTTTATCTTCTTCAGCATATTTTTCTGCTTCTGCTTTCATTCTTTCTATTTCACTTTCAGAAATACTAGTCTTAGATTGTATAGTAACTTTTTGTTCTTTACCTGTTGCTTTATCTTTAGCAGTAACTGATAATATACCACTTGCATCAATATCAAAAGTAACCTCAATTTGAGGAATACCCTTCTTTGCTGGCATTATACCATCAAGATTAAATACTCCAATTGATTTATTATCTTTTGCCATAGGTCTACAACCTTGTAAAACATTAATCGTTACTGATGGTTGATTATCTACCGCAGTTGAAAATATTTCTGTTTTTTTAGTTGGTATTGTAGTATTTGCTTCAACCATTTTCGTCATTACACCACCCATAGTTTCAATACCTAAATTTAATGGTGTTACGTCTAATAATAACATCGCAGTATCTGAACCTTCACCTCCTACCTTTACATTTGCTTGAATTGCAGCACCTAGAGCAACAGCTTCGTCAGGGTTAACACTTTTATTCAATTCAACACCAAATTCTTTTGTTAATGCTTCTTGTATTGCTAAAGAACGTGATTGCCCTCCAACCAATAATATATAAGATAATTTAGATTTATCTATTTTTGAAGCTGTTAACGCTTCTTTAGCACAATTAATAATCTTATCAACAATGTGTGAACACATTGAATCCATTTTTGCTCTTGTTAATGTTTTAACAAAATGTATTGGACTACCCTCATACATAGTTATGTAAGGTAAGTTAATTTCAGTTTGTATTGAATTAGATAATTCAATTTTTGCTTTTTCTGATGCTTCTATAACTCTTTGCAATGCCATACTATCTTTTGACAAATCAACTATATAGTCATTTTTACATTCATCAATTATCCATTGAGCAATAGCATTATCAAAATCAGCACCACCTAAAAATACATCACCTTTGGATGCATTAATTTCTACAACACCATCTGATATACTACAAATAGAAAAATCTGTTGTTCCACAACCAATATCAGCAACCATAACTATAGCATCTGTATTTATATCTATATTAGATGACATTATAGCGGCAGTAGGTTCATTTATAACATTTAACACATTTAAACCTGCAATAATACCTGCATTCTTCGTTGCTTGTCTTGCAGGGTCATCAAACCAAGCAGGACATGTAATTACGGTATCTGTAATAGTTTCACCATAATAATCTTCAGCAGTTTTTCTCATTTTTGATAATATCATTGCTGATATTTCTTCAGGTGAATAATCTTTACCATCTATATTAATTCTTGGGTTATCATTTTCATCAGCATGCACATTATAAGATAATTTATCTAAAATACCTTCTTTTTTCGCATCTGAATATTTTACCCCCATTAAACGTTTTATATTGTAAATGGTGTTACTCACATTTACAACTCTTTGTCTTTTCGCTGATTCACCAACTTTTCTTTCTCCATCTTTAAAACTAACTATTGAGGGAGTAGTTCTTTGTCCTTCAGCATTTACAATAACAACAGGTTTACCAGTTTCAATACTTGCAACACAACTATTACCTGTTCCTAAATCTATTCCAATTACTTTACTCATTATTTTTTATATTTTTTTATATTTACAATATATTTATATATAATATATAAACTTTTAATCACAAATTCAAATATATTTAATATTATGGGATGCAATTGTTCAAAAAAGAAATTACAACCAATAGGGAAAACTGTTACAAAAAAAGTAACACCTCAACAAAAAAATGTTGTTAGAAATAATAAGAGAATGATTTTAAGAAGAAGTTCTAGATAGTTTTATCTAAAACTTCTTCATTATTTTGCAACCAAAGTTCTCTTTCAGAATCAAGTTTTTTGTAAAGTTCTTTAATATTTTCTACCATTTCTTCTGAAAAGGTAGGAATATTTAATAACTCATTTTGTACTTGTTCTTCCAAAACTTTTTTAAAATCGTTTTGACTAATAGACATCTTTTTTAGATTTTTTTGATTGTTCTTCTTCTTTTTGTTGTTGTTTTTCTTCTAAAATTTGTTTATAAGCCAAAACTGCACACTCCGATGCTTTTACCAATTCTTCACCATAAAGTGAATACCCTTCACTTGTAATACAAATTTCAGGTTTTGCTATTTTTATAGATGTATTTCCACTTTTATTTTCAACAGTTTGAACTGTTGTTAAAGCGTCTTCTATAACTAACGCACGATAATCAATATCTTCTACATTATTAGGCATCATTCTATCAAATATTTCTTCATTTACATATATTATAATAGAATCCTCCATTTTTGCGAAATATTCTGTTACCGCACTTGATTTTGTGATTTTAATTAATTCTTTTTGCTTATTATCAGATAATATTCTCCAAGTTATATAACTACCTAAACTTGTATTTTCTTTGATAATTTTCTCAATAAATTTAATTACATCTTCTGATGTTTGTGTTAATTTTGCCATATTTTTCTTTTTTTTGTTAAACATTATTTTTTTCTAAATATAGAAACAACTATTTTATATAAATTGTTACAAAAATATGAAAAAAAATATATCATTATTTTTTGAAATTCAAACTATTTATATGTATAAATCTTTTATAAAATGGCAATTAAAGTAACATATAGAGAAAGAAAATTATTAAAAAAACAAAAAGAAAAAGAAAAGGAAAAATTAAAAAAACAAAAAGAAAAAGAAAAAAAGAAATTAGAAAACTATAAGAAAAGATTAAAAAAGAAAAGAGAAAAATATAAACCTATACATTTAAAAAATCTAGAAAAAAAACATAACGCTAAAGCATATCAAAAACGTAGAAAAAAAGTTTTAGAAGAAAAGAAAAAAAATGGGGATGTTCAAGGTTATTATAGAATAATTTTAACTAAAAATTATACACAAACTAAAGAATTATCACCATCACGTTGGTTATTAACCGCTTATAAAAAATTTAATGATTATATCAAAGAAAATAATGATAATATTATTTGTGAAAAAATATGTACTAAAACACAAAATAACATAACACCTGTTAAATATGAAATATTATTATTAAAAAAAATTAATCCTGAAACTGATAATGGAATTCGTGAATTGAAAAATGATAATGGGTTATTTGTAGAAAATAAAATTTCTAATAACAATCAATACGCTATTATTGCTAAAAATGATTGGTTTATCCCTGAAACTTATAATGTATATGGTTATAACCCACAAACTGATAAAAAAACAGGAAAATGGATACTTGATAATATTTTACTAAAAAACTGTAATAAAGATAACCTAAAAAATATATTCATTTTTAATGAAAAATTAATAATACAATATAATTTAGATTTTGATTTTATTACTTGTAAAAATAAAGAAGAATGTATTAGATTGTATAATAATTTGGAATATCGTTGTTCTAACTTAACTAAATACATCGTATTCACAGGGTTTTTATCTGATAACAGAAAAAAATGGATGAATGACAAAATTAAAGAAAAAACAGGTTGGTAAATTTAATTTTTTTTACTATTTATATTATATAATATTTTATAACATGAACGAATCTTTAGTTATTTCTTCTGATATTAATTTTTCAGGGAATGATATTATAAACGCTAGTTTTGAACGAACTGATAGTTTACCTAGCGATGGTGAAAAATTATTCGTTGGTAATAATATTGTTTTCAACAAGAACGAATATTTTTATAACGGTGAAAAATGGGTATGTAAAACAAAAGATATTAATCCTATTTTAGATAGTGAAATAATAACGCTTTTTAATAATTAATAAAATATGGCACAAAAATATTTAGATTACACTGGGGTACAAACTCTTGTAGATAATATTAAAAATAAAAGTATACCATTATCACAAAAAGGTGTTGCAAATGGTGTTGCAACATTGGATGGTACAGGAAAAGTTCCAACAAGTCAATTACCATCATATGTTGATGATGTATTAGAATTTGATAATTATTCCTCATTTCCTATCGAAGGAGAAAAAGGTAAATTATATATAGATATTTCAACAACACCTTCAAGTGTCTATCGTTGGACAGGTACAACCTATTTACAAATCACTGGAATTATTGGTGCTCAAGGAGAAACAGGTTTACAAGGTTACCAAGGTTTACAAGGTAAGAGTGGTGTTGATGGAGCGCAAGGTCTTCAAGGTATAACAGGTTTACAAGGTATTACTGGTCCACAAGGACCATCTCATTTTGATAATAGATTTATCTCAGTTACACTACCTACTAGTAGTAATAATAATACTTTAATTTTAGCAACACGAGTAAATGTAAGAGGGTATAAATATATAAGTTTAGATAATGCGATAAATCCAACACGTTTAGTGGTTAATATGGATAATGGTTCAAATGATATTGAACATGTTGTATTACTAAAAAATAATACAACTAGTGAGTTTAGTTTTAATAGTTTAAATGATTTCATATTTGAATATAATAATACTTCGTGTCCAGGATTATACCCTAATGATTTACAATATTTTTTTCTACGTATAGGTGAAGCAGTTGAAATATCATTTATGTATAACTCAAGGTTTGGTGGTATAATTGTTAGTTTGGGTAATATATATAAATCATCTACTTAATAACAAAATTTTATATTGAACTAAAATTATGGGAAAATTATTACATACAAAAAGAAGAGCAACATTAACAGTAGCAAGTGATAATACAAATTATGGTACAGTAAGTGGTGGGGGAATTAGACGACCCCGCCCATATACAACAACAATTACTGCTACACCCCGAACAGGTTATTCTTTTGTTAGTTGGAATGATGGGGATATATCTCCAAATAGGACTATTACTGTTATTGATAATATTAATTATGTAGCACGATTCGCAATCCTCCAACAATATAATTTAATTTTTGATGTTGACCCTGATAACTATGGTAAATTATGGTACTCAATATTCGATAGTAATGGCACATGTACAGATATAAATAATACTACTACTATTACATCATTATCTAAAAATAATTTACCAAGTGGATACACAATTACTTGTGATGCAAGTGCTAATCCAGGTTATGAACAGGATTGTTGGGATATTAGTGGGTGTTCATTTTTTGATAATACAAGTCCATATTCACTAGGTTGTAAACTAAATAATTTTACAACAAATTCAGATTCAACAGTAAAATTAAAATTTAGAGAAACAAATTTATCTATGCCAGAAATACCAACAGATACTGGATATCTATATAGCGGTGTTCCTGTTGGGGGATTTTTTAATATGATGAGTATTGAAACAAACAGTACTCCTATATATTTAGCACCAGCAAATTTAACATTATCAAGTGGTGATATAACTACATCTATGAATAGTATTATTAAGAGTTGTTTAGAAAAAAACTCAGGTCCTACAGGAACACAAATGGGATTAGTTATAAATAATACTAATAATGGTTTTATAACAGTTGGTGGACAAAACAGTAATCAAGCATATCCTGTGAAAATATCTGATGGTAAAAATGATAATAGTTTTACGATAAATATAGCATTTAGACTTCAGTCACCAGATAATATGACATTCCAATATAATAATAACGGAAATCTTATAACATTAGAAAAACCAGATGGTATAAATTCTAATTATGCTCTTATTTCTTCTAATAATTATTCAACATTAAGTAGTTATTATACTGCAAAAGAAGTATATGATAATACATCGTATTTAACTACGTTAAATCCTGGATATTGGATGCTTGCGATTAACCAAACTGCTGATGGTTTAAATTATATTATGTTTAAATATCATGATATTACCAAGTCTCAAATATATTATCTATTTAGTGATTATAATATACCTATTGATAATCTAAACGAAATAAATTACATCACGTTAACTTGTTTAGATAGTGGTAATGGAACAGGTTATTATTCATTGTATTTAAATGGTTCACAAATTAGTTTAACTGCTACAAGTAATGATGGTAAAACAAATTTAGGTCACCCATTAGATAAAGCTAATTATTATGATGTAATAACTTTACCGTTGAATTATTTTAATAAAATTCAAAATTGTTCAACTATTAATTTAGGGGTTAATGAACGTGGTGGTGGATATTTGTCATCAGGATTAGTATTATATAAATATAGTATATTACCTCAACACTCTACAGTTGAACAAGTACAAGTGATGTGTGAGTCATTCTTTAATGGTAAGTCAACTCATATAATGAGAGAATAGAAATAAAAAGAGAAAAAGTATTTTAAAAGATTCCTAAAATTTAGGAATCTTTTTTTTTATATTAAAATATTTATATATACCTATATATTTTAAATTATGTCAAACAAATTTTTAGATTATCAAGGGTTGGAAACAGTGGTTACAAATATTAAAGATGTTATCTCAATATTGAATGCTGCTATTGGTAATAAATCAGATGTTGGTCATATTCATGATGATAGATACATATTGAAAGATGAAATTGAACAACTGATTAAACAAGGGATTGAAGATTATTTTAATGAAAATACAGATGAACCAGAAGAACCTACAGGAAGTATTGGTAGTATCACAGAAGATAATTCAATTGTGATTGATGAAACACAATTAGAAAATGGTACATACACTTTGAAATATATCGATTCTAATGAAAATATAATTGATAATTTTAATGAAATAACATCCTTTGAAATAAACAAATAATAAAAATATTATGAGTACAACAATATATGAATCATTTATTAAAGATAATGTAGCACCATATTCAGCTGATGCTATAGGTATATTTAATTCAGATGGTAATTTGATTAATAAAATACCAATTGATGGGTTTAAACCATCATATACAAATAGATTATTTAGATTTGGAATCTTATCAGATGTACATAATAACAATGCAGATTCTCAATCCAACGAAGATATTGCAGACTTCACAAACGCATTAAAATTTTTTAATGATAAAGAATCTGTGGATATGACATGTATATGTGGAGACATTACACAAGGTGGTAGACCTGCTCAATTTCAAGTATATCAAAGTGTGGTAGAAGAATATTCATATAACACACCTGTTTATACTACAACAGGAAATCATGATTGCCCATCATCAGGTGGATTGTTAGATACTGATTGGGACCCTTATACAGGAAACCCAAAGACATTTGAAATTATTGAGGAAATAGGAGATAAAAAAGTACCATTTTTATTTCTTGGTATGAACTTATATAGTTTAGGTGATGCTGGAACTCCTTATACTGAAGAAGATTTAGATTGGTTGGAAACTAAACTTGAAGAATATCGTGATGAAAGAGTATTTGTTGTAACACATTTATTCTTCCCCACTAAAGCAGGTAATTTCAAAGAGATATATCCAAGTACTAATTGGTTAGGTGGTTCACAACTTCAAAGACTACAAGCAATGAATGAAAGATACTTAAATTCTATATGGTTTAGCGGACATTCACATTGGAAATGGTATCTTCAAAAATATGAAGATAAAAGTAATGTATATAGGTCTTACGATGAAAAAGGCATTCCTACATGTGGTTGGACTGTTCATATACCTTCTTGTGCATCTCCAATAGATTCGAATGGAGTAAGTTCAAGAGTATCAAAACCTTTAGAATCCGAAGGTGGTATAGTTGACGTATATGACAATTATATAGTATTAAGAGGTATGGTTTTCAAGAAAGAAAGCGATAACGAATATACAAATAAATACGAACCAATCGCTCAATATAAATTAGATACAACACTTATTACAATACCTGCTGCAGACCCAGATGAACCAGTAGACCCTGATACACCTGTTGAAGGATATGTACATGCAGAACATTTTGATTTGAATACAGCAAAAGCTAATGGGGATTTATCTCTTATCAAAGACTTAGATGATGATTATGTACAAATAACATTTACAACAAATAATCAAAGTTATTGGATTCGTTCAGAATCATGGAGTACAGAAGCAACTTCTTGTACGATTGAACTTGAAGATTTAATTGTAGAGGATATAGATGGTAATATTATAACTAAACCTGATTATGTGGGATTCTATAATAGAAATTTTTCACAAAAAGTTGACCAATATAGAATTGTTGGTGATGAAGAAATTGTAATTACTGAATCTGGTTCTAATAAGAGAGCACAATTTGGTTCTTCTTCGTCATATGTTTATGGTACTTGTGTAATAAAGATGAAGTTCAAACTTAAATATAAGTAAAATAATAATTTTTATTTAAAAGTAAAAGATTCCTAAAAACATATAGGAATCTTTTTTTTTATATTAAATATTGAAACATATTCATTTTAATCTCTACAAGGAAACTCCATCCTTTAGGGTGGAGAGGAATTGCAGTAATCCTTTTTATTAATTAAACATTATTTTATTTTTAGTTACTTTTATTATATAATATAATAAAAATGTTACAAAAATACACATTTTTTTTAATATTTTCTTATAATATTAGGTACTTTTTTAAAAACCAGACTATTTATATATATAAAGAAAGTTATTTAATATGTATAAAACTACTAAAGTATTACAAACAATAAGCAATCATGAAGTAGACTTAAACATTCTTAAGTCTATGTGCTATCATGCTGCTAGACTGTATAACGTAGGTTTATATACTATTAGACAACACTACTTTAATACAAATACATATTTACCTTATAACTCAAACTACCATGAGTGTAAAAATAATGAAAATTTTAAACTCCTCTTGTCTGATTGTGGACAACAAATACTCAGACTTGTAGATAGAGATTTCCAATCTTTCTTTAGACTGCTAATTCTCAAGAAATCTGGTAAGTACTCCGATAAGATTAACCTACCTCATTATAAAAAAGAGGATGCTGTTATGGTATGTCCGATACAAGGACGTTCTTGCAGAATACAAAAGAATGGTACTGTCGCTATCGGACTCACAAAAGAATTTAGAGAAAAATATAATATATCAGAACGTAGAATATTGTTTACTATACCTAAGAATATCAGACATATAACTCAATTCCAAGAGATTAGAATCATACCGTTATATAATGGTAAAGAATTCTCAGTGGAGTTTATATATAATGATACAACTGTTAAACCTCAAATTCAAGGTGACGGATACATGTCAATTGATTTAGGAGTATCAAACTTTGCAGCATGTACAATCTTTTCTAATGGTGACGCACATCAATTCTTAATTGATGGGCGAAGACTAACAAATATAAATCACTATTACAATAAGAAAGTATCTGAACTGAAAAGCGAATATTCTAAAAATAAATCAATTACTGATACCACAACCCCAAGAATGATGAGACTGATGAATGGTAGAAATAATCGTATAACTGATTATTTTAATAGGGTATGCCATTTATTGGTAAATACCTGCCTTTCCTATGGTGTTTCAACTATTGTTATAGGATATAATAAGGGACAGAAACAAGAAATAAATTTAGGAAAGGTTAATAATCAAAATATAGTAAGTATTCCATACCATAAATTCCGTCAGAAATTAGAGCATCTATGTATTGAACAGGGTATTAAGTATGTTTCTCAAGAGGAAAGTTATACATCTAAAGCAAGTGCTTTAGATTGTGATAATCTTCCTGTATATGGAGAAAATACTGATAATATTATATTTAGTGGTAAACGCATCCATAGAGGTTTATACTGCAGTTCAGATGGTAGTGTGTTAAATGCTGACATCAATGGTAGTATCAATATATTAAGAAAATATTTCAATGAACGTAATGAGAATTGGTTATACCAAGACTCAGTAAGAGCACTTGTCAACGTGCCATGTCAAAGGGTATCACCCTTTGCTCAAGCACCCTCCTTTAGGGGGATGTAGTTGACATCAAAATCAATAATAAAATTATTTTTATCCATCAATGAACCTGATATATATAATTTATCATTAAAAATATCTAACCCTGTTATAAATTCAATGTTTTTATCTTTAGTTAAACGAAATGGTAAAGTTTTAATTATATTGAAGTCATTATCAAGATAAACAAAATAATGATAATAACATAAACCAACTTTTTCATATTGATAAATATATGCTTGTGTAGAGGTATGACAAATACATAAAAACCCTTCTTTATAAGGAACTAATTTTGTTGAACCTCTTAAACCGTTATACTTTCCATATGTAATGATATTTCCATTATCATATAATTCACTACCCACCCATCGAAGAAATTTCATTGAATTAGGTATATGTAGCCAGTTTTTTTCCATATCACCATAATCAAAAATATATTCTAATGATTGTTTTTCCAAATTTATTTTATAAACAAATAACCCAATAGTTAAAGGATTATTTGTTTTAATTTTAGAACATGAAATGTATAATTCATTATTATAAATAAACAATCTTGCATCTTCAATACCATTAGGCTCTAAATTTTGAGGAGTGATTTCCAATAATAACTCATTATTTTTAAATAAATAAAAGGTTGATAAAAATCTATCACCCATTAAAACAATACCATTTTTATCTTGATAATAATTACATCTACGTAGTGTAACATATTTATCATTATTAAAATAACATATTGATGGGTTAAAAATACTATCCAATGTACTATTTTCTATTAGATTATCCAAACATTCAATAGTACCATAATTATTTTTTAGAATAAAATCAAATAAATATAACATTATTTTCCAAAATTATTATTTAACATTATTGCTTGCTGTTCACAATTAATTTGTCTATTTAACTCTATATCAATTAAATATTTCACATTATCATTCTTTATAAAATTTTTTAATTGAATTAAATTAGGTTTAGACTGTCTAAAATTAGGTGTCCAGAATAAACTTCTATAATAATTAAATTTAATTATATCATGATTAACATCCATAGATAATTCATTATCTAAATTTTCTATACACATAAAAGATAATTTACCATTCAACACACCTAATGCTGGATAATTACGCCAATAATAATAATTACTAATAAAATAATGTGCTTCAGGTCTATCAGGTAATAAAGATGCAGCATATTGGAAGTCATATAATTCACATATATATCTACCATCACTTTTGGCTAGACATAAACCTTCAAAACATTTAATATTATATTGTTGATTAACATCATTAGTTAAACGATATGCTTTACAAAATAAAAAATAAGCAGCTGCCCAATAACCAATTGAATACATATATTTAGCACGTTCATAAATAATATCAAATGTTTGTGTCATAATAGATTGTTCATGTATATTTAAATCATGATTTACATTATATTCAATAAATTCTTGGTTAATAAATTTTTCTACTATATCTTCATTTACTTTTAAAATATATTGTGTAGAATCACCTGTTGAAAATGGGATATAAAAATCGTTATCTTTTAAACAAAGTCCTACACAAAATTCTGAATCATTCTTTGCAAAATTAAATAAGGGTGAGTAATTTACTAAATTAAATTCTTTATCCCATACTAAAAATTGATGTAAATAACATCCTATTTTATCACCTCTTTCACTAGTAGATAATTCCACAACGTGAATAATAGTTATATAATAATCTTTCCAAAGGATAACTTGTGAACTCCCACGTAATAAATGACCATCATAATCAATATTTATTTCTTGTTCTTTATTTATCACTAATTCAGGTATTCCGGTTTCAATATCAACTTTGTATATCTCTAAAGGATTTGCCCATCTCATAAAATGATATGGTTTATCTATAATTGGTACCCAATTTTTTTCAATATATGAATGGATATTCTTTATTACTACCCTACGTTTTTCATTACCTGTTTCCTCATCAATCAAAACCATTACCATATTACAATAACCTGAACTGTCAAAATCTCTATTACAACCAATTCCCCATAATTCCCCATTCCATCTCACTAAACGTACATCTTCTAACCCTATCATTTCGTACACTGGATTATCATTTTCGATAAAATTAAATGAGTGAACATTAATAGTTTCTAAATTATCATTAATTTCCCCAAGATAATTTACAGTACGCAATGCATTATCATCATCTCTTGTTATATACGCTAAATTACCATAAAAACATTGAGATTTGGTTACATCACGTTCAAAACATTGGATAAAATTAACACTACGTAAATTAGTTAAAATTCTACCATTATCATTATAAACTGTGGCATTACAAATACTCGGAAAATGGCTATTACGAATTTTAGGGGCATCCATTATACTTAAACTTGCACCACCTTGAATACAAATACCTGCAAAGTTGTTTATATAATTACTTATCATTCTCTATAATATTTAGTTCATGTTTATTTAAAAAATTATCAAATAAATTATAATTAGGGTATAATTTCAACATATATTCTTCTAAAGTTTTTATGTAAGAGATAATTATAGCATAATTTTCACGACATAAATCAGTAACAGGCATATATGATGAATTGCTATTACTTAAATAATGTATATTATAATATAATTGTTTTTCAATATAACAACCTTTTAAAAAATAAGTTATAAAAAATAATTGTACACTATCTTCACTTATTTCATGCCCTTCAAAAAATTTATAGATGTTATAGTTTAGTATATTTTTTTTAATACATCGAGGGTGTCCAAATAACGAATAACCTAAATGGGTGAAATTTTGATTACATATTTGATTAATCCACTCCATATTATCAGGTTGAAAATACCTCATGCCATAATCATTAACATTTTGTATACAAATATTACAAAATGGAATATTAATATCACCGCTTAAAAATTTTGTATAATTAGACGATTTATCCCTAAAATGTGTATAACTATTACTATATATAGTATTATTTTCATCATTATATTGTAATGTTATAACATCACCTGTTATATAATCACTTTCAGGATACTTTACCGACATCTTATGAATTTCATATAATGTATTAGGGTCTAAAAAATCATCATGGTCTAATAATAAAACATATTCATTATCTTTACATGAAGTTAATTTCACACATTCATTTTTTAAATGTCCAATATTCACCTCATTATAATGTTGTTTAAAAATTTTTACTTTATGTGATAAATGTTTATATTGAGGATTTCTATCTAAAAATTGATATAAATAAGATTCAAAATAGAAATCACTACTATTATCTAAAACTACCCATTCCCAATCAGTATATGTTTGTTCTAATACTGATTGAATTGTTATATCCATTAACGGTCCTGGTTTATGTGTTGGCGTAATTATACTTATCATCTTTAAATTGTTTTAAATAATTTTTTAAAAAAGTTTTTAATTTTCATAGTTAATTTAATTTTATGTTTTTCAGTTTTACTAAAATGAACAATATTTGTTCTACCTATATTTTTTAATTCATTTATTGTATTTTCGATATTCTGTTTATTAATATAATCTAAATTATTTTGTAATTGAATATCTTCTTTTAACTCATTATAATCTAATTTATTCTCCATCATGTTCTTCATCTTCAAATTCAATATTACCATGTCTTTCTAATGCTGTTTCAAATTGGTCTAATAACCAAACAATACCACTAGTAAAACACATATCCATTATAATTATTAACCAAAAAGGTGCAACATTAGATAAAAGTACGTTAAATGGTGTAAATTCAAAATTTTTAAAACAAATAATATCTAATATTGAAGCACCTAAACCCACCCATGTAGGAAAACATATCATACAATTAAAAACTTCACCAAAACGTTCATTTATATTAGTTGTAAACCCTCTCCACCATTCAAATATACCAAAAGGACCTCTTGCATAAACTACCATATTTGATAACCCATAAGCAAATATTATATAACAAAAAATAATTAAAAAATTTAACATTGCAATGCCTCCTCTACTTTTTTATCTATATCACTTATTTTATTATCATCTACTTTTTCTTCAATTGTTGATGTTGTTTCTGTTATTTGTGGTGTTGTTTCTTTCTTTATTTTTTTTGTTCTTTTATTCTTTTTATTTACATTTTCATTAAATGTAAATTGGAGTTGTGTTAATGTATCATAATCAATATCTGATAAAAATATTTCCTCTAACTCTTTAACTTTTAATCTAAATAATTGATATTTTTTTTCAAAAGTTTTATTCACATTTATAATTTCTTCCACAACAGAAAAAAGAAAATCACTATCATCAATTGTCGAAACAAACCAATGTAAAGTTAAATTATCTTTTTCTTTAGTTTTTGAATGTGCAACTCTTTCATCTTTTTCAGGTAATATTATATTCCAAGACTTGTTGAAATATATTTTTAATATGAAAAATCCATCTTTGTACGAAATTTCAGGTTTATACTCATCTAACTTTTGTATTCTTTTTAACATGTTCTAAAATTTATAATACTTTAATAATTGATATAACTAATGATATTGCAATAAAAGTAATTAATGTACGAATATTATTACTTTCATATTTTTCTTCATTTTTGAAGGCAATTCCAAATCTAAAAGATTCTTTTATTAAATGTAAACTTGACATACTTAATAAAAATATTAATATAAATTCTACCATTGTGTACTATTTATTTTTTATTATTAATAATATAATGTTATTTAAAAAAATTAGCAAAAAAAAAACGAATAGAATCCCTATTCGTTTAATTGAAAAAAAAATACGGAAAATATGTTGATTAAATTACGATTTTAACATTTCTTCTATTTTAGAAGCACAGTTTGCTATTTCTATTTTATTTATATCGTTTTGGTGTGTATTTGAAAATATAAAAATCAAACCACCAGCTGGATAACCATGAAATTTAATATGTGATGTACAGACTTTACCTATTTCCATACTTGTTGCTGCCATTAATTGATTATAAAAATGTTTATCAATTTCTTTTATTTCATTTAAGGTTAACATAGTTAAACGTTGATGAGCAACACTTTCATTTGCAAAAATATCATATGAGAAAATACTTTCATCTTTATAATTTTCCACTCTTATTGTAGGAACTGTATCACTACAAACTGCAAGTGTTATATCAAATTTACAAAATTGATACCCTGTTGCTATATTTTCAGCCCCATTATGATATTCAAGAAATAAAATATATTCACAATTAATTAATTTACGATATTCTTTCAGAACATTTTTTATACTATAATATTTTTCTATTGAATTAGTAAACCCTTTTTTATGGTCTTCTACTTTTTTATTTTCAATATTAGTAATTGTTGTTTCTATTTTATCTTCTAATTTATTTTCTAAATTAAATTGATAATAAAACATATACCCAAAACCCAAAATAAAACATATTATAAAAATACCTTGTATAATACCTTTTACCCCGATTTTTTCTTTAATTTTAATTAGGGTATTCCATAACCCTACTATAAGATTTATTTTTGATAACATTGCACATATAAATTTATTTTAGGATTATTCATTTAATAATTGTCTCAAATTATTAATACTTTCAGACATACCACTAATTTGTGATTTATCTATTTTTACATTATCATCTTTATAATTATAATCTGCCAATTTACGCATTTTATCTAATTCTTCATTGATGATTTTCTTATTTAGTTTATTCGTAATTTCCATGTGAACATAACCAAATGGGTCTGCTTTACATTCAACTAAATAATCAGTACCTGTTTTATCTTGTATATAAAACTTATTTTCATCAACTCTATAATCTTCAGGGACTTTTGCTAATACTTGTGCTTCACTTAAAAATATAGTATTTTTAAATTTTAAACGTTTTAAAGGTTTAGCATTTTCATTAACATAACCTGAAACATTTGTATAATCTTTAGCTTTATTTTGAGTATTATTATTACCTACGATACCTTTTTTTCTTTCATTTTCTTCTCTTTCACTTCTTTCATTATATTTCTTATTTCTATTTTTGTAAAACTCTTTGTTTGTATCAGTAGAATAATAATCTGCTTTATCAGATTCAGTGCCATCTGTTGCTAATTTTTCTACACGTTCTTTCCATTGTTTTGGTGGTTCATATTCAAAATTAGCATCCATAGGTGTTTTATTGTAATCCTCAAATTCAATTTCAGGTTTACGTTTTATTTTTTTATTTTCTACTCCTTTGTTAAGGGATTCGGCATTTTTTAAAATTTCTTTCACAGCCTTATCGTTATCGTTACTATTACGTTTTACACCATTACCGAATTTAGGATTAAATTCGTTTTTAGTACTTTCCTCATTTAATTGTAGTAACTGTTTAACTGTGTAAATATTATTACCCATTGTTATAAATTAATTATAGTTATTTAATTATAAATAGTCTAATTTTTAGAAAATTAACATATTTGCAAATATTTTTTAATATAATTCTTTAAATTCACTATATTTTTTATTACTCATTACTTTATATTGTATTTTTTCGATACAATTATCTTTTATTTGTCGTACTCTTTCTTTACTAATACCTAAAGATTGACTAATTTCCTCAAGTGTTTGTTCCTTTTCCCCATTAAGTCCAAAATATGATTGTAACACTCTATATTCACGTTTATTTAAACTTTTTAACAATTCATTTATTGCATTACTCCTACTTTGTAAGATATCAACTTCCTGTTCAAATTCCGTGTTTATCATTTCATCAGAAACATCATTATCAAAAATATAGTCATCAATAGAACTAAATTCTTTATCAACATTTTGAGATTTAACAAATTCTTGAATTGCTTGAGTTATCCAAGGCCTTGCACAAGTAATAAATTTAGTACCTCTATTATAATCAAATTTCTTTGCTGCTCTAATAAGTCCTAAATTACCTTCAGATACTAAATCATACATAGGAATACCTGACCAAGCAAATCTTTTAGCAATTGTTATAACATATTTTAAGTTATTATTAACTAATTCATTTAATGCTTCTTCATCTCCATTTTTTATTCTAATTGATAAGTCTTTTTCTTGTTCTCTTGTTAACGGTTTTGAGTTTTTAATGCTATTACAGTAATAAGTTAAATCATTAAAATAATTTTCATTTTTTGCCATACTAATTAAATTTTTCTATTTTTGATATATTGTCAGTTTTCGTAACTGTAATTACATGATTATGCCAATCGTGAATATTTTCATTATGAGTTATATTAATAATAAAATCATAATTACCAACAATTCTTTTATATAACTCATGTATATTTTCTAGATTATCACTTGATACTGTTGCTGTAACTTCATCTAAAACTATAAAATTAGGTTTACTAATGCTACTAATACTTGCTAACGCTGAACGTAACGCTAATGATGCTATAGTACCTTCAAAACCTGATGCTGCTACAGTCAAATCCATAATAACTCCATCACGAACTAAGTTAATAACTACATCATTTTTTTCATTAACATCTAGAACTGTCTCAAAATCACACAAACCATTTAATGAACGTGCTATTTCATTATTTATAATTGGTAATGATTCTTTTAATACTAATTTAATAATTCCATCTTTACCCACTAATTCTTTGTATACATTCCAATTACGACATAATATTATTTCCTCATTTAACTTTTGAAGAATTTTATTTTTTTCTTCTATTTTAATATTATTGTTTGATATTTCATTTTTATATCTTTCAATATCTTTAATTTTTAATATTTTAATATCATTTGAATTTTTAATATTTGTATCAATAATATTAATTTTTAATAAAATGTCATTATTATGTTTAATAATTAATTCATTATTTTTAATATTATCTTTTATTTTTTTATTTTCATCAATTTTTTTATTTAATTCATTTCCTTCAACTTTTAATTTTGCTTGGTCAATATCAAGTTTTGCTTTTTGTGTTATTAAAATACTCTGATTATTAATGTAAGTTAGTTTATTTTGAATGTTTTCAATCTCTTTCTTATAATTATCTATAATATTTTTATTTTGAACACCTTTATTAGTTAAATCATTAATTTCATCAATAATAGGTTGTTTTAAATCATTATATTCTAAATCACTTATTGTATGGTGACAGGTAGGACAAACCCCTTTTTCTTTTAATTCATCTACTTCTTTTAATTTTTCTTTTAATGAATTTATTTTACCCCTAATTTCACCATTATCACCTGTTAATTGATTAATATAAGAATTAATTTCCTTTTCTTTTGATTTTAACTCTATTTGTTCATCTAAATTTAGATTTTCATCAATATCATTATTAAGATTTTGTATTTTTGCACTATTACTTTTATACAATTCTCTTTTTATTGTTAATTCTGCTTCCCAATCACTTATTTGTCTTTCTAAAGTATTAATATCATATTTATCCAACCCATTTTCAACCGTTTTAAGTTGTTGATATAATTGTTCTTTATCTTTAGTTAGTGTATTAATTTCAGTTTCAGTCTTATTATAATCATTTTCTAAACTAATAATTGCTTCATTATATGAATTATTAAATTCATTTAGATTGTTTATTTCATTTTCTACATCTTCTCTATTATATCTCAATAGATTTTTTTCATAATTATTTTTCCAAATCTCTTTAGCAATTTTTTCCTTTTCTTCTATTGATAATAATCCTAACCATTTTGAAAATAATCTTCCTCTTTCAGATTCACCTATATCTAATAGTTTACATAACGAATGAGATGTTGCTGAAATTACTAAATCAAAATCTTCAACACTACCCACTGATTCTTTTATAATATTATTTGTTTGTTGACTATTTTCACCCTCACAATTATCTATTTCAATTAAATCTCCTAAAACTTGTTTATAATACTCAACTTTTTGTTTACATTTACTTTTACTTGTTCGTTTTTTTAATTCAGGACGTGATACAGTTCTTCTTATAATATAATCCTCATTATCAATTTCAATACATACTTCAACAATAACTTGCGTTGCTTCATCATTGTACATATTAAATACTGATGCTAAATTTGGTGATTTATCTGCTTTCCCAAATAATGCAAATCTTAATAAATCTATAGCAAATGTAGTTTTACCACCTTGATTTGATGGGTCACTATTTAATAAAACTAACCCATTTAATTTTGTAAAATCAAAATAATTATCTTCACCATAACTTAAATAATTTGACCATTTAACATATTTAAATTTATAATTTTTATATTTACTATACTGGTCAAATTCTATATAACTATTAATTTGATTATCTATAATATCAATATCCTCCCATTTAATATCTTTATATTCTTTTAAATTAATATATTTTTGCATTAATTCTTTTTGATATGAAGGATTCTGTATATTATTTTTTACTTCTGCAATTAATGATATTTTTTCTCCATTCTCATCTATAGAAACAGGTTTAAATTCAATTTCTATTTGTTTTTCACTTACATTATATTTTTTTGCAAATTCTTTTTTTACCTCTTTAATTTTTTGTTTGTTATATTCATATTGAGGCATGTGAATTTCTACATGTATTTTATCAGTTTCTTTTATGTTTACCATATATTTTGTTTTTTATTATAATATTCAAATATATGAACATATTTTTTTATAAAAATGTTACAAAATAATTATTTTTTTTTTATTTAACACTATTTATTAATATATAATATAGACTATATAGTCATTAATTATAACATTAAATATTTAATAAAAATTATGAGTACAAGAGAAGTAAAAACTTTACATTATAGAACAAGTGCTTTAGAATATTCTCAAGTTTTGTTATCTAATATACCTACAAATGTAGTTATAGAACCTTTCAACTATTTACCTACAACAAATGATATATCTAATATGGATAACCCTCCTTTATATATCACATACAATAATGATTATTATAAATTACAAGGTAAAACTCCAGAAAATTTAGAAATAGGACAATTAGCTATATCATTTAAAGAAAATTTTGAAGCAATTTTATTGAAAAATAATAACGGTAAAATAGTTAGAATACCTGTAAACAATGATTTAAATAATGGTCTTAATAATATAGCAAGAATAGCAATATTTTATAATGATGTAATTCCTGCAACAGACGTATATGCTTGGACTATTGATTTTGATGATATTGAAGCATATAATATAAATCCTAATGTTTGTCATTTCGTTATTAAAGACGTTTTTACAGGTAATCAATTATTAACACAGTTTAATACAGATACTCAAAATAGACAAGTAGTAGGTTATTTACATAATATACCTTCTGAAATTGCTGCTAACCGTTATATGTTAATCTGTACAGGTTTGTCAATAAGATAATTAATCTATGCCTTGTTTAATATCAAGATAAATATATTGATGTGGATTAGTACTATTCGTTAATCTTAATCTAAAAACTCTTGGTGTATAATTATTTATTTTAGTTGCTGAAATATATAATTTATCATCAAGTTTTTTTATTTCTATCCAATCAGGTACATTAGAATAATCTACATTTTTATCAGTTACTACTTCATATTTTTTTAATGATACTTGTTTGGTATATACCATTTTTTCTATTTCAATGATAGAAACATTATTATATGTTATATTAACAGGTATTATATCCCCTCTATTATATATTTTGTTATCATATTTTAGTACCATTTCCCCTAAAGCATCATCATCTGTAATTTGTACTATTTCTATATCTCTTTTTACCCTTTTTTCATCAAAAAATATATCGTTTTTTAAACAATACTCTTTATAATTATCATATTCAGAATGTTTTAAAGTAAAAACACCACTCAAATTCTCACAAATGTTGATTAAAAAATCATTATACATATTACTATTATCCCACACTTTTATTATATTGTCTTGTATATCTTCACATATTAAATCTTGTGTGGCTCCACCATATATAGTAACATAAAATTTATAAAAATTATGTTTTAAAAAATAATGAGTTCTTAAAACTAAAGTACTATCACACCTTATGTTAATATCATTAAACCCTTGTTGTTTAACATTTAAAAAAACTTTATTACCTTTATTATTAAGTATCTCAATAACTACTTCTCTATTATTATAATCATATGTTATGTCACATTCAATAACAATAACATTATTTTCAAGTTTAATATGTAACCAAGTTATATCTTCACTTAATTTATAAGTTAATGGTAATACATTAGGCAATGCATTAAATGTTACAACCTCTACACCCCCTTTATGTGTGAAATTTATATCTTTAGTTTTTGTAGCCATTTTTAAACATTAATATTTTTTAATCATTTATTGAAAACTCATCTTCTAATTCTTTATAGTCTAATTTGCATATACATTCTGCATATCTATCTAATTTGTTTTTAATTACTATCTCATAATAGTAATCTACATAAAAATTATTTTTACCATAATGATTTATTTTTAAAATATCACCCTCTATCTTTACATTTAACCCTTTATCATATTGTACCTTTACAAATTCACTTTCGTTACTTACTTTACCAAATTCTCTTATAGTTGATATATAAGGATAACCATATGCACATGTTAATTTTATATCTTCTATTTTTTCATTTACAACACTATCACAATTTAATAAACTATTTATTTCTAAAGTTTTTAATGTTTCACCATCATCAAAATATATACTATAATCAGGATATTCTTGTTTAATATTAAAATAGAATTTATCATCTGAATTGAACCTATGTATTAACACTATACTCCCATCTCTCTCATTTTCCTTATTTATATCTATTATTACATCCAACACATTCCTATTCCTATTGATTGTAACCCATGTAGGTGTAATTAATATATCAAAATCATTACATAACTCATTATTATCAACTATAACATGTAATTTTATAACCTGTCTTTTATGACTTAATGTTACATCATGATTTTTTTCTTTTTCTTCATTATCATACCTAACTTTTAACCCCATATTTCCATCTATACATATAAATATAAATAGTTAATTAACAAAAAAATATAAAGGAAACTTGTTACCAAATCTCCTTTATATTAATATAAAATTATCAATAAAATTTTTAAAAATTATAACCTTGTTACATGTCTTGGATTAACCGGTGTATTACCTTCGATTTTTACTGACTTATATGTACCACTAGTAACATCATATGTTAATTTACCTGTAGTTCCTGTTAAATCTATAACACTTAATTTTGCTTTTTCATCATCTGTTAAACTAACTTTTTGTGCTATTAATGTTAAATCCTCAATCAAACCATTCACTAATTGTGCCACCACTTCCATATTAGTTTCAGAATTTATAGTTAAATTAGAAACATCATCTGACTTAGCAAAATTAAATTGTTTCCCTCCAACAGTTACACCACCTGTATTCACTAATTGTGATATAAACGATGTCGCATATTGTACTATATAATACTCTTGGAACGTCATTAACACTTCACCATTCAAAACATATTGTTCAAAAATATATTGATACCCATTATCTTCGATTAATGCTAAAAATATCTTTTTAACTTTTTCTTCTTCTGATAAGTTCTTTATATAATTTTTAACATCATCACTGGTTAAATAATTTAAATCATATCCTTCAGCATTTGTCTGAAATGCATTTGGTATAATATGATATGTATAACTATTTATTAACACATCTATATCATATTCAGAACCAAAATAAATTAAATCATTTTCATCATGAGAATTTAAATAACTATTACATTTAATAATATATGTGTTTAACCAATTAATTAACTCATTTTCACTATCTTTTTTTAACTTATATGGTAATTCTATTATATGATTACCATCATCTACAATATATTGTGAAACACTTCCATTATTTATATTTTCATATTTAATAGTATTAACAGAATTATTATATCCTTCCCAACGACTATTTACCATATATAAGTTACTATTTAAGAAATTTGACAATTTCATATTTAATAAAGTATCATCAAATGTTTTTGTTGTTACATAATATATAGAAGATGAATTTATTTTAATTAATGTATTATAAAATGCTAATAAATATGTGTCATAATCTACACCATATGTATAATATATTTCAGAAAATTTCTCAAAATATTCTTGACTATTTTGATTAAAATAATTTTCATAACTACCAATAATTTCATCAATACCATTAGTAAATTTATTAATTAAATAATCAATTGTCAATCTTAAAATAGTTATATCTTGACATTCAATTTGGTTATTTTTGTTAAATGTAAATAAGGTATAACATTTAAATAAATCGTTTGTTTTTATATTTGTTATATTTCTTATTAAATATTGATAAAACTGACTATCACAACATGTAATTTCTGAATTAATAAAATTAATAAAATTATTTATTAAATCTGAATTTTTAAAACTCTTATAATCAGAGTTATCACGAAGAAAATCTCTAATAAAATCATCATTTAAATTACCATCTTTATTTTTAATAGTCAAATAATATTCTGTCTTATTATATATTTGTAATACTTGAGATATTTCTGTCCATTTTAATGATAAATCATAAAATTTAGTATCTGAAACACACTGAATGCGTGAACCATCATCTATAATTTTAATATTTTCACATAATTCTGATAAATATTTATAATAATTATTTAACCCTAATTCCTGTAATTTATCTAATAATACATTAAAAATATTTTTACTTGAATGTATTTGTGAATATGTATCCCCATCATTTTCATTATAAATGAAATTTAATTTGTTAAATATTTCTGAAATATTTAAAGTATAATAATATTCCGTAACATTTTTATTTGTACCATCAATAAATACAAAATTATATGATTCATTTTCATCTAAATTTGCTTTTAAAGTATCGTTTATGTTTATTATTTCATTATAGTTATTCAGTATAAAATAATAATATCCAGTTTCCATAGGATTTAATTTCATTGTAACTTCATCTGATGATATACGTGCATCAGTTATTGAATTATATATTAAATCTAAATTTGATTGACTTATATTATTATTTTCTATATTAACAAATCCTGTTTTATTTGATAATGTTCTACTATTTAATGTTCCTACACTTTTTTGTAAACTAGTTAAAGCAGAACTATCTGCTTTATTTGCTAAACTATTGTTTAATTCAGTTGTTACATTAGTTATTTGAGTTTGTACTTCTGAATTTTTGCTAATATCATTTGTTTCCACATACTCAGTAATTTTATTATTCAAATCAATAGCATTAGCAACAGCATCTGTATTAATTTTTTCTGCAACTTCAGTTGGTGTTATTTGTATTTGTGTAATATAATTCAATTTATCCTCTTTTGCTGTTTGTAGTTCACTTTCACCATAACTACTAATAGCAGTAGTTCTGTCAGATATAGCACTCTCCAAATCAGTTTTTCCATAACTACTAATAGCAGTAGTTCTATCAGATAAAGTTGTATCTAAACTACTAATATCAAAGTTATTAATTTCACTTAGTTTATTAGTTCTTGCTGTTTGTAGTTCACTTTCACCATAACTACTAATAGCAGTAGTTCTGTCAGATATAGCACTCTCCAAATCAGTTTTTCCATAACTACTAATAGCAGTAGTTCTGTCAGATAAGGTTGTATCTAAACTACTAATATCAAAGTCTTCAATAGCACTTAGTTTACCCTCTTTTGCTGTTTGTAGTTCACTTTCACCATAATTACTAATTGCAGTAGTTCTACTATTTAATGCTGTTTGTAGTCCGCTAATATCAAAGTCTTTAATAGCGTTAGTTCTGTCAGTTAAGGTATCACTTAATTCACTTTCACCATAACTTATTAAAGTTTCTTTAACATTATTTATTAAAATTTCACATCCAAAATCATTATTATTAATAATATTATTAGTTAAATCATTATTATTAGCTAATGTAGACATAAAGTTACTATTAGAAGTTATAGTCCCAATTAACTCAGCAGATTTATTAGTAATAATATTATTAGCAATAGTTTCAGGAGAAATATTATTAATATCTTCAGTTATATTAGATGCAATACTATCATTAAAATTACTATCACTTAATAACCCTGTTTTTATATTTTCATATGTTGCAAATTTTACATTATTGTTTTCATCTATAATTTCATCTTTTATTGAACTCAATATAGTTAAATTATCTTTAATATCTTTTAAAGATGTATATGTATCGTCAGTTTGTAATACAACACTATTGGATAAATTATTTAACGCATCTATAGTCGCTAAAGTTGTGGGAATGTAAGCATCTTTCAATTTACCATTATCAAATAAATCATCTTTACGTGCTACACTATTAGGTAAATTGTCATTAATATTAGTATTTGTAATAACACCTGTTGGTAAAACATCTAAAGTTGCTAATTTACCATCATTAGATAAATTACTTGTAAACTTTTGTAACCCTGTAGGTAAAACTGTATTAACTAATTTACCATCAGAACCAAATTTACTTTGTAACCCTTTTACAATATCATTATCTTTAATATTTTCAGTTGTAATAGCGATATTTTGTAAATTAGTTAAATCAGAACTATTTGCTTTACTTTCTAATCTCGTGTCTAAAGTATCTTGATGCACCAATGTATTAGGTAGTTTACTATCTAAATTTGTTTCAGTTATAACACTTGTTGGTAAAGCAGTATTAACTAAATTACCTTCAGAATCAAACTTACCTTGTAACCCTTTTACTATATCATTATCTTTGATTTTATCAGTAGTTATTACTACAGTGGATAAATTAATAAATTCAGTTGATAATGATGATAATTCTTCTTTTTTCGCAAAAGTATCAGTTGTTATAGGTGTAGTACCATCAACAAGATTTTTTATATCTAACTTCCCATCATTGGTTAATTTTTCTGTAAAATCTTTTATACCTTGTGGTAATTTACTATTAATATTATCAGTTGTTAATATACTATCAGTTAATTCAGTTGTTGGTAAAATATCTAAACTATTTATTTTACCATCAACATCTAATTTACCTGTAAACTTTTGTAACCCTGTTGGTAAAACTGTATTAACTAACTTACCATTAGAGTCAAACTTACCTTGTAACCCTTTTACTATATCATTATCTTTAATATTTTCAGTTGTAATAATACCTGTTGGTAAAACATCTAAAGTTATTAATTTACCATCATTAGATAAATTACTTGTAAACTTTTGTAACCCTGTAGGTAAGACAGAATCTTTTATTACTCCATTTTCAAAATTATTAGGTAATTCTCTTAATGCTGTAGGTAAAGCATCTAATTTTATATTTTCTCCATCTAATAAATTATTAAATTTAGTAATTGTTGAATTTCCTTGTATACCTAAATTTATAGCATTAGTAATAGTATCACTATTTTGAATGCTATTTTCTACAGCTTCGCTTACCCTATTTTGTAAATTAGTGTCATTTTGAATATTTTCACTAATTTGAGTGTTAATTTTAGACATTAAAGGACTTTCAGAATTTTCTAAATCACTTGAAAATAAGAAAGTCGTTTTTTCTATTCGATTTCCATCTAATTTAAGTTCAGTAATATCTTCAATATTTTTTTTAATTAAATCTTTATCACTAACACCATTTTTAAACCAATATTCATCAATATTACCATTATTGATAATACCAACCGTTAACCCTTTATAACGTTGTTTGATTATAGTCCCAAATGCACCATTTTTTTCATCAGTTGCTGTTAAAGCATCTTGTATTGATTTATACGGTCCATATAATTTATTATTTTTTAACATATCCTTTTAAATATTTTCAATTATTTCTATAGTAATTGTTTTATTAACAGTTGTAAAATCTGAACTTAACCAAATAGATAACACATATTCAAATCCTTTTTCTGATAAATGATTTTTAATATCATCTGATAATTCACCTCCTATATATGTAATTGGTTTAGATTCCCCTATATAACAAAAATCATCTAACACTTCAGGTGTAATTTTTATATAATCTTTATTTAAACTATTTTTTGTAAAAATATTAATATATTCTTCTTTACCATCTTGATTTAAAAGAACTGTAATATTATTACCATTTTTTAAACCACGTAATTCTTCAAAGTTTTCTATATATTGATTAGTACCATTCCAATAATAATATTCATACGTTACGTTTGTATCAATAATATCAAATTTACATTCAGGGAATTCATTAGTTTCAGGTTTACCAACAAATAACGCACCAAATTGATTGTAAATATCTTTTTCTTCTACAATAACATTTATTTTACTTTCATTCATACTTGATATTTTATAATACCCAATATAAGGATAACTTATATATATCTTATCACTTTCAGTATTTATTATATTTTCTTCTCTTCTATACCAACCTATAAATCTACAACCATCTTTAGGCTCAGCAACTAATGTATATTCAAAACCTGGATTTGTGTCAACATGATATTTTACATCACCGTTATTTGAGTTAAAAGATTCACTATTAGTTAAATTATTATAAATAATAACAGTACCATAATTAGTTGCAGCAAAATTTTTTCCATCTATTAGTTGAGATGTATGATACAATTCACCTTCAAAATTAACTCCTTTTATATACTCTCCGAAATTTATATCATCAGGTAATTGTGATTCATATTCCTGATATTTAGTAGTCAAATAATTTCTTAATTCATCTTCATTAGAAGTTACAATAGGTAAAGCAAATAAATGTTTATCACCTGTTGGGTAAACGATACCGTTTAATATATCACCATCATATAAAACATCATAATCATTCACTTTAATACCTTTTCTATACCATACAATTGTATTATTTTGTAACCCATTATCTTCTATGAATGTTTTATAAATAGTATCATCATCACCTTCCTTAGATTCGTCAGCAATAACTTGAGATAATGTCCAATCACTACCTTTATATTTACATAACCATTTATGTGCTACTTTTTCTAATTCATTTTTTTCATTTAATTTTTCTTCAACTGCAATAAACGTTACTTTAGAAATACGTTCAGTATTATTTAAAACACTTTGTTGTTCTTTTTCACTTAAACTAATAAAAGGTGTTGTTTCAACACTTTCTTTAACAGTTTTATTTAAATCTATTACAATTTCAGGTACATAATTAGGATTATTAGACTCAGTAATTATATTATCCCAAACAGCATATAACGTTACATTTTGTGTTGGTATATATGTACCTTTAAATATATTTTTAATATGTGTACTTTTACCTTCAACAATACCATTATCATTACATTTTTCTAACCCCCAACCTAATAATTTATAATCAGTCTTATTTAAATCATTATTGTTAGGGAGAGTAATAATATCATGATTATCAAATTCTAAAATAATTTCTTCTGGTGTTGCTTTTTCATCTTTACTATTATCTATATTTAAATTATTTAATAATTCACTAGAAAAAACACCCCCATTTGTATTAAATGTTATTAACATATTCTATTACTGTATTTGCTTATTATTAAATCTTATTGTGGTTGAATTAAAACTTGTATTTTTCACAACTGTTTGTTTATTTAATTGTGTATCAAAAGTAGTAGTTTGTTCTTCATTACTATTTTTACCTGCATTTTGACTTGCAATATTTAAAATACTATTAATTGTTAAATTTTTACTTAAATTTTCAATTGTATTATTTTGAGTTTTAATTTCATTTATATTTTCAACCTCAACATAAACTGTTTTTTTATTACTTTCATTATTAACATTTCCTTCATTTATTGTGATAGGTATTGTGATATTATTTAATTGTGCTTGAGAAAAAGCATCTTCACCAACATAAACAGCACCCCCTACAGATAATCCAGATTTTACACCACCTGTAATAATTCCATTTGTTATATTTGTATTATTTGTATTATTAATATTTGTAGGTATTATATTTTTAGTAGGTGAAAATGTATTTCTAATTTCTTTTGTAATTTCAGTTAAAGTTGCAAAAGAATCTTTAACAGCACTACCATCCCCTCCTGTTTGTGAATTAACTTTTCTATTAAAATTAGCAACATAACTATAATCAAGTGGAGCATCTACTTCAATATATCTTACATATTTTATACCACCATCATTTAATATTTCAGTAGTGTAATCTGTACTAGAATCACCCCAACCTGTAAATTCAAAAGGTGAATTATTACCAATTTCAATATACAAATAACAACCATTCTCATTATTAGAAATGTCAATATATGCAGTTCCATTTACATCTAATTGATTTTCATCATCAATAACTTTAGTAAATACTTCTGTAGAGTTTAAAGGTATTAAATTAGCATTTGTGTTTTTAGATGTTGTTGCATAATTTAATCCTGTAATTGTTCTATTAGTAGTTTTAGTAGTTGTTGTATTTAAAATAGAATTTTGATTATAAGATAAATATTCTTTTACTTGTGGTGTATCATTAGATATTTGAATAAGATTATCAATATTACTCATCATACTATATTTCCATCCATATATACGTGTTGTAACGCCTTGAATACGTCCAAATTCACCACTATATTTCATTAAATGTACTTTTGCCATTAAATCTCCATCTAAAATAAACCAAGATTTTAATTCATAAAATCCACCACCAGTTAAATTTAAATCAATAGTGTCATTTTCTTGTTCAATTGTTCCTGTCCATTTTAAAAATAAAGGAATTTGTCCTTTTGTTTGACTCTCTGTAGGGATTGCTTTTATTTTTATAGTTGGGTATTTTTCAATATCGATATTAAAACATTGATAAGTTTTTTTATTTTCATCTTCACCAATAGTTATTTCATCTATAGTAATACCTGAAACATTAGTACTAATAAATAAATTTCCATCTTTATCAATTCCTGCTATTCTATTAGGATTGAATAAAGTTGTATTTATTATTGTATTATTATCGTTAATTTCTTTAGTTTTAACTGTTTGTGGTGTTGTTAATATTTCAATAGTACCGAATTTTTCTTCATTAGATAAATTTGTTGTTAATAATAATTTAGCAAATGAATTACGTTTTTTATAAACAGGTATTATTTTATAATAATCACAATACTTATCATCATTACTATTTGTATTAACTTTTAATTCTTCTAATTTAAATGATGTTATCGGTTTATTATATGTTTTTGTATTACTAATATGAGACGTTTGGTTATCTTCATAAGCATTCACTAACCAATGACTAAATTCAAATTTTCTATTATATGGTGGACGTAATTCAGTACTAATTTGAGTAATACATCCTGTCTGAGCAGTTAATAATGAAGTTTCGAATAAATCATATACTACATCACCATATAGACTTCCGTTAGAAAACATTGATAGACTATTAATAACAGGATTTGTATATAATTTATAATATTTATACTCATCAAAGTTACTATTTATACATTGTACATTTGTGTTAGTGAAGGTATTTCTAAATGTACTTTTTAAAACTAATTTATACCATTTTCTTGAACTATATGCTACTTGTTTATTGGTTGAATTATAACCTTCTACTCCTTCTATTGGTTGCCAAACATATTTTGTATTATAATAATTATCATCATTTATTATAATATACTGATATTGATTTGGATTATATAATATATTTGTATATTCTTTATTTATATTCCAATACACTCCTGTATTAGTATTTGTTCCTATTTTAGTGTTATTAGATGACCAACAATAATCATCACCTCTTGTAATATCATGATTTGTATCATCAGTATATACTAATAACCATGCGATTTCTTGAAATGTATAATAATTTATTTCATTATTATTATCATTAATATAATAATATGTTTTGTAATTAGAATCCCAATCTTCAGGTTTTTTATATACTATTTTATTTTCATCTTCATAATAATCAAATTCAGAAACACAAAAATCATCTAAATGATAATTATCTTCAAAATTTGTTCCATCTTCATCTAAAAATTGATTCTCAAAGTCAATAATAACATCTTCAGGAATTATATATTCACCATATAAATTAATTTGTTTTTCAGTACCTTCTAATGTATAATGTTCAGATAAATCAACTAATTCTAATGCGTTATATATATCGTTTGATAATATTACATCACTATTAACTATTTTCCCAAAACGCCATCCATGAAAAATTTTATTATATTGTATTCCATCTCTTTCAAAAGTTGGTGTTATAAACTTACTTTCGGGTAAATTAAAAAATTTTCCCGAAACTTGATAACCTTGCATTGCACCTGTAGTTTGAAGAGAATGAAAATTTATATTAAAAATATCTACATATCTACTATCAACCAACTCTAAATTACCATCTTCATTATACACAACTGTATGTTCCAAAGGTTTATTATCATCACCTACTATAGAAACTTTTTGCCCTAAATTAAAAGTATTTTTTTGTTCCATTACAAGAGTTGCTAACGCTTTTGCATAATCATATTTAGTCTCATAAACACTTGTATTATTAGGTAATCTTTTTGTATCTCCATTACCATCAACATATTCAATATACCAATCATTTTTATCATTACTAGGTGCTGTATATGGTCCATATAAACCATCAACATTACCTGAAGGGATGTAAACACTAACACCTAACGCTGCAGTATTTTTTATATTATCAATATTTGTAATTAACGACATTTCTATTTTTTATTATATTTAATTATTTGTTATTGTATATGATATTTCTTGGAATTTATTTCCACAATAATATACATAAACACTATAAGTTATATTATTATATTCGTATGTACCTATTGGATTATTTCCTACAGTACCATCAAAAATACCTTTATATAAAACACTTGTATTTTCAGGTATTACACCACTATTTGGTATAATGATTGTATTTATATCTGCAGTGTTTATATTATAACTATAACTTCCGAAATTATCTTTAAAATGATTAATATTTAATTCATCATTTTCATGTATTAAAAATGTATAACCACTAGTATTATAATTATTAGTTAAATAAGGTACAAATGTTCTATCTACAGTACTATCATAATTGATAGGAACTTGATAATTAGTATTTTGTAAAACATTCTTTAATTGAGATGTTGTTGAAATAGCACCTTTTATTAAAATACCTTGTTTATAATAATTTACTAATATATTAGTATTATTTGTTACTTGATAAGTTAAATCTTGCGTATTATTAGGTATATCATTTATTAACCAATTTTTAAATGAATAACCAAAATTAGGTGTTGTATTTAACATAATATTAGTTCTACAATTAACAGTATCAGAATAAACACCATTTTCAAATGTAATATCATTATTATTATATGTTATTTTACCTTTAACATTTTGATTTATAGTTACATTATGACTATCTGCACCTTCGTTAACTCGTATTTCAACATTTGCCTCTGGCATAACAAAAGTAACAGTAGTCTCATTACTGCTAATATTAAGACTACCACCAGTTATAATCCAATTAATAAAAGGATAATGACTATTTTCATTCGTTCTTGTAACCTCAACTGTAGAACCTACAACAACATTACTGTTATTTGCAATATTAACACTATTTACCTTAACTGTAATATCAACACTATTTCCTCCATCCCATTTAATTTTTTGAACTTTTTCCCATTTACCATAATATATAATATTATTATTAATTTTAGGATAGTCTGTTTGTGTTACATCACCATTAAGTGTAGTACTCCAACCTAAAAATCTTTGATTTGATAAACTAGATACTTCAGGTAATTTAATATACCCATCTTTATCAGTAATTATTGAATTAAACTTAGAATTAACACTATTATTATTTATATCAAAAGATGCTATATAATAACCATCAGGTAATCCATTACCTCCTGTATTTTCTATTGGATATTTTAATACAGGTTTTTTGATATCTTTTTCAAACCAATATTCTGTTATTTTTCCATTCTCATCTAATACCCCAAAAGTTAACCCTATATAGCGTAACCCTGTTAATTCTTCTCCCAAATTTTCATCATATTCACCTACCGATAAGAATTCTAATGCTTTCTCCAATGAAGGATAAGGACCATATTTAGCGTCTAAGGGTTGGTTAGAATTATATAAAAAGTTATTCATTATAGAATATGGTTTATTTTTATCAATCTCAGCCATTTGTATAATATTAATTAATTGTTATTATTAAATTTCCACCTAAATTATCACCATTACCTGTTATTATAGAATAAACTTTAAACCCATTATCTATAAATGATGTTTCTAAAGTCTTCATAGATTTAGGCAACCCCTCTTTTAATTGAGGTGTATACATAAATTCCTTATCAAGTTGATGTGATACTGTTATATTATTAACTGTATTAGGTATTGCAAAAAAAGTTAATGCATTTAAATTATTAATTTGAAAATTATCATCACCAATATATGTAACTGTATCATATGTTAAATGATTTTTCACATATATTGGTATATCTTCTAAAATTAAAGTTTCAAAGTAATATTGTGATAGAGGGTCAAATGAACGTACTTGAAATAACGCAGATAACGTAACTCCACATTCATCTATATAATAGGAGAAACGTCTATTATTATCTTCATCTTTATCTATTTCAGTTATATTATGAGTATTTGACAACCAACTAACAAATTCATAACCATCTAAAGGTATGACAGTTATAGTTATAATATTATCTGGTGCTACATACCCATCTATAATAAACTTATGCCCTTCATTTGTTTGTTTTATAATACTCATTATTTTCATTTTTTTCCTATATATAAATATAGAAAATTTTGAAAAAAAAACGAATTTTTTAATTAAAAATTAATATTGTTGTAGAAGGAATGACTTGAGTTAAATATTTAATTATTAAATTCTTAAAATAATTATAATATGGTCCACTATATTTAAGATTTTTTATAACTAACAATTTATTAGGTAAATAATAATTTTGTGTTAAATCATTGTTAATCACTATTTTATCTCCATTATGTTCATTTATTTGGAATTTAACTAGTTCTGACATATAATCAATATCTTCAGTGTCAAATCCATAATGTGTCCATGAATAGTAAAAAGGTTGTTGTAAATATGTAACATATTGATTACCTAAATCATAATTACCTTTACCTGTATGTGGATTATTACCTAAATTATCTTGAATAATAGATTCATAATATTGCGATAATATATAATCTTCATAAGTTATACCGTAATGTAAATACCTTTTAGGTTCACCATACTCGTCAACTTCATTACAAAAATCATTATATTGAAAACTATTATCTGTTAAAACATTAGGTATACTTCTCCAACTACGAGTTAACTGAGGATTCAAAGAATCAATTAATTTAAAATAATGTCCAACAGTTTCTTTACTTTCATTTTCAGTAAATTTAGTTATATCAGATACATCAATAACATAAAATAATGTTTTACCTTGTACTTCATAAGGATTTATATATAATAATTCTTCACAATTTTGTACTGTAGTTATATAAGGTAAAGTTTCACTATAGTTGTATTTTACATTAATTTCACTATGGATATCATACTCAATAAATTTACCCCAACCCCCATTTGTTTGGAATTGTACGTTTCCATCATATATTTTATCTTGAGAAAAATAAGGAATTATATATTTTTCATCTTTTATAGTAATTTCTTTTAATGGAACACCTGAAAATATATCATCTTCATATAATTTATTGAATTTCTTTTTATTATTGATATTATAACACAATTCTTTAAATGTATATGTTTTTAATTCATAATACTTACCATTTATTGTTATAAACGGTTCTGATTCACTATTTACACCATTTTCAAGACTTAATATATAACTTTTTAACGTACTATAATCATTATTTACATTAACGTTTACATATTTATTTTTATCAAATACAAATTCTGATAATTCATAAACATAATATAATAAATCAGACTTGATAGGTTCAACTGTATAATAACTCTCTTCTATTTCAAATTCTTCATTACCTAAACCAAATAAAGATAATACCATTTCTATTGAATGTTTTGTCCCTTTACGTCTAAATATATGTGATGATTGTATATTTAACATTTTCATAAAATGATTATCATTATCATTTTCACTAAATGTATCTCCTGATATACCTTTAAACCATTTGGGTTGTTCATCTTGAGAATAATATGGTGAATCTTCATTTACATCATTAAACAACCATCGTGATTGTTTTTTACTAATTTCACTATCAATATAACTATTTGTTAATAATATATTACTTGTATTATCTAATTTTGTTGAATAAACTTCCCATCCTGATAATAATGCTTTATCTGATAATTCTGCAACAGGTAAATTATCAACACCATCAATTTTTATACAATTCTTTAATTTAATATTATCTATATATCTTTTTATATCATCAAAAAATCTACCATAAATTCTTAATATATTTTTAATTCTATTACCACCAAATATGTTTTCAATATCATCCCCTTCTTCATAATCTTTTTGGTATGTCCAGTCAAAATTTTTAATAGCCTCATGCGTCATATTACGCCATATATTATCAGAAAATAACTCATCTGTTAATTCTGATAAATGATTTAAACTATTTATATATTCATCATATTTGATACCATCACAAACTATACAATAACCATTTGATGGAAATGTATATTCCCTATTTACTATATAATAACCATAACTATTCTCTCCTCTTGATACAGGTGTCTTTAATACAGGTGAATAAATAGGATTACTCTTTTTAGTTAATAATAATTTTTCAAAACCATCTAAATTATTAAAATAATTAGTAATTACAATAGGTTTAGGTACTATCGTAAAATCTTTTATATCTGTACATAAAATAATATTATCACCAAGTTTTAACCCATATATGTGTCCCATATTATATGTAACACTTGATGATGTAAACTCTATACAATCATCACTCTCTATACCTACACCATAATCTGCATAAAACTCATTTAATCTTGAAACACTAGGACTTACTTCATATGTAACTACTGCCTCATATATTACATTATAATCTTCTTCACATTCGTTATATGGTTTTACCCAAGATGTATATGATAATATTTTACAACCTTTTATATAATAATTTTCCCAAGAATATGGTATATTACGTAAACTATTTTCATCTTTAGTAAATGTTCTTCCAAATCTGAAAAAATCTATTTGAAATGGATTATTTATCTCATATATTAATGGTTCATAAGTACTTCTTTGTTTATTCTCAGGATTAAATTCTAAAACATAGTTATGATGTCCATCATTTATTATATCAAATAATAAATAATACATACCATCTCCTATACTACGTTTTATATATTTATTATCACTCCAACATTTACCAGGAAACCATTTTACTATATTTTCAATACTAGCACGTACCATCTCATTTGATGACCCATAATACGAATAACTTGTTAATGAATCACCATCAGGTAATTTTATAATGTTAACCTCATTATTAATTGTGGGTGATAAACTATCAATAGTGTAAAATTCACTCCAATTGTCTGTTCTATTTCTTTTTTTTACACCAGGTATATTACTCTCAGTAAATAAAAACCCTGAATCCGAATGAACTCTACGTTTGCCAGGTTCAATGACATGACGTTCACCTATTGTAGTCCAATCTCTTTCTATTATAGAACCACCCTCAATATTTTGATGTTTTTTCTTTTCTATAAATGTACTGACGTTTCTAGTATATCTTGCCATAACTATCCTTTAATCGTTTCTAAATTTAAACTATTATCTATATTATCACTCTTATCTAATTTAACTTCCGCTATATTAGTTTTTGTGTAATTATCTTTTATTGTTGAATATTCTACTTGCTTGTAAATCTCACCATCAAAATTATATGTAGTTACTCTACCATTTTCAAAATTACGTATTTGTTCTCCTTCTAACATATAACTAACAGTTTCTATATCATGGTCACTAACTTCTATTTCAACACATAATGGGTCGAATTTACTATTCTTGATTACTATCTCTTGATTTGGTACCCCTATATATGGTTGAGCATTTGTTTTAAAACTTGGTGTTGTTGATGGTGTCACTGTTAAAAATACTAATGACCCATTTACATTATATCTATAACCATTTGAATTTGATGTTGATGTTGCTAAATTTTGTGTAATAGGTTCACAAAAGGTACTAGTTGTTATTATTCTAAAATAATCTTGTCTAATACCACCATCAAAATACTCTATATAATAACCAACTAAATTATCCCCACCAAATATATTTCTATCAATACCTATAATATCATTTGTATCTAATATCACACCTTTTATATCAGGATATGCTGACAAAACCCCAATATCTTTAATCTGACATCTTATCTCTTTCGGTACTATATATATCGTATATATACCTTTATTTCCAAAAATATTAACAGGTAATTTTAAAGTATACATTCCAGGTAATCTTGAATCACCTATTTCTGATGCATCTAACTGTGCAGGTTCAAGTACCATATTTACATTATCAATTTTCTTGAAACCGTTAAAAGATGTATCAACACTACCCCTACTTGGTCTATAATGATAATAAATATCAGCATCTTGCGATGGATTAAAATACGCTTGTCTGACTGTACCGTATATATTATTTGCCATAAATTTTATATTAACTATATATATTATAAATAGTTAATTTTATATTTTCAAGAAATATATTATATTAAATCACATTAAAGAAACCACCGTTTGCATAATTTTGAAAATCATCAAACGACTTAATTTCACCTAATTTGATATGTCTTTCAAAAGCAGCAGCATTACCTCTACTAAAACGTACATTATTTTTTACATTAGGATTAAAAGGAGTGTTAGAATAAAAATCTTGTTTAATAATAGGATTTTGTGAAAAATCACGTTGTTTATCTATATTAACTTCAAAATTAGATGATAAATACATTAAATTTTTTTCAACACCATTAACACTTACATCATGTTTATTAATATTTGATAACAACAAAAAAGGTGCTTTAATATATTTCATATTAATTTCCTTAATATTTTTATCATCATTAACAAAATTATTAAACTCATCAGGTGTAAATTTAGAAACAACTTCTTTAATAGTATAATTACTTATAAAACGATTAAATTCATCATCACTCATAGTATAAATTTCACTATCCATAGAGTAATTATAAGTTTCTCTATATTTTACACCACTATATTTATTTTTGTCATCATACACAAAATCACCATATTTGAATATATAAGTACCAAATTCATTAGTATCTATTTCTTTTAATTCTGCTGTTAAATGACACCCAATTACATATTCAAAAGTAATTTGTTGTTTTAGATTATTACGTGTTATATCAATTAACACATCACCATACGCCATTAAATTATCATCTAATCTACCTTTAGATTTATCCAATAAATCAATATTTCCATCTTCATCACGAACAACAGATTGGTTTACCACATGTCCTTTTTTATAATACCACAGCCAATCTTCAGTTAAATTAGGTGTTTCTACTTCATTTAAAGGTGAAATATAATCATTAAAAACTCTAAAATTTCTTAATTTACTATCTGTTATACCGTTAATAATTATATCATCAGATAAAACAGTTTTTAAATCTTCAAAATAAACATCATTCCAATCACCTATTACACCTTCATCTTCTCCATTTTCATTAAATTTCCCTTTACATATATAATTTTCACCATTATATGATATAATATCACCTTTAAAATAATATGTATATTTATCCCAAAAATTGATATAATTATCAGATATACCCATATCATTGATAGTATTAACAATATTTACATTAATTGTATAATAGTTATTTGCATTAGCATATTCATATAATTCGTCAGCGATTTGGTCTGCTGTTGCTATGTTATTTTTATAAAATTCTAACATTTTATTACCACCCATGCGGTTAAATTTAGCTAAAATACATTCTAACTCACAATTAATAACATTTTTTTCTTTACAAACAAAAATGCCATCATCATACATAACTTTATCACCTTCATGATATAAATCTAAACTATTCCAATATTCAAGATTTTCATCACGTCCATACGCTAATAATTCAAAATAATCTTCAAATTTATCACCATATTTACCTGAAACCGTATTTTTGGATTCATTATAAAAATCTAATAATAGTTTATAATTATACATTTCATTGTATAAACTTTTACATTCAGATAAATTAATTTCAAAAGGTACTAAATCACATTCATTAATATCTATATCAATATTAACTTTTATTTTACCAATACCTTTATTCATAAATTGTATAAAAGGTTCATTTTCTCTATCTTTATATATCAAATAATAATGATGCAAAGTTGTATAAGAATATGTTTTCTCTTTTTCCAATAAACAAATATCACCATCATAAAAATCAAAATCAATTTTGAACCCACATGATAATTTATTATAACAACCATCAACATTAGTATTACCTTTGTATAATACTAATTCATTGTTTTCATCTATATCAAAAAAAGGGAACAACCCAAAAACCTTATATTTTAACCCTTCATTACAATATTTTACCTGTCTTATGTTCATAATGTTTAAATTTTAATTCTTGCTTCGTATAAATTTATATTTAATATAGGTCCTTCAAGATTACCATATATATCTGGATTTATATAATATATATAACGATTTGTTTTTTCATCAAATACATAATTCATCTTTAAATATGAATACTCATTATATTTTAATACACCATAACCATTTCTTTTCCAATCATTTATAATATCTGTATTTGTTTTAAATAGATTAACTCTTTCATCAGGTATATTATCAACATCTTTAATAAAGTAAGGCATCATCATAGGTATAGTCCTACCATAACCTGCATGATTAAACTCTACTTTCATATAAATATTATCAGGTATGAAAGTTTTATTATCTGCATAAAGATATAAATAAAACCCCTCACTTGATATATTACTAGAATATTTATCTTGTACTGATATTTGACTACTTAATCTATAATTTTCAATTAACTCATCATTGCTTTTTATCTTATCAGGTATAGACGTATTATGTATATCCAATTCAAAATAAGTTGATATTGTATCAAATTTAACATTAGGTGCACTTTCATTAATATACCAATCATCTAACAATGCCCCTTTCATATATTTACTATATAATTTGTTAGTGTTAAAAAAAATTGTTGAATACGCTAATAATTGTTGATTAGTAGAATCGGTTGAATCATAAAATGATAACCTCAAAAAACTTTTTTGTAATTTATTTTTTTGATTTCTAATATCATTATTAGTAAAGTCTAAATAACCTAATAAATCTGATTGATTACTCTTATTATTATAAGAATAATAATAATCGTTTCCACTTGTTACATATTCACTAAAATTCCAACCATCCTTATCTTCAACAATCCAATTATCCCCACTATGTACCCTAAAATGTAAATTAAAATTAATTTTAGAAACGTTACTAAACTCTATATTACCTTCATCATTAAATTTAGCAATAACAGGTGTATATACACATTTTTCCATTTCAATAAACTGTGGTATAGATTTATTAACTTCATAATTTACAAAGTTCGTATCTATATCATCTTGTATATTTACATTAGTACTAAAATTTTCAATTAATGGTATATCAATTTTTACTTTAGTCCTATTAACTGTTATAGTAGGTGGAGTATTAGCATCATGATTGAAAAATTCATCAAATAACGTCTGTTTTCTGCGTATTTTTACTTTATTATTTAAAGCATTATGTCCACTAAAAATAATTTTTGATAATTCGCCAATATATTCAATATTTTCTTGTATTTCCCATAATAATGTTTTACAATTAACATATTGAACATCGTCAAAATGTATAACTCTATTGTTTAATCCTAAACCAAAAAAGACATCAAATTCAATAACACTAAATTCAGAGAAATAATGTCCTTTCTTAAAAATAAATTCCCAAAAAAGTTTACCATTCTCATCAGAAACTTCATTTATTTGTTGAATTTCAATGTTACGATAGCGTGGGGCATAAAAACTAAAGTTATTTGTATCAATATCACTTGTTTTAACAACTGCTTCTAATAATTGTATATCACTTATTACCCCTGTATCATCACAATCATTAATAAATTCATTAATTTTAGTAATTGTTAATTCTTCACCTATATTACATTTATCATTTTCAGTTAATGGAACACAATATACTATAATTTTATCATTGTCATCATATTCAACATCATTAACAAAATATGTTAGTATGTTAATATTAACAATTTCCTCAGTTGTATCTTTTAATTTTAAGTTATATTTTAACATATATATTCACTCTCTTTTATATAATCATAATTCGATGGTTTATTTTCTTTTAACCCTTCATAGTCATTAAATACATTATCTTCTTTAATACCAAAATAACTATTTAAACTACCGTCATTGTTCTGTCTTTTTAAATAAAAATTTATACATTCATCTAAATACAAAGAATTATTACAATAAACTAATTCTTTAGGTGTTTCACTATCCCATAACCCTACAGTATCTCTCCATACATATAAATTATCACCAAGATTAACAGCATATTTAGGAATACTTTCATTTATTTTCTTTAATGTAAATGTCCCATTATTTATATTCATACATGTTGTTATCCAATCTACATAATTATCACTAATTTTTCTTATAATATTAATAATAAAACTATAACTATTTTTTATACATACAACATCTAAAACCCATTCTAATCCTGTTATCTTATCAATTAACAATAATTTATCCCCTTGAAGTAAACTATGTTTTACCTTTGTTTCAATTTGTATAAACATACCATTATTTTGATAAGGTTTAGCATTTTTTATAAATAATGATTTATGATTATCTTGTTTTAATTCACTAAAACCTCTTAATTGTAATTTATAATGTGGTTTATAATAATAACCCTCATCTTTATAACAATCATAATTAACTTCCGTTTTGATTGTAAAACCTCCCTCATAATCATCACGCACTAACTCATCATATTTTAAAATAAATTCATTAAATTCATTATTTTGTTCGTGCAATTCTCTTTGTACGGTATTAAATCTAAAATTAACATCACTTAATACTGTTTCTTTATATTCTACAGGATTAAATTCAACAATATCACCATAAAAAAATTCATCACTGTGTGTAATTTCTTTATCAGTTAAACTTAACAAAAATTGTTGCTCATAATTAATATAATAATTCGTTAAATCATTTTTTAACGTTTTTACATCTAAACAACTCTTTCGTTTTTCTATTATATGGTTATTATCTATACTTGTTGTATGAAAATCAAACCCACAAGTAACAGGACCAAAACAACGAGAACTTTCTATATCATATGTTTCATTATCATTTGTTGGTAATAAACCATACCATTTTCTAAAACCGTTATTAGTTTTAATAATCGTTAAATATATCTCAGTTAATTCTCTACCTAAATTATCAACTAACCCATCAGTATTAATAGTATCTGTATATGTAATTTGTGAATTTTCATCACCATATATTGTATTACTAAATGCTAATTTATAT
>JAEIGA010000030.1_pt1 | contig 170964 bp, 269 predicted proteins | sample 9270691 | NCBI WGS metagenome assembly JAEIGA01 (sample SAMN17057246, study PRJNA624740) | gut metagenome | biome: biome; isolation source: fecal sample | host: Bos grunniens | place: China: Xizang | collected 2019 | reverse complement strand
GTCTTTATGGTTGCGAGAGGGCGGTGCTGACCCGCCTATCTCTGCCTTATGAGGGCAGCGAGATTACCGTTTCTCCACTCCGCAATATGTTAATCATATTTCCATACACAACCATATGCCGATTTTCTTTTTCCATTTGCCGCATCCGCTATGTGTGACCTAACCCCAGAGTTCAGGGTCGCACATTTCTGGTTCTCATAACACCATTCAGCTGCGGCGGCAGTTGATTCAAAAGATTGTAAGAATATATTTTCTTTTTTAGAATAAGCTGAAATTGATTTTCGTTTTTCTAAAAGATTTTTATGACTATTGACTTTTAAATCAATATTATTTTTTTGTGCTATTTCATAAACAATATCTACACAACAACCAATTTTTTCAGCGACCTCTTTACCACTTAATCCTTGTTTTAATTCCATTAAAATTTGATTATGGTCATATAATAATTTTCCATCGCCACCAATTGTTGCATTATATCCCTTTGTATAACCGTCATAAAAACCAATCCAATAAATTTCTCTTTCTTCTGGATTATCTGTCTCTTCGACAAGTTCTATATGGAAGTGTTCAATACCATATTTTCGCATTGCTGCGTATAATGGTCTTTTTTCATTTCTATCTCGAAAAGCATCGGCACAATGTTCTTTAAAGCGTTTCTCAATAGAATTTTCTGTTTTACCAACATAAATTTTATTATTTATGTCATTAGTAATTTTATAAATATATGACATTATTTTTCAACTCCTTCATATATTTATGAATTTTTTGGTTGCGATTTTAATCAAACGCAACCAAAATTTTTTCAACCATTAGCGTTATCCAAGTCGCACCACGTGGAGGTTGGTTAATTGCGACTCTTGCGGGGGAAGGATTTGAACCTCCGACCTTTTGGTTATGAGCCAAATGAGCTACCGAACTGCTCCACCCCGCCATATCGAATTATTTAAAAGAAAGCCTAAAAACTCCGTATTAATAAACCATTATACTATTATTGTTGTTAAAATAATTATTGTTGTTTAATGGCGATAATGTCATAAAATAACTAAATTTATTATAAGAACTAAATCGCCAAGCAAGAATAGGATATTCATTTACTAATGATGTTGTAGTAGGTAAAGTTTGTTTATTAAAGCAGAAGTATTGACTACATTGGGACGCCATATAATTGTATGAATTTTCTGTCTTTCTTTTTTCTCTGCTATTTGGGTCATTTATATGTGCTGTTCCATTATTTACGTCCCATAGCACTATATAATGTCCTCCTGATGTCCAAAGTCCCGGTCTCATAGAACATATAACTAGCGGATCTTCTTGGGTATTCATCCACTGCAGGGCTTCTTTTGACGAAGCCGTTTGTAAGAACTCTAAATCATATTCATTAGCCATATCCTCAAAATATCCCCAAGAAGTACCATCCCATCTGGTTCTATGGTAATTTTCAAGAGCGAATATTGCGGTTTGTAATGGCGTTATTGAATCATCAATATAATAATTTAAGACCATTGCCATACTTGTTGGACCGCATCCACTTGTACCTATTGTTTGAGAACGACTACCTGTAATTGAATATGGTTCTGAACCCCATTGCGTATCGGTTTGTAAAAACGATACGGGCTATTCTGTTGAAGCATGAACGGTAGTAAAACCGCACATTAAAACAATCAGAATGCTAATGAATTTCTTCACTATATATCACTCCTATGTCAATCGTTTTGGTTTGGATATTTAGGCTTTCTTTTGTACGAGCCTTTACCTTTACGATTTTCTACACGAGAACCAGCGTTTCGGAAATGTAGCCAAACCGCGAGTTCCTCTGGTGTCATTTTGAACTTACCCTTATTCTTTTTCATTATTATCAAATCCTTTCCTAACTTTCTATATATATTATATCATAAATTTTATAAAAAGTCAAGAAAAATGCTATTGCTCTTTAAGATTCTCCAATAGCTGAACTACGAGATGCTTGCGCCCTATACTACTCACGCGTTTTCATATAGTTTGCCTGTTTATGTCCAGCAATGCTAACGAACTTTCTCACACTTGGACTCTGGTACAGGTGGAGGGACTTGAACCCACAAATTTGTGCTCCTAAGGCACACGCCTATGCCATTCGGCTACACCTGCATAAGTCGCCCTTTGTTTGATATCGGTGGTAGGCTAACCACCGGTATGCATGCGTTTTTGAAAAGTCAGCGTGCCAATACCTTAAAGACTTTGTGCCGTCCGACCGGGTACACCGAGAACGGCAATTATTTTCCAAAAGCAGTATCATCGGCAGTAACAGGTCGTGTCTGTGTGCCGCGGCAGAAGCCCTACTTTGCTCTATCTCGACTCAAACGACTCGCGTACTTACGATTACGCTAACAATTTCCTGACTTACTTTTGGAATGGTAAACTCGGTAGGGTTTTCGCCTACAGTTCCCACCGGGTCAGGGCAGGTGTTCTGAATGTTGAACTACGAGTTTGTACTTAACACTAAAGATTAGGTGGGTGGTCATATCTCAGCCACACGCTTACGCTACTCCTCAACTAGGTCAATCTTTCAACCCGTTCGTTAACTTTTTAGTTGAGTCCTTGCAGATTCCTCTTCCAGTTTCCAGGCGTAGGCATTTTACATTTTATACTCCTATTGGGCACGCGCACCACCCCGATGCTTTTTCATCCTTTGTATAAAACAACCAACCTCACTGTACCTCGCCTACCTAATCGGTCGATTGGACCTGAACCGTTTCAATGTTAAGTTTATAATTAAAGCTTATCAGCTATCTCAAACAAGACCCACCGATGCCCTAATTATATATATTTTAATTGGCATATCGCCACTTAAAACCATAAGCTGTTTGTCTTTTCCCTTTACACACATCGGTGATATGACTCACACCTTTTTTACCTAATGAGTCTGCCGCCGCATGTGCTGAAGGAAAAGTTTGAATATAATTCATTTTTAAATCATATTGAGAAATTAATGTTCCATACTTTGATAAATTAACTTCTTGTGATGAAAATTTATCAATATGATTTGTTGTTAATATTTGACTAACTGAATCTTCACAAATGTTAAGTTTATTTGCAGTCTCAACAATTGATTTGAGTTCTTTATAAGTAGCAATTACTAAATCATAATCAATATATCTTTTTCCATCGCCACCTAAAGTTGCATTATAACCATTTTTAAAACTTCTTTTTTGCTCTATCCAAAAAATTTCTCTTTCATCTGGTTTATCAGTTTCTTCAACCAAAGAAATTTCAAAATTTTCTACGCCATATTTACGCATTACTGCATATAAAGGTCTTTTTTCGTCTTCTCTTTTGAACGCATCTTTACAATGCTCTTTAAATCGTTTTTCAATGGAAAATTCAGTTTTACCAATATATATTTTCTCATTTACCTTATTGGTAATCTAATAAATGTATGCCAAAATTAATCGACTCCTTTTTATTTTTTGTATCATTTTGGTAAAAGCAGGAAACACCACGTGCAGGTATGATACTTTGTTTCCCTGACCCCACGGGGAATCGAACCCCGGTTTTGAGAATGAAAATCTCATGTCCTAGACCGCTAGACGATGGGGCCATATAACTATCCTCTTGCGAGGAAGTATATGCGTTCCCGCCTAGAAAGGAACGGCTGAGGGTTTAAAGTCTTATACGCCCACAACTTCCTGGCGACTCGTACCGGGCTTGAACCGGTGACCTCTTGCGTGACAGGCAAGCGTTCTATCCGACTGAACTAACGAGCCATACTCGCATTTTAAGAGTGCCCTCTTCCGCAGCGTCACGGCGTTAATTTTTCGATATCGAAGAAAAATTTCCTAAAATACTCGTCCGGTCCCCCTTTAAGACAGGTCCGAATCCCACTACTACGCTTCCTTTGATGTAGTTCAACTCTCAGTAGCCGAGCACTAAACTAAATGGGGTTTCTTTAAATAACTAATAACCTGCTCTAACCCCCTATCATTAAAAGAGCATTTGGTGGGTGAGGTTGGACTCGAACCAACGAAACCGTTAGGTGGCGGGTTTACAGCCCGCAGCAATTGCCGCTATGCGACTCACCCAAATAAATGAGAGTTTAAAGTATATCGTACTCACAACTTAAGTACTCAAAAGACTTTAAATAACTTCTAAACCATAAGATTTGGTGGTGGAGAATGAGGGAATCGAACCCTCCTGAATATCCTGCTTGCAAGGCAGGCGTCCACCCCATGCAGACCCATTCCCCATAAAAGCGGGTCTATTATCCATCAAGCACCCTATAGGAAGTGAATTTCACATTATCACTCACAACGAATTGATTAACCTCACAATCCTTGGGATTTTCTTATCGTAGCTACTTTAGGAGTATTTCTTCTCCCACTTACAACCTTTATCCAATTGTAAGATTTAATATAATTAAATTCAATAGGATACATTTCAGTATCTCTGCCCTTTTCGCGAATGACAGCGGTAATTTCACTTATTGAATCTAATCGGCTTTAAAGTCAGCAAACTACATATCTTTTCCTATTTTATATCCCGCTTTTCAGAGCATTTGTTCGTCTGGTCGCGGTGAGAACGCCTTTATGGAACGTCAACCTTTCCAAAGGTAACTGCGTTTTTGTACCTATTCTGTAAACTCAATATAGCTGCTTCTCGCTGCTACTGGTACCTCCTGTGAGAGTTGAACTCACAACATCTTGAGTTTGAATCAAGCGTCTCTGCCAATTGGACTAAAGAGGCATATGGTGGAAAGGGGTATTGTTCAAGTGCGCCTCTCCCCGTTACCGCACTATATTTGATTTTGTTTCGGTTCCAAATACATACTCCGTGCGCCCTTAAAGGCTTGGCGACTCCGACGGGGTTCGAACCCGTGACCTCTTGCGTGACAGGCAAGCGTTCTAGCCAACTGAACTACGGAGTCATAAAAGCCAGTATTATTAGCACGAATCTGGCGCACGGCACTTGCAATAGTTTTACTTCTTATTGCCGAAGTTGGTTTCCTAATAAAAGTTCTCCCCATCTTTGCTGTCCGTTGGGACTCGATACCCAATCCACCAAAAGTGCCACGATCAATTCTCACTTCGGGCAAACAAAGCCTTTTATTAAGCTTTAACGACTTTTTGCCGACTTGGGTATTTATCATATCCACTCGCAACATCTATGGTCTTGTGTGTTAGAAAGGTTTTACCAAGTTTTACTTACCTTATCCGAAACATATAACTCAACTACAGAATTCTCAAGGCTCTGAACCCCAATTCTAACCTTGCTCCTGATTCATCATCTAGTGACTAACGCAAGTAATTGTCTAATTAGTTGAGTTTTACGCTCAGGCTTGGAGCTGGCGATAGGAATCGAACCTACAACCCTCTCATTACAAGTGAGATGCTCTACCGTTGAGCCACGCCAGCATATTACGAGGATACTTATTTTTACAACTAGTTTCCTCAACAAAGTTGGAAAGTTTACTTCGCTTTTTATTTATTTAGATAGGTCATTAACCGCAAGCCACATACTAAAGGCGTCGGTATTGCTCCGCTTAATCCTCTATAAGTGGTAGTTTAACTTTCAAATCCGTGCCTATGACCTCTGGCAATGCGGAGATTATTTAACTTCGGAGTTTGCAACCCCCTCTGTGAACACCTCTTTGGCTATTCAGTATAGATATCATTAACTGACGCATCTGGCTCCCGCGGACGGGCTCGAACCGCCGACCCATTGGTTAACAGCCAATTGCTCTGCCTACTGAGCTACACGGGAATATATATAATCTTGGCTTATCTTTTCGGCTTCATAACGACATTGAGCACTTAGCTTAATCGCATCTCCCAAGGCTAAAGATAATTCTGGATACTGCCAAGATTATTAACTTTTTTACAAGACGACTGAAAAAATTACTACTGCTCTACCTTCTGAGCTACTAGGCACCGAAGCGGCTAGGTGGGACTCGAACCCACGACACGTGGTTTAAAAGACCAAAATTTAATTCAATAAAATTTGCTGAAATCGTCTTATATAAATATTATATCATAATTTTTTGAAAGTGTCAAATTTTTTCTTATTATCTTTAAGAAACAATTTGTATATTTTTTAACTTTCTATATATATTATAACATATTTTTTTATAAAAATCAAATTATTTCTTTTTGCTTAAAGCATATATTCTGATATGTCTACCCATTCTCCAAGAAGACGAACAGGATTTGGTTCAATAATGAGGTTTTCTACATCATATAATTCATCAAGTGCAAAAACTCCACCGCACTCGCAACAAATGATTTCGTTATGATAACCTATACCGCCAATCCAAACTTCATTATCGTAATCATAAAATTGAATTTGAGTTGGTTTATCAAACCAGTCAATACGAATTGTTTGTGTATCTGTTATTTTACTCATTTTCAAAAACCTCACTTTCTATATATATTATAACACATTTTTTTATAAAAATCAAATTTAATCTTCAATCTTGCTTAAATTTCTCAAGCGTCTACGAAGTTTCTTCAACACGCCGGGGCACTTGATATTCTTCGTTGAGTTTGTGAGTTTGCTAATTCTGTTTTCAATGTTTAAAATCTGGAATTCTTTTTCATTCATCATTTTATTTCTTCCTTTCTTAACTTTCTATATATATTATATCATAATTTTTATAAAAAATCAAATTTTATCGGAAAGGCAAATTTACTTGAAAATTATTAACTAACAAATTTGCCTTTTTGTCCAACACACAAATTTTATTTAATTTTGTGTATTAAAGTCCGAGTCTTGCCATAAGGTCCTGAATGTTCTGAACCTCCTGCTCAGTAATCTCGGCAGGTGCCGCGTTGGTCACTGCGACATTTGCCGTCTTCGGTTTGTCGTCCGTAAAGTCCCAATCACCGTCCGGTTCAGCTGTTGCGGCAATCTCAATCGGATTCTTGGGGCAGGTTAATGAAATTGCGATTTGTATTCGCTCGCCGTTCTCATTAACCCAAACATAATATTTTTTATCAAATTCGCCAATATAGTCTTCGCCAAAAGCAGTAGCTATCTTTGCTACCACTTTATTCTTTGCTTCGCTTCCTCTAGCCATTATTCTTCTTCCTCCTATTGATAGCAATAGTCGCACACATAAACTCCCTCTGTGCGAACATAGTGCATATTCTCTATTAATTCTACTTCACCACAATTTTCGCATCGGGCACAATATCTCTCATAGCACTCTTGGCAATACGCAGCTTCGTCGTTTTCTATATAGTGGGCATCTTCAAGTTCCATTCTCATTCCGCATTTATCACAATATCCAAATACATCACTTTCTTCCGTTCCATATTCGAATTCGCAATCATAGCATCGCATAGTACCCGAGCCATCTAATACAGTTTCTTGTCCGCAGTGTAAACATAAAGTATTGCCACCGACCGTAAAATGGGTTGAAGAACCTGACATACAAATTTTTTCATCTGCCGTTTCACCCCATATATATGGTTTAACTTTAATTGAATATATAGGATCATAACAACTTGATTTAAGCACATCGTTAAAGTGTCGTGAGCCAGGTGCGTCTTCCATCAGCTGACCCAAAGGCACTATACTACCGCTCAACGGCACATATGTATCTCTAAGTCTATATCTAATATCATCCTGTACTATTTCATTTGAGATTTTGTGATCAATCCAATTGCTCCAATTATACCCAGTTTTACTAAAGCATTTGTCTATAATAAGCTTCATACCGCTTTCAGAACTAAACGGATATTGCTTTCCCGCAAATATCATTTCTTTATTATTTGATATATAAAGTAAAACTCTCCATTTTTTAGAATTCCACTTTACATCTTCTGGAAATCTGGGTAAAACCGCGTCGTGCTTTCCTTTAAGGTAGCAAACTACCGTACAATCGTCTACCATATAACTGATGTTGCCGGCACGATACTCACCATCAAGGGCGTGGCATGAACGCCAATTATAATCATTTTCACTTATAGACAAATAATCAAGTGGATGTACCGAGAAACACAATGTGCCCTCTATCTTATTCTCTTGGATTATCTGACTTGCTTTTGATTCAAAACTGTGTAATAATTCTTCGTCTTTAATAAAATATTTAAAGGTCTTAATTAACTTTGTTCCCTTTTGGATTAATTTAGATTTATTGCCTGCTTCATCATAAATCCAATAATCACTAACAACTCTATTCTTGAAAAACCCTTCACGCTGCCAATCAAGATATCCTCCAAACTCTGAACGCTCAAGAACGTCCCAAGCATAGGCTGAAAAACTTTCAAATCTGCTTTTCTTTTCTTCTTCAGATATCTCGAAGCTTACAGTCTACGGGTATTCATATATGAGTTTATTACCAAATTTTTCTATAAACCACTCTTTTTTTCGCAACCAAGTACGAAAGAGCATTTCAGTTTTAGGGTTTTCAATTCCTTGAGAGTAGGAAATAACCCTATCAAATTGCTCTTTAATAGCATCAATATCCATTATTCTATTCCCCTTTCCTGACAATCATAGCAAAAACATGTATTATCAATCGAATCTTCCGCTTTTACAAGGAAAGGTTCGCCACAACACTCGCACCAAGACAAATTCTCTATATTACATACACATTCTGAACAAAGGAATATTGTCTTGCCGCTAGTGTCTTTAGTCGGAAACATTTCATAATCATAATTTTTTGTGGAACAACAAAAACAAGTAATCATCTCTTTTGGCTCGTGCCAACTACGCCAAAGTGATTTTGATACTCCATACGAAGGATCCCAACCATAATCATCATCATCATCAAATCCATAAGCATAAGCTTTGTCTTTATTGTTTTTATTTGATTTGAAAAATCCATAATTCTTTGCGGGGATATAGTCAAATTTCTTTTTTACTGTATCAATATCTTTAACCATATTCATAACTTTGCGGATTGTAGCAAACATTTGATTTACATATAATCTCTCGCAATATGAGTGTTCGTCATAATATCCTATAGACAGGTTCACTCCCGCCATACCCCACGCAGGGCAAATGATACTAATATCAGTAAAAGTACCAAAGTTAGTAATAAACCCAAAGGTCTCAACATATTCTTCAAATTTTGCGTTAGCACAATCATAAAAAACGCAGTCATTACTACCGCGTCTATCTAACTGGATTATATATTTTAATTCGCTGGGTGCTTTTGGAAAGTGTTTGATTAGTTTATAGGCTCCAAGAGCACCCTTTTCTTCATCGGTGGTTAAAATTATTGTAGGTTTTAGACCGGCCTTTAATATCTGAATAATTCCAAATACACCGGCCCTGTCATCTGCTCCCATTCCATCTGGGCTCCACATAACATTTTTTTCTTTGTCATAAAAAATATCTTTTGGCGGTGTTGTAAATACCGTATCTAAATGTGCCACTATCGCAACCGGAATATCTCCAACGGCATACAGAAAATTTTGATCTCTATGTACCGTTTTATACTTAGAAGTCAAATACTTTTCCATGGCGCGAAGAAGTCCGGGTTGAGATAATTGTAAAATCTTTTCAAATAATCGTAAATCTTTTTTACTTAAAACTTTCATACAACAATTTCACCACTACTTTCTTATTTTTCTTACATATATATTATATCATATTTTTTATAAAAAATCAATTATTTTCTTTTTGTCTATCTATTTGTTCTTTAATCCAATCTTTATTTTCTCTTAATGTTCTTTCAAATTTAAAAGCCATATCGCAATAATGACAAGTTCCTGATTGCATACAACGCTGGCGGCAACGAGCTCTTACCTGTCCAATATCATCTGGAATAATTCTATTATCTGCGTGATGATTAAAATTAGTTATTAAGAAATATAAATTACCTTCCCATTTACCATTAATTGCATATATATCATATAGTGTTCTTTCTTTATCTAAATTTTTATCTTCAAACTCAAATATATAAATTCCATTTTCATAATATTTTACATCTTCTGGTCTAACCCATTGACCGTGAATACCATTTTGACGAGGAATATAGGCGTCATATGCTACATTTGGAATCATTCTAAATTTTACTTTATTAGAATATCTTTCCAAAGCGTTCATATCAAAAGTAAGTGGTGCCATAACCTTAATATATTCTACACCAAGATCAATTAATCCACATACATCATAATAACTACTAATTGGATAACCATAATAAAATTTAATATTATTATCTTTAAACCAATTAACATATCTCAAGTTATAAATCGCACAACAGAAATTTTCTGAGGCTTGACCGTATTGTTCTACTGCCTTCATTTTATCTTCATTTTCTATCATTTCGTTATCTATATCCAATATAATCATTTTGTCTGGATGTTCAATAAACAAATCTGATACTTGTCTATAGTCTCTTGATTCTACCAAAATTTCATCGGCCATATCAAGATATTTTTTAGTCTATCTTGAACTTAAACAATATTTCATATGCTTTCACTCCTTCTTAATTATATTATATCATAAAATTTGAGAAATGTCAACCATATGCGAAAAAAATTAGTTAACCACTTTTTTCATTTGGGTTTTCGGCTCTTTCGTTTGTGGCCGGTCGGAGCAGACCATAGAAAAAGAGGGACGCCTTATATTAAAGCGTCCCTCTTAAATTATTTAAATCTTACGCGAGCTTGTAGCCCTTTACTGTGCGAGCTTTTGAAGTCTCTGTAGCCGCAATCTTGATATCTGTAGACTCTGCTACACCTGAAGCGGCAAGCTGTGTGAGACGATAACCAACCTTAGCGATTGTTGCGTCTTCGCCATATGTTTCTGCTACCTTAGCCGCAATGTCAGCTCTTGTAGCAAATTCATCTGTGAGCGCTGCCTTTACAGCCTCTGTGAGTTCGTCGCCAGCTGCTCTCTTTTCTGCTGCTCTTTCCTTAGCCTTGAGAGCCTTCTTATCAAGAGCTTCGATTTCCTTTTCGCAGAATGCTGTGATTTCGTCAACCGCTACATTCCAGTCGCCTGTCTTAACACCGTTAGCAATAGCCTCAAACATTTCTCTCTTTGTGATCTTCTTTTCCATAATCTTTTTCCTCAACTTTCTTTTTTAATTTATATTTTAATTTTTAATTAAGTTCTTATCTTTACCTTACATATATATTATATCATTTTTTTTGAAAAAAATCAAATTTATTCTTTTGTGCTAGACACTTTAAACCTTGTGAAATCACTACGGTTAAAATGTCTATTCACAAAATCTTCTTGACTTATATTGTCGCTAAGACTATTCCAACGATTCCAACGAACAAAGTCGCCACATTCAGGTGTCTTTAGTTCATCATAATACACATAATAAACTGGATATTTATAATGGTAATGATAGCAAGTCTTTACTTCGGCACCCTCTTTGAGATAATCGGTTTCAAACTTTTTAACACAAGCGGGTGAGTTCTGACAGACATTTACAGTATCACATTCGTAATACTCGGGCAAAATAATTTCGTCTTCTTTTTTATCTTGCCATATACCATAACAATGTGTTTTCATCATTTTTTCAGTAAGTCTGGGTACTATAACAATCTGCTCGGTGTTGTCGCGATAATGATCGGTGCCACAACTAATACAAGATAGACTCACACTATCATAACAACACTCACAGAGCATAGTGCCGTCAAGCTCATACAAAGTATCAGCCTGTTCGCCGCATTCTTCACAGCGATTATTTTTCTCACAGCACCAGCAATAAAGACTACCTTCAAAATCAAAGTTACTATCGATTTTACCACAACACATACACTGGCTATTGCCGCTAAAGTTAAATCTATATCTACCGTTATAGTTGGTGCTTACACCATGTTCTTTGAGATATTCAGAACAAAGGTGATTTCCAATATAGATTTTGTGATTACCGCTACCAAAATCATTATACATAGCGTTGGTTTCAAACCAAATTCTAAATTCATCGCCCTCAAAGTATGGATTGGTGAGAGGGCCGTTTGTTTTGTATTCTGCGGATTGGTCAAGATATTTCCAACCCATATTTTCTTCAGCAAGTTCCTTGAGCCAATTAAGGACATAATTTGATATTTCGGCATTGTGATAGGGATATTCTTTAATCCCAACGATAAAGTCTTTATCAACTATAAACAACTGACGCCACTTCTTGTTGCTCCAAGGCTGGCCGGCAATTGTGAAACTGTTGGTGGTAGAGTTAAGATAAGCAACCACAACAAAGGGGCTGTTCATCATTTCTACAGTACCACGACGATATCCGCCGTATTCTTCCCAACTCATACAAGAGTCCCAACCACAAGAATTATCGCTCATAGTCCAGAAATCAAGAGGGTGGATTGAAAGGGAAATCTCACCGCCAATTGCCCTCTGGTTCAAAGCATATGAGTGGCAAATTCTGAAATCCTCAAACTCGGGGATACCGAAAGATTCAGCAATCTTGCCGAGCACCCTAAGGGGCTTTACGCCGTTATTAACTTTATACTCTTTGCCATTCGCAAGAGTGATACTAAAGGAACCACCTTTATATACATTTTCGGCAAGTGTAAAGATATTTATCATATTGTACAAACCTTCTCTTGCGGCAACCCTTTTATCGTATTCTTTGGCATCTTCTTCGCTAGTGCCAACAGGCCAATCCCATATACCTAAATCGGAATTATAGTCTTGATATGGGGTCTGGAAATTTTCTCTAATCCATTTATTAAAGGCGTCTTTAAAGGCGAAGCCATTTCTGTTAACTCTACCGATAAGGCAATTTGAGGAAAGAACTTCATTCATTTCATCAACGATTTCATCAATATCCTTGTTGTACTGAACTTGTTTAGATACTATGAGCTTCTTGCCGAGTACCTGATACAACTTCTGCTTCTTGGCTTCCCATTCGGCGAGAACTGATTTTACAGGTACACGAGTGGTTGATATATATTCACCGCCACACCCATAGTTTTCACGATAGGTTTCCATCATATCATATTCAGTTGTTGATATTTCGTCTACTAAACTAAATGTCTGTTCCATCTCTCAAATCACAATCCTTTCTTTATCTTACATATATATTATATCATATATTTTATAAAAAATCAAATAAGATAAAAGTGAGTGGATATATTACTTGCCGCTCTTGCTCTTGGGGGCCTGAGTCTGGCCCATCATCATCATAAGGGGAAGAATAGCGTCCTTGCTGCTATTCTGCATAAGGAAATACATCATCATAGGATTGCCGAACATATCTCCCATATCGCCGTTCTGATTCATCATAAACATCATCATCATAGGATCGATTTCCTGGTCATCTGCCATAAGCATAAGAGGAAGCATATTGCCGAAAGGTGAGTCGGCATTAGGGGCAGCGGCAGACATATCGAACATAGAAACAATCTTTGTGATAAAGTTGAAACCGAAGCAGTTGCTTGTAGGAACAACTTTCTTTTCCTCGCCTGCGTGAGGATCAACAACCACAAAACCATTTTCATCAATATCAAGCACAATCATAGCTTTCTTGTTGTGGATGATAACATCGCCCTTTACTACCTTTGCGGGTGCTACAGGCATTTTAAACATAAACTTACCGCCTTCAAAATTGAAAATATCGACATTAACAATCTGTGCGGTTGCGGGGTTGTATGATACCCATTCGCCAGCCTGGTTCTTTACCGCAATACCATACATACTCATTCTTACATTGTCGTAAGTACAAGCTCCAAAATCAAAATTAAATCCCTTCATTGTTTTACTCTCCTTTTCGTTTTTATTAAATTCTTTTTCCATACTTTTAATTGAACCTACCGCACTTTGAGCTGTTTCGGTAAGTTGTTTGAGTGCATCAGAAATATTTACATTATCAAGTGTTGTTGTCCAAGTGCTATTGTTATTCCAACTATATGTTGGTGATGTTGTTGTTTTTCCGTCTTGACTATAGTCTGTTAGCCATTTAGAGTGCGTAGATGAGTTATTATACCAAGTAAGGTGATTATCTGTACTTCTACAACTCTCTACTTCTTTTTCTGGAATACATTTGATTGTCCAATCAGTCGTATTTGAGTTTATTATAGCCACATCTTTATCCTCCTCTTTATTTTTAATTAGAGAACGATAATCGCTATGTAGTTGGAAATAGTTATTGTAAAAGAATTTGTAGAAATCGTGGTCTGGTGTTATAATCATAACTAGTGATGTGGATTGTACGAAGCGACGCTCTTCTGTGCCAATTTCGTTTAAATACCAATATTCTTTATTGAACTTCGTCTCATCTTCATCATAAAACCAAAGGTCTCCATATTTATCTTCTATAACCTTTACACCCTTCACGCAATTGGCATAAAGATTACGATAGCTATCATATGGAATTTTTTCTTTATACAGTTTGTTTTTATCACGAATAGCTCTGCCATAATGTTCAAGTATCTTTTTGAACTCTTCGTGAGTGAAATAAAGTTTATTAAGCTCCTCCACCATATAGCTTTATCTCCTCCTCTATCTTCGCCTTGAGATAATCAACTTCTTCGCTGAGTAAGCTATCGTAATTAAACCCAAGCTGGCGACACACTTGCTGTGCAGAAATAGTATCGGGTTTAACTCGCATATATACCCATTCGTAAGCCATTATCTGTGCTACTTTATTTAGTTTATTTTGTCCTACGGTAAAGTCGCCGTCTGTTGCTTGGGCAAAGCACATAAAGCCCATATCATTATTCATAGTGATATAAAACCTCCTCGCTTGTATTCCAGAAAAATTCAAACGCTTTCTGGCGTTTATCTCTCTGTTCCTGTGTCATATTTTCCCAATTGGGACGAGTGTCAAGAGCACCAAACAATGCCCAAATATCCATTCCGTCAACATTGATTTTATCATCAAGTTCAACAAGAGCAATATGCTTAATCTTGTACTCAACCGTATGAGGTTTACAAAGAACATCTCTCATAAACTCTTCGGCATCATACCAAAATCTGCCCTGCGTCACGAAGCAAGGAGAATGATTGTCGTCATTAAGCTCTAAAACTGGAATTGGAAGATTGTTCATATATTTGATTTCCTCTCTTTCTTTACCTTATATATATATTATATCATATTTTTTATAAAAAATCAAATAAGATTATTTGCTTTCTGTAAAGTCCGTGAGCATACAAACAAAGATAACGATATCTCTAACAATAATATGAGACCAATCTATACACTCCGCAATCGGAACCCCGGTTGACGCCCTATTAATATCCGCAATGGAAACAATGAACCACGCAATCATCAGTAAAAAGTTTATTAGTTTACTTGGTTTCATATTTATACCTCCATACATCTTGTTAATACGGTTGCTTCTTCTCCATCAACCTCGTCATATCCTTTTACTGTACCGCGAACGTGGTGCTCTGTGCCAACAGACCAATCTTTTGCCTGCGTTTTCCATTTGTAAAAATTGCCTTTTGAATCTTTGAACTCATATAAATGGGTTTTTGAGTTATATTTTACATTTTCTTCGGTCTGTTTTCCAGTTATCTTAACCACAAGGTCAAGACGATCACCAATTTTACCTTGCCGTTTAGACCCACCGGTCTTTTGAAGGAGAACGGCAAGCTTTAGTTTACGAACAACTTCTTTAACTTCCGCTTCTGTTTTTAATCTTTCGACTTCGCCGCCTACAAGCTGCCAATCAAGTCGAATTTCTTTTACTTCATCTGGATAGTCCTGTGGAACGGCATAGCAAGACGGCATATACCATCCCCACCATCTGGCATAACGACAATGTGGTTCATTCTCAAACCATTCTTCATTTTCTTGATTAACTCCGTGAAAAATAGTAATATAACCCTCTTCACCAAATCCAAGTATATGTTTCTGTGACACAATGTGTTCATCTGCTTCTTTTGGATACATTTTTGCATATTCTGCATCTGTATACCATCGAACCTGTTTTATTCCACCAGATTTGGTTTTTACAACAACATAGGACTTACCATTTTTCTTATATTCAGGCTGAACAATTTCCAACCCTTGATAACTCTTTGCTACTGGCAATTATGCCACCTCCACTTCGTTGTTTTTGTAAAATTCCTGAATTGCGGGCTGCAGCTCAGCCCAAAGTTTAGCAACTTTTTCTGTATTGTTTCTCATATAATTAACCGCCCACATAGTAGCTTCATACTCATCAGGCATATTAAAATATTTAAAATGCAAATCGCGTGCTTCCTCTTCAGAGGCAGTGGTTAATTTTACTGCCATTGATTCCTTTCTCTTTCTAAAGAGAAGGTCTTCTACTTCCTCGAACATATGACCGGTCTCGTGATGACCAAGTTCGTGGAGAAGAGAAATAAGGAAGGGGTCGCACTTTATATCGGGAGCGATATTCGCAAGATTTTCCATAAAATACTGTGTGCCAATATTTGGAGTTGCGAAAGAGTAATCAATCTTGCTATCGCAGGTCCAATAAGCAAACTCCGGACCAACACCACACCAAGCGTCAAACTCCTCGAGGAACTTATTTATGATAGTGTTAATCTTATTGATACCTTTAACAAATACATCTTTCTTCTGTGTGTCTACATAGCTCTGATAATATTCGCCAAGTTGTTCTTCAATAATGTAATTCATAACATATTCATTCATAAATTATCACTCCTCTTTAACTCTCTATATATATTATATCATATTTTTATAAAAAAATCAAAAAAGCTCTTTGGTGGTAAATACCAAAGAGCTTTTATTACGCATATAATTTATTTATACTATCTAATTCCTGTATGCCGAAGGCATCAAGGCATTGCTGTTCGACCCACGGACGGTCTTCCTCGCTCAATCCGGTCTCTTTAGGGTCTGCGGCAAGCAACTCATTTGCCCACTCCTTAGCCTTTACGCGGCAAGCTGCCTCGGCAAGATTCCTAAACTGAAATACGCCATATATGGGCTTATCACTTGCCCCTTCAAGGTCGTAAACTACATATATTTTAGCCATTGTCTTCTCTCCTTACTTTAAAGCAATAAATGTTGCTACAATTTGTGCTATATGAATGAGTTGATCGTGCCAAAGATTAATTTGATGTAAATTGGCTTTTCTATGGTCAGTCCACGCGTGCATAACAATATTAAATATGAAAATCGTATAAAATAATGGGCCAACCCCACCCGTTATCATCAGCGGGAGCATTATCATAAATGCCCAGCTAAACGAATGCATAATTAACGCCCAAATATAATCGTACTTATAGAGCTCATCTGGAGCCTGCTCTTTCCAGAATTTCTTCTGCTTCATTTGTGCGAGAATACCCTGAAGGTAATAGTCATCAACTATATGTAAAAATATCATTGTTAATAATATCATTTTTTCTTACCTCTCTTTCTTGCTCTCTTGGTAGCTTTGTCAATAGTGTCTCTATGAATAGTCTGAACCTTTGCCATAAAGCCAGCTTTCATAAACTGATTGAGGTTTATAGGCTCGTAGCACTTACGAGCGTCGCCGCAAACATTAAAATGCTGATTGTCGCTCATAGGTTCGCCTGAGTGCACGTGTCCGTGGATATTGAACGCCCACGGCACATCAACTGGTTCGTGGGAGAGAATGAGCTTTTCACCCACAATCAAAGCACCAGCATATACTTCGTCAAACAAACAATTATCGGCATAAATTTCCCAATACTCAAAGGGAAATGAAAACTGATAACCTTTTTCAATTATATATTTACAATTAGGATAAAGTCTTTTAGCATACTCAAGTGCTTCTTCTTTTGTATAGGAATCAGCGTCAAGCTTAAAGTTGTGAACTACTCTTTTGTAATTGGACAAGCCCGCATCGTGGTTGCCGGCAATAAGGATTTTATAACCTTTGATTTTCTTTGCCATTTCGACATTACCAACATCACCAAGAAGGATAATAGTATCTTTCTTTCCCACTTTAGAGTTAATGTTTGCTAAATGTATGCCGTCTATGGGACGAGATGATACACTTTTCTGTAGCTCAACATCACCGAAGTGGGTATCAGAATACACCCAAACCGTGCCTTTTTTATGCCAATGTTCAAATATATCATATAATCCTGCAATCATAGCTAATTAACACCTCCAGTTTAATTGTTTAAATAATAACCAGAACAGCATATCCAATATCCATTGGGTGCTCCTTTTCCAAAAGTAAATTTAATTTTACGCAATGAGCCGAAAGTTTCTCTGTCAACCCAAAGACTCAAACGATTTCTCTCAAGCAACTTTTGTATTTCAACATCACGAACCTTGAGAATACGAATGAGTTCATCAATTTTTACATCAAAAATATCTTCTGAACAATACTCCATTGACTCTGCGAGACTATGGTTCTGAATGTTGTAAACTATATGATTGCTGATTTCGTTCAAGTTTTTACTGAGTTGAGTACAAATCTTCTGTTCTAACCTTATTGCTTCATCAAGCATCTTTTTGGTTTCATTATTCTGTGCTCGTTCAATCTGTCTTACAAATTTATTTTTGAACCAATTAAACATATTCTTTATACTTCCTCCTCGATATCATAATCAACATCATTGGCGTATTCCATTTCTCCGCCGGTTTCATCATAAAAATGTTCTGCGATTATCTCTTTAGCTTGAGCATCGGTGAGATTTTCATCATCATCAAGCTCAATTGTGCCGAGAAATGTTAAATTATATCTTAATACTTTAGCCACAATCAATCATCCTTTCTGTACACGCCCACTTCGTGATATTCGGGGAACATTCTCCAAGCTATGTTCTGTGCCTCTTCACGAGTTTCGGCTTCAATAATTTTCTGTCTTTTGGGTAGGATACAACCACCTTCGTACTCGGGGTACGCTACTACATACCATTTAGCCATATATTTCACCTTCTTTAAACCAATAGCTTTCTCCGCTTTCATCTACTATCTCTATCCGGTCAATATGGTCGCAAGGAAATTCATTATGAGCCGTTTTGAGTACCTTGTCTTTTGCGTCTTCGGCACAATCCGCCTCAACCTCATAAAACTGAAGTATTAAACCATACTGATTGTAGCAAGTCGCCTTGAAGTTATGTCCGTCTTCAACATAACTTGTCTGCTCTTTTATATAGTCATACTGACGGATAGCATCTATTGCGTTATTGAGACCACCGCCCGATGGGCGTCCTATATTTAATGATTTAGTGAGTTCAACGATTAACTTAATATCTGAATCAGTGTACTTCATTTCACATACTCCTCCACCTTTTTAACATCTTCAATTTCAAGGGCATAATACTGCCCCATGAACTGCGTAGCTTTGATTGCTTTCTCTTTTGCTTCGCCGGGCGAACTTGCCTTTACATATACTTCCTTGTGAATAGTTAAATCTACCATATACATATCTTCTTTCATTATCTATCATTTCCTTTCATATTTCATTTTCACTTTCTATATATATTATATCATATTTTTTATGAAAAATCAAATAACCCCTTAATGTTTAAATTAAAGGGTTATTGATTGACATTTTTAATTTTTTATGTTAGAATTATTTTAAATCAATTTGATATTCATTCATTACTACAATAGAATCTTCTGGTATATATAATGAATATGTTGTTGTTTCTGTCATGCCACTAAATGTAAAAAATTTGAGTATGGGGTTAGATATATTTTCCGTGTTTATAATTAACTTTGGTGTTTCACTCTCTGTAAAGTTAATATATGTCGAATCGGCAGGAATTGAACCTGATGTAATACCTTTGCCGTTTACTCTATATAAATAAGTATAATTTAACTCCTCGCGATATACATAATGTCGTCTACGTCCACTACGTTCTACTTGCATGTTATCCTGTAAAGCAACTAATTCAACTTCTTTTGTGGCAATCACTTCATAATTACCGTTTTCGCAAGCAACAACAGATACAATTACCATTATTAAAGCTGCTACAACCGCAGCGACGGCACCGAGCAAGATTGAACTACCTACCAGATCCCAATCGATTTTCCCGTAAATAATCAAACCAATAATCATATTGATACAAAATACACCGAGTAGTAAATATAAAACAAACATATTCTTCTTCCTTTCTTTGTGCCGTTTGTCGCTCAAGCGGTCGGTTAACCGAGCACAACGGCAAGTTCAAATTTATTTATCTATACATTTCACAATTTAATCTATTTTTCGATAAAATATTAAAAATGAGAAAAAATGAGGGTTTTCCAAAGAATTTTCATTTTTACGGCTTGACGGAAATTTACGAAAATTACGACTTCCGTCACGAAAATTTAATATTTTGTTTATAGCATCCCGTATTAAATTCTTTCATACAACCGTGATTTTCATCATAGCAAGCACAAGTCGGACAAAACTTCCTTACTCGCTCTTCGTTCTTAACTTGCGTCTGCATCATCATATTGCCCTGTCGCACGGTCTTCATAACGACTTTCGGCATTGGGTCGAGATTTGTTTCAAACTCACAGACAATAGCGTGTTCGCAAAGTTGGCAAGTGTTAAATAACTGATGACATCTTTTACAATATTGAAGCAAATTGCCTTCACCATCATATTCAACATAAGTAGAGCCCAATAGAGGTTGACCGCAAATATCACACGGTATAATTTCGTCTGCGTGTTTAGAACAAAAATCCTTTTCTGGATCGATTAAAAATCCTGTCAAACGGCAAACATTCTGTTCCCTATGTCGCAATTCACAAGTTTGACAATATTTAACACTCACAGTTCTCTCGCCTCCGCTTCGGAGATTTGAGTTTCATACATCGCTTCTCCATCATAGTATTCAACTACGATTTTCCTCATTATTTCGTAAGGCATAGGAATTACATCATCTTCCTCGTAGAGTTCAAGGTGTTTGACTGCGATAAGTTCATCACCATATCTTGTTTCAATTATATGAACAGCATCGGCATAGCCAGAGCATATGCCCATACCGCACTGTTCATAATATGTTTCATCATCTTCGTTATATCCTCTTACTCTGAATGAAAATGGGTATTTACTCATTTTATTACCTCCTATATTATAAAATATCAAAAAATGTTCTCTTTTTATGTTCGCGACGCTGAAAATGTGGACGCCATGGCTGAGTTTTACACTTAAACATCTCTTCTATTTCCTTATGGCAATGCGGGCTACATCCTCCCCATTGAGAATGATAATGTTTACAACGCCTACAACCCCTTGCGGCAAAGAGCCATACAACTAGCCTCGTGGGATAATAAACAAGGTAGGCGGCAATCTTCCATACAAACTCAAATATAATCATCTGATTTCCCCCTTAACACATATTGGTATGTTCATCAATTTCGTCACGAACCCTTTTAATCTTTACGTTTGGATTATATTGATTGGAAAGTACAAAACTGGCGCAACCACTTTCGGCAATACCAATCACTTTTAAATAGCATTTATTATATCCGCTGTTGTGTTTACATTTTATATTTGAACAAGTAATTATATGTTTCATATTAGTCCTCCTTATCCCACGGACAATTATCATAATATTCTTCTTCGGTAATTTCTCTTATTTCAAAATCACAAACGGCGATATAATCTTCCCATTCAGGATAATCTTCTTCTGCCTGTTCATCATACCACTCATTAGCATTTTCGTTCAAGCATTCATCAACAAAAGCCAAGAAAGCCTTTTCGTCTTCTTTTTCCGATTTATAATAGTAATAATTATCTTCACCACAATAGGGTGTTTCGCATTTTATTTCATAGTATTTCATATCTGTTATCAATCCTTTCTTTATCTTACATATATATTATATCATAAAATAATAAAAAAATCAAATAGTATCTTCGAGTTGACTTTTTTATTATTTTATGCTATAATATATATAGAAAATATAAAAAGGAGAAATTAATATGAACGATCATTATGGAATTTATCAAGGTATATCTGTTTACAAGACAGACACAACATCATATGTTAATAATAAAAGTTATGAGGATACAAACAATATGTATCTTATAGGAAATGATTTGATATATAAAAATGAAATCTATGGTTATTTCAACGGAGAAACTGTTAAAGAAATAGACCCACATAAAAGAACTAAATTCTATACCAAAACCACACAACCTGTAAAACGAAAAGCAAAGCGTACTGAACCAACCTATTCATTTGAAGAACATGTAGAAACACCGGTCTGTGAAGCGAAAACGGCAGAGGATATTCTTGCGGGGGTATATACATGGAGCGTTGGATAATAATATATTTTATTCTCACAGTGCTCTTTCTGATTTACTATTGGATTAAAGATATTTATTTTAGAGTTAAATGGTGGGAAGATAAAGAGTATCTAAATAAAAAACTTAAAGAGTGGGATTGGCTTGATAACAGAGAAGTTAATGATACAATCCATTAGGTTAACTCTTGGAAAACCAAAGAAGAACCTGCGGAAATGGCTCAACCGGTCGGTGAACCTACAACGGCAGATATTTTAATAAAGGATGCGAAAGAATGGAAGATTTAACTATTTTGCTAATTATTTTAATGCCATTAAGTGCTTTAGCGGCAATCATTTAGATTTTTAAGTAATAAAAAAAGGACTTCAATTACGAAGTCCTTTTTTATTTTCTTAAAGTCCGAGAGACTTTAAGAAAGAGTTAATAACAAAATCTGCATCTTTCTTGTCGTCGATTACAAACTCAAAGGTGGCAGGTTTTACATTCTTGTTGGGAGCCTCTGTTGCGAAGCAAAGGTTGTTAATGTTATTGAACATCTTTGTCATTTCAATCGCAGCGGCACCGGCTTCTTCAATAAGATTGATTGCGTCCTTTGAAGTAAAGCCACCAAAGATTTTATCGAGGTCAGCAATATCTTCATCGTCTTCACAATACCACTTGTAAATGAAATCGTAGATTGCGTTAAGAACAATATCCATATCGTCCTGCTTTTCAGCTTCAAGTTTAAGTTTTGCGTTCGCCTCTTCGTTCGCTTTAGCCTGTGCGGCAAGCTCTTCGTCATATTTGTCTTTAGCACTATTAAGTACATCAATAAGTGCCTGTGCAATGTCATCTGCACTCTCACCATTCTGCAGTCTGGCAAGAATATCTTTTTCGTTAATCATTTGGATATATCCTCCTTATTTATTTTTCTATAATAATTATATCATATTTTTTTGAAAATGTCAAATTGACATAATAGCTCCACAGTTATCGCAATGTTTAGTAAGAATAAACTCTTCTTTTTGTTTATCATAGTGGGCAACCGCTTTACAGTTTGAACATATTTTGCGTTTAATGTAATTGCCCCAATATGCGTCTTCAGGGTGTGTAATCCATTTTGCTTTGATGACAGGTTTAATTTCCTCAATTTCTATTTCATGAACCGGTCCGTCTATAAAGGCATATTCATCATCGGCAAGCATTTCGAGAGCAAAATCTTCAGCATCATACGCATTGTTTGCCTCGACCTCATATGTTTCTTGTTTGGTAAAGGTGACTATGTATTTAGGCATATTTTAACACACCTCGATTTCATATGTAAAATGTTCAAGTTTGCCGTTTTCAACATAAGCAATACTAAAGTAGTATATTGTTACTCCGGGATTATCAAATACTTCAGCATAATCAACATTATACTGAGAGATTGTTTCTTCTTCTTCAAGCATAGGCTCAATTACTTCGGCAAGATGAACGCCATTCTCATCATAAAGTGTAATATGGTCTCCATCAAGATATTTTTCGTCAATTACTTTGCTAATCTTTTCAAACATAGTCATAATTACACCAACTTTCTCACTTCAATATCTTCCACTTCATCAGCAATGCGAAGTGTGCCGCAATCGTTAATTACAAGCTCTCTTGCTTCTTCGTAGCTATCTGCCTCTACTACATAAACTGTGCGAGATGTAATTTCAACTTCATATTTCATATTCATCAATTCCTTTCTTAAATACTATATAGCAACGGCAAAAAATGCGATTTCTGAAATATAGGGAAAATCTCTATGGTCGCTCCAGCAACCACCAAGCAATTCTTCTTCGCTCATTTCACGAATGTAGTTCGCACCGGGCTTGTGTGTCCAAATTCCATCTGAATTGCGTCTTACAAAATGGAAATCATCTCCACCAATACGGAAAGCAATCATTCTTTCGTTTGCTGCAAGTGTAGCTTCCGGGCCGGTTAAACGGCGAGCGGCAAACTTCATTACAAGCTCTGTGCAGCATTCGCGGAACACTTCTGTCATAAAATCGCGATCTACTTCATAATAGTCGCTATAAGGAAGGTCTGAACGCTCAAAAGATTCAAGTGTGAGCCAATCATTGAATACACCGAGGGCATAGCTCATACAGTTGTAATCAAACTGGGTCGCAGTAATTAGGTTTCTATTGGTGTCTTTCAGAACTGTGCGGAAGTTTGAGAGTTCTTTCTTGTAGAACTTGTAATTTTCCTTATATTTACGCTTCTGTATTCTTTCTATCTCTTGGAGAATACCCATATTTATCAATTCCTTTCACAATTTAATATCATTTTCACTTTCTATATATATTATATCATAAATTTTTATAAAAATCAATATTCTGCCGAAGGGTTAGATGAAAGAACGGTTGTGCGAAAAATTTTAGGACAAATTAGTATAAAATAATAATCATAAATTTTAAATATTAATGAAAGTAGGTGAATTAATATTTATGAAGACAATTTCAGTAAGAATATCAGACGAGGAAAAAGAAGCTTTTGATGCTCGTTGTGATAAATTAGATTTAACTATGTCGCAGGTAATGCGTAAATTTATAAGAGATTTTATTAAAGAAGAGGAGGACGCCGAGCCCGACAAAGAGATCGGTTAAGCGGCAAACGGCAGATGAATACCAAAATGCAAAACTATAAAACTATATTCTCTTTGCGAATTAGATTAGCATTAAGAGAAAAAGGATTTGAACCCATTATGGAATCGCCAAATCCATATAAAAAAGGTTTAAAATGTTGGGTTTATAATGAGACCCCCGAATTTATTGAGAGTTTAAATGAAATAATGGGGGAGGGTGAAAAATCATTATGATTCAAGAATTTAATCAGGTTGAGATTCAAAAATCTGGAGTCATTTATAATAGTGTTCTTGAGCAAATTAAAAGAATGTATCTTGTTGACCCAGAACAAGCGGGCGAGTTAGCTATTTCGGCAATCGAACTAGTGCTAACAGGGCAAATTAGCAGTGATGATATAATGATAGATATGTTGTTATAGCCTATGATGAAAATGGCAGAAGGAAACAGAGTTAAATATGAACAAAAAGTAGAGGCTACTCGTAATAAATAGATTGTAGAACAAAAATTAGAAGAAATTGCCGAGATGTATATGAAGAAGGTGCCGCAGAGGTTGATAGGAGAACGGTTAGGCCTGTCACAACAAGTTATTAGTTATAGACTGTCGGTTATTAAATCGAAGTATCCTGAGCTTTTACAAATAGATTACAAAAATACAAAAACTACAAAAGAAGAGGTTTTTGTAGAAAATTTACAAAAAGATTACAAAAATACAAATAGTTTACAAACAAATTTACAAATAAATGATAATGATACAAAAGTTACAAAAAATGATGTTTTTGTAGAAGATTACAAAAATACAAAAGTTACAAAAGATACAAAAATTTGTACAAAACCCACTTTTGTAGAGGGTGATGAAATAATTAAAACCGATGGGGTTCCACCATCAACCAAACCGGAATTTGTGTTCTGATTTTACAAAAACTTTACAAAAAAATGCCTAACGATTTTTTGTGAAAATATAGGTATTTTAAATGTTTACAAAAATACAAATGGCTACAAAAACAATGATAATGATAATGATAATGATAATGATAATGATATAAGGTACGATTTTGTACGCCCATGGCGTACAGAAATCTTTATGGGGGCTACGCCCCTTGGGTGAGTAAGAAGAGGAGAGTGTAATACTCTCCTTTTTTGTTTTTGTAGAAGAATGTAGTACAACTATACTAAATCATACTAAACTATGGAAGTGTGGTGGCCCGAACGGTCCTAGAACAACCGATTTAATTTCATCGTCATCGTCTTCGTTGCCCTTAATTATTTTACCAAAACGGCAAGCTATATACTACAATACCCCGGCGGCAATCTCCTAATTTATTCTTCCTATTGGAACATATAATCTCGTACCGGTCGGTCCTATATATATACTATCCCATTATATATTATATCATATTAAAATAAATATGTCAAATGAAATTGCCACGATTTTTCTTTTCTTTCTATTGGTTTCGAACAAAGTCTCATCAAAGATATATTTTAGATGAAATTGCCTAATCAGAGAGGCAATTAGAGCTATGCTTCGTTTGTCCACAGAGAAAAATATTTTTGCCGTTGCCTTGCTTTATGGTGGCATATAGGCTAGGTGAACCGCAGCGGCAAGTGAAAGTAAAAAATATTTTTTTTATATCTTGGTTTTTATTCTTTTTCTATTGGATAACTTTGCCCAAAAATTTTCGGCATATGGAACTTGTTTCCAGGGCCGGTCGGTGCATATGCCTTTTTTTAATATTATATCATATTTTAATGAAATTGTCAAGTTTGCAGCCCCCATGCCCGCATATAGAGGAATGGGTCTCGAACCGGTCGGGCGGCAACTTATCTAGGTTTCGGGAACATATGGGGCGATATGTCGGTCCAACTTTCAAGAGAAAAAATCGCCATATGTAGAACCGGTCGGAAACACCGGCCTTCTCGTTCGAGGGCGGCCCGTCCACCACTTTCAAGGTGCATATAGGCCATATAGATGTGCAGCGGAATGACGCGACTCGGTTTCGGGAAAACTTGCGGCCATATAGGGCTGCTAGAAGTAGCAAAAAAATTCCATATGGGGGTTTACCGGTCGAAATTCGGGCCTAGACTGTCGTCGCCGGCCCGACGAGTTAGTCTTGACTAACCGAACGGCAAAAAGAAAAGAGGGGCGGTTGCCCGCCTCTCTTATAGAGTGTCTAACATTTGATAAAATTCCGATTCGGAACGGGTTTTTTCTTCAAGTTTGTCAATGACTCTCTTGACTTCTTCTTTACTTATCCAACCCATTTCAGAATATAATTTATTTATTTCTTTTCGCAATTCGTTTGCCTCAATCTTCATCTTCGTCCTCACTTTCTTCAATATTATAACCGCAATTTTCGGCATACTGTTCGTATTCATCGGGGTCAGGTTCTTCATCCCAACCAAAAGCAACATAGGCAAACTGTTCGGCATAGTCGGGCAAATATTCCTCTGCAAAGTCAACCGCTTCTTCATAAGTTCCTTCAAACTCTTCTTCAATATTGCAACCGCAATATCCATTTTCAAATGTAATTATCCATTTCTTTTTCATAATTAAAACTCCTCTCTATATAGTGTTTGAAGTCCGTCTAAAATCTCGTCAAGACCAAAATCAGTTGACCGTTCACAATCAGGACATTCAAGTCGTACCGCAGGATAGTTTAAGTAGTCAAGGCACTCACCCAACAATTTAATTGCCTTTTCAAATTTTCCTTTGTAGACTATTTCGTCGAAACGGTCAAGGGACTGTGTAACCTCGTCAAGACTTTTCAACAACTGTTCTTTCTTTTTTATTAACTGTTCTCTTGTTACTTTTACTGACATTTTTATTACCTCTTTTCTTAATTTCTATAATTATTATAGCACATCAAGTACCGTTTGTCAAGAGTTTTTTAGAATTTTTTCTCTTTTTAAGTCAAAATTTTTTCCAAGTGTAATGTATGCAAAAAACATATCTTCGCAAAAATAATCTGCTTCAGGCAAGTTCTTACATTCCTTAAAACAAGGACAAGTTGGGCATTCTCCCCAATTTTTTCCTTTTCTATATTTGACTATTTCATCAAATCTCTGTCGCATTTCTTCCATTAGCACTCACACTCCTCTTCGTCAATGTACACAACTTCAAGGTCGCACTCGCCGTCTGTGTCTGCGATATATTCCTTTTTTGCTTTCTTCATTGATTCAAAGTCTTCACACTCTGCAACCAACTGTCTGCCCTCGTAATAATCATAAATCTTATACATAGTTTTTACCTCTTTCCTTTCTTGATTACATACTTATTATACCACATTCGTATAGGTTTGTCAAGTATTTTTGATAATTTCCTCTTTTTAATCTCAAGTCATTATAATAAACCTCTAACATTTGACCAACCGCTCTGCGTTTTTTACCCAGTTCCAATATTTTTTCATCAAAGTCATTGGTTTCTTTTGTGATTTTATCTCGTTCAAGCACATTAAGCACTTTTGTTTTGTGATACTCGTTCATTAAGGCTTTTCGTTTTTGTTGGATTTCTTCTTTTTGTTTTTTAACCTTTTCCAATTCTATCACAATTTTTTCAAACTCTTTATCTAACATTTCATACATTTCGTTTACCTCTTTTCTTTTTGATTACATACTTATTATAACACATTATTTGCCATTTGTCAATAGGTTTTTACATATTTTTTTACAAACTTATAAAGGTCTTCAATTGTGAGGTGTCCGTATTCCTCTTTCGCCATTTCCAAAAATGTTAATAAAACTTGTCTTTCTTCGTTATCAAAGTTATAAAATAAAATATCTTCAAATGTCATAGTATCTACCCTCTTTCTGATTATAGTATAGCATAGTTTCGGGAAAAAGTCAAGTGTACAAATTACACAAATTTTGGATTGAAAATTTGTGTAAACTGCTAATTGACAAAAATTCCGGTCGCTGGCATTCGTCGGCGACCGGTCGCAATGTCAATAGGCAAAATACACAAAAAATCGCACCTATTTTAGTGCGATTTTTTTATTCTATGCTACTGAAAGAATTAAATTATATAATCTTTCAAATTCTTCATAATCCTCTACGGAAGGAATGAAAGGTGTAAATCGGTCTTGCGGATAATAACCAACATTTTTATTTTTTTTAATATAGTATTTAATAAGGCTTTCAAGTGCTTCCGCTAAATCGTCAGACGGCAAGTCAAATACTTTCAAAATGTTTACATCTTCAACTTCTGCTTCTCTATAACCTTTTCTAAGGATTTGATTTAATCTTTTGTCAACTATATCCGCTTTACCGACTTTTGTAAACACTTTTTCTTCTTTTTCATTAAGCAAATCAATTAAATAAGTGTGTGAAGGTGCGGTATCGGTATATTTGACAACAACTTTAACTTTTATAATTGTAAGTTCTTCTTCATTAAAAAGATACTTTTCAAAATACTGCGGATTGCGTGTCGCGATTTCATAACAAGTGTCAAACCAATGTTTTCGCCAGTTTGTATAAGATTTATCAAACCTTTCTTTTGCCCCTATAAAATCATTGTTTCTAATATAATCAGTACAACTTTTATAACTCATTATATAAAATTCCTTTCATTTCTTCCAATTTTTCCGCCCTCGCGGTCTAAAATTGCATTTTTTTTGAGAATTTGGGCGGTTTTACCGCCCTTTTTCTCAATTTTTCGGCTTTCTTTTCTGCACAAGTGTTAATTCGTAAGAGTTTTCACCACAATTAAAGGCAATTTGTCGCTCTTTGTTAGTAATTTTCACATTTTCACAAGCGATTTCGCCATTTTTAGTTAAAAATTCGGCAAGTTCTGCGATAATTCCGCTTTTTGTAGTGTTTTCGGCTCTTACTTTACCTCTTTGATTATTTTCTTTGTCTTTGGCTCTGCGGTCATTTACTGCATAGATTTTGCGGATTTCTTTTTCTTTCTCAATCGGCAAGTCATATTCCGTTCTACCGCCTTTGTCTATGATTTCATCACAACGGAAAATATCCTCTGCTTCTTCTCTCGTACAACCAAGATTTTTCATAGACTTTAAGATTTTTTCTTCTTTTCTCTTTTCGTATGCGGTTGCCATATAGTTATCATTCCTTTCCTTTGATTTACCTATATTATATCACAAAAAATGCGACTTGTCAATAGGAAATTTTTTTTAGGTTGGGGCGAGGTTTACTCGCCCTTTACCTTTTAACCTTTGTAGCGGAAATATGCTTTTCTCTTTTCCTCTACTCTCTCAACCTTATCGTCGGCAATCAACTGACGAACAAGGGCAGACACTCTCTGATTTGTCAGTTCGGCACAACAAGGGAATACCTTAATCATTTCGGAAATTGTGTAAAGGCGGTTAGGTTCGTTAGCAAGTGCTTCAACGATTTCTGCCTTAATACCTTCATTTGCAACCTGAACGGCAGTAGGCTTCTTCTCGCTTGAATTTTTCTTCGCAAGAAGTTCAAGTTCGTGTTCAACAAATTCGGCAAGAACGGGGTTAGAAGCAACGGCTTCAATCTTCGCAATCATTTCAAACTTTTCTCTCTTTGTAATCTTCTTTACTGTTGACATAACATCAATTCCTTTCAAATTTTTTTTGATTTCGTGGTGTTCAAGGTGTGCACCCCTTTCCCTTACCACATCTTTATTATAACATACCTTTGAGAGTTTGTCAAGAGTTTTTTGAAAGTTTTTTTTAATTTTTTTTCGCCTTTGCGAATGTTTCTCAACTCTTGCTCTATCTTTTTGGTACATTCTTATTATAACACACTTTCGTGTGTTTGTCAAGAGGTTTCTTAAAGTTTTTATCCAATTAGCTCTTTGGCTTGGTGGGTTCCTTGCCCCTCCTGACATTTATAATTATACCACTAATAAGCGAGAATGTCAAGGGTTTTTTGAAAAAAATTTTTCGTCAAACTGCACAAATTACGGGAAAAGATTTTGTGTAAAATTTTTTTGAAAAAATGCTTGACAAATTGCTGAAACTGTGGTATAATATAAATTTCGGCCGCGTCGTACGTCTGCGGCCGGACTCGCTTTAGTGTAGTAGAGTGGTAAAGTGATACAACAAGAAAAGAGGGGGGGCGGTTGCCCCTCTCTATTAACCTATTAAAAGGCTCTGTAATCTTTCAATTTCGGCTTCAATCTTAAACCAATCGTCACCGTAGTCTATTATGTCGCCATACACCCAAGTCCCGACCTCGTGCCCAAACTCGCAACCGCAAAATGGATTGTAGCAATTTCTATCTTCAAACCATTCGCCCACATAGGTTGCCGCTGCAGGTGTTTTGATTATAATAATATCAACTTTATTTTCATCTGCTTCTTCTATTGGGATTGGGTTTTTGTTTCGGTCAAAGAACTGAAAATCGTTTATGTATTCTTTAAGTTTTTGCTGTGATTCGTATTGAACACACTCGTCTTCGTTTTCAAACTTTGTTCCGTCATCTGCCAAGTAATATTTTATTTCTTTCATTTTCGGCTACCTCTTTTCCTTTTTTGAGTTCTTCTTGCTTTTTGAGTTCTTTTAGTATCAGTTCGTATTTTATTCTTTTGTATTCGTAATAGGCATCTTTCATTGCCGTTCCCCCTCTCTGTATCTTTATTATAACACAAAGAGGGGGGAATGTCAAGAGTTTTTTATAATTTTTTTGCCATTTCCTGAATAAAGTGCTTGTAGTCATAACTCGCAAGAATATTTTTGATTATCGCACTTTCTTCTTGGTCGTATGAATAAATGTCTATTGAGTTTGTTTTCTCTATTGGTGTAAAACCGATATTATATTTTTCAAGTTTTGCCTTACATTCATCAAGAGCCTTTTTGCTTTTGAGTGTTACTGTGATTCGCCACAACTTGTCTTTCTTGAACAAATCCATAATCTTGTAAGAAATCCAAACACCGACAATGTTTGCGAGAATTGTTACGATTACCGCAGTCGCATAATCAACCGCAGATAACTGTTTTACTACAAGAGTATAAAATCCATAACATACCGCATTGATGATGATTGCCGAGCCACGCCCCGCATTTACCATAATGAGTGTTTTGAGTGTTGATAAAATTACATTTACCAAACTACATACTACAAAGATGATTACCATTTTTTCCATAACATTTACCTCTTTTCTTAATTTCTATAATTATTATAACATATTTTTTTAATTTGTCAATAGGTTTTTTCAAAAACTGTCAAAAAATTCGTGTAAACACCAAAAGGGATAAGTGATACCCCAACCAATAAGCACGAGTATCGCAAGGGGATAAGCCAAAATCGTTTTAACTATTTGGGTTGTAATGTGCCACCTAAAAGCAAAGAGCAAATCTTTTTTAGTAAGTTTGCTATTGTGTGCCGTTTTAATGTGTTTGGCAAATTTGATAATTGAGTATGTTTGAAAATCTTTACATTTCATACACTCGTATTTATGAAACTTTTTCATTCTTGTTTACCTCTTTCTTCTTGTAATTTTTTCTCTTGCTCAAAGGCTTTCAAGTAAAAAGTTAAAAAGTCTTTATCGTCTTTTGGCGGTTCTTTTGTTTCTTCAAGTGAGATTTTTCCTGTCCAAGTTCCGTTTTCATTTAGGTCAGTAGTGACTTTTAAGTTTACATTACCGAACTCGTGGTAAAGATAAAACAGAGCCATTTCTTTTGATAAAATTTTTACATCTTTCATAGTGCCTTACCTCTCTTCCTTGATTATAGTATAGCACATTTTGGGCAAAAAGTCAATTGTGCAATTTGCACAAATTTCATTTAGATTTTTTGGTGGGGTTGTCTATTGACAAAATAACGCTCGCTGGCATTCGTCGGCGAGCGTTTGAAATGTCAAGTGAAAATTTCAAAAAAAATCTTGCCCTCACTAACTGCGAGGGCAAGACAATACGACTTTATATTTTTTGTCCCTGAATGTGAATGTAAATTCTCTTTCGTTGTTAACGATTTTTACATTGTCAACATAGGGTATTCCGTCAAGCAAGTCGGCAATCAACTTTCCTTTGTCGGCATCTGTCTTTTTTTCTTTCGTGTAGCCTTTACAATTTCCTGCGTTCCGAGCCTTTTTCGCACCTTTTTCAAGGTCGGGCGGCAAGTCAAAAAGTTTTTCGCCTTTATCGATTCGCTTGTCGGTATTTATTACATCTGCGACTTCTTCTTGTGTCAATCCTAAAGAAAAAAGAGCAAGTTCTTGGTCAGAAAATTTCTTGCCTTTTACCAAATCGGCTAAAATTTTTTCTTTTTCGGTCATTTTGTTTCACTTCCTTTTGGAAAAGGTGGGGGGGACTTTCGCCCCCCTTTTAGTTTAGGCAATCTTGAAATAAGCCTTGCGTTTTTCCTCTATGCGTTCAACCTTTCCGTCTGCTACTAGCTGACGGACAAGAGCCGAAACTCGCTGATTGGTAAGTTCTTCACAACAAGGGAAAACTTTAATCATTTCCGAAATAGTGAAAAGGCGAGTGGGTTCGTTTGCCATTTCTTCAAGGATTTTTTCCTTAATTCCCTCGTTTGCTACCTGTGTTGCGGTGGGTTTCTTTTCGCTTGAGTTTTTCTTTGCGAGAAGATTAAGTTCGTTGTCAATAAACTCTACGAGCATTTCGTTTGCCTTTACCTCGTCAAGAGCCTTGAGCATTTCAAATTTTTCCCTCTTTGTAAGTTTCTTTGCGTTTGCCATAATTATCAATTCCTTTCAAATTAAATTATTTATTTGTAGGCGGTAGGGGGTTTGGCATTTCCCCCTCTCACCTTACATACTTATTATAACATACTTTTTGCGGTTTGTCAATACTTTTTTCAAACTTTTTTAGAAAATTTTTGTTCGCATTGACTTATGTTGCTTTTTACAATATTTGTAAATTTCCAATTCAATTTCAACATCTTCCAAACCTGTGTGGCTTTCAACAAAATCAAGGTCATTTGTGATAAATCGGTAAATAACCTCTGCGGTCAACTGCGGTTGCGGTTTTTGGTGTTTGGTCATAAATCCGTTATCTTCGCAAAATTTAATGAAAGTCGGCATTTTTGCGATAACATCTCTCGCCATTTGTAAAGTATCCCAAATTTCAATTCCTTTTGGAAAGAAATAACGATATTTTGATTTTGTCATATATCGTTGAATGTTATTACAAGCACGATAATCAAAACGGGCATTATGAGCCATTACAAATTTACAATCATACTTTTTGATAAGGTCGCAAATTATCTTGCGGATTTCGTATGTTGTTTTCAACTGTCTTTTGCCCTCTGCCAAATCTCTGATATATTGCGGAATTTTGTCGGCATAGTAGGCACTCTGCATAAGGCGGAACTCGTCAAGAAATATGTCGGAGTTTATATATGAGTGGCTTTCATACACTCTGCCCTTTGTGTCGGTTAACTTAAAGCCAAAATCATAGGGCAAAACATACATCATATTAAGTTTTCCGTCTTCCTCTATGATAGTGTTTGCGGTTTCGGTATCAAGTATGATACCGTATGTGTGTCGCTTGTCAATTTTTTCCAATTTTATCAAATCCTTTCTTGGTTGTGAGTTTGCCTTCGCTCTCTCAACCTTACAAGATTATTATAACATACTTTGTGATGTTTGTCAAGAGAATTTTTGAAATTTTTTTCAAAAAATTTTTTTGGTGGAGGCGATGGGAGTTGAACCCATTTACTCTCTACGAGCCGAGTGGCTATTAACCGAACCCCGTGTGCTTATCCGAGCACCCCGCCCCCTTGACTATGTATTTATTATAACATAAGTAAAACCAAAAGTCAAGTATTATTTTGAAAAAAATTTTCGTCAAAATGTACAAATTATGGGAGAACAGTTTGTGCAAAATTTTTTCAAAAAAAGTCTTGACAAATTGCTTGGGATGTGGTATAATTAAAATTCCGGTTCTCGCGAGCGTGAACCGGCCGCTCGCTTTACCACACTAAAGTGGTAAAGTGCTAAAGCACCCTCAAAAAGAAAAGAGGTAAGGGTTGCCCCTTACCACTTTACTGTGAGAATGGTTCTGCCATTTTTGGAGGTGTTTTTAACTTCGAAGCCCTTGTCTACAAGTCCTTCGTGTACCAAAGTCGCACTATATTTCTTGCCGACTTTAATATTTACGATTGTATCGCCCTTGAGCGCCTTGGGCTGGATTTTAGCAACGATAAGGTGGCTAACATATTTCTTATGCTCTTTTGCTCGTTCCTCTGCGTGTGCTACCCAAGCCTGTTCGGCAAGTCCTCTCATTCTTTCTGCTACTGTCATATTTGTTTACCTCTTTTCTTTTATTTTGTAAAGGTGGGTTGGGCGGTTGATACTTGGGGTGGCAACCACCCCCTCGTCAATGCCCTTCCCTTACCTTACATACTTATTATAGCATAGATTTTTCCGTTTGTCAATACTTTTTTTGAAATTTTTTTTAATAAGTGTAAGGTCCAACTGGTCCTTCTAACCAAAGCCAAGCGTTTTTGTTTACCATTGAAGCATAATTTTTTATAATTGTTGTTAAAATATCGCGCCATTCTCTTTCTATTTCGGCGTGGGATTTGTTAGGAATATAGAAATATTCATCGCCCTTATAGGTTGTGTATCTATTACGATATTCAAAAATCATAGCCGCTTCCAAAAAATCGCATAAACCTCTTGGAATATTACTGTTAATATGCGGTGTTAAATTGACCGCTTGATAAATTAAATAATCTTCATTTTTACATCTGCTCCAACAAGTTTTTGTTGTTTTACCAACTTTAATTACTGTGTATTTTGTATTTTCTTCTAAATATCCCATATATAACTTAAACATAGTTTTAACCTCTTTTCTTTTTATGGGGGTGTCCTCAAAGAGTTTTGAGGACACCGACAATATCGTTTACATCAAAGGCAATTCCGCCCCAACTCTTGCGGTTTTTTTCTTCGTCATCAAAGAGAATGTCGCGTGAGGAATTACAGAACTTTTCTTTCGGTGTTCCGTGTGCCACTATGTTGATTTTATCCCAATGAACTGACGGCAAGTGTTTTTTGAGCCATTTCTTTTTTGCCTTGATTACTCGCTTGTCATAATCTTCGTTGCTACCTTTCGCCAACCAAGACAAAACGGCAAGGTCATAACCCTCTTTTTGTAAGCGGTTGAGTATTCTCGCAAGAACACAAAGCCTAACAAGTGGGGGTGCTATCTCATAGGGTGTTTCAATGTGGCTCTCTAACATAGGAAGCCAATTTTCCACTCCGTAAAGGTCTGCGATTGTTCCGTCCATATCAAAGTTAATTGTAATATCTAACCTTTTGCCCTTTTTCTTTTCTTTTTCTTCTTCTGCTCTCTTGGCGTTTTCTTCGCAACAAAAGATTAGTGCTTCCTGTGCTCTCATCATTTCTGAATAATTCATAAAATCCCTCTTTTCTTAATTTCTATAACTATTATACCATACATTTGGAAGTTTGTCAATAGTTTTTTGAAAAAATTTTATTTGTTAAAAATTAAGCCAATAATGATAACAATAATAGCCCAACTGAAAATACCTAAATAACAAAGTCCTACTATCATAATCATTCCCTCACTTTCTATAATCATTATAGCACGGTTTCGGGATAAAAGCAATAGGCAAAGTGCACAAAGATTTGGTTTGGATTTTGTGCAGGGTGCACAATTACGCGAAATTCGCGTCGCCACAACCGCAGGCGACGCGTCGAAAAAAAGGAAAGAGAGGGGATTGCCCCCCTCTCATTTTATCCAAGTGTGTACCATTCCTGTATCATTACACCACCGTTCTGAACACTGATGTCGTATGTGCGGTAGAGTTCGCCTGTTTCGTTATCCATTATATAAACCTTATGGTATGAACCACTGTCGCGGAACTTTTCAAAAGCCTCGTGAGCCTCGCTCTCGTATCTCACATTTACCTCTGCATCCATAATCATTGAATTTGCTACTACCTTAAACTTTTTCATACTGTTTACCTCTTTTCTTTTATTAGGCTCTCGCCCTTTCTGTAATTATATTATACCACAAAGAGTGGCGTTTGTCAATACTTTTTATTGAAGTTTTTCAAGTTTCTTTGCGATTTTTTTGAGTTCTTCGGCTATTGCCCAATGTTCAGGAGTTGCTCCCACAGTGTTGAGATTTTCGGCAATTGCATTGATTTTGTCCGATGCTTCCGAGTGATACGCCATTAACACCAAGCCACCGCTTTCGGTATCAATGAACATTTCAAGGGGATCGCCCTCTTTAATTCCCATACTTCTACGGATTTCTTTTGGAATAACCACTCTGCCTAAATCGTCAATTCTTCTTACAATTCCTGTTGCTCTCATACTGATTACCTCTTTTCTTTATATTTGGGGGTGCGAGGGGAATTGAACCCCTCGTTTAACTTGAACGACCACTCTTGGCGGTCTTATACCTGCTCACCCATATTTCTTGCCCTTTCTGTAATTATATTATAACATAGAAAGGGCGGTTTGTCAAGCCTTTTTATCAAGATTTTTTAATTTTTGTGAACAAACAAATCCTTTTGGAGCACAACAGTAGCCTTTTATCTTGCGAGTGCACTTGCACTCATACGGACATTTAATTTTCATCTTCAATCATCTCCCTTATATCGTCTTTTTCTGCTATCATAACTACACTACCGTCAAACAAGGTCGCAACATAATATTTGTCTTCAAACTTGAATGTCGTGAAGCGGATGAAGTGCCCTGACTTTGTTTCGTGTTCTTTGTCTGCGATTATTGTGCCATAGTGTCTTAAAAGGTCGTATCTTTTTTTCATTGTGTTTGCCTCTCTCTCTTTACTTTCTATATTTATTATAACACAAGAAAAGAGGTTTGTCAACCCCTTTTCTAAAAATTTTTCAAAATTCTTTTAATTCGCCACTCGCAACAAGTTCGTCGTGCCACTTGTTAAATTTTTCTCTTAAAATGATGTGTTCTTCAAAATGCGGTCGAGCCTCTTCGTTTATCGCTTCAAGTTCAATCTGCCAAATTTCAATCTGCTTCTCTACCTTTTCTCTTGCGGTTTTGGTAAGATAAGGCATTGTGGCAAGTGCTTCGTCTATTGCCTTTTTCTTTTGGTTTATTAAGTCATACCAATCCCAATTAGCGTTGCCCTTTTCAATTACCTTGTTTTTTAGTTCAAGATAATCAGGGTATTTTTTCGCAAATTTTTTCTGTTGATAGTTCCACCAAATATTAAAACCACCAACAAATAAGGCGGATAATATAAAAAATCCGATAATGATTAAAAAAACAAATATATTGCCATTCATAACTTTTACCCCCTCGGGTCGCTTTAGCGACCCAACCTTTCTCTGCCGATTTTGTTAGCCTTTGCCATAATGCGGTTAACGCCCTTGTGTCCAAATATCCATTCGCTACGGATACCGCATTCTCTATCGTTATTACTAACGATACGAACACATCTTTTGAGGTGGCTACCGCTTGAACAAGCGAGGATTTCGCCAGTAGTGAGATTATAAGCACAATGTTTTTCCATAAATTTTTACCTCTTTCCTTTTGGGGTCTTGCCCCTTTCTGTAATTACATTATAACATAGATTAGAGGTTTTGTCAATAGGTTTTTTGAAAATTTTTTATTTAATTTCGGGAAGTGCCGTTCCCCGTTCAACCGACCGCTTTGCTTTAGCAATTTACCACTCTACCACACTAAAGCGAAAACGGGGTCTATCGGTCGGCACGACCTAAACGGCAAAAAGAGAGAGAGTGGGTTTCCCCACTCTCGTTATTAGTTTTTCGGTATGTGTTCATCTGCCCACTCAAATACATTGATTATCAAATTGTATTCGCTATACTGCGGGTTTTTGTTCAAGTTCTTACAACAAATTTCGCCCCAACTCAAGAAGCCCCAAGCGATAATTATTACCATTGCCCAAGTAGTTATTTTGTCTAAAATCTTTTTCATTTTGTTTTACCTCTTTCCTTAATTTCTATATTTATTATACCACATTTGGATTGGTTTGTCAAGAGTTTTTTCTCTTCTTTTTCAAGAAATTTAATAAAGTCATTATTGTTCATTTTGTATTTAAGGTCAAATTCTAATTGTCTGCCCATTGGAGTTCTGTTCATTACTCTTTCCCTCTCTTTCTATACTTATTATAGCATACATTTGGAGGAATGTCAATACCTTTTTTGAAAATTTTTATAAAATTTTTGGTGAGGTGTGTGGGAGTTGCACCCACATCTCGTCTGTACACATACAGCCACGCCCTACTATTAGACCAACACCACATATTTGCAGTGTGTTGGAATCGAACCAACGCCTCATCTAGAATACCCTACGGGAAGGGGCGACCTGTCCATTTAGTCGAACACTGCGTATTTGGTTCCGCTTTTTATTTTATACGACTTTGACGCATTGCGGTTTCCTTAAAGTTACCTGTCGGCAAGGTAAAGAACTGATTGCACACTTATCATAGCGGTGGGAGCCTTAGTGTGTTTATCCTCAAGGGTGGTTGCTCTCTAACATCGCCTGCCCTTTACCTTACATACTTATTATAACATAGATTAAACTATTTGTCAATACTTTTTTTGAATTTTTTTTATTTTTTTTGGAGGCGGGGGAGGGTCACTCCCCCTTGATGATTTACCAAATTTCTTTGAGATTTCCGTTTTCATCAAAATGAAATTCAAGGCTCTTTTTGTCCTCTTTATCCCAAACGGCAAGCACCTTTTCGTTGTTTTCTTCAATCTCGTATCTTTCGCCAAGTGCCTTAAACTGATTTACTAACATTTCTCTAAACATAACTTTTACCTCTTTCCTTTTGGAGAGTATCTCTCTCCCTCTTTCTGTCTTTATTATAACATACATTTGGCACTTTGTCAAGCCTTTTTGGGAAAATTTTTTAATTTTTTTTAGAAAAAGTTTTTGTTTCACTTTATCGCTCTACCGCACTAAAGCGTAAATTCGGGGTCGCTCGGCTTTGTCGGTGTAAAAGGAAAGAGAGCGGATTTTACTCCGCTCTCGTTATTAGCAATACCAAGAAATGTTGATGTAGTTGGGATTGTTTGTGTCTACCTTCGCAACAAATCCGTTTGACTTTAAGATTTCAATTACATAATCTCTAAAGTAGGGACTAACCATTGTTGAAGCCTCATAGTGCTTTTCCTTAGCCGCTGCCTCAATCTTCTTGCTGAGTTCTTCGCAAAATCTTTCTGCGAGTTCTCTCTTTTCCTTAATTTCTCTTTCAGTTGTTTCTGCTACAAGTTCGTTTGCTTTTTTTGCTGTAATCATTTTTTTCTCTCTCTTTCCTTAATTTCTATAATTATTATAACATAGATTGAATTATTTGTCAAGTGGTTTTTGAAAACTTTTTTATTTTTTTTGCTTAGGTGGGAGGAACTATGTTCTGCATTTCTGCTAACAGTCTTCCGCTCTTTCGAGCATTGTGCCCTCTCTCGTTCCTCTCACCTTACATACTTATTATAACATACTTTTTGCGGTTTGTCAATAGTTTTTTTAGAAATTATTTGCTTTTTTCCAAGCTTCGTATTCTTCTTTTGTTGAGAGTTCCCAACCTACGCCCATAGGAATAAAGTCTACCTCATAAATCTGACCTGTAAATGTTGATTTGAAATACATCATTTTTGTTTACCTCTTTCCTTTACTTTCTATAATTATTATAGCACGAAATGAAGCATTTGTCAATAGTTTTTTTGAAAAAAATTAAATTTTTTTATTTCGGGATAATTCAAAATTTTTTGAAATTTTTTCAATTTTTTTCTTGACATTGTGCCAGAAGTGTGGTATAATATTTCGGGGTGGCTCGGTCTTGACGAATGTCGTTTTGGCTCTTGCGGTCGATGAAATGGAAAACGGCAAAGGAAAGAGAGGCGATTTCTCGCCTCTCGTTATTACATCGCCTGCCACAGCCAGTATTCATCTTCAGTGATACCAACTTTTTTGAGCCAATAGTTTGCTCGTGCTTTTGGTGCTTCGCCGAACACCCATTTGTCAAACCAATAATTTAATTTTTCAAAAACCTCATCTGCTACATTTGCGAGTATTTCACTAATTTCTTCGTAAGTTCTCATAATTTTTAACCTCTTTCCTTTTTCTTTTGGTTAATCCCTTAACCTCTTTACAAGTTTATTATAACATACTTAGTTAGGTTTGTCAATACCTTTTTATTTTTTTTGTTAATGAGAGGAATTTCTTCCTCTCACTATTACAACTCTATCACCTTGATGATTTCTACATAGAGGTCATTTACTACCATACCAGCAAGAGCTGACTCGCTCATTATCTCTGTACAAGCTTCATTGGTTTCTTCGCTTTCGTGCTTGTATGTTACCATTACCATTTTTTCTACCTTATTGTTTTTCTTTGTAAATAATTTCTTGAACATTGTTGTTTCCTCTTTCCTTTACTTTCTATAATTATTATAACATAGATTAAATCATTTGTCAATAGTTTTTCTAAATTTTTTTTGTTTTTTTTACAAGTTTTTTCTCGCACTTTAGCACTCTACCGCACTAAAGTGCGAGCCCCATTCCTCGCGGTTAGTAGCTCGGCACGAAGGGCACCAAGTCTATTATACCACATTATTCCTATTTTGTCAAGGGAATTTTGGGATAATTTTTAATTTATTTTTTAGATTATTTTTTCATTTCAATTTATCACTCTACCACACTAAAGCGTATATAGGGATTTGGCGGTTTAGGTCGAGCGGCACGAGCCACAGTATTAGAAAGAAAGAGAGTATTGCTACTCTCTTGGTCTATCTATCTACTGTATCACTAATGTAATGTTCCCTACACAATCCCTTGGTGGATAGTTCTTTATCTCTTTGTGTATCCTTACTGCTTCCTCTTGGTCTGTACCACAATACTTTAACACAGTTCTTCTTACTAATCCTTGTACTACACAATCTCCTACTATGTAGTAATGACTATCTCTCTTTGTTATGTTCTTCTTCATTGTTCTTTACCTCTTCTCTCTCTATCTCTTTGTGTGAGAGGTTTGTTCTCTCCCTCTCTCTATTATTAGTATAACACAAGGGGGTCTTGTTTGTCAAGACCCTTTGTAAACTTTTTTATTTAATTACTCTCATCACTTTATCATCATAGATGTAAGCACTTGTATAGTTATCATACATCTTTACTACTACTTCATCACCTACTGTGTAGCCTTCTTCTTCTACATACCACAGTTCGCCTGATGCCTTATCCTCAATGAGTGCACCTGACTGTGATGCTTCTACTACTACACAATCATTCATTGTATAGTTGTGCTCGTGATGTACTACTCCAATGAGTGCTATCATTATTAACACTATTACTATTGCCTTCTTCTTCATACTCTCTTTACCTCTTTCTTTCTCTTGGTATTAGCCCTTACCTCTTGGCTACAATACTATTATAGCACAGGTTGAGGACTTTGTCAAGGGGGGAAACTTGGGAAAAATTTTTATTTTAATTTTTTGGTTTTCAATTATGAAAAGGAAAGAGAGCGGATTTTACTCCGCTCTCGTTTTTCATTATGCACAAGTAAAGTAAATATCAATTACATCATACTGTTCTCTTGCTCTTGCGATTACTTTCTTTGCTTCTTCTACTGTGTCTACATTGGCTATTGCCTTATAGCCCTCAATTTTGTTTGTCATCATTTCTACTACTAACATTTTGTTTACCTCTTTCCTTTATTTTTTTGAGGGTTTCTCTCTCCCTCTCTCTGTATTTATTATAACATAGACGAGAGAGTTTGTCAAGGGTTTTTGTAAAAAAAAATAAAAAAAATTTTAGCTTTGCATCGATGAGAAGTGAAAGTTTTGGGAGAAGGGTGAGGTGAGTTTGCGAGGTGCGAGTTAGTTTAGATTTTTGGCGAGCTGGTAATTTATGTAAATTAGGGCCTCACACATACGTCCGCGGCCCTATGAATTGATGGGGGTACCCAGTAGACCCAAGCGCTTTGGTGGATGAAAAAGTAGCGACATACCTTTAATTATTTTCTCAAATAAAAATTATAGAAATAAAAGGGGGGTGGGTTATTGGGAAAAATATTTTTTATTTTTTGTTTTTTGTTATTGTCTGACCACAACACACACCAAATTATTTCCTGGTTTCGGATTACGGAAAAAATAAAAAAGCGGGTCCCATACCCACTTTTTCTATTTTTTATATGTATTAAATGAGTCCTTCCATATTATTTGCCGTTATACTAGCTTTGCCGTCCATATAATGGGAAACGGCAAAATAATGCCATACATATCCTTCTGTGTCCTGTATTGAACCCAAATAATTGTCCACCATATCTTCTGGAAGTTCCCATCCTGTGCCAAAAGCTACTATATCTACTGGGTTATCTAAATCATCTACATCAACAATTGCCCACAAAGTTGGTTTGCCGTATTGCTTTTGAACCTTTAAGGGTTTTATTATTTTTTCTTTTATCGTTATAACCACTCCTGGAAATGGCGGTAATTCATATTTATATATTTTTTTCATTATTTAATCTCCTCAAACTTTCCAACAAACACTTTATCATAATTTTTACATAATTGTGATAATTCAAATTCTTTGTCTGCCGTTTCGTCAAATAAATACCAATCAACATCTTTAAGAACTATATTTTCAAATACCTCTGTCGCATTCGCTCCATCGAACTGAGCAACGGCAACTTTAATCTTCATTATAATCATCTCCAATTATTGTTTCTAATAGAATTAATCCTATATCACCTATAATCATAAAAGGAGAAAATAATATTATTATAATAATTACATATATTAATTGTAGTATACTTAAATTTTCTATAATTTCAGTGTGCATGGACCACTCTAATAGAGCGCACATTGCCCATATAAATATAATTAAACCCATTTGTTTTTTCCTCCTTTATCTCTATATATATTATATCAAAAAATTTTAAAATTGTCAAATTGAAAAAAATACCCAATAAAATTTGACAAAACCGAAAAATTTTGATATAATAAAAATAGTAAAAGCGGAGGTGACTTATGATAAAGTTAGATTATAGTCTCGATACTCCGGAAGAAAGAAACTAGTTAGTAGAATAGATACTTGCCGAAACACCCGATCCAAACCCCAAGTATCTTGAAATATTAGCAGATTACTTAATTCTTTGTATGGAGAAACAAGAGCGAAAAGAAAAGAAAATATTAACTGAAAATAGAATGACTACAGTTAATAAAAGAGAAACTTCTTATGAAGGTCTTGCTTCTCAACTTGAAAATGGCGAAGATGGAATATATAATTTAATGAATGAAAATAAAAATCAGATTTTTCAACCAAAAGTGACAATAACCAAAAAAGATTTAGAAGAAATACAACCCTTACGACAATTGAGAGATGCCATAGACACTTGGGAAGCACAAATGAAAATAACAGAGGGTAAAGATGCTTTCATAATTAAAAAGGCTATTATTGAAATGCGAAAAGATTAGTACATAATAAAAGACTCGTATCGCAAACCAGTAATACCTAAAAATTTAGTTCGTTCTAAATTTGAAACTGAATTGCTTGATAATGTAGAAATTAATGATGAGGGATTTGCCGTTCCAGGTGGTGTGTCGCTACTAGACCCGAAAGTATGTTCGGCTATCCTATGTAATTATTCTAAATTAAAAGGTGAGAGCGAAGCTAAATTTTATAGTGATTTATATTACTTAATGTTGGCATTTGATGATATATCTGAAAAGGCACTTGCCGATTACCCTTTGTATGAAAAAATAGTTATTTACAAAGTGGATGGAATGTAGAATGTGGATATCGCATTAAAAATCCAAGAGGAATTTGGAATTAAACACACGCCAGAATATATTTCTTGTTTATGGAGAAATAAAATTCCTAAATTAATTGCCAGTGCCGCCGAAGACCAGTGGTTATATTGGTATTATTTAAATGAAGAAAAAGGAAAATATAAAAAATGTAGTCGTTGTGGCCAAATCAAATTAGCTCATAATAAATATTTCAGCAAAAATAAGACAAGCAAAGATGGATTGTATTCTATTTGTAAACAGTGTCGAAATAAAAAGAAATAATTTATAAGGAGATGAAATGAATGGCGGAAAAGAAATAGTATTATTGTAAAAAATGTAATAGAACTATGGCAGAAGATTAGTTTTATGGTTCAAACAATCTAGATAAGTATCCAGAAGGAAAATTAGATATATGTAAAAAATGTATAACAATGCATGTAGACAACTGGAATCCAGACACTTACGTGTGGATATTGCAAGAATGCGATGTGCCGTATGTACCAGACGAGTGGATGAAGTTATTAGAGTCCTATGGTCGTGATAAATCAAAGGTGACTGGAATGACTATTCTTGGTAGATATTTATCTAAAATGAAATTAAAACAATATAAAGATTTTCGTTTTAAAGATACAGAGTTTTTACAAGAAATGGCTGATGCTAAAATGGAACAGGCAATGAAGCGTCAGGGATATGATGCGGCAGAAATAGCTATGGCTATTGAACAAAATAAGATTGCCGTTCCCGAAGGAGGGTTCGTTGAACCTAGCTACGATTTCCTTGAAACCGAGGATTATTTTGCTCAATAGTCTGGAGCAACAAATGATGATTTTGATGATGATTTAACAGAAGAAGATAAAACCTATTTAAGATTAAAATGGGGTAAAGCCTATAAACCAGAAGAATGGGTTAAACTTGAGCAATTATATGAAGAAATGATGGCATCCTATGATGTATAGGGCGCTGGACATATAGATACACTAAAACTAGTTTGTAAAACTTCTTTAAAGGCAAATCAATTAATTGATTTGGGTGATGTTGAAGGATTTTAGAAAATGTCTAAAGTATATGACAGTTTAATGAAATCTGGTAAATTTACTGCCGCACAAAACAAGGCAGAAGATGGCGAAGAAATAAATGCTATTGGTGAACTTGTTGCGATTTGTGAAAGAGAAGGATTTATACCAAAATATTATACTGACGGACCCCAAGATAAAGCTGATAGAGTTATAGAAGATTTATAGAAATATACTTACGATTTAGTATCAAATGAAACTAATTTAGATACAATGATAGATAGTGCTGTTAGACAAATGGAAGAAGAACAAGAGCGTATTCAAAATGCCGCAATTGCTGGTGAGAACTCAGAAGATGAAGAAGAAAAAATGTTTGATTATGATAACGTAGAATTAACTGATACTGATTTTGAAGATATGAATGAATTTATAGAAGAGGAAATTTTAAAAGACGAGGAGTTGTTGTAATATGGCTTTACAAGACTTATTAGATTTGTCGGTTAAAAAGCAATAGTAGAAGATAGGTTTATCTGAAGAGCGCATACAGCACATTATTCCTCAGGCTAGAGAATATATAAGTTTTTGGCGAGAATATCCAGATTTATTTGTAGATTTTATGTAGACTGGCGGAAGAATAGATGTAAAATTAACATTTAATTTATTCTTTTATTAGAGAGTATTTTTAAGAGTATCAATGAGATATAAATATGTTTATAGCGTATTCCCTCGTGCGTATTCTAAATCGTTTCTTGCCGTTTTAATATTAATGATTCGCGCGATTCTTTATCCTGGTGCTAAATTATTTTCAACTGCCGGAGGTAAGGAACAGGCAGCGCAAATTCTACAGGAAAAAGTATAGGATATATGTACTAAAATACCGGCCTTTAGAAAAGAAATAGATTGGTCTAGAGGAGCAACTCGTGAAGGAAAAGACTCTTGTAAATATGTATTTAAAAGTGGTTCTACTTTGGAGAACCTTGCCGCAAGAGAAAGTTCCAGAGGTCGTCGTTTCCATGCGGGTCTTATAGAAGAATGTGTTGGTGTAGACCAAAAGATATTACAAGAAGTTATTATCCCCACCATGAACGTATCAAGAAGATGTATGAGTGGTGAGGTTATTGAGTCAGAAGTATTAAATCAATCATAGATTTATATTACTACTGCTGGATATAAAAATACATATTCATATAGTAAATTAATACAATTACTTGTTCGTATGGTTATTGAACCTGACAAGGCATTTATTATGGGTGGTACATGGAGAATTCCTGTGCTACTTGGATTATAGCCAAAGAACTTCGTTGAGGATCTGAAACGAGACTCAACATTCAATGAAGCTTCTTTTGGCCGAGAATATGAGAGCAAATGGACTGGAACAGTAGAAGATGCCTTTTTCGATGGTGAGGCTTTTGATCATAATAGATAGATTAATTAGCCTGAATATGAGGCTTCTGCACGCTCTAATAAAAATGCGTATTACGTGTTATCTGCCGACGTAGGTAGAAGAGGGTGTGATACTGTAGTATCTGTTATTAAGGTAAGTCCATAGCCTGATCGCCCATCTATTAAGAGTTTAGTGAATATAATCACTATTTCAGACGGACATTTTGAAGATTAGGCTATAGCATTAAAAAAATTATATTATAAGTACAACGCACGAAGATTAGTGGTTGATGGTAATGGACTTGGTATTGGTTTAATAGATTATTTAATTAAACCGCAATTTAATCCTGAGACCGGGGATGTTATTCCGGATTTTGGGGTAGAAAATGATACCGAGAGGTTTTATAAGAATTATTAGACCAAAGATTGTGAATTAGATGCTTTATATATTGTTAAAGCAAACGCCCCAATTAATACAGAAGCGCACGCTTGTGTTTAGACAGCAATTAACTCTGGTAAAATAAAGTTTTTAATTGATGATAGAATTGCTAAATAGAAGCTACTATCTATGAAGCGTGGATAGGAAATGACACCAGAGGAAAGGGCAGAATACCTAAAGCCATTTGTTCTTACTTCTATTTTAAAAGAAGAACTAATGAACCTTAGAGAAGAAAATGAGGGTGTTAATATTATTCTTAAATAGGCAAATAGAGGTATACCAAAAGATAAGTTTTCATCTTTGGAATATGGATTATATTATATAAAACAAGAAGAAGATAGTAAAAAGAAGAAAAAGAAATTTAATGTTAAAGATTTTATGTTTATGTCTTAAACTTTTGGGTAAAGATTTTTAAACAATTAAAATTAAATTTTAAAATACAATAGAGCCAGGTGTATTTTACACCTGGCTAAAAGAAAGAGAGGTACATTTTGAGGCATGAATGCATCTAGAGGAGAAATAAAAATTCGAGAAATTCTTGAAGAAGCTGAATTAAATTTTAAAATGGAATATATTTTTCCAGATTTGCGAAGCCCAAATGGTCGCCCTTTAAGATTTGATTTTGTTATATTTGATGATGACGGAAAAATTGATTTTATGATTGAGTATTAGGGAAAATAGCACTATGAACCCAGTTAGAAGTTTGGTGGAAAACGAGGATTTTATTAGTAGCAATACAATGATACTCAAAAGCGAAGATTTTGTGCTTTACACGATTTTAATTTAATTGAAATTCCTTATACTGAAGAACATTTGATTAGCTATGATTACATTATGAAAAAGGCTTATGGATGGTAAAATTTTAGTGAGGAGGTGGGATTTTGGAGAGACAAGAATTAATACATAGTAAAGGGTTTGCTATGGGTGGAAATGCCGTTTATGGCGGTATGGGAGACCCAGAAGATATAACAAACTATAATAAAATCAAAGTTGGAGTAAAAACTTTAAATGACGCAGTATTTAATCTTGGCGATTTAGTGAAAAACGGAAACCGCAATTTAGCTAATAAAGGACTTATACTAAAGGCTTTGGCCGAGAATGATTTAGAAACCCTTAGATAGATTTCTAGTTATTTTTATAAAACAAATGGACTATACCAAAAGGTTTGTAATTATTTTGCCTTTTTATATAGATATGACTGGTATATAGTTCCAGAAATACTAGATGAAAAAGCAAATAACGAAAAAGTATTAGTTGAATTTAGTTAGATTTTAAACTATTTAGAAAACTCACATATTAAACAATTATGTGGTGAAATAGCTTTAGAAGTTATAAAAAATGGAGCATATTATGGTTATATAGTCCCATCAGATAAAGGATTGGTTCTATAGCAATTACCTATTGCTTATTGCCGTTCTCGCTATAAAGTTGGCACAATGCCAGCAATCGAATTCAATATGAAGTATTTTGATGATGCTTTTAAAGATCCTAATTATCGTATGAAAATATTGAATTTATTTCCACAAGAATTTGCAAAAGGATATGTATTGTATAAGAAAAATAAATTGCCGCCTGACGTTCAGGGGGAATAGGGGTGCTGGTATTTATTAGATCCAGAATCAACTATAAAATTTAGTTTTTATAATGGACAATATGATATTCCAATTTTTGTAAATGCTATTCCTGCTATCATAGATTTAGACTAGGCTCAAGACCTTGATAGAAGAAAGCAAATGCAGAAATTATTAAAAATACTAGTTCAAAAATTACCACGAGATAAGAATGGTGATTTAATATTTGACGTAGAAGAAGCTCAAGATTTACATAACAATGCCGTTTAGATGTTGAAGCGTGCTGTTGGTGTAGATGTATTAACGACATTTGCTGATGTCGATTCTTTGGATATGTCAGATAAAAATACCACTACAACTAATGATGATTTGGCTAAAGTAGAGCGTACGGTATATAATTCTTTGGGTATATCATAGAATTTATTTAATACCGATGGTAATTTGTCTTTACAAAAGTCCGTTCAACAGGATGAATCTTCGGTTCGTAATCTATTATTACAGTTCCATGTATTTTTAGATAGAATTGTAAGTAAAAGAAACAAACAGAAGAAAAAGTATAATTTCCATTTATACATGTTGGAAACAACACAGTATAATTATTAGGAATTATCAAAAATGTATAAAGAACAAGTGCAATTAGGATATTCAAAAATGCTTCCATAGATTGCTCTTGGACATTCTTAGAGCTCAATAATTAATACAGCATATTTTGAAAATGAAATTTTGAAATTGCATGAAATTATGATACCTAACCTAATGAGTTCTACTATGAGTAGCGAATAGGTATTGGGTATGGGTAAAGACTAGAATGCTTCTGGCAATAAAACTGCCGCAAAGGTAGAAGAAAAGAAGGTTGGTAAACCCGAAAAGCCAGATGATTAGAAGTCTGACAAAACAATTTAGAATAAAGAATCAATGAATTAAGGGGGTTAATAAAAAATGAGTCATACAAGTATTCCTATTTTAGATCAACCTTGTGAATTTATTAATATTACTCCTATTAATCCTCTTATTTCCAAATGTGAAATTAAGGTGTGTTATGTAGGAGAAGAACCTAATAGAAACCGTAGTATTATAACAAAAGAAGTTGCTACAGAGATGGCGAATAGTTTGCCGGGAAGCCCAATTGTAGGATACTACAATGAAGCCGAAGGAGACTTTGAAGAGCATAATAGAGTTATTGATATTTCTGCGGGTAAGGTTCGTATTAAAGATACTACACGTCCTTATGGATTTGTTGATCTTGGTGCAAAAGTTTGGTTTTAGAAGTTTTTAGATGATGGAGTAACAGAACGTGAATATCTAATGACTGAAGGATATCTTTGGACTGGACAATATCCAGAAGCTCAAAGAATTATCAACCAGGGCAATAATCAATCTATGGAGCTATCTAATAATTTTTTAGATGGAACATGGACAAAAGATATTAATGGTAAGCCAAAGTTTTTCATTATTAATGAAGCTATAATTTCAAAACTTTGTATTTTAGGTGAGGATTAGGAACCTTGTTTTGAAGGTGCTACAATCACTCAACCAAAAACACAGTTCTCATTCGATGAAGATTTTAAAGAGTAGATTTTTAGCATGATGAATGAGTTAAAACAACTAATAAAAGAAGGAGGAGTGCCTGTGTTTACCAAATTTGCAGTTGAAATTGGTGATGCGTTATGGCAAGCTCTGTATTCTTATCTTGAAACAAATTTCCCTCGTGATTTACATGAAGGTGAATGTGAAGAATGTTATCGTTGTTCTAAATATTATATTGATAGCATTTGGGAAGAAGGAACACAGAAGTTCGCTATTTTAAAAGAACGCGAAAATGGCAAACTATACCGTATGAATTTCTCTTATACCGAAGATGGATTAAATTCAGAAAAAGATTTGGTTGAAGTAGAGAAATCTTATGTACCTGTTTCAGAAGAAGGTCCTGTATTTTCTTTAGAAGAAGTTGAGGCTTTTGAAGCTGAAAGATATAAAAAAGAAGAGGACAATTCTGGACAAGTTGTTAATAGTGAAATTGATAAACCTATAGAGAGTGAAAATAATTTTGCTAAAAACAACAATGATGATGACGAAGATGAAGAAGCTGACAAAAAATGTCCTAAGTGCGGAAAACCTCTTGATGAGTGTGAGTGCGAAGAAGACGATGAAGAGGAAGAAGATAAAAAGAAAAAATATTCTTTAGAAGAAATTCCTGAATATGTAGAGCTTCAGAATAATTATGCTGAACTTGAAACCACAGTTAATACTTTAACTGCGGAAAAAGAACAGCTTGAAAGTCAGATTGCTGAATTGCTTGCATTTAAAGCAGCAGTAGATAAAAAAGAAAAGCAAAATATGATTGATAGTTTCTATATGTTAACTGATGAAGATAAGAAAGAAGTTATTGATAATATTGATAACTATTCTCTCAAAGATATAGAAGCTGAGCTTTCTATCATTTGTGTACGCAATAAGGTTAATTTTAACCTTGAAGATGATAATCATACAACTGAGCCAACCACTTATACTTTAAATGATGGTGGCGAAGCCGATTATGTTCCTGCATGGGTTAAAGCAGTACAATCTGTTGCGAAAGATATAAAATAATTAAGGAGGAAATGAATAATGCTTAGTGATTTTTTAGCAAATAACATTAAGAGTCAGGCTGGCGTTGAAGCAGGCGGTTATGTAACATATGGTTACGGCCAGGTTGAACCTAATCACCTTTCAGCTCAAAGAACTGGACAAATCTATGCTCAGTTACCAGCTAATAAAGACATTAATGTTTTAGAAAACGGTCAGTTTGTAAAGTATGACTATAGAAATGAAGAAGTTAACTTTACAGGTGCTGGCGAATGGATGCTTGTTTTCAACGAAATTAAGTTGTATCGTGAGCATCAGATGGATTGCGAATTCGCAATGAGAAGGGGAGACTATGTAGCTCGTATTTACAGCCCAGTTGCTGCTGATACTAACTTCAATGCTCAGTCTCGTTATTTTGGTGGTAAAGACGCAGAAGGTAATGATATTGAAAAGGTAACAGCTCCTGCTGATATGTACGAACTTCATTACAATGAAGATCCTTTCCACATTGAATCTCAAACATCTCCTAAGGGTATGGATGGTAAGGTTATGGTACCTCGCGTATTTAAGACAAATATTGGAGATATTTACACAACAAACTTTGTAAAAGAAGCTACTCTTGCTCTTGGAGACGAACTTGCTCCTAATGCACAGGGTATTCTTGCTAAAAATGGCGATAAGGCTGCTATGACATGGCAGGTAGTTAAAGTTTATACTTTACCTGATCATCAGAAGGCAGTTAAAATTATGCGTATTGCGTAAGAAAGGAGAGTAAACAATAATGTTAGATAGAAATAATCTTTTAGCTTTAATGAAAACTGTAGCTAAGGCTGACGTTAGTGCTCCTACTTCTTACAGCTTTAATGGCGAAAGCTTTTCATACGAAGCTCTTAATGAAACACTTCGTAGAGAATTAAAAGAATATGCAAGCGATTACGCTTCATATCGTGAAAATAAGAACTTAATCTTCTCACTTATCGAAGAAACACTTGATGAAGTTCTTCCAAAGAAAGTTATGCAACAGTACGAAGCTTTTGCAGAAGTAAAAACTTTCGGTCAGGGAGACAAACCTATTTTCCGTAGAAAGCTCACTTCTAACAAGAGAGCTAAACAGTTCATCACTCGTGTTGGACTTGCTGGCCGTTATGAAGTATTTAAGCTTGGTAAGAACGAAGAAAGCTTCGAAGTACAGACCAGTGCTATTGGTGGTGCTGCTCAGATTGGCTTCGAAGAATTCCTTGATGGTAGAGTTGATTTTGCTGAAGTAACAAGAATTGTTATGGAAGGTATGGATGAACTCATTTATGAAGAAATCGGTGCTGCTCTTAAGGCATCTATTAATCAGTTACCACCTGTTAACCGTGTGGCTGCTGATGGTTTCGATGAAGAATCATTTGACCAGCTTTTAAATATTGCGGCTGCTTATGGCGAACCTACAATTTATTGTACTTTTGAATTTGCTGTTAAGCTTGTTCCTGCTGAAGCTTGGAGATACACAGAAGCTATGAAGACAGAACTTTGGAATACAGGACGTCTTGCTTCTTATAAAGGTAAGAAAGTTATCATCCTTGACCAAGGATTTGTTGATGAAACTAACACAACTAAAGTAATTGATCCTGGTTACTGCTGGATTATTCCTGCAGGTGCTAACACAAAGCCAGTTAAGATCGCTTTCGAAGGTGGCACATTAGTTGCTGAAAGAGATAACAACTGGGATTGGAGCCGTGAAATTCAGGTTTACAAGAAGGTTGGCGTAGTTTGCATGATGACTAATGATATCTGCGTTTACAAAGATACATCATTAGCAGGAAAAATGACAGAATGGAACTTAGTAAACAAGAACATTAAGAATGTTGTTGAAGTTACTAATATCGCAGATGCTAAGGCTGACGCTCCTGCTATTACTGAATAATAATTTAATATAAACAAATTATATGGGGATTGGGGGATTCCCCAGTCCCCATATTTATTTTAAGAGAAAAAGGAGATTTGAATAATGGATAGTAATACTATGTATTTAGTTACAAATAGAAGTGCAAGTGTGGTTGTATACTCAATTCCAGAAGATGGAATTAGACGTGCATTTGCACCAGGAGAAACAAAAAAAATTCGTCATGGTGAATTAGAAAAGCTCTCATACAGAGAGGGCGGAAAAGTAATCATCGCAGATTATTTGTTAATTCAGAGTCAAGATGCTATTGATGATTTAGGTGTTCCCACCGAACCAGAATATTATATGACTCAAGAACAAGTAATTGATTTGATGAAAAATGGTTCTATGGACGCTTGGCTTGATTGTCTTGATTTTGCCCCACAGGGTATTATTGAAATGATTAAGAGCCTTAGTGTTTCCGTTCCTTTAGGAGATTATAACAAACGACGTGCTTTACAAGAAAAGACTGGGTTTGACGTGGATGCTGCGATCAAGCATATGGAAGAGGAACGCGATGAGCAAGAACTGCAAAAAGCCCCAGCACAGCGTCGTGTTAAACCTGCTGAACCTGCCGCTCCAGCACGCAGAACAACAGGTAAATATAATGTTGTTAAAGAGGGTTAATTAAAAGTCAAGGAAGGAGGTTGCGATTCTAGTGGCAGATAATGTTACTAAATTTACTGCAATTTATAATCGCTTTCTTGGAAAAATTACAGATGATATGTATATGGAATTAACTCCAGAAGATACTGTAAGAGATTTACAAACACTCCTCATTGACTCAATTCCAGGATTTGAATTTCCTAGAAAAGATTTATATGATTACACTATTAGAACAGAGACTATTCCTGAAAACGAAGTTCAAGATGGTGACTTTATAATTGGTGTAGTATGGGGAGAGATTCCAAGCGATAGTACGCCTCCTAATGTAATAATTGAAAAATCGACATTTAATTGTGAATTAACTTCAGAAGAAATTAATATTTTAGCTGTTCTTATGAAGCATGCATGGCTTCAACGCCAAATTGCTTCTGTAGAAAATACTCGTATGAAATTTAGTGGGTCAGATTTTAAATTTACCTCACAAGCAAATCATTTAGCTAAACTGCTAAGTTTATTAAATGAAATTAATAGAGAGGCACATCATATACAAAGACTATATAGAAGACGTAAAGTTGATACAAATGGACTTTATGCTTCCAATTGGAGTATATTGAGAGAGAATAGTGCTTTAGACTAAATACAATTTTGAAATTTCAAACGAGGATTTTAATAAAAATATAATGCGTTTAACCAATCAGCTTTGGAAACTTATTCCAATGCGTGAACACAAAGAAGATTGGGTTAAATAGCTTGATACAGTTTGTATCGAAATTGCGGGGATAAATACTCTTATAGTGAGTGAAAAAACCTCGCAATTTTTATAGCTTCTTTATAAATTAGAAGGGCTTAAAGAACAACAAAATATTGCTTTTGAGGTTTATAGAAAAACTGTTTTTGAAACAATTAATATTTTGCAAGGATTAAAACAATGACCAATCAAGAAAAAATGCAAAAAGAGAGAGAAATTTTAACAAAGAATTTATCTCTTAATTTAATTGGTCGCAGGACTGGCAATTTAGATAAAAAACATGAACCAATTCGCACCATTGAGGGTGTGAATGAAATGTCGAAACAATTAAATTATCATGGAGGTTATTTTCAACAAAATCGCCAAATAAGAGATAAACAAAAAAGTTTGCAAAAAGCTTTGTTACATTCTTATCAAGGCGCTTTTGTAAAAAAGCTTTTTGCAGAGAGTGATAAAGCTCATGAAAGTGAGATTGTAAGAGCTCTCATAAACCCCAATAAATTAAAACAAGACTATGATGATAAAATCATTTCAATTGGTTTTGAACATGAGTTTCATACTGGAGATATTTTTGAATGGGTAGATACAAATACCTATTGGTTAATTTATTTACAAGAAACTACTGAAGCAGCTTATTTTCGTGGGGATATTAGGAAATGTAGATATTAGATCTCTTGGAAAGACGGGAATGAAATTAAGTCTACTTATGCTGCAGTGCGTGGTCCAGTAGAAACTAAAATCAATTATATATAGAAACATGGAGTTAGTATTGATACTCCAAATTATTCTTTAAGTATTTTAATGCCTTTAAATGAAGATACTTTGAAGCAGTTTAAAAGATATTCTAAATTTTATCTATAGAATGCTACAGAGGGTGAAGAAAAAGTGTGCTGGTAGGTACAAGCGACAGATTATATCAGTACTCCTGGCATACTTGAGGTAACGGCAATAGAATACTATACTAATAAAGATGAAGACGATATTAATAATGGTGTTGTTGGAGGATTGGTTGAAGAAATTCAAAATCCAAACCCTGAAGAAATAGAGGATACTATTATTGGTGAAACCTTTATTAAACCAAAAACCACTAATCGCTATTATTTTAATGGCGCTTTACTTTCCGATTGGGTATTTCATGGAAAGAATTTGCCGTTAAAGGTTACGAAAATAGACGATTATACAATAGATATTTGTTGGGATTCTACATATAGTGGACAATTTGTTTTAGAGTATGGTAATTATTAGAAAACGATTGTTGTAGAGTCCTTATTTTGAGAAAAAGGAGTGCTTTAAAATATATGAAAATTCAAACTTATACTTATCCTAAGTCTAGTTTTTTATCATTAGAAAAAGATATGGAAATCATTACTTCTATGATGATGAAAAATGAAAGATTAAAAAAATTATTATATTATAATACCAAAGATTGTTTGGATAAGCCGGCGTTGACTCAACAAGAAAATATTGAGATGTTTGGAAAGAATATTAAATTGGTTCCAAAACTTTATGTTGATAGTGATATAAAGAACTATATTATAATTAATTTTGATAAATTTTCTCCAAACGCAACCAATCCAGCCTTTAGAGATAATATTATAGAATTTGACATACTTTGTCATTTTGATCAGTGGCAACTAAAAGATTTTCAATTGCGTCCATATAGAATTGCGGCTGAATTAGATTCTATTTTTGATCAAACTCATTTGTCTGGTATTGGGTAGCTGGAATTTTTAGGTGCGGATTAGATTATTTTAACCAATGAGTATGCAGGCTTGTGTTTAACTTATACAGCAATTCATGGTGAAGAAGATAAAAAAAAGATGCCTAATCCAATTGATGAAGAAGAGTTTATAAAAAATTTTAATCAAATGATGAATAATAATTAATGGAAAACACTAATTATTTAGCATTAATGACTGGTATTGATATTCCTTTACCAGAAATATAGATTATAATGCATTAGCCTACTATAAAAGAGATTTCTTTTATAGGAGAACAAACTTTTTTTCTTGGGTTGCAAACATTAATGATTAATACTAATATGTTCGCTAGTGTTTAGGGCAATTCTCTTTTAGAAAGCACTACTAATTTTCAAATATTTATGACAATAATGAATGAATAGGAAACAAGAGATAAAAAAGAAGCAGCTATGGCTTTGCTTTAGATAGTTTTTCCATCTTATCAAGTTAATATGACCCCAAGAACAATCTTGCTTACAAGAGAGGATGGTCAATCTCTTATAGATGATACGAACTTTGATGTGTTGCAAAACTATTTAAGAGAAATCTTTTGTGTAAACGCAATGGGTATGGAGAACTCGACTTTTAATCCCGCAGATGAAAAAGCAAGAGAAATTGCTGAAAAGCTTATGCGTGGACGTTAGCGAGTGGCTTAGCAAAAAGGGGAGAGTAAAGGAAGTGCCCTTAGTCGTTATATTTCTATTCTTACTATTGGATTAAATGCAATGACATTATCTGAAGCTATTAATCTAACCATATATTAGGTTTATGATTTAATAGAAAGATATTCATTGTATTTAAATTGGGATTTGGATATTCGTTCTCGTTTAGCGGGAGGAAAGCCAGATTCTAAACCTGATGATTGGATGAAAAATATCCATTAATAAAACTTATTAAGGAGGAAATTGCGATATGAAATTCGGTGTTCGCGAAATTTGTGATGTTGTTTTAAAGGCAAAAGCAACTCAAAAAGTTGGTAATAAAATTTTCTACAAGAACGAACCAGTAATTTACTTTGATACCCTTAAAACTTCTAGCATGGAAGGTGCAGCTACAACTGTATATGCACAGGGTGGTCGTGGTAATGCAAGACTTATGGCTTGGGAAGGTGAAAGAACAATTACTTTCACAATGGAAGATGCTCTTATCTCTCCAGCAGGCTTTATGATTCTTTCTGGTGCAGGCCTTACAGAAGGTAAAGAAGGTGCACCTATCATTGTTCATGTTGCTGAACAGACAGATGATTTTGTAAAAGATCAGAATGCAGTTTATATTGCTGTTGATCAAAAGGTTTCTACTCAGGGCGACATTTATGTTATGCCTATGATTGGTGGAGAAATCCAAACCGAACCTTATATAGCTACAGTACTTGGAGAAGAAGATACCATTCCTACAGGCATCAAAGAAAAAGAAAAAAGCAAGATTATTAAAATTGCTACAAAAACTGTTGCTGGTGAAAGAGGATATACACCTGATCTTACAAAGTTCACAGACAAAATTGATGCTGTATTGGTTGATTACTATACAGAAAAGACCACAGGAGCACAGCAAATTGAAATTACACCAGATAAATTTGGTGGTAACTACTATCTTGAAGCTTCTACATTGTTCCGTGATACAAACGGTGTAGATATGCCTGCTGAATTTATTATTCCTAACTGTAAGATTCAGTCTAACTTCACATTTACAATGGCTTCATCTGGTGACCCATCTACATTTACATTTACAATGGATGCTTTCCCAGATTATACAAGATTTGATAGAACAAAGAAAGTTCTTGCTGTAATTCAGATTATCGGTGGTTCTGAAGCAGTAGAAGAAGGTAGTCGTGGAAATACAAATTCAACCGATTTGATTGATGATAATGGCCAGATTACTTGGATTCCTGCATTAAAAACCGAAACTGAACAATAATTTCTATGATTATTCGTAGTAGTAAAGCTTTAAAAAAACAAAGTTCTTTAATTATTGAAGAACCAGCTATTGTAGAAGAAGTAAAAAAGGTTGTAACAAAAGATACAACAAACTACAAGAAAAAAAATAAAAAAAATATTTCTGTAGCTCCTGCTGTGACTGAAGATAATGTTTCAGTAATACAAGAAGAGGAAGCAGTAGATTTAAGCGAATGGCTTAAAAAAGAAGAAAATATTGAAGAATAATTTTTTCAGGGAGAGGATATAATATCTTCTCCCTGTTTTTTGTTTTAGAGAGAAAGGAGATTGTGTAGTATGGTTTATACAAGTAATACTGTTAAACACACAATTTATTCTGAATTAAATGAAGTGCATCGTCATGTGAGACAAAAATACGATTTGCAAAAAAAGGCAGCCAATGATATTAAAAAAGCTAAAGAGATGGAAAAGTATTTAAGACTTTTTAAAACCATAGGAAATATGGAAGCTGATGACACCGGTTTACAATCTGTTTTAGCTCAAGAGGGTATGTAGGAAATTATCAATGAGGTTGGTAAACGATTAGGTATAGGTAAATATAATCTATTTAAAAATCAACATAAATGGTATTTAGATTCTCAAGCCAGATGGGGTGCTGATGATGTATTTGAAGCAGAGTTGGCAACACTATTAGACGTAGCTGCAGATAGGGCAGTTGGAGGAAGCGCCAGTGGAAAAACGGGAGTGGAATTAATTGGTAGTGTGGTTGGTAATATTAGTAAAGAATTATTTGATGAGCTATAGGCATCTGGAGGAGAGCGCTTAGTGGCTTCTTCAAAAAAATCAAATATTATTAATCCACCACAATTTAGAGCGATTAAGACTGACGTAACTGGATATTCCGCTACTTTTTAGTTATCTAGTACTATAGCGCCACAGTGGTAGCATTTTATTAATTTATTTACTGGTGCTAGATTTACGTTGAAAAACTATTCAAGTAATTCTAAATATGAAACTATACATTTGGGTAATTCAAATTTAATTAAGGCTGTTTTGGCAACATTATACAATGTTGGGTTTGATACAAGAGAGGCTTTACATATTTATTTTCACTCTACTGCCAGAAAATATCAGGGAAATGAGAGAGTTGAAGAACACGTTTAGCATTTGCGTTTTGCTTATGAATTAGCAGGCGGAGGCTTAAAAGACGCTGAAGGTAATAGTCTTGATGAAACTGATTTCTTTATATATAACGATCCAAGTTCAGATAACATTTGGGTAAGAAGCACAAAAGAAATGATTGCAAATATTATGGATTACAGCGGAGGTTCCATAGGAAGTATAAATTCTGGTGTAGTAATAGTAAAAAGTGCTTTTAATTAAAATTTGACAAAACCAAAAAATTTTGTTATAATATATATAGAAGAGAAAAAGGAGGCTTTTAATAATGGCTAAATTAGGTTTTACTAAATTAGGTTTAAAACCAAACAATGATATTGTTGAGATTATGTTTAATGATCAGGTTATAGAGGTTAAACAATATGTTCCTGTTGAGACCAAATTAGCAATAATTTCTAAAGTGCTAGATTTTGCACATGATTCAAACAATTTTTCTAATCCACTTAAATTAGAGGTATATTTAATTTTAGAGATGTTTGAAAATTATACCAATATTAGCTTTACCGAAAAGCAAAAAGAATCACCAACAAAATTATATGATTTGTTAATGGGAAATGGAATTGTAAAACGAGTAATTGGCGCAATTCCTAAAGACGAATATGAAACTTTATATAATCATGTTTTAACCATTTCTAATAATATTTATAGTTATCATAATTCTGTTCTTGGCGTTTTAGAAACTATAAGCACTGATTATCAAGGATTAGAACTTGATGCTATTGGTATAAGGAATGAAATTGGCGATCCTAATAATATGAAACTATTAAAGGATGTTCTAACTAAGTTGGGTTGATTAAATTAAACAATTTACTCTATTTTTTAAAATAAATAGGAGTAATCGGGGTATAAGAGTATATTACTCTTATACCCCGATTTTTTATTTTGCAAAATAAAAAATCGAACTTTGGAGAGAAAGGAGAGTAAAATATTTATGGCAAAACAATTAAATATTAATCTTGGATTTACTGCCGATACTTCGTAGGCCAAATAGTCTTTGGTGCAATTACAACAACAGCTAACAAATTTAGCTAATAGTTCATTAAAGACACCTTTAGGTCTTACAGAAAATATTCAAAAAGGCGTGTTAGCCGCAATTGAATTAAAATAGCATTTATAGGCAGCGACTAATGTTAACACTGGAACTTTGGATTTTAGTAAATTAAATGCTTCGATTTAGAAAAGTGGTACCTCACTTAAAGAATATGCGCATAATATAAGACAAATTGGTCCAGATGGTCAACAGGCTTTTATGTCGTTAGCAAGTGCTGTTGCTTAGGCAGAAATTCCAATTAAACGCTCTAATCAATTACTAACTAATTTGTGGACCACGATGAAGAATACTGCAAGATGGCAACTATCTTCTACTATGCTTCATGGGTTTATGAGTAGCGTTAGAAGCGCGTATGGGTATGCTCAGGACTTAAATGAATCATTGAATAATATTAGAATAGTTACTGGGTATGGTGTAGATGAAATGGCTAAGTTTGCCGACAAAGCTAATAAGGCAGCTTAGGCTTTAAGTACAACTACTACACAATATACAAACGCCGCGTTGATTTATTATCAGCAAGGTTTGGACAAAACCGAGGGTGAAAGCGCAATACAAGAACGCGCAGATTTGACAATTAAAATGGCAAATATTACCCAACAAAGTGCTGACGTTGTTTCTCAATAGATGACAGCCATTTGGAACAACTTTGCCGAGGGTAGTGACAATCTTGAACATTTTTGTGATGTACTTGCACGTTTAGGTGCTGATACTGCTTCAAGCACAGAAGAAATTGCAACCGGCTTAGAAAAATTCGCAGCAACAGCGGATATGATTGGTCTTAGTTATGAAAATGCGGCGGCTGCATTAGCCACTGTAACAGCAACAACTAGACAGAGTGCTGAAGTTGTTGGTACTGCATTTAAAACTATTTTTGCTCGTATATAGGGTTTAAAGCTTGGTGAAACCTTAGATGATGGAACTGATTTAAATAAGTATTCAGAAGCTTTAGCTACTGTTGGAATTAATATTAAAGACAATCAAGGGTAGCTTAAAGAGATGGACAATATTTTAGCTGAAATGGGAGCTAAATGGAATACTTTGGCTAAAGACCAACAAGTAGCGCTAGCATAGGCGGTAGCGGGTGTACGTCAATACAACCAGCTGGTTGCTCTTATGGACAATTGGGATTTTTATGAAGAAAATTTAGATAGAGCTAAAAATGCAGATGGTGCGGTAGAAGAATAGCACAAGACTTTTGCAGAAAGCTGGAAAGCTGCTTCCAATGAGGTTAGGGCTGCGCTAGAGGGCGTTTGGCAAAGTGTTATAGATGAAAAAACTTTTATCAATATATTAAATATTATTAAAGATTTAGTTAATTTTATTGATAGTTTAGTAGATGCGGTTGGTGGACTTGGTGGTGTTCTAGCCACAATAAGTTCAATTATGATGAAAATGTTTGCTGGACAAATGGCTGAAGGTTTTAGAAACATGGCTTATAATATATAGATGGCTACCACCGCAGGCCGAGACATGGTTAAAAATCAAAAAATTAACGCTTTAAATGATATGTAGGCAGAAATGCGCTCTATAGAGGGCGGAAAAAATGGTCTAGGGGCTACAATGGACAAACAGTATGGCGACTAGATTAAACTATAGCAAGAACTATTGGCAAATCAAGATCGTATGAGCGAAGCTGAAATTTCTCATGTACAGCATCTTATGGATTTAAGAAAATAGCTTGGTGAATAGATTATTGCCAATAAGAAAAAAGAGCAAGAGTTAACAGAAGAGAATTCTAATTTGCATATGAAGGCTTTGTAGGAAATGGCCCAAAAGCAAATAGATGTAATGGAAGCTGATGGATAGGATCCAACAGGAGAAGAAGTTAATCAAGCTTTGAATGATAGTGGGGCTAAAGAGGAATATGCAAGATTAAAATAGGATATAGTAGAAATAGAATAGGCTACTTATAAACTTAACACTACCTTCAAAAACCTGGGAGATGAATCAATCAATTTAAGCTCTGATATGAAAACAGCGGGTGCTGAAGGAAGACAAGCAATTTAGGAAATAGGTCAAGGTGCTGAACTATCTAATAAAAAAATTAAAAAATTATTGCATGAATTTTCTACCACAGATGATATCGAAGGATTTATTACTAAGCTTAAAAAATTGGGAGCAACAGAAGAACAAATTAAGGCTATTACCGATTCTTTTAGTAATTAGTAGTTATCCAAAGAGTTGATGGACATCGCTCAAAAAGCAGGGTATTCTGATGCTGAACTTGATGATTTGTTTAATAGTATAAACTCTGGTGGTGAGGTAGCTGAACAAGCTATTCAGGAACTAATAGATAAGTTAGCAATTTTAGAAGGTACAGATGCTCAAAAATTATAGGACAAATTGGGATTAAGTAGAGGTACTACAAAAGACCTTGTAAATAATATTCGTGAAAGAATTAAGGTAAATGGCGATTTAGTTAATAGTGAGAATGCAGCCGATGCAGCTCAAAAGAAAACCTTAGAAACAATAAAAGCCGCTAAGGGTCAAATACATGACTGGGCAGATGGTTTAGTTGCTGGAGCACAAGCTATTACTTCATTAATTGCTGTTTTAAACATTTGTAAAGGTGCTGTACAAGCTTTAACTAACCCAGATCTTTCTGGTTGGGAAAAATTTTTAAGAATAACAGAAGCTTTAGCTATGTCGTTTATAATGTCTGTAACTATTATAACTAATTTAATTAAAATGCATAATGCTTTAAAAGCAGTAAACATTAAATCAACAATAGCTACTTTGGCTAATGCAGCAGCAGAGGCATTAGACAAAAAAGCGACAGAGAATAATGCTAAAGCCAAAGCAATGAAAGCTAAAGCTACAGATAAAGCAACCAAAGAAACTAATGAAGATACCGTAGCTAACCTTGCCCATGCGGGATCAGAAAAAATTGATGAAGCTGCAATGAAAAAAACTGGTAAATCGGCAGGCGAGTTAGGTAAATCTTTTAAAAATCTTGGAAAATCTGCTGGTAGCTATGTTAAATCACTTGGTCCAATGCTATTAAAGGCGGGTGCGATTGCAGCCGCTATTGCGATAGTTGTTGCAGTAATTGCAGTGGCGGTGAATCACTATCAAGCTGCAGAAAATGCGGCAAACGATGCTGCAGAGGCTGCAAAACAAGCAGGTGAAGCTTTTAATAATGCCTCTTAGGCTTATAATGATTTGGTAACAACTATAACTTCATATGAAGATGCCAAAAATGCGATAAAATCTTTAACTGCAGGTACAGAAGAATATAAATAGGCTATTATAAAAGCAAACGAAGAAGCAATGAAATTGCTAAATACTTATGATAATTTAACATATTCTGTTGGTGCAGATGGATTGATTATTATCGATCAAGAAAGTTTAGAGAAGGCAAAAAAAGATCAGGAACAAATAATGTTAAATACTCAACAAGCCAATATGTTAGCTAATTAGCACGCAAAAGATACTAGAATAGAAGCAGATAAAAAAAGTTTTGCAAGAGAAAAATTAAAAAGTGATGATGATCTTTGGGCGCGTGCAGGCAATGGCGCTGTTGCCGGAGTTGCAGGAGCTGCATCGGGTGCTCTAACGGGTGCGGCGCTTACTTCATGGTCTGGTCCAGGAGCACTTATCGGAGCTGGTATCGGAGCTGTTGTTGGTCTTATTGGTGGCATTGCAACTACAGCAGTCAAGGGAAGTAGTGGTGCTGATGAAGAAGATACTTTAGAACGATTAGCACAATATTATGGCGACCATAATGGCGTGGGTTTTGAAACTGCAGAATCCTTAGAAAATATTTTGCGAAATGAATTGAAGATTGAAGATGAAAGATTAATTGCGAGCTTGAAGGAAAATGCTACTGAAACAAGAGAATTGGCAAAAAAAATGCATGAAAATGGTGTGGCTTCAGATTCTGCTAATAAGGCAACTATAGAGCAAAATTTTGGTGATAAAATCAAAAGAGAAGCTGGCGGTATAAGCAGAGATAAAGAATATAAACAGGCTGCGGCCGATGTTACCTCCACCCTAATGGGAGAAGAGCTTGGAGATCGCACATAGAAAAAATATGATGAAATTTATAAAGAGGGCGCTAGTGGTTGGGATAAAACCGATGCCGAAGTACAAGAAGCTTATGCTAAAGCTATGGGTTGGGATGCTAATCTTGTTGAAAATGAAAGTGGAAATAAAGCTACCTATATTGACAATTAGGGTAATGAAGTTAAATTAAGTGACGATGTCGCTAGACGTTATTTAGCAGAGCAGGAAGCTTTAAAAGAACTTGGTGATGAAACAAGTGAATATGCAGATAAGGCAACCAAGCTTATGCAGAAAGAAAGAGAAATAAGTAATGCTGCTGATGGTTCTATAGAAAGCTATGAAGCTTATAAAAAAGAAATGATTGAATATGGTGAATAGCTTGGATTAACAGAAGAACAAGTAAATAAAGTAATTGCTGCACATGGTCATATGGGTAAAGCTGCGAAGGCTCAAGATTTATCAACTGCTATGCAGGGCTGGAAAGGTGAAGACGGAAAATCTCTTTATTCAAAAGGAACAACTGATGAAATTGCCGAAATGTTATCACAAGATTTAAACGAACAGCAAATGACTGTTGCTATTAATGTTGCTACTAGTACAGAAAATATTTCACAATTCAGAATGGAATTAGAATAGGCATTAAGTGATGATTTTATTGTGTAGGTATCAGCTTCGGCTTCAAAAGCAGAAAGTATTGTTACAAGTGGTACAGTTAGTGAACAAGACGAAGAGTCACTAAAAGAAGATGAGAACTGGCAAGAATTTTTAAAAGAATCTGGTAGAACCTAGATAGAATTTGCAAAAGCTACAAATGCTGAAAAAATCGCGATTGTAAGTGAATATTATGCAACTATGAAAGGTTTGGAAATGCAGGGGCTAGAACACTCAAAGGCCGTGTATTCCGAAGATTTAGCAGAATATGAGGCTATTTTGCGTTATAAATAGGCTCAAGAAGCAGGTAATAAATAGATGATGAAAGATTTAGAGTAGTCTTATGGCGAAATAGATTTTGAGTCTTATGCAACTATGGATATTTCTGATATTGAAAGTAAAATGGAAGAAGTATAGGAAAGAATTGATGAAATTGATGGTCAACAAATAACTTTGGACATGGAATGGGAAAGTACAGATGTAGTAGAGTCTCAAATGAAAAAAGTTAGTGAACTAGCAAGAGGCATGAAAACAGAAGCTAAAAAGGTTGGTAATCAATATCAATTAACCGCTGCTTAGGCAAAAGATTGGATGCAAATGTATCCGGATTTGTTTGCACAAGCCGAAGTTACTTCTGATGGTTTGATTTCTTTAAATGGTGCGGTTGTAGATGATTATATAGCAGGTCAAGAAGAATCTGTAGATGCCTCTATTGATGCAAATATTAAATAGTTAGAATCTCGTCTGTCACAACTAGAGGCAGAAAAAGAAGCTGCGTTAGTTGAACTAGAGCTTGCTGAAGCTATGGCAGAAGGGAAAATGGAGCTTGAAGGTGCTACTAAAGAGTATTTGGCTGAAACTAGAGATGCTTTAACACAATATTATATTGATTGTGGAATGGATGAAGTTAGCGCTAATAAAGCAGCTTTAAATACCATGGGACTTAATGAAAAAGAATATAGTGATTTGGTAGCTAAAGCAGCTAGTAGAAATGCTGAAAATCAAGTGGAATCTTCAGAAGAAGCAGCTTCTGGTCAAGCTAGTGTTTTAGGTAAATTATGGAACAAATTTAAAGAGTGGGGTAAAAAGGTTGGTAATTTACTTTCAACCGTTTGGAAAGCTTTAATAGGTAAGGCCGAATGGAGTGACATTAAAGATTCTTGGAGTGCTGGAGATATTAAATCAGATAAAGATATTTCAGAGAAGACCGGCTATGATGAAGACGGTAACTTCTTGGGTGGTGAAGACGCCCAGATAGCTCGTACCGCGGTAATGAAAGAGGTTGGAGAAAAACGTGTAGTAGATGCACAATCTCGTGTTAATGGTATTGAGAGTCGTATTAATGCGGTTAAGGGTGAAATTGCTTACAATGAAGCATTAAAGAATTAGGGATTAAACGATTATGGTTCAACAGATCCTTCTGAAGTTGATGGAAGTAAGGGTGGTAGTGACGGTAATAAAAAAGATGATAAAAAAGATGATAGAGATGAAGCAGAAAAATTAGGTGAAATATTAGAGCGTTACCATGAAATAAATCGTGAAATTGAAGCAATGGAACATAATCTAAAAAAAATATCCAAAGAAACGGATAAAGCTTATGGTCCTAAAAAAGTTGCTGCAATGCAAGCTGAAATAGATGAAATGGCAAAGCTTGCTGAAAAATATAATGAATTATATCTAGCACAACAGGTTTATTTAGCTTCTGACAAAAAGACAATAGAAGATAATTTTACTGGAGCCGTTTTTGATCAGAGTACTGGTGAAATAACCAACTATAGTGAATTAAAACAGTAGGCTTTAGCTGAATATCAAGCCGCTGAAAAGCTCTATAATGAAAGTGCACAAGAAGAAGCTGACAAAGAGGCTTTAGACTCAGCTAAAGAGCTTTATGAAAAGAAAATTGGATATTTAGAACAGTATGAAGAAACTTTAGATGATACCCGTGAAGCAGAAGAAAAAGTAACCGATATGCTTGATAAAATTGCTGAAAAAAAATATAATCAAATTATATATAAAATTGATTACAAAATAGAGTTTAGAGATAGAGAAGTAAAAGTAATTGAACATGGACTTAAAAAACTTCAAGGTGATTTTTATAAAACTTCGGAAATTATGGGTATAATCACAAACAAGCAATTAGCATAGTATTCCGAAAATGGAGTTAATGTTATAGGAGCTTTATCGGAGGGTATGGCAGAGTTAGAGGCTAAACGCCAATCTGGTATAATTACTGATGCTTAGTATGTAGAAGGATTGCAAAAAATTTAGGATGCTGCCATAGCCGATGTTGATGCTTTATATGCAATGAATGAAAGCATGTAGGCATACTATGGCAATACTTTAACCGAAGCAATTTCTAAAATTCAAGAAATGACATAGGTTTATGATAAATTAAGTAGTCGTTTATAGCATTATCAAAGTATTGTAAATCTTTTAGGACATGAACAAAACTATGAATTACAAAACACTCTGCTCCAAGGTCAAATTGACGTACTTAATGATAGAATAAAAACCTCTAAAGAAACTATGTCAATGTTGCAAGGTTAGTTGGATGAAGCGCAAGCTAATTATGATGCTGCAACCACAGAAGAAGAAAAAGAAAAGTGGAAAGAAAGAATATTACAAATTAATAATGCTTTAATGGAAGAAGAAGATGCTTATTTAGGTTATCTAGAAGAAGTTGGAAATGCGGCAAACCAAATTTTAACCAATAGTATTGAACAAGCATTTAAAGATGCTGAGAATGCGATGACTAATAATCTTGGTTTTGATGCAATTATGGCTGATATGGAACGTATGAATACTTTAACAGATGAGTATTTGACAAATACCAATAAAATGTATGAAACCAATAAGATGATTTCTTCTGCACAATTGGCATTAGAAAAAACACAAAATTCATAGGCAAAGAAAAAATATCAAGAGTATATTAAATATATTGAACAACTTTAGGTTTCTGGTAATTTAACAAAAACAGAGTTGCAAACAGCACAAGCCAGATATAAAGTGCTTGAAGCAGAGATTGCTCTAGAGGAAGCAAAAAATGCTAAATCAGAAGTTAGATTAACTCGTGATAGTGAAGGTAATTTTGGTTATGTTTATACAGCAAATCAAGATGCTACTGCTCAAGCGACTTAGAATTATTTAGATGCTCAAAATGAATTATATAATATTGGATTAGAAAATTCTAAAACCTATCGTGATAAAACAGTACAATTACAACAACAAACGCTCGAAGAATTAAAACAATTAGAAATTGATTTTAGAGTTAATCATATTATAAGCGAAGAAGAGTATAATCAACAGAAGGCAGCTATATTAGAAACATCAAATGCCCTTTTGGAAAGCTATAATGAACAGTATCAAATGGCGCAGTTTACAATGGCAACAACCAGTTATAACGCGCTTATGCAAGAAGATACTAATTTTTATAACGGCCAACTTTCTCGTAATAAAGAGCATTCAGAACTTATGGCTGCGAATGATGCTGAATATTATAATGGTATTAAAACCACTGCTACAGAAACTCAAAACACTCTTCAAACTAATTTAAATAACTTTAATGCTGGGGTATTGAGTTCTGAAGATGCCAACTACATAGTTAGAGAAGCAAGAGATCGTGGATACTATGATGGTTTAGGTAATATGGCTTTGGCAACAGCAACTGAAATTAAAGGTATTTTTAATGACAATTCGGATAGTTTGTCTAATGCCTTAGAAGATACTTTTTATAATAATTTAAACAATGCATTAATAGAATGTTAGGGCGCTACAGAAGACTGGTAGATACAAACTTCAGATCTTGTTGATGCAGTTGGGGTTTCATTTGATGGTAAAGATGTAGGTTTGTCATCAAAAATTGCCAATACCAAAACTGAAAGTAAAAAATTAACCGACTATCTTACTGGAGAAGACGGTTTAATTAAGGGTTTGGGAGACGAATTAACAGCGGTACAAAACGCCACATTAGAATGGGATAAACATTGGTAGAAAATTAAAGATGTTATTGATGAATATGATAGACTTATTGATAGAACTCAAACATTAATCCGCGCTGAGAATGGCGAAATTGTATATTCACCAGCAGATCCCAGCGGAGATGGGTCTGATTCTGGTGACGGCTCTGGTTCTGGTGACGGTGATGGTTCTGGTGACGGTGATGGCTCTGGAGATGGTTCTGGTTCAGGGGGTGGCTCCGGTGGAGCTTCAAAGAATGATGTTCTTGAAATAGGAGACACGGCAACATTAAGTGGTCAATATTATCATGACTCTTGGGGCGATGATCCTGCAGGAAGTAAATATAGTGGTGTAGCTAATGGTGTAATAGTTGATGAAAAAACCAATGCAAAAACTAAAGGTGATTACAATATTCATATCAAATCTGCCGATGGGCAATATCCAGATTTGGGTTGGGTAAAACCAAGTCAATTAAGCGGATATGATACTGGAGGTTATACTGGTGCTTGGGGTCCAGAAGGAAGACTTGCTGTTCTCCATCAAAAAGAACTTGTTTTAAATGCGCAAGACACAGAAAACTTCTTATTGGCTACAAGCGTGTTAAGAGAAATCAGTTAGATATTAGATAACAATGCTTTTGTAGCTTCACTTGGAATGGTTAATTTAAATGCAACCACGATTAATGGTGAGGCTGATAGAATATTGCAACAAGAAGTTACTATACATGCAGATTTTCCGAATGTTAGTGATCATACTGAAATTGAAATGGCGATTGATAATCTTATTAATGCAGCTAGTTAGTATGCTAATAGAAAATGATTTATAGGGAAGGGTTATATAATCCTTCCCTATTTTTTTGTTTTGGTCTAATATGATTAATAACATAGACATAATTTTTAAATATTTTAGTAGAAACAAATATGAGAAAAAGGAGGAAAATCAATGTCTGAAAATCATACTCAAGTAAACTCATATCAAGAAAAAATTTTAGAAGCCATGCAAATAGTAAGTTCTCAATTGATTTCATCAATTCCATATGATAAAACAATTGTTTGTACTATTATAGACGATTCAGAAAAAGACAAAGGAAAGTATAAGGTTGTCAATGGCGAGACTTCTTTTGATGCGTATTCTAGTGATACAAAATTAAAAAAAGATGATATAGTTTATGTTACTATTCCGGAAGGCAATTATGATAATCAAAAAATTATTTAGGGTAAAAAAACAAGTGATACAGATAAGCCTTTTGTTTTCACCACTCCATTGGACACTATGCTAGACATCACAGGTAACCTTATGGAAGGTCCAAATGTTGATAAAGATAGATATAAGGTAAAAAAAGAAAATAGTGAAGAATTTAATGAAGGAAAATTAATTGCAAATAATCATTATAGAACAAAAACCAATGAAGATGGAGAAGAAATTGTTGATAATTACAATGCTCAATTAATTAAATTGTATGAAAGAACTGGTATGTCAGAAGCAGGATATACTCGACTTGGAATTAAAGCAGGTTTTATGTCTTGGCTACCAGAGGCAACTAGTGGCTCATATGGTTTAAAAATTACAATAAAAGACAATTTGGTTACTACAACAACGGATGAACAAAAAGTTGATAGTAAACAATCCACTAAAACTATTTTACTTGATGTGTCGGAAATGTATGGTAATCCATATAATTTTGAGACATATTATGAGCAAGAAAAAGTTATCCCTATTAATGAATTAAATACAATTACAGATATTATAGTTGAATTTTATTAGATTGGTGGTAGTTTTTATGATATAGAAAATAATATACTACCTTTACAAGAAGAAGAAATTACAACAGATGAAACAGGAATAAAAACACATTCCACAACCTTTGGACATAATTTATTTGTGGATGTGGATAGCATTGAAATAGGATTGGGTTATGATATTGCTGAAATTACTGATGAACTTATAGTTCCAGTTATAAAAGATTCTATGACCTATTCCGCATATAGAGAAGAAGAATTAAATAAGAAATATATTGATTTAAGATGGGTTCATCAGTTTGCAGACGATGGTCCTTTAGTGGTTGAAAAAACACGAGATTTAATTGGTGATTCTCCAAGATTAAAGGATTGTGAAATTCGTTGGTATAGATATCAACTTGGTGCCCCTGCGGCAGATGAATATTCTGGTGTCTATTGGACTGGATTAACCGTTACAGAAAATGAAGATAAGTATATTTTATCTCCTTGGGATGGAAAAACCAAAGAGATTGAGGTTAAAGATGCTTTAGGAGTTCTTGAAATTGATCCAGATACCGGATAGCCAAAAACCCGAACCGTTCCAGATTTTGGAGAGCTGCACGCACTAGAGCAAGTGGTGTTTAGTCCAGACACCTCATATCAAGTAGAGTAGGTTAAGGCTATTATCTTTTTAAATGGAACGGCAATAAGGGGTCCAATCATTACATTTAATAATGAATAGTCTACTGCTGGAACAGAAGTAACTAATTTTATTAATGCTTTAGATATAGATTGTGTAGATGGAACTCTTGGTAATTATTTAATATATAATGAGGCAGGTAATATATTAAATTACTCTGAATCTCAAATAGAAAGAAAGCTGCAATGCACATTTGCTGAAACTGGTTCAATAGCAAGAAGCACTTTGCTTTTGGATTTTGATAAAGGTGATACTATAGCTTGGAAAATTCCAATTAAAGCGACTATGATTAGTTTACAAAGATGTGGTAAATCTAATAGGGTTTCTTATAATCCAGTAACAATAACAAATGAAAACTTTGTGGCTAATACTTACTATGTTTATAATGAAGAAAAAAAAGAATATGAAACAACTGTTGAATTTAAAGAAAATACAAATTATTTTGAAAGAAAAATAACTTCAGAAAAAATTGAGCTTGATAAAGTATGGACTTTATAGTAGGAATACAAAGGAGATCTATCAAAAGCAAGTTTTGAGTTTGTTGAATGTTATAAGAAAAATTCAGAAGGAGAATTTGTATTTAATGATGAGGGCGAAAAAATTTTAAGTCATTATGAATGTAGAGAGAACGGACGGGTTTATTATATACATTCATCTTTAAATTATTTTGAAGAATATTATGAACCTTGGAATATATATAAAGACTTTAGTGAAAGATATATTATATTATAGAATGAAAGAACCTTGGATTATAATGATATTACAAATATAACTTCAATTTTATATCCTACTTATAAAATAGGTTCTTTGTGCTCTATGCAAAACATGAATAACACAATTGCATGTACTATCCGTAAAGATAGAGTGATTTATACAGCAGAAAGAGAATTTACTTTTGGGGTTGCTGGTACTATGGGTACTGACAATTCAATTGTGGTAGATTTTGTTGGTGGACAAAATGCTGTTTTAGTTGGGGACACTGGTTCTTATCAACTAGAAGTAAAAATGTATGATGAAAACAATAAACCAAAAGATTTAAGTGGTGTTCCTGTATTATGGGAATGGTATGCTCCTGGTGGAGATACTATTTCGCCAAACAAATTAAAGTTTGGTGCAAACGCAAACACTTCCGTTGTAGAATTAATTAATAATTTAACTGCATCTAGTCTTAACACTTCAACAGAAATTTACATTGCTAAAGTATCTGTTGGAGAGGAAGGGGCGGAAGTAGTTACATATTTCCCTATTCCGTTAAAGCTATCGGAAGAATATTCTCATATCGATGGAGCAACCTCTGTTATTTATTTATCAAATAATGAACCCAATTATTATAAGGGTGATTATCAATTATATATAACAAACGATGATTCATTTGGTAGTCCAGATATATAGGTATTACCTCAAACAGAAGTGATTTGGTCAATAATATCTCAAGAAAGTCCAACAAGTCCCTATATTGCTAATATTGAAAGCGATGGTAAGGGTGGGTTAAAACCAATAAGTGTATATACATCTGGGGTTAGAAATTATGCGGTAATAGCAAGCCATAACGGACAAGTTGTATGGTAGTAGCCAATACTTGTTTTAAGAAATAATTATCCGTCTAGGGTAATTAATAAATGGGATGGAAAAACTTTAACCATAGATGAAGAAATGGGAACTATTTTATCAACTTCTATAGCAGCAGGTAAAAAAGAAGGAGATAATACTTTTACTGGTGTTATGCTAGGTGATTGGAGTAACTCTTCAACAGACGCCTCATTGGCAAAAAACACTGGTATTTATGGTTTTCATCATGGTGCTATGTCATATGCATTTAAAGATGATGGTACTGGTTTTATTGGCAAAAATGCGGTTGGTAGAATTGAGTTTGATGGTAATGAAGCCACAATCACATCCGCTAACTATAAAGAGCCCACTAGTCAGAGTGCCGGTAGTGGTATGCAAATTGATTTTAATGGTAAAGCAACAATTAATGAAGACGGCGAGATTACTAGATATAATAACCCTTATATTAAAATGTATGGGGGCGGTGGAAAAATTGTACTAGACACTAAAGCGACAGCAACCGGTTATCCATTTGAAATAGGAGATAAATTTAAGGCTCGTTGGGATGGGCATATTATTGCAAACTCTGGTTTGATTGGAGGATGGTAGCTAGAAGAAGTTACTCGTACTGACATCAAAGATGATTCTGGTAAAGTAATTGGTTCTCAACCAATAAAAGGTGGTAGATTTATAGCTGATGTAAAAGCACCATCTGATTATTGGGATAAAATTTATTTAGACCCACTAACAAATACAATTAGTGGCGGTAAACTCAAGGCGAGTATTTTTGAATCAACTTCTATAAAACCCATTAAACTTGGTGGGGCTATTGATGTTTATGATCCAAGTAAATTGGTTACCATTACTAATCCTCACACTGGAAACAGTGAAGCCTAGGTTAATTATGATACAACTAGTGAAGGAGATAACTAGGCAGTTCTTGGTGGCACACTTGGTTTTATGCCGATGTCTGGTGGGGCTGATGTTCCAGCGGACTTTTAGCCGGCAGGAATAGGATTTAAAGCAGCGGGCACTGGCGCAGAAGTAAAAGCGACAAACCAAAACGTAGGTATGAATATAGGTAGAAATTATTTGTTTTTGTCTAATTATATAAACAGTAGCGAAAAGGCCGTTTCGGAATTTCAAGTGGTTGTGCATGGACAGTCTACACAAGTAGAATATACTAAAACTGGAATCGATGCAGACGGAAATGATATTTATAAAACAGAAGAAAAATAGGTAAGTGCTAATTCTTCTATGATATTTAATGGTAACGGTCTTGCAGTAAAAAGTGGTGGCGGTAATGGCGGTCGTGTAATTTTAGAAGAGGGCAGTCATGCTGGTATTGGATATGGTGATAGTTATGTAGCACTATATCGTAGTGAAGCCCAACTTGTTGGTGCCACCCAAGTTAAAATTGGTACAAAATATGGAAAGGACTTGCTTGTTGGAAAAACTTCGACCTTGGATATAGGTACTGAAATTTCAAAAATAACTATTGGTAGAGAGACCGTTGGAACAGGCGATTCTGCTGCTAATGGTACAACAACTCTATTAAAAGGTAGCAAAATAGATTTAAACGCTGCAACGATTAATTTAACTGGTACAACTAAAATAACGGGTACTGCAACAATAACTGGCCTTTTAACCGGTTAGCTCGGAGCAAAAATTAGTGGAGCTACTGCTTCTCTTGAAGGGGCTAGTGGAGTTAAAGGATTAATTGTAAAAAACGGCTATGAATTAAATGGTGCTGGTACAATTAATGGTAATTTAACAAGAACTTCAGGCAATTTAACCTGGCAAGGTGGAACTATTGATTTTACCAATGCGACACAAAAAGGAATAAAAGCGCAATTTGCATAAGAGAGAAAGGAGATACAATAATGAATTATGAAGAATTAGAGTTATTAACTCGTATATATAATACTTTGTTATTAGTAAGCACAAAAGGAGAAGACACCATAATTATGGGGGACTGTTTAAAAGCTTTGCAAAATTTTGTGGTTACTAAAAAGCAATAGACTACAATCAAAGAAACAAATGAAAAAGAGGAGGAATAATGAATGAAATTATATCCTCCATATATTGAGGGTACAATACCAGCGTTTGCTTATAGTGATGGGATTGGAAATATTTTAGTCCCATTTACTATGAATCAAACAGTTAGTTATAATTCAATTAAAGGTTTTGCAATTAGAGTAAAAACTGTATAGAGCAACTAGTTGGTATATAGTGCCCAAGTTGAAACATCTTCTGATATATCAGAAATTGTGTTTCCAATTCAAAAAGAAAATTTTTATAAATCTTATGATTTTATTATAGGGCAATATTATAAAATACAAATTGCCTATATAGAAAAAAATACTAATGAAATAGGCTATTATTCGTCTATTGGTGTAGTTAAATGTACTGCAAAACCCACTATGTATATTTCTGGTATGTCGGAAGGTGAATTGCATGTTGATCGAGGTCATTATACTGGCGTGTACACAAATCCGGGCGACTTAACAGAAAAACTATACACTTATTATTTTAATGTATATGATAATAAAGGATAGTTGGTTACAACAAGTGGAGAACAGTTACACAATTTTGAAGAAGATGAAAGCATTACCGAAAGCAAAGATGATTTTAATCTTTTAGTGGAATTAGAAGATGATAAAATCTATAAAATAATTTATGGTGGTACAACTACAAACGGTATGAAGGTATAGATTGCTGCACCATATAAAATAGTGTAGCAATCTACTATTCCGCCTGAAATTAAAGCAGATATATTTGCTGAAATGAATTAGGATAATGGGTATGTTAAAATAAACATAATTGGACATAAAAATCCAATAACCGAACTAGAAGAGTTAGCTATTGGTACATTTTAGATTATGAGAGCAAGTGAAATTGGTCAATATAAAGATTGGCAAGTTATTCATAGATTTGTACTTTATGGTAGTCAACCTTCTTTTTTGGATATTAAAGATTTTACTGTTGAACAAGGTAAAAAATATAAATATGCTTTACAGCAATATAATAATGATACAAAGTTGGTTTCTGACAAAATCTTTTCAAATGAAATATTAGTAAATTTTGAAGATTGCTTTTTATATGATGGAAAACGACAATTAAAGATAAAATATGATCCTAAAATTTCTTCCTTTAAAGAAAATTTATTAGAAACAAAAACTAATACTTTAGGAGGACAATATCCTTTTATTTTTAGAAATGGAAAAGTTTGTTATAAAGAATTTCCAATTGCGGGAACAATTTCCTATCTTATGGATGAAGAAAATTTGTTTTTATCTGATGAAGAAATGGGATTAGATATGTCAACACAAAATCTTCATAGAGAAATGACGTTATAGACTGGAATTAGTACAGCAAACACAGACTATTTTGAAGAAATCAGAAAATATAGTCTTTTAGAAGCAGATCGTTTGTATGCAGCATATGCAGAACGAGAAATGGTTTCTTCAAATGATTCTAAAATAGTTGGTCAAAAAATACGCACAAATACTTTAGTAGATTATAATCAGGCTGCTGAAAGAATATTTAAGCTTAAAGTTCTTGAATTTTTAAATGATGGAAAACCAAAATTATTCCGTTCTGCGGCAGAAGGTAATTATATTGTACGTTTAATGAATTCTTCGTTATCTCCAAAAGATCAGTTAGGGCGTATGCTACATTCTTTTTCAACAACCGCAACCGAAGTTCAGCCATTTAATTCTACAGCTTTGGAGAGCTTAGAAATTATCACAACTAAAGAAAACACTACAAAACAAATGCGTTGGGAAACTATTTTAATGAGTGCGATTAGAAAAAAAGCTGATGAAAATCCTTCTGAGCAATGGATTAAAGTAAATAACTATGTGGCAGTATCTTTTCAATGTCTTGATATGATTCCTGGAACCAGAATACAAATAACTTTTGAAGATGATGAAGATAATCCTTTAGAAGTTTCTATTGGAGCTACTGGAGCTTACTATATAAGTTTGGATAGGAATATTTCTAAAATCGCAATTCATAGAGATACCTTTTACACTTCGGAACAGGGTCAAATAACCTATGGGTTTTATGGAAGAACATTTAATCATTTTGATACATATGCTAATTTTGGTATTAGCGACATTCCGTTAATGCAAATCATTGGGGATAATAATGGCAATGAGATTAAAGAATCCCTTATGGATATTCGCAACAAGAATGTAAAATTTAATTTATTACATTTTATAAAACGAGCAGTTGAAGATGTTTATAAGATTATAGATAAACAAGGAAAGAAGCATTACTATAGTAATGTAGATACTTCCGTATTAAATATTAATGAGGCGTTTCATAATATTAATTTAGAAGATTGGGTTTGGTATAATAACTCTAAAAAACCAATAGCGCCCCCTTCTTATTTACGACCAATTTCGACGACAGAAGATTGGGTAGTAAATAATGTCACTTATGAAATGGGTTATGAAAATTGGTATGATTTTGATTTTGATTATATTAATTCAAAGACAATAACTTCGTTGCGAGGTTCAGTACCAAATAAACCTAATATTTAGTCATTATATATTTATTATAGAACAAACTTACAATCTGAAGGAACATTTAAACAGTTATCTCCTTCGAATGAATTTGTGTTTATTTTTGACGGGGAAAATGAATATATAGAAGAATTAAAATTTAAAATACCTCCATTATATGGAGATCAAAAACGAATTGGATATATTAGTTTAGAGACATATTTGGATATAGAACCAAATAATCTTGAGCTTCTTGGTATTGAAATTACTAAATTTGATCCATTAAAGATTTATAGAATAATTAATTCTACTATAGGTGATAAAGAAATATATATAGATGGTCAACATCCACAATCTAATAAAGAATTTGCAAATTATTCAAATACTATTAAGCTTAATGGTAGTGATATAGATATAACTACTACTTTAGAGTATATAGTAACTACTCCAGAGGATATTGAAACAATTTATGTTCCTACTGGGGTTATTTCTGATATTGGTGTTCAAAGAAGAACGGTTGAATATGGAATAGAAAAAAATAGTAATTATGAACAATTACAAACAACAAAATAGGATTGGTTAAAGGCTAATTTATTATTATCTTATATTATTTTTGGAGATGAAATGGATATTGCGATATTAAAAGATAAATATCCTGTTGGTACAGGATATGATACAAATGACTTCATACAAAGCGCTATAACCGCAGACGAAGATTTAAGTGCTAACATTTTAGATGCGGAAGGTAAATATACAGATTATTTCAATGCACTCAATCATGCTATTGAGATAGAAAAAGAAAAATATAAAAAATATATAACTCAATTAACTGAAGATTTAAAAGAACTGGTTGGGGAGGAATAATATGAAAAATCCGTTATTAGATTAGAATTTTTTAAAACAATTAGATGCATATCCCCATAAAGTTGTATATGCAAAAATAATCTTATTAAGTTTTGAAGAACAGCCAGTACAAGAAATACAAGGCAGAATTAGTTCTGGTAGTGTCAACATAGATGGAGCAAGTGTGATTCGTCGCACTTGCTCTCTAACAATGAATACAAATGAAGAATAGATAGATAATATCTATTGGGGTTTAAGAAATAAATTTAGATTAGAAGTTGGATTAGAAAACAATATTAATCCAGATTATCCAGAAATTATATGGTTTAAACAAGGATTGTTTATTATTACAGATTTAAATGAAACCTTAAATAATTCTGGACACACCATTAATATTTCTGGAAAAGACAAGGGTTGTTTATTAAATGGAGAATATGGTGGGGTTATACCATCTACCACAAACTTCGGTATGATGAATATTGATGAAATAGATGAAGATGATAATATAATTACTACTACTGTAAATATACCTATTAAAGAAATAATTAAAAATGCAATTATTACTTTTGGTGGTGAATAGCTACACAATATTGTAATTAATGATATAGATAACTATGGGATGGAGCTTATGGCTTATAAGGGTGAGGATCCCTTATATATGTTATTTAATGAAGCCGCCCAAATGGTTACAAATATGACTTTTAATGGCAATTAGCCATACTATAAAACAAAAAATAATGATGGCACTGTGTCTGATAGAGGAACTTTAACCTCATTGGTTAATGTATATAATTCTTATATTGACCAAATGGCAACATCAAATAGAACTATTATTTATAATGATGAAGGCACTCCATTTAGTGTTATTAAAATTGATAATAACGAATCAATTGGATATAGGAAAACGGAATTAACTTATCCTGGAGATTTAATTGCAAATGCTGGAGAAGCAATTTCTTCTGTATTAGATAAAATTAAACAAATGTTTTCTACTTTTGAATATTTTTATGATATTGATGGACGGTTTGTGTTTTAGAAAAAGAAAACATATACTTAGTCTTCTTGGAACAATATTCAAGTTACTGAAGATGAAATATATGTAGACCCTGCAGCACTTACTTCTGCAACAATATATTCATTTGAAGATAATCAAATGTTAACTGCATTATCTAAGCAACCTAAATTAGGCGATCTTAAAAATGATTTTGCAATATAGGGTGTAAGAAAAAGCGCTACTGGTGCAGACATATTAATACATATGCGATATGCAATTTGTGATAAACCAGTATATTACAAACCCTTACGTTTTAAATCTAATGGTGATTTAGACACTTCCGTAAATCCCTTTTTATCTAATGAATTTGATTCTTATGCTATTGTAAATAATCTCACCGAAGAACAATTTAATTCTGATTATGATAATAGTAAATATTATTATATTAGAACTGCAAACAATACTTACGAAAAAGCTTTAAAATTTTCATCAAATTTAACTTATTATGCAATTGATGGAATTAAAGAATATGAAGATATTGAGCGTGTTGATTGGCGAGAAATCATTTATCAAATGGCGATGGACTTTTTTAAATATAATCAAGAAGATCAATTTCTTTCTTGGGTGGCCACAAACAATATGGCTTATTATCCAAGTGGAAAAACAGGTTATGAAATGTTTTATACAGATTTACAAGGATTTTGGAGAACATTATACAATCCAGCAGCAAGGGTTTGGATAGATAAGCCTCAATCTTTTTTAAATCAACAAAGTGCAGAAGATTATTATATAGAAAAGAAAATTAATGCTCTTTCTTCTGGTGATTTTCATAAAGTAACTGGATGGCATTATAATGTAGAAAACAATCCTGGAGTATTAGATTTTTGGTTTGACTTTATGGATACAGCAAGCGAAATGGGCAAATACTCAATATAGGCTATTGGCCATAGGCCTAAAGCTGTTAATGATACTAAAACAGTCGTTATATATTATAAATAGGTTCCATCTGTTTTATTTATATCAGATCAAGAAGCTAATGATTTAAAAAATACCAATTTAAAAGATTATTATGGATTAACTGGTTATAATTTTATTTAGATTCCATCAACTTATGAAAAATATTTTAGCATTAGCTCTCGTGGAAAAAGTGCATAGGATAAATTGGATGAATTATTATATTAGCACTTATATTGTAGTGAATCTGTTACCTTAACAAGTATTCCTATTTATTATTTATAGCCAAATCATAGAATTTTTGTGCGAGATAAAAACACAAATGTAAATGGTGAATATTTAGTTAATAAAATCACTATTCCATTGAATTATAATGGAACAAGTTCAATTACAGCGCAATTAGCGCCAAATAGAATTTATTAAGGAGGATAAGGAGATAATGGCAAGAAAAATTAAGCAATTAAAATATTACCCAAATAATACACAAGCTTCTACTGCAACTCGTGAAAGTTTAAGATCCGGTAATGCCTTTAGACAATATTTACCAATCATACAGCTTGGCATACAAACTATGCCAGGAGTGATTTTTCGTTTAAATGGAGCTAATAATCCAATAATAGTTGGCTCAACAGGAATATATGAATTAAACGTTTCAGATGGTGCGGCTATCACCTCTTTAAATTTTGATGATTCATCATTAACTATGATTGATCAGAATCCAACTGGATATTTAATTGTAGATATTCTATATGATAATGAGGGGGTATGAGCAAATGGGATTTTATGGTAATATAACAAATACTACACAAACAAATTTTGTTTTTGATAAAATATATACCAATAGACATGCCATGGAGCAAAAGCTCGCACAAGGTCAAGATGATGGTGTATTTATTGGAAGATATGTATTAATCGAATATGGCGAAGTAGATCGAAATAACTCTTTTATTAGAGCTTATAAATTAGGAGAAAAATTCTATATAACCGAACAAGAAAACCCAAATACAGAACTTAAGTATACAGATAAGTTATCAGAGGTTGGTAATAATTATGTTACTAAAGGTATAAGTATATATATTCTTAACAATAATACATATATCTATTACCAATGTGCGGGGCCAAATTCAAAAGATTCAGCAATACCAGAATTTGTCCAAATTGATTTTAAAGTTTTACAATCTGATCCTTGGTATTATAACATGCAACAAGACGTTTCATATGGTCATAGTCGAGGATATGATAGCACTGTTTGGGTAAAAACTACTGTAAATGGCGAAATAAAATATGTAAACATAGCAGAATTAAATAGTGTAATTCCAACATTTCAAATGGTTGCAGATGCACCAACTATGTCACCTATTTTACCTCACTTTGACACAGCAAGCACTAATGTGTATTATAAATTACATTGGCAGCCAGCTTGGGGTATGCGTGTTGCTGAAGCAAAAGCAAAAAATGGAAAAACTTATTCTGACTACGAAACTGAATGGAGTCAAGAAGTTTATAATGCTGATGGTACAACTACTGTAAAATGGTATAACCCATCTAGTGGCTCATGGCAAGAAAACAAAGGTGAAGATACTAAAATTAAAGCAGATATTTATTTTAATCTCGAGGCCTTTGAACCACAAGTAGGAGAGACAGAAATAAAAGGCGAAGTTACGGGCCTACAAAATTATATTGGAATTACTGCGGATGGATTGAGTGGTAATAAATATAATAAACACGATAAGACTTTGGATACAGAGCAAAAACCAGATACTCAACAAATTCACATTAACCTACCCGCAATTGGTAATATGATGTCTCAAGCATGGGATATTATTCATGGAGATAAGCGTGATGATAGCACAGCGGATTCTCTTCAGGGAAGATTAGATTTCTTTAAAAAGAATATTTCTCATAATGAAATTCCTGTTTAGTCTAGTGGAGAAGAAGGATATTTAGTAGGAAGCACTATTAATGGTAATACTACTTATGAAGACAGCGACATTTATAATACTAATATCTTAAGTGTAGAGCCGAATTAGTCTCACCTTTATGATGATCCTTGGATTGCTACTTCAATAAATACTAATGAGGGTAAAGAGGGTGATAAGGATTATCACCGTAATGCAATCGCAATTCATCATACTTTCCACCCTAGAACTGATAGTAATGTTAATACTTTAAATATTAATGATTAGAAAGTAAAAGATAGCGGTAGCACACCCGATTCAGACACTAAATTTTAGAAAATTGTGGATAAGGACACTATATAGTTGTATGTTCCAAAAGTGGATAAGACTGGACACGTTGTTGGAACAGATATAGATAAAGTTATTCTTCCTTACGGATATAAACATATTGAAACTATTGGTAATAAAACAAGTAATGAAGCAACAGACTTGGATACTACGCAAGACACTGTGTCTGCCGATAAGGGAACTGTAACTGCAGGTACTCCAATTGGTGCTACTGCGATTGTAGCCAATGAAACTCAAGATACAGTTAATATTGATCCATTTAACAAATGGATTCAGATAAAGGCAAGTAATAATAAGATAGAAATCGCTCATGAAATACATGGTGTAGTTGAAAAAGATAAGCCCAAGTCTGATTTAAATGATGATGGCACAGACAGTATTACAATTCAAGACATAGTGTTTGATGCTGCAGGCCATGTAACACATAATCAAAAACACAAATATGAACTTCCATATGGATTTAAGCATTTTACTACCAATGGAAGAGTGACCTCAACAAATGACTTATATACAACAATTACTTAGGTAACAAATGGCAATGATACAGAAACAAAAGCTACCGTGCGAGATAATCAAAAAAGTTGTGTGGCTAATAATACACAAGACACTTTGCATATTGCTGCTGGAAACAAATGGATACAAACCGCGATTGTGAACAACGAAGATCAAGCAGATTCTCTTACAATAGCTCACGAAATTCATGCAATCAAAGATTCTGATGCTACTGGAACTAATCTTAATGGTGGTAATGCGACTAATATTGTCAGTGATAATATTATAATTCCAGATTTAGTGTTTGATAAAGCAGGACATTTAACTGAAAATCATAGTCATACATACACCTTACCTTATGGGTTTAAAACCATTAAAATTGGTAAATAGGCTGAAAATGATGATGTTTCAAATCTTAATGGGCATACCTCTGACACTTCAGTAATTGCAGATAATACCCAAGATATTTTAACTATTTTGCCTGCTAATAGATGGGTTTGTTTGCATGGAACTAATGATGATAGTACAAATGGTGATGTTATTAAAGTTGGTCATTAGGTTAATACTATTACAACTACCGCCAATGACGCTGTAGATTTAAATACAAACACAACATATGGTTCCATGACCAATGGTAACACAATTAAAATTCCTGATTGGACATATGATGCAGCAGGTCATATCACAGCAAAACAATCAAGAACTTACACTTTACCATATGGATATAAGAAAATTGTAGCCACAAACAGTACAGCTGTTAATGTAGAGCCTTCTAATATTACAGTTAATCCAACTGCTGATAATACACAAGACACATTGAATATAAAAGCTGCTAATAAATGGATTAAATTAAATACAACTGATAGTAATAGTATTTCATTTGCTCATGCTTTGGTTGATACAAATTTTGGCAATATTTATTATAGTAATGTTGATAGTTCAAATACAAATGATGACCATAATAGAAAACTAGATTTTGGTAGTACATTTAAAATATTTAATTTAACAACAGATAATGCTGGTCATATAACAAATATTAACACTAACGATATTACATTACCAACTATTGCGTTAACCAATGATGATAGTGGAAATATGGTTACTGGTATAAGTTATTCATATAATAATACAGACCATAAAGGTACTTTTGAAGAGACTCGTGCTAATGTAGGTACTTTAGCATTAACCGGCTATGGCGTTCAACAAACAGAAGCTAATAAAAATACAAATATTGTTACGTCTTCCGATAGTATTAATACTGCATTTGAAAAAGTAGAAAACAAAATTAATACTTTCTTACAAGATGCAAGTATTACAGAAAATGCAATTGATACTCTACAAGAGTTGCAAAATTATATTTCTACTCACACTTCTGAAGCGGCAGATATGGTAAAAGCGACTAATAACATTTATCAAGAGGCAGAGGGTATAGAGAGTGGTGTTTTAATTGATAAAACCGATGCATTAGCGGAGCGTATTAATAATATAAATGGTGAAGTATCTGCTGACACTGGAAACTATATCTCTTCTATTACAATTGAAAATGATATATTAAGCATTGGTACAACAGCACTTCCAACACTTTCTGCAGGTAGTGCAAATGGTACTATTAAATTAAGTAATGGTAATGACGTAAAGGTTAAAGGTCTTGGCACTGCAGCCTATAAAAATGAAAACGCATTTGCTACTGCAGCGCAAGGTGTATTAGCTGATAAGGCTTTGCCAAGAGATGCGAAATTTGTTTATACTCCCGAAACAGTGGATGAAGAAACTGGAGAAGTAACTGCGGCAATAACTATGACTATCGCCGAACTGGTTGAAAAAGTTGCAGAACTTGAAAATGAAATTAAAAAATTAACAAGTGAATAATTAAATAAAATAATCTAGTTGGGGCCTACCTAAAAGCTTGGGTAGGCCCGATTAGTTTATATATATTAAATTTCAAAAATATTGAAAGGAGAGTGTGAATTTAAATGGCAGATTTAGCAAATTATGTAAAATTTCTAAAAGGTACTCCTAGTGCGTATGAGGCTTTAACCATAAAAGACAGTAATACTTTATACTTTATTGCGGGTACTGATCAGAAAGTTGGTAAGTTGTATTTAGGTGACATCCTTGTTGCTGGTAATGTAACTGAAGACGGAGAGTCTGTTTTAGATTCATTAGGCGAATTAACTGATGTTAATTTACGACAAGGCCTTGAAACTGGAAAAGTTTTAGGGTATAACGGAACAGAATGGGTTCCTATGAGCTTACCTGAGGCTTGCGCATGTTCAGTAATGACAGGTGCAACAGCTACTACCGCTGGTACTGAGGGTTATGTTCCTGCTCCACAGAGTGGTGATCAGAATAAATTCTTACGTGGCGACGGCACATGGGCAGAGGTTGAGCTTCCTTCTAACACACAAGTTTTTGAAGTTGAAATTGCTAATGGAGCAAATCATAATGATAGTATTGCTACTGTAGTTGGCGATGCTGTGCTTCAAAATGGTGATATCGCAATCGTAAAAGAATTGATAGCTTCTGGAAAACGTCAATATGTAGCTTATGTTTACAATGATGGTTGGAAAGCTATGGATGGTAATTATAATGCAGAAAATGTTTATTTTGATGAGGACATTACAATTACTCAAACTGTTGGTAATATAACTGCAACTAATGGTTCAGGTACTATTCCAGCAGCAGGCAAAAACTTAAAACAAATTTTTGAAGCTTTATGGACAAAAGAAGATTTAAGTTTATCTATTGATACACCTTCTGTTTCTTTTACATTATCAAACAGTGGCGCAGCCTCTGGTGAAGTTGGTAGTGCTATTACATTGCCTTCTGCAACTGTAAAGATAACAGATATTGGTAGTTATGAATATGGTTCAAAAGCTGAAGACGGAACAACTTATGATAAAGCTGTAACCGGTATTACTTTCAATAATTTAAGGGCTGCTTTCGGCGCGACAGCAAGTACAGCTACTAAATACGAAGAAAATACTATTGGTGGTCTTGGTGTAAATACTTCAGTTACTTATACCGCAGACACAACAGATGTTCCAGAACCTTTATTCTTGGATACTGCAAAATCTTATACTTTTAGTTATTCAGCAGACTATACAGCATCACCTGACAGAAAGCCAGTAACTAATCTTGGTAACTTTATTGATAGTAGTGGTAAAGCAACTACAGAATATGCCGATGGTACAAAAGCTATTGTTGCAGGAACTTTGGCTAGCAGTGCCACTTGGACCGCGACTGGATATCGTAAATGGTTCTGGGGATACATGGCAACAGCAGATGCTCTAGAAGATCCTACACAAATCACTTCAGCTCAAATTAGGGCTTTACAGAAGAGTAAGGCTTCAAGCATGGATAGCTATACACAAAGTAGTCCTTGGGTTGTACCAGCTGGAACAAAACAAATCTTTATTGCGATTCCAAAAGGAAAGCAAACTAAAAAACTTACAATTAACAACTGGAGCTCTTTAGGTTCAGAAGTTGCTAATACAAAAATGACAACCACAATTGATGTAGCAGACGCTCGTGGTACTAACGCAGATGGTACTCTTAATGGAGCAACAGCTTATGATATTTGGTATGTAAATCTTGACAGTGGCTTTGGTAGTGATGCAAAACTTGCATTAACCTGGTCTTAACGTTAGGGAAAGGAGGAAATAAATAATTATGGCAAAATCCTATAATGATATTTATACAGCCGTATATACAAAAGGTAATAAAATGGACTTTACCAACAGTATGATTAGAGGTAATGGTATTCCTCTTGATATTACTGATGTATATAATTCCTTTGAAGCGGCACAAAATTATGTAAACTCCAATCCTGTAGCGTATGAAGGTCAGGTAATTGCGGTTACAGAAAACAATGATACAACTGTATATGTAATTGCGGCTCGTCTTACTGAAGATGGAGTTACTGTTGAACATTATCTTAAAGAAGTTGGTAAAACTCCTGAAGTAGATAATGTCACTATTAAAGTAGTTGATGGAAAATTAACCGCAGTTATTCCAGAATATGAGGATACAGACACTCAATATACTTTATCTGTTTTGGCAGACGGCAAGATTAGTTTTATTTCTGACGCTACTGGTGCAGAAGCTACTGAAATTAGTTTTGTTGGTGCTCAAGGTATTGAAGTTACTTCTAACGCAGAAACTGGTATTATTACTATCACAGGCCCAGATCTAAGCGGATATGCAACTAAAACAGAACTTGCAGATAAAGCTAATGCTGCAGATGTTTATAGTATAGAAGAAATCAACGATCTAATTGACGGTATTGAAGAAAATATTAATGCAAAAGCGAATTCTGCAGATGTATATACAAAATCTGAAATTGATCAAATTACTAGTGAACAAGCTAATAGATTTGATGAGTTAGAAGATAAGGCTTCTCAAAAAGCAGATAGAGTAGATGTTTACTCAAAGACAGAAACTGATAAAAAAATCGGCGAAGCTGTTGCGGCGGCAGATCATTTAAAGAGAAAAATTGTTGATACTAAGGAAGAAATTAATATAGATGCTATAGATGCAATGCAATATATTTATATGGTACCTTCTGGATTAACGGCTAATGATAACAAATATTATGAATATATTGTTCTTGAAGAAAATGGTTTAAGATATGTTGAACAAGTTGGTAACTGGGAAGTTGATCTTAGTGCTTATTTAACTGAAGCTGATGCAGAAAATACTTATGCAACTATTACTAATTTAAACAGCGTGACTCAAGAATTTGCTGCTCGCTCTGATGAATTAGAAGATAAAGTTTCTAATAAGGTTGATAGAGCAGATGTTTATATCACTACAGAAGCAGATCAAAAATTCGCAACCAAAGCGGATTTAGAAAATTATGATACTGCAGAAGAAATTGCTGAAATATATGCTACTATTGAAGGTGTAGAAGAAACTCTTAAAGATTATTCTACAAGCGAAAAAATTGCAGAAGAATATGTATCTAATGATGAATTAACTACAGCTCTTGAGCCTTATGCTAAAACCGCAGATATTCCTACAGATTATGTAAGCGATTCTGAATTTGAAGAAGCTATGAAGGCTTATGATACTGCGGAAGTTTCTAAAGAAAAATATGCTGATAAAGGTGAAACCGAATTAGCATTAAGTAATAAATATACTAAAGAAGAAACCAACAACTTATTGGGAAATAAAGTAGACACTTCTGTAGCGACAGCTGAAGATGGTTTACGTTTTATTAACCAAGTTGAAATTAATAAATTAAGTAAATTAAATCTTGAGGGCGATGATATTACTATTAGTGGTTCTGTTAATGCTTCTCAAGTAAAAGAGCTTTATGCTACTGTAGCAAATATTGTTAAAGGCTCAACCGCAGATTTAGATCCAGATACCGAAGGTTCTCAATTAGGTTTAGGAATTCAAGAAGGGGCACAAGTTAACTTTATTAATAATATTAATACTGATATATTTAGTGTTGATAGTGATAAAAAGCTTGATTTGGTAAAGGTTCCTGTTGGAAAACTTGATGGTTTAGAAACTTGGATTGAAGAAAATAGAGACATTGTAACTGGATTATATCCGACAGCAGCAGCTACTTTATTAAGTGGTTTAGATACTGCAATTAATAACGAAGAAACTGGCTTAATTGCTGGATTAACTGCAGTTAAAGCAAGAGTTCTTACAAATGAAGATGCAATTAAAGATCATGCTGATAGATTAGATGCTCTTGAGTATGCTATGACTTGGCGTGACATGGAAGAAAATATATAATTAAAGGAGGAAAAATTTAATGGCTTTATTAGATCAAAAAATTAAATTTTTACAAGGTACCCAAGATGCTTTAAATGGTTTAATAGCTAATGGGGGAGCAAAAGAAGGCTCTTTTTATTTAACAAATGATACACATCGTTTGTATGTTGGTAAAACAGTTGGGGCTAAAACAATTCCAGTTGCAGTTAACGAAGGTGTGGTTACTGTAGCAAATATTGCTGCATTACCTTTAAGTGGTGTAAATGCTGGTGAGTTTTACTACGCTACTCAAGAAAATATTTTATGCGTATATAATGGTTCACAATTTATTCAAATTAATACTGATAAAAATACTACTTTAAATGATTTTTCTGTTGTAGCAGAAATGATAACCGGTACTAATGGTGTAAAAATTACTCATACCATTACCGATTCAGAAAAAGATACTTATATTGATTATTTAACTATTAAAGATTCTAATAATGTAAATAAAATCAATGTAACAACAGAAGAAAGAACTGTTGACGGACAAACAAAAACAGATTATATTATTGATATTAAAGGTGACAAATACTCTTTAGAAGAAAGTGTTGCTAATAATGTTGCTACTATATCTTTGAATTCAGAAAATACAGATAATGATACTACTATTAAAGTTGAAGCAGGATCTAATATTACTATTACAGAAAACACTGACAAAGATGGAATTATTATTGCTTCTTCTTATGAAAACACAAAAATTAAAGCAGATCCAAACGGTGTAAAACTAGAATATGATGGATTTGAAGCTAATGGTACTGGTATCTTAAAATTAACTATTAAAGATACTGATGAAGATACTTACACAGCACAAATTAATCTTGGTAAATACTATACTGAAGATGAAATTGATAATAAGTTTAAAAACCTAAATGGTATGAAATATATTGGTACAGTTGGAAATACAGCTTTACCGACTTCAGAAGTAAAATCTGGTTATACCTATATGGTTGATAAAGACAATGTGGAAGTAAATGAAAATATTACTGCAAACACTGGGGATTTATTGATTGCTACAGGTGACGAGGGTGAAGACGGTTATTTAACTACAATAGTTTGGACTCACATTCCTTCTGGCGATGATGTTCATATTGATACTACATATAAGTTTAAAAATTTAACACATGGTAAAGATTTATGGAATAATAATCAAGAAGAGAGTGTCGGAAGTTGGCAATTAGAAGCGGGTATAGCAATTAATTTAGCAGATGAAGTAACAGTTGATAAAGAAACTGGTGTAGAAGCTTTGGTTACCACTATAGAGCATGCCAATGTTGAACATACAGAAAACCCTTCGACACCTACTAACGGAGGCACTGGACTAACCGTAATTACTGGTGTATCTGGAGTTACTGTAAATGAACAAGGACATGTTACTGATGTAGAATACAAAACTTATGGTATTAAAGATACTACATATGAATTATCTGGTGCTAGCGTAGAAGTAACAAGTGTAAATCTTGATGAAAAAGGTAATAAAAAATATAGTGTAACTACTACAGATACTTTAAAGGATACTTATAAAAATGAAGACGCAGGTACTTCAACAGTAACCGTTACTTCTGAAACTTTAACCCTTAGTGCTGTGAATGGAAATTCTGCAGCTTATAATATGGAAATTACTTGGGGAAGTTTCTAATCTTTGGTCGAGTGTTTATAATTTAAAATAAATAATTTTTATATTCTATAGGAATATAAAAATCCAATAGGGAAAGATTTTTATATAATCTTTCCCTATTTTTTATTTATAGAGAAAGGAGATAAATTATGGAAACTAGAAAAAGTTTTAGACCTGTTTACGGATTAGATGCTGACATTCTTGGTAAAGAATATAATGATGGATATGTATATTTTGCAACCGATAGCGGAAGAATATATTTAGATACTACTGAAAATGGCATGATTAAAAACAAAGTAGCTATGGGCGGTAGTGGTGCGTCATTATTCTATGCTTATGATGAAACAGTTGTGCAAAAGCCAGGAGATATTCATATTTTAACAATTAGTACGGTTGATGGTTCTGATAATATTAAAGAAGATGATTTAATTATTAACTAGGCTAATGGGTGTTTTTATAAAGTGGATAAAATTTTTATAGACACAGATGAATTAGAATGTTCTTTAATTGCGGTTTCTGGTACCGGCGGGGGAGGCTCTGGCGGTGGAGGTTCTGGAGATGAGGAAACAAGTTTAGTTGCTACTATTTCTGGTATTGCGACCCGTAATACTTTTGTATATGAGCAGCAAGCTTTTATTAACGTAAATATTAAAGCTGAATATGACGCTTATGCAAATGTTGTTTTTGAAATTATTGGTCGTACTGCTTCTAAAATTGTTACAAAAGAAGATATTCCTGCAAATGGAGTTAATCAAACTTTAGATATTGGTTCTTTGTTGTATGAAGGACTTAATGATGTAGTTATACGAATCGAAACAAATAATAGCGGTAATATGACTTATAAATATACTAACTGTCAAGCGGTGCGCATGAGCTTAACCAGTTCGGCAGACATTAATCCTGCAAAAATATTTACTGAAGATACAACATTAAATGTAATTCCTATTGGATAGGGATTGACTAAATATATTACATTAAAAATTGATGGTATAGAAATTCCAGAATCGGCAAAAACAATTACTCAATCTGGATCTGCTGAAGGTATTCATTTACCCATGTAGAAACATGGAGCTCACACTGTAGAAATTAATATGCATGTATCCATGAATGGACAAAAAATATCTGTACCCTCTTTGGTTTATGAATTTGCTTGGAAAGAAGCAAATGAGACAAAAGCAATCATTTGGTTGGGTAATTATAGAAAAAATATTACTGACTATGAGGTCAACTCAGTTGAGTATATGGTTTATGATCCTGAAATAAGTGAAGGAGTAGAATTTTCTATTGACTTAATAAAAGAAACAGTAGCGTCATCACGTACTATTGCATACAATAATGAAAAAATGCTTGTTTGGAATATCTCGGATTATTCTATTGGTAGAAATAATTATGCTATTTCATATAAAGGTCAAGCAAAAAATATTGTATTTGATGTTGCTGAAGATACTTCTCGTCCTAATATGATAATTAACCCTACTGGTTTATATTTGAATTTAGATTCTTAGGGACGCTCAAATGGAGAACCAACATATACGAGAAATGTATGGGAGTATAAAAATTCTAACAATACCATATTAAAAACAACATTTAATAATTTTAATTGGTATAACAATGGGTGGATTGAAGATACCAATGGTATTTCTGCCTTAAGAATAGCAAATGGTTCTTCTATTAATATTTAGACAACAGGCGTTATGCAGGAAGATAGATTAGCTTCAGGATGGACTTTTGAATTTAGGTTTAAAGTTAGAAATGTGCAGAGTTATAGAACTTTAGTAAATGTAACTGGAACGGCAGACGATGAACAAACCAGCTCAGAAGTAATTGCTAATTTTACTGATTATAGTTTTGCATAGCTCTATGGAGGTTCTGTTGGTTTAGGCTTAGGTCCTTCCGACATTTTCTTTAAGGGCGGCGGAAAAGTTGCTAGTGTTCGTTATAAAGAAGATGAAATGATTAATGCCTCTATTGTTATTGATAATTATGGCGATGCAAATAAAATTATATATATTTATATTAATGGCATTATGAGTAAAGTTATAAAATGCGATTAGAATAATGGTTTTAAAATTGACTCTTTAGGTTTAGAATTTAATTCTAATGTATGTGATGTTGATTTATATAATGTCCGTATTTATAATAGAGCTTTAAGCTTTTCCGAAGTGATTCAAAACTATGTTGTAGATGAAAAAAATATAACTCTTTATGATGTAAACAATATTACTACTACAACAGCAGAAGGTATCAATACTATTGATCTAGTAAATTTAACTACTTATAATAATGATCATAAAGAAAATCCAACTATGCCATATGCAATACTTAAAGTAAATGATTCAAATGTAACACATGATTTGCTTCCTTATAAAAAAGGTAATAAAATTAAATGTGATGTAACTTTTATTAATGTACCTTTAGATATGGCTTATGAAACCAATACTTTAACAACTCCTTCTGGAATGGATATTAAAGAGTTTTATAAACATAGTTGTCCAAGTTTTAGAGTAACATAGGCAGAGGTTGATGTATAGGGTACTTCATCTCAAGGATACCCAAGACGTAACTATAAATTAAAATTTAGTAAAGGTAAAAATTGGGTAATGCATTAGGGGCCATATAAAGAAAATCCAGAAGCTTTATCAGAAATTTATTTAGATAATTCTCGAGGAGAACCCACAGTGACTTGGAAAGCAGATTATATGGAAAGTTCAAGCACTCATAATACTGGTTTTACTTCTTATGTAAAAACCCTATATACAAAACATCCTCTTCAAGATTATTATAAAAATAATACTATTGACAATTTAGAGGATTTAAGAACTACTATTTATGGTTTTCCTATGATGCTATTCTAGGAGCATAAAGACGGTACTTTTGAATTCATTGGAAAATATAATTTTAATTATGATAAAGATTGTCCTAATGTTATTGGCTTTACCTATCCAGAGCAACATCCAGTTTTAACAGATAAAAAAATGTCAGAAGTAGCAGAATGTTGGGAGCTTTGTAATAACAAAGGTACTAGATGTTCTTTTACTAAGGTGGATTTTGATGAAGTCGCTAATGCTGAAAAAGAGGATTTAACCTTAACGGTATTGGATGATTTTGAATATAGATATTTAGATAAAGATAAGGCTGATTTTTTAGATGATTATGCAGATAAAAAAATTACTATTAATGAAACTGCAAATATTTAGGTATTGGAACATTATAAAAACCTTGAGGAAATTTGCACTTGGCTATATAATTTAAATACTTCTGATGCGGCATTAGAAGGTTTTGAAAATAAAGAGCTAGAAAGACAAAATCGTTTAAATAAATTCGAAAGAGAATTTAGAGAGCGTTTTGATATGGAATATTGTTTAGTTTATTTTATTTTAACAGAATTATTAGTACAATACGATTCTCGTGGAAAAAATATGATGCTTGCTACATGGGGACCATAGACCGCAGGTGGTAATTATATTTGGTATCCTATATTCTATGATGTTGATACCCAATTAGGAATTAATAACTCTGGCGTGCCATTATGGGATTATGATGTTAACCCTAGTGATGATAATGTATTTTCAACAGCTAATAGCGTGTTGTGGAATAATTTTTATAAATGTTTTTTAACAGAGATTAAAGCAAAGTATGCTGCTCTAAGAGGTGGCCAGGGGGATATTGGAGGCATTTTAGATTTTTAGCATTTAAATGGTTATTATGATTTTAATCCAAATATTAGTGGTTCTTATGCTATGAAAGGATTAAGACCGGAAGCTGTATATAATGCCGACTCTTATTTTAAATATATAGCTCCAGCGCGCTCTGGGTATATTGACACAGAAGGTACTTTATAGAAAACTGATGCATATTATTATTGTGCCCAAGGAACTAGAGAGTTACAAAGAGAATTATTTTTAAATAATCGTTTTTACTATTTAGATAGTAAATGGCAAGGTGGTAGTTTTAATGGGGCTTCTAAGGGCGCGATGGCTCAAACTCGAATTAATGCAAATGTCATTGACGATACCTCTGATAAGTTTTTCGCAAATGAAGATTATCCAAATGATTATGATGTTCCTGACAAAATGACCATTACACCATATTTAAATTCATATGTTGGCTTTTATACGGATGACACAGCGAGTTTATCAGAAAATATGACCAAAGCAGGAATTGAAAATGAAGTTGCTTTTCAGGCAGATTTTGCTAATGAGATCAGAAACACACCAAACAAAACACAGCAATTAATATATATTTGTGGAAAGGAATATCTTTCTGATTTTGGAGATTTAAGTAAATATTATTTAGATGAAATGGATTTATCGGGTGCTATTCGTTTAAAAAATTTAAAACTTGGTAGTGACTTACCAGATTATTATAATAATTTCTTTTCTCCAGAAAAGAAAATTGTGTTTGATAAAGAAAAAGGGTATCCATTATTGCAATCTTTAAATTTTAGTAGACTAAATAAATTTAATGGCAATTTAAGCTTTTTAAATAAGTCAGAAAAACTTAAAGAGTTGAGAGCATTAGGTTCGTCAATCACAGGAGTATAGCTTGCAGATGGTGCTCAGATAGAAGTTTGTCATTTACCAAAAACAATTACAGATTTAACACTTATAGAAACAAACAACTTAACTTCTTTATTACAAGATAAGAATGCATTGCAGCAAGAAGTTAATGGAGAAACAGAATGGATAAAAGGTTTGTATATTGAGGGGTTAACAAATTATTTATCTTCTGAATAGATTGAAGCAGCCAATATTGAAGATTTGGCTACTTAGTTAACAAAAATTAAAATAATTGGAAATGGTTTAGGAATTAACTCTTATCGTCTCTTAAACTCTTTGGTTAAAATTAAAGAAAAAATATATACATCTAATTCTAAAGATTATCCAAAAGATTTATCTATTCATATGACCAATATTAATTGGTCTCCTTATATTTAGATTGAATCGGGAGCGAATAGAGATGTTGATATTCCATATTATTTAAAACAAGACAATTATACTTTTAAATCATATACTTATATTTCTGAGGCACAATGGAATTTAGATACCTTAAATGGAAAAGTTTATAGATTAAATAATGATTTTAATACTTCTTATATTACAGATTTAAGTTTATTAGATATTTTAATTGATAATGAAGGCGATAGGTATCATGATTCCACTACTTCTACTGAAACAACTCCGTATTTATCTGGTGTTCTTTACGTAGATGGAAAAGTAGATGAAGCGTTAATTAGAAATAAATACAATGTCGCTTTTCCAGCTTTAGAAATTTAGGCTAAAGAAGTTAAACCCGCTTATACTATTAAATATGTTGAAATAAAAGATAACGGTGAAGAATATCTTTGGGAAGTGCAAAAATATGAGAATAAATCTTATACTAATGAAGATATGGTAAAGGCATTATAGAATTAGCCAACAAAAACTCACTATGATTTTTTAGGTTGGTCTTTAAATTCTAGTGATGTTAAGCCAGCAGAAAAATAGCCTACTGAATATAATTTATTGGACATTATAGAAATGGCAGATAATAATACTGTTACTTTTTATACTGTTTATAAAAAACATGAATATAAATTAATGTTTTATAATTATGATGGTAGTATTTTGGATGGCGGCAATGATGAAACCGTAGGACAAATTTTTATTGAATATGAAAAAAATCTATAGGTACCAGACATAATACCTTATGCAGATGATGAAAAATTAGCAACAGAGTATACTTATAGTTTTATTGGTTATACTGAATATGGTGAAAGCGATAATCCAACTAATACTTTAGGTCTTTTGTCTTTAGAAGAAATTTAGGCTTAGATATCATTAAAAGACAGAAAATTTTACGCGAGATATGAATAGAAGAGTGTGTATGATAATATTCATCCAGAATATTTCACTAGTTTTAATAGTGATTATACAGAAAATAGTGATTATGATACTTATGGGGGAGTAACTTTGGTATTAAATAAAGCCATTAAAGGGAAAATAACAATACCAAAGAGTCATAATGGAAAGCCTGTTTTAATATTAAATAATTCTTTTTCTGCTGCTAACAAAGGAAATTAGTTATCTCATATCTTCTTTGAACGCGGAACAGAAATTAAATAGTTTGCTACTGCTAATGATAAGGGTACTTTTTAGAATAATACAAACTTAAAATATATTGAAATTCCTGATTCTTTAAGACATATAGGAAATAATTGTTTTAGAGGCTGTGAAAATTTAGAATTAGCTAATAATTATTTAGGAAAAAATTTAGCTTATATTGGTAGTTATGCATTTACTGGAGCTTTAAAAAAGAATAGCCTGGCAGGTGCAGATACTATTTTAACTATTTCTGATAGTATTGAAGAATTAGAATATTATAGTTTTGGTAATCCTAATTCATCTATTTATTTATTAGAAATTGGTAGTGAAGAAAAGCCAGCAAATCTTTTATAGTTAAATAAAACTAGTGCAACCAGTGGTAGTACTTTTATTTTTTCTAGCAGTGGCAATAATTTTATGAATATTATTTTATACACAGATACTTATTCAGAAGAAGATTTAGCGGCTTACTATAAGGGAGAAAATACTACTTTACAAGTTAAGGGTGCTAAGGAGGCATAATAATGATTAAACAAATTATGTATACTTATTTAGGTACCAATGGAACAGTTTGTACTCCAATTCATCTTGAGGGAATATATTCTATTAAAAAATATAAATTAACTGCTTTAGATAATTGTGTTTTAACAAAAGATGGTATTGAATTTAAACACAGCGTATTAATTCCAATAGATGAACTAGACCAATGGTACGAAATTGAAAAATAATTAAAAGGTCAAATTACTATAATTACTTGGACCAAAAACCCAAGTAATTATAGTAAAATAGTCTTAAATTTTTTAAGATTATTTTACAAATAAATTATAAAGAAAGGAATGGATTAAATTGATTACTTATATTAATAAGGACAATGCTACAAAATATACTGCGTTATTTGACGAAGCAACAAAACTCCTTAAAGAAAAAGGAGATATGTCTGCAACAGCACCAAGAATAACAAGTTTAGAACAGTATTTTTCATGGCTACCAAAGTTAATGTCATATACAGAAATTACGGATAACAGCATTGCTAATCCTATTGGTTTAAAATATGCAATTTTACCAATAGATGAAGAAGTGTTTGAAATTGATGCTAATACAAGACGTATTAAAGTTCCTGAGAGTTTTGAGAAAAACGGTATTGCTGTTCAAGGAGATCAGGTAGCAGAAGTAGTGTATTTTAAAATTGCGCGCTATTTTGATTTTATGGATTTAAATAATACAATTATTTATATTCAATATGAATTAGCAGATGGTACTCAAGAAGCTAGTCTTGAATGGGTAAGAGATATTGAAAGTGAACCAGATTATTTAATTTTTGGTTGGGCATTGGATAGTCGTATAACAAAGGTTAGTGGAAAAGTAAAGTTTTCTATACGTTTTGTTAATTTAGACGATCCTCAAGACACTAATCTGCCAGACAATATTCCTTATACATATAGTCTAAACACGCTTGAAACTACTGTATCAGTACAACCCACTTTGGTTTTAAAAGAAGGTATAGCTCACAATGAAGTTACAAAAGCTATGGAAAAAATTAAGCATATGATTACTTCTCGTGTTAAAGAAGCCGTACAGGTTGGTGGGGAAGATCCAAAGAAACCTCATATTACTATGTCAATTGCACAATGGTTAATAGAAAATAATATAGAACCCGTATAGGAAAAGGGTGCATATGTTGTTGATTTAATTCGTACTGTTGATGATCAAGGAAAAGAAAAATATGTTCTTAATCCAAGAATTCAAGCGGTTTCTCAAGATACTGGTGTAATTACTTATAATTGGAATGAACTTCCAGAAAATAGTGTTCCTACTCCATTAAGTACTGTTGGTGAAGTTTATGAAAGAACAACAGATGATACAGCTCAAAATAATACTATTTATTATAAAAAAAGTTCCACATCTGGAAAATTTGAAATAGTAACCACATTGACTAGTCAAAATGAAATAATACCTTTAGAAATGGTTAATGAATTTTATATAGATAAAAATGGTAACCTATTAAAAGAACAAGATGGTAACTATTATATCTATGATGAAGGAAAAGGTGAAATAACAAATATTCAATCAACTCCAGTTAAAGCTTATTATGAAAAATATGGTGAAGCCACCATTAATAAAGCTGGTCTTTATGAAGGTTTTGCTTCTAATACAATAGCTATTGGAAAATCTGCAACAGTTTCTGGAGGAAAGCTTTTAGTTCCAGGACCAAAAGCTTCTACTGTTACTTATGATTCTAATACTGGCTTTTATGAAAAAGTAATGGAAAATGATAAAATTTCGGGTTATAAATATGTTATTAATGCTACAATTTCTAATGATTCAATATTAAAGAATCAAGAATTTATTACTGAAAGTGCGAGTTGCGAATATCAGTGGTATAAAGATGGAGAAAGTCATGGCGATATAAAGACTCTTACCTCTGATGATTTAATTATTGAAAATGAAAAAACTGTTGCTAAGGTATCTTTAGCTATTAACGTTAGTGAAACTAAACCTATAAACGAACAAGGTAATTATGGTTTAAAAATTATAGCTAAACGCAACAACTTGAACCATACAGATGAGGTAGGGTCACTTGGTTCTGTATCAGTGACTTATGAGCCAACTGTATTAAAAAAAGAGAATATAACAATTCAAAATGAGGAAAACAATAACTATTTCTATACGACTGATACTTTAACAGCAAAAGTGCAAGGATTGACAAATCAGCTTGAAAGTAAAACAAAACTCACTTATAGTTGGTATGGTGTTGTTGACCCAGGTAATATGAGTAATAATAGACCAATTGCTGAGAATTGTGATACCAACAAAATAAACCTTTCAGAGCATACTATCGGCAATGATATTCGTGCAATTGTTTGTGGAGTTAAAAACATTTATAATGGAAAAGAAAATGAAATTGTTTCCTCTGAACCTTATAATTTATATGTGAAAGTGGTAACAACAGATTAATAAAAAAGGAGGTAATAAATAATGGCATACTCAACATCGGAAGAATTTTTGAGAGAACTTTGGCGATTACAAGATGGTAATGCTCCAGTAAAAGCAATTGTTCTTCCAAGTGATGAAATTATTTATAATGTGAATTTAAATACACGTACCATAGAAACTCCTTCTTTTTTAAGTGTAGAACGAGATTAGGGCGCTGAAACAATATATTTTTTAGTAGATAGATTTTTTGGCGAAATAGATCTTGCTACGACCGCATGCTTTATACAATTTATAAATAACAATGCGGATCCTACAGAAAGGGCTGGATTCTATCCAGTTCCTTTCTTTGATATTTCAACCTATTCTTCTCTCGTGGTTGAAAAAGGGTTTGAAGAGGTATATGTTCAAAGTGGTACATATACTCCTAATAAATTTTATATCAAAAACGGTGAGCAATATATATTAGCTACTGGAAAAGATTTTGATGAAAAAGCTGTTTATTATAAAATTGCATCTCCAGAAACAAACAGACGATATGTTGTTGATAATAGTGTGAATGCAAATACATATAAACCAGGGATATATTATTATATAAATCCAAATACAGGAGAATATACTTTAGATGAAGGATTGGAATATAATCCTTTTGTTATGAAACAAGTATATAATACAGAAACAGAAAAAATGGAAGATGTTGAATGCAAAAAAACTTTTTATAAGGCAATATCAAAATCTTTTATTAAAGCAAATGTAGATGGTAATAATTATCGTGCTAGACAATATTATATCTATAATACACAAACTAAAGAAATGGAATTTGATATTGGTGGTACTGGTTATAAACCAGATATAGAATATTATACTCTTATAGATAAACCAAAAATTTTATTTCCTTGGTCTTTAAGAGATGCTGCAACTGAGGTAGCTGGAACACTCCAATTCTCAATTCAGTTTTATAGAATGTCTGATGACGGAAAAGAGCTTGTGTATAGTTTAAACACAAGACCCGCTGCAAGTAAAATTTTAGAGGGTATGTATGTAGAAATTTCTGATGACGAATTTGAAGAAAAAGTTAAACAACATAAATTTTATGATTTAGAAACTTATCCGGCAGATTCAGAAATAGTAGAATATTGGAATAGCATTCAATACCATCCTACAACTCTTCAAGATATATATTATCGTATAGCTTTAAAAAATGATATATATTGGATTGAAGCTTAATTGAGAGAGAAAGGAGTTTTGAATTATGGCTTTATTTAAAATATTTAAAGGTAATTCGAATGATCTTGGAAAAACTGGTGGTACCGACAAGGTCAAAGAGGGTTATGCTTATTTTACACCTGATGATGGTAAATTTTATATAGATATTGGTCAAGATGGAGAAACACCTAAAGTTGGTCATAATGCACAACAAGGGGTTAATAGAATTTGTATAAACAATGAACCTGTTTTTAATAATACTTTTATTTTTGATTGCGGCACAGCTGCTGGATATGGGTTTGATGTTAAACCAACGATTGAGATTATTACTGTTGGTGATGCAAATACAAATTATGAAAATGCTATTGAATGGTATTGTAGTGGAGCAGACATTGATGAGACAGCCGTAATAATTGAATATAAGAGCGGAAATGCTTGGACTAAATAATAAAAAGCGATGTGATTTAATTCACATCGCTTTTTTCTTTTTATATTAAATATTCTTTCCAAGCAGTTTTTAATTTTTCATAAGCTGTTTTTGGATAATAAACTATATCACCATTTTCAAATTGCATATGGTCTGCCCATAAAGTTTCTATATTCGTTAAGTTTACCAATAAGCTGGGTTGTATAAAATATAGTTCTGGTTTAATTAATAAAGGTTCAATCTCTTTAGCAAATGATTGTCTTAAGGTTTGGCTATCATACTCTCGTCTATCGGCAAGATGATATCGCAAATTACGATTTGTTATATTGATATAATTTAAATCTTTAAGATAAATTCTTTTATCTTCTGAATGAGCCAATTTGGCAATTATCGCAATTCTTTTAATTTTTGATTTTAAATTTTCAAGTATTTTTAGTAATCCTTCTTCTTCTATTGGAGAAAGTAAAAGATAGTGTTCTGGGTGCTTCTACATAATTTCTAAAATATCTTTTATATCACTTGTTATAAAAATAAATTTTATATTGTTATTATTCTACCATTCAGTTATTATATCTTCATATTCTAAAAACGCTTTGTAATCTAAAATACATACATCAGCCGCAATTTCTATCATATCTTCTGCTTTGAAGAAAACATTTTCTTTTATTATTACATTACTACTGTTGGCGAATTGACGCAAATAACCTCGTACATCTCCAACATTTTCAATATAGTGCTCATATATTACAATTTTAATCAATTCAGTATTCTCCCTTATTTTATATTTTGTTTAATATTATTATAACAAAATTTTTTGAAAAAGTAAAGTGAGTGCGATTTAAAGCCAAAAATGAGTAATTGGAGTGTATAATAAAAAATGAGCAGGTAATAACATAAATTAAATTTGAGTATGTGATTTTTCAAATAAAAATTGAAAAGTCAAAAAATTAAATAAAAAATGCGTGAGTGTAGAACAAAAATTTTCCCTATTAAATTTTCATATACCTATGAAAGAGAAGGGAAACTCTAAAATTTTTTTTGAAAAGGAGGTCATAAAATTGAACTACATGTAGTATCCTGCACAACAACAGCAGTATGGTGGTACCACTCGCCCAGTGTATCAATCCAATGGTTGGAATAATAGAATTCGACCAGTTTCTTCTATTGAAGAAGTTAGGGCAGCTTCAATAGATTTTGATGGTTCAGTATTTTATTTTTCTGACCTTGCGAACAAAAGAATTTACACAAAACAAATCAATCTTGATGGAACGGCTCAACTCAATATGTACGAGTTAAAGGAAACACCGATTGCCGCGGCGGCTTAGCCGGTCGATATCTCAAATTTCATCACGAGAAACGAATTCGAAGAAGTAATAAATCGGATGAAAAATTACCTAAACTCACTTTCTATTGAGAAGACGGAAGCACCGGTCGCAAACGAACAGGTAACCCCAGAGCCAGAAAAAAGAAGTTTTGACTTTTAAAAGGAGGGTAGATAATGCAAGTTAATTATATAGAATTATTACAAGCAATAAGAAATGGAGCTAATCCTCAACAACTAGTAATGAGTGTGCTGGAAGGGCAAATGGCAAACACGCCAATGGGGAAAAACTTATTATAGTTGGTAAAAGAAAATAAAACTTCTGAAATTGAAAAAATTGCCCGCAATATATGCGAGCAACATGGTATTGATTTTGATAAAGAGTTTTCCTCTTTCAAGTAGTCTCTTGGCTACAAAAAATAATTTTTATAGGAGGTAAACAATATGTTTGCACAATCAAATGGTTACACTTTATCAGACATCGCCGCTGTATCAGGCAACGGCAACCGCAATGGCGGAGGATTTGGAGACGACTACTGGTGGATTATCCTCTTATTCTTATTCGGCTTCGGCAACAACGGATGGGGTAATGGCGGAAATGGTGGTGGTGGTGCTACCACAAGAGAAGAAATCGCATATGGTTTCGATATCAACGGCCTTGAAAATGGCATTCGTGGCATTCAGCAAGGTTTATGTGATGGCTTCTACGCTATGAACACTGGTATGTTAAATGGCTTCTCAGGCGTTCAGAGCACTTTATGTCAAGGATTTGCTGGTGTAGCATCTGGCATCAACAATAGCACTAATGTTATTAATGCTGGAATTACCGGACTTGGTACACAGTTAGCTCAGTGCTGCTGCGACCTTAGATACGAAACAGCAAAGAATTTCTCTGATTTAAACTACAACATTGCTAGTCAGGCTTGCGACACTCGTCATGCAATCGCAGATGGCACTCGTCAAATCATTGATTTCTTAACACAAGACAAGATTGCTACTTTAACAGCAGAAAATCAGAGTCTTAAATTCGCTGCTTCTCAGGCTGCTCAAAACGCATTCATCACTGCTAATCAGGAAGCTCAAACAGCTGAACTAATTCGCAGACTTGATACACCATGCCCAGTTCCTGCTTACATAGTACCTAACCCAAATGGCTGCTATGGCAATACCTATACTATTGCTAGAAACAACGGTTGCGGTTGCGACATTTTCGCAGGCTAATTATTTTTTGAAAATGGAGGATTAAACTATGGAAATAATTGCTACCGCAACTCAAACAGTTGCAGCTAATCAAAATGTTTTATTTACTGATACAGTAACAAACGGTAATTGCTCCATCACACACAGACCTGGTAGCGGGCTCGTTACACTTCGCGGCACTACAACACAGTGCCGCGCCCGCTACAAGGTTTCTTTTGGTGGAAACATAGCAATTCCAACAGGGGGTACAGTAGAGGCTATTCAGATTGCCCTTGCAGTCGATGGTGAGGGTTTAGCTTCTAGCACAATGATCGTTACCCCAGCGGCAGTTGAAGAATACTTTAATGTATTTGGAGCAATGTTTATTGATGTTCCAAAAGGTTGTTGCTTAACAGTAAGTGTTAAGAACACAGGCACCCAAGATATTTTAGTTCAAAACGCAAATTTAATTATTGAACGTGTTGCGTAAGGAAGGGATGGTGCTATATGGAACGACTAAAACGAGTTAAAGAAACATTAATGAGCTGTATTGAAAGCCAAATGGGTCATTTGGATACTGTCGATACAGAGGAGCTTGGTGATGTAGTAGATATGGTAAAGGATTTAGAGGAAGCTATATACTACTGCACAATCACCAAAGCTATGGAAGAAAAAGAAAAATCTGGTAATGGTGGGGAAAAGGAATACCATTATTACACAGAATATCGTTATCCCGAAAGAGATATGGATAGGGAAAATGGCAAAATGTATTATAATATGATGCCCATGACCTATGCCGATCAGGGTAGAATGTATTATAATGGAGGTGGCTCCTCGGGAGGTAGTGGCTCTAGCGGCGGTTCCTCTGGAGGTAGCTCCGGTGGCAGTGGCTCATCTTCTGGCGGATCAAGAAACTACTCTGAATTTGAATATCCTATGATGCGCGACAAAAGAGAGGGTCGTAGCCCAATGAGTCGCAAAACCTATATGGAAGCTAAAGAAATGCATTAGCCAAAGACAACTCAAATGAAAGAACTTGAAAAATATCTTCAAGAATTAAGCACTGATATTACTGAAATGATACAAGATGCTTCTCCTGAAGAAAAATCTTTCCTTGAGAAAAAAATTCAAGCTTTGGCTACAAAAATTAATCAAGTACAATGATTAATATAAACGGTGAAGAATGGAGGGTCATATTAGTCTCTCCATTCCATCCGGCTTTAAAGCGTAGTGATCATGGCTATACATTAGGTGTTTGCGATGATATATTAAAAACAATTTATATTAATAACGAATTAAGTCAAGAATATATAGAAAAGGTCTTATGTCACGAACTGACCCATGCGGCAATGTTCAGCTACAATATAGATCTCACACTGGAACAAGAAGAGGTGTTAGCTGATTTAATTGCGACATATGGGCAAGAAATCGTATACATAACAAACTTGGTATTTAATAGAATAATAGAAAAAAGGGGAAGACATTAATTGTCTTCCCCTTTTTTATCGTCTATTTCTAATTTTTTTACTTTTTTATAATAATCTTCAGCTTGTCCGTTGCCACCTAATCCGTGATATAAATTATACATTTCTGTAATTTGTTCAAAATCATCAGAAGATATATAACCATCACGTAAGTGGGTTTTACATAATTGAATTAATCTATATTTATAAGAATTAATGATAAGGGCAAAGTTTTTATCATTATTGTCTTGTAGTTTATGTAAATCCTCATACATTTCTTCATGTTCTTTTTTAGCTGAATTTTCTAAATCTTGTTGAACCTAAACTATATGTGCCTCGGTACGTCTCAGCTCTTCGTGGATTGGCTCAATTTCATCTAAAAGCATTTTTCTATACAACATATTCTCATTTTGTTTTTGTAATTTTTCTAATTCTTTTTTCTATTTCCATAAATAACCACAGAAGCCGATAAGACCAGCAGATATTAAACCGAATATTAGTTCAACCAAATGTTTTTCTAACATTTTTTAATTCCTCCTCCTTAATCTTTTCAACGTCTATGTAATATAAAAATTAAAGAGGGAAAATTATAAACTCATGCCCAATCAAATGTAGAATTTTCTTTTTTAATTATATGAGTGCCGATACATGCCGCGTCTGCCTCGTCTTCAGTGCACTACATACCATAGGTGTCAAAAATATATTTTTGAGCAAGAGGCTTCTCTTTTTCACGGCCCTTTCCGGCAATTTTAACTGTTGATTTCCATACTGTTGGAGGAATAATATAATAATCCATTCCTATCTCTTGAAGGGTTTCCTAAATCACTCCGAATACTTCAGCAAGCATTTTAAATGTTTTTACATTTTGTACCACATTATTTTGTAATTGTATATCCTCAAAAGCTACTGTATCTATGTCGTGCTCATTAATTAAATTTAATACATTCTAACGAATACTTACTAATCGCTCTCCTATATCCTTACCCTTTGCATTAAAATGGCTTATTACTGTTGGCTTATTATCTATAAATACTGCATATCCAGTTGTATGGGATGCCTAATCTAATGCTAATAATCTCATTATTTTTTATCAGTAGAACCGAAACCGCCGATTCTATCTCCTGTAGCATTATCATTTTCTGTAATTAAATAGGGTTTAATAATACCTTGACCAATAGCATCTCCACGTTTCAATTGAATTGCAAATGGAGCCAAGTTAATAATCTGGAAGAAAATTTCTCCTTCATTATCAGGGTTATTATAATAATCAGCATCAATAATACCAACTGAATTGCCAAGAATAAGCCAATGTTTTAATGGACAAGAGCTACGAACTGAAAGCTCAAGATATGTGCCAGGATCGAGCTGACATTTCATTCCAGTAGATACAAGTGAAATTTTTGCTCCAGCTTCTTTGATTGCCGCAGCAGCCGCCTCAAGACTAGCGAGAAAAACGGGTCTGTGCTCGTTCATGCTCTCTACAAGTTCGCTATAGGGTGGGATAATAATATCCTCTGCTACAATGAAATCATAACCTGCCGATTGAGCGGTCTTGCGAACGGGCAACGGCAAATCAACATTTTCAAATCTTTTAACTTTTTCAAATTTTGCCATATTTTATACCCCGTAAGTAATCTGAACATCTCTGTCAGGTTCTTTCTCGTCTGTAAACGCTTTTGTCAAAGTGAGTCGGTACCAATAATCTACCACATCACCTTGAGCTTTTCTTTCTTTATATGTTGAACTATACTTTACAAGAATATAGTTGCTATCATTTTTCGCTTCTTCAAGTATTGCTTCTACTGCTTCTTCTGAATCCACTCTATAAGTTTCTGTTGTTGTAATTAAATATTTAGCCATATTACGCCTCCATAATTGAAATGTTTAAAATTTTATTTGCATAATTTTGAATTGAATATTCTTTAATTTCTTTTGCTAAAGCTTCTGCGTAGTTAGCATTACCAATTAATTTAATTGTATCGGTACAATGTACATTACAAGCTTCTACCACCACTTCTGGAAGATGAGCTAAATCAACATTAGCAAACGCATGAGTACCATCTTGACCAACAATCATAATTTCTTGTTCAAGTTTAAATAAATTTAAAGGAATTATAATCATTTTATCCATAATATACTACCCCCGCATCATAAGGAAATAAGTAAAATACGAAAGGATTTTCCTCTCCTTCTGGTTTAATCCAGATTTCAACTGCCGCGCCATCTTCTGTAGCGTCAATACTAAATACATCGCCGATGTTAGAAATAATTTCACACACGGCTGCACCAAAAGTTGGCATATTTAACATTGTGTCGCTTTCAAAAATTGTATAATAATTATATTCTTTACATAAAAGCATATAATGATTGTTCATACTTTCATTGCGTAATTTATGGATTACATCCATTCTTACAGCAATATCTTGTCTCTGCAATGGAGGAAGTTGATTAACAATTGATTTATTTAAATCATATAAGTTTAATGATAGTCCTTCGTTTTTAAGATCTACCGCTCCCCAACCATCATTTTCTTGCCAGGTATAAATTTTATTATCTTCCTCACAAAAAACACATTCGCCTTCTTCATGATTCTATAAGGCATATAAAGCTGATAGAGTGGGAACTATACAATATTTATTATCCATTTTATATTCACTCCTTTTTCTCTTTATTTAATTATATCATATTTTTTCAAAAAAGTCAAGTTTTATCTATGTTTAACTCTATCTTCAACTTCTTTTTGTTTGCCGTAATTAAAAGCGGTTTTATAATCACCAGTTAAATACCCAGTGACGCGACGTAATCTTTGTATATTAGTGCCTCCACATATAGGACAGCTATTACCAATTTCGTCAATATAACCGCATTCAATACACTAATCATTTGGCACATTGACCGCAAAGTAAGGAACATCTTTTTCCATAGCATAGTTTACGATTTGTTCCAGTGCCTCAAGATTATTTTTTACTCCGGCATCCAATTCAATATAAGTAATACAACCAGCTGATGAATAACCAGTAAGTTGGCTTTCTATATCTATTTTTTCAAAGGGATTCATTTCTTCCCAAACCGGCACGTGCATTGAGTTAGTAAAATAGTCTCTGTCTGATACATTCTCAATCTCGCCATACTTTTCTTTGAACTTACTCATTGCGGTGTAGCAAAGATTTTCGGCTGGAGTATAATAAACACCAAAATTTAATTTATATTCTGCTTTAAATTTCGCACATTTGTCTTTAAATAGCTGTTCGATTCGCTTTGCTAATTCCATACCCTCATCGGTAGTATGATTCTTACCAATTAAGATTTGGAGTGTCTCGGCAAGACCAAGCTGACCAATAGCAAGTGTTCCATGTTTAAGAGCACTTCTAATTCCCTCTTCTGGAATATAACCAGCCATAAGTCCATTTTCATACATAAACTTTGCGGATTTTGGATCTTGTGAACAAATATATTCAAATCTTTCAATAAGCATATCTTTTGCTTCATCAATTTTATCTTTTAATAAAGACATAAAGATCTCGGCTTCATGACCTTGACACTCATTTTCTTCGCAAAGCTCTTTAGCTATCATAGCGAGTGTTGGCATAATAATAGTAACAGGGCAGATATTGCCACGGCCATCTTTTCTTTGACCGAGCCCATTAACATCCCAACCGTTGGCCGTGCGGCAACCCATTGTGCTAAAGTAAGTTGTCGGATCTTCAGGATCATATCCCGCATTACCAGACCAATCTATATTGGCATAGTTTGGATAGAGTCTTGTTGCAGTACATTTCAGGGCTAATTGGTATAGGTCATAGTTCGGCGTACCAGGATAACGATTAATTTCTTTTGAGGACTGGAAAATACCACAAGGGAAAATAGAAGTTTTCTTTTTACTACCTAACCCTTCGAGCAATACTTCCAATAAAGCTTTTGTAACCATTCTTCCTTCTGGAAGGGTGCAAGTACCATAATTAATTGAGGTGAATGGAAGTTGGTTGCCGCTTCGACTTTGTAAGGTATTAAGATTGTGATATAATCCTTCTACCGCCTGATGTATTTCTTTTTCTGTCATATCCATAGCGTACCTATATACATCAGAAAAAACAACATTTTTATAAACTTTAGCATCAATCGCTAATTCAGAATTAAATTTTTTAATAGTTTTATCTTTTAATTCATCTTCTAAACCATTTAATACATTATGTTTTAAATATTTTAGTCCATCTTTCCAATGTTTATAAAAACTCTTTCTCACATATGGAACCATAGTCCAATCCAAGTGGGTAGCGGATACGCCACCGAACTGCTGTAAACTTTGTAGCTGGAATATAACCGCTACAAGTTGCATCGCCGTGTTCACAGAACCAGCTGGGCGCACATCGGTCTGGCGAGTATTAAATCCTTTAGCGAGCAAATTATCAAATGGGATAGAAAGACAATTGTGCATACCAACAGCATAACTATCTAAATCGTGAATATAAATCATATTTTCTAAATGATTTTTCTTTGCCATTGGTGAAATACAATAGTCTAAAGCGTATTGTTTTGTCATAAGCCCATTAGCTTCGCCCATACGGCCGCCAAAAGAATGTTCATCAACATTAGCGTTTTGATTTTTAACATTTTTAGCTTCGAGCTTTTCAGAAAAAGCTTTCATAAAATCAGCTTTATACTCTCTTGCTATTTCTCTCTTGTATCTGAAGCGAATATATGCTCTCGCAACATCTGGGCGCTCCGAGCGCATTAAATATTCTTCTACTTTGTCTTGTAATGTTTCGACCGACATAGTTTTTTCATTCTTTTGGATAAAGCTTTGTATTTCTGTTGCTATATCTTCTGCTGTGTCGGTTTCATATAACATACCATCTATTTCAATAAACGCGGCATTAATCGCATTTATAATTTTTTCTTTTTTAAATTCGGCAAGTTTGCCGTCTCTTTTTCTTACATACATTTTGTGTTTCCTCCTTTAACTAAATCTAGTATTTTTTATATCCATATACTATATTTAGTTTTTTGGATAAATAAATTAATTAGTTTTGTCCTTGTCCGCCAATCGGTGGGGCCTGATTAATTATTGTTTTAACTGCTTTTTCTAAATCTTTTTTATCTTCATTAGGTAGTATTGTGTGTTCAAAATAAAGCTCTTGAAAATCTGCTTTATCTGTACCAAACCTACGTATTATTTCTTCCACATTTGGGTCTTCTTCACGATTTAATTGACGTAATAAGCTTGTTTTCTCTTTACATATAATACGATATACAGTTAAATCTATATCTTTTCTACGAAGTAAAGTGTCTATTCCAGCAGGATTAAAGACACCTATATTTATAGTGTCAGAGCGTAAAGCGTCATAGCTTGTGCCATAGGCCCATCCATTAAACGCAGTAGCTTCAAGCATTTTATTTTCCAATGTTTTTTGTACAAATTGTTCAGGAGTGAGATAATAATAATTTACTCCCTCTTGTTCACCCTCTCGCATTGGACGAGTGGTACAACTAATAATCTCGTTAAAACGATCGGGTGCGGCGGCAAGTACCTCACGCATAACCCTGTCTTTGCCGCTGCCCGCCTTCCCTATAAGAGCAATGATTTTATACATTAAACCCTCTCCTTCTCATAGTTTCTCTTTCTCGTTGTTCATTTATTTTATTTAAAAAATCACTATCTTCAAATAAATAGTTTCTAAAACTAGTCAATTTCATTTTAGAGAGATAACGACCAACAAATGCTTTTGGAGCAAGAGGGAGGTCTGAATAATTTATTATATGTCTTAATTCTGATTTAATAAAAGGAAAATTAAGTTCTTTACACAATGGAATTAATGTATCTATTTTATTAATATCAACCTCTTTAAGACAGCATTCTTTGCATTTATTGTATCTTATATGCTAATTACGTCCAATTCTTACTTCCCAAAATTCTGTTTCTGGGAAGTTTTGTTTACATTCGTTACAAATCATTATTCTATTCCTCCCTGATATCTATCTGTTCTTAAAATCAAATCACCTTGTTTATCAATTGAATCAATTTTATATAATTGATGTCCACCAGATGACGCATACTTTTTCGGTACGAAGTTGTCGCCTGAACGGAAACCCTGAACCATAATCATATTTCCACGATTAAACCAAGATTTTTCTTTTACACTTTTAGTTCCATCTGGATTCTTTTCAGATATTTGTTTATCAAACATACTGAAATATTCTTTTCTAAATTTAACATTTACTACGCCTTCTGGAGTTAATAAAGTGACTGTTGATTTGTTTTTATCTTTCGCTATACAAGTTCCACAAATCCTATAAAGTTTAAACATATTTATTGTCTTACCGCCCTTAACAAAGCTTTTTTCAACCACTGGCTCTTCTGATAAATTAAAGAAGTCTGTGATTCCATATTTACCATAATTTGCCTCTTCAAGCTCGTGGTCATGATAATAAAAACACAAAGCTTCCATTTCCCAAGCTGAAATTGTTCCAGTAGCATACTTATTCCAATCTTCCATAAAAATAGCGTTGTTAAGATTTTCTAAAGCTTCATCTTTATTTTCCGTAATCCAATTTCTAAATATATTCATCCATTTTTGATATACATTATCCCACTCCTTGACTTTCATGTGGAACTCATTATCTTTTTGGAAAATAAGGTTATCACAGCTCAATTCAGAAAGAAAGTTTATTGCTCTCTCGTCGAGTTTGTAAGTTATTTTATCATTTTTACAAATTGCTTTGAGATAACGAGTAAATTCATAAATACGTTTACCCATAACTATATCTTCTGAATTGTCAGGGATAATATTATATTTTAATAACCCACCCATGTTTTGGAGAGTTAATCTTTTCTTTTTATCACAGGTTTCCCAGATGTACCAAGCCATACAAGTTTTTCTATCCATCATTTCATCAAAAGCCCCACCTTTGATTAAGGAAACCATAGCTTGCCGTTTCGGTTTCGCTCGGTTAAGGTAGTCTCGTGGAGACGAATAGGGGCGACCGGCAATCGTATCTCTGATTACATCTTCACCAACATTTAAGATACCAGACAATCCAAAGATAATCTGATTATTCTCTACATCTGGAGTAAATGTATATGATGAAGTATTTATATTAGGCGGTTCAACCTGAATGCCAGCCTGCATCATTTTACCAATGGCTGTTGCTATCTTTTTGTAATCAGTTGTTTTCGCTCTCTTTTTCTTAACCTTTGTTTTTCTATCTGGAGCATCTACATATTCATATTCCTCGAAGTCTTCTGGTTCATAAATATCTACAACCTCTTCTTCTACTTCCATATAGATACCGCCATCTTCATCTTCTTCTTGTTCAGCACCACCGCTATCTGTGATGAGACACGCACAATTCCAGAAGATAATAGGAAATTTATATGCCAAATTCATTTCTTGTAAAGCAACGATTGAGTACGCTAAAGTATGTGAGGCGTTAAATCCGTACCCTCTACTTGTCGCTACAAGAACATTCCATACATAATTACAAAGTTTTTCATTTAAACCTTTTTCTTTTACCTGTTCAAAATATTCTTTTGTTAACTGTTCATATTCAGCTGGATTCTTTTTAGCGATTGACTTTCTTAAACGGTCGGCCCAAGTTAGATCAAATCCTCCACATTCCGGAAGCTGTACTAACTGCATGAACTTTTCCTGAGATTCACATATGCCGTAAGCCAATCCAACGACCGGTTCAAGAAGCTCTCTGTCGGCCTCAGTCAAACCATACTGTTTCATTTCATTATACCAAAAGTTAATATCGTGTTTAAATCTCGCATATTTTACTAATGGCTGTTCTTCGTCTTTACCTTGGGCCATAAGACGAATAACTGAGTTCAATACCGCCAAGTCATCAACCGAACTTGGTTTTGTTAAAGCGATACCTTGAATACCACTTTGTTTTTCCATCTGGAACAAACTTTGAATTTCATTGTTATGAACCATTTCCCACATTTCTTGGCTCTCTCTTTCAAGCTGATAAACGCCAAGATATTTCATATATGTTTCTTTTAATGTAGGTTGTTGTTCTATATAATTATATTCACATAACAAATCTAAACAAGTATGCATCTTATCCAATGCTTCGACAGAAAGCAAGTCAATCTTAATCAAGCTTGCCGCTTCGCAATCGTGCAAATCAAACTGCGTCACTATATCACCATTCGGCACTTTCATTAATGCGGTTGATTCTGTAAACGGCTCATCAACAAAGATTACACCGCCCGCGTGTTCACCTACACGGCACACAAGACCTTCGATTTTCTGTGCTACTTCCCATAATTCTGGATATTCATTCATTTGCTGAACAAATAAAGGCACTGGTTTAAAATCATTTTCTACATCACCATAATAACATTGATGTAAAGTCCTTACCTTACCTCTATCCGCAGGAATTAATGAAGATATATAAAGTGAAATATCATTATCAATCCCAAGACCTCTTGCGGCAGTCTGGATTGCCGATTTACTACCCTCGGTACCAAAAGTCACGACATTCGCAACTCTATCCTGACCATAATATTCTCTTAACTTCTGGAGAACTTGTGCTCTACGTCCGCCCTCAATATCAGTATCAATATCAAGTACAGATACACGGTCTGGGTTAAGGAAACGCCAAGCAAATGTTTTTGTTGTTTCCCACATGGGATTAATCTGAATAATATCAAGTATATATAATAATAAGAAACCAACACCAGAACCACGTCCCGGCCCAACTAGGGTTCCTGCCTCCCAACACACATCAAGTGTGTTTTGAAGATTTAAGAAATAAGCTGACCAATGGGCTTTATTTACTTCTGATGAAACCCAAGTGATTTCAAGATTCTTATTAAGCTCTTTATATGTTTCTTCGTTTTGCAATCTAATATCACTTTCTAATTTGTTGATAATTAAATGCGTCATTATTCTATCACCGTCAAAGGAAGATTCATAAAAGTTTCTCAACCAAGGCATTTTTATAATCCATTCATCCATTTCTCTTGGAGTATAAACTTTTGTTGGCTTTCTCCATATTAAAGATGGAATATTTAAAGATTTTTTAAATGAAAAATCTTGACACATATCTTTAATTTTTAAGATATTTTGATATGCTTCTTGAAGATCTTCTTCTGACATATAATCAGACATAAAACTTTCCAATTCCTCTGTGCCCATAAGATAAGTTGTTTGATAAAAGCTTGCTACTTCTCTATCACCATCTTGTGAGTTTAAGAACGCCTCATGAATTGGAGCATCCGATTTTTTAAGATAATGACTATCTGTTGTTATAATATATGGTACTTCTAATTGTTTAGATATTGCCATAATCTCTTTATTAACGAAAATCTGGTCTTTATCTGGTGAAGGCTGCATCTCTAAAAAGAAATTACCTTTACCAAAGATACCTTCCATTTGTTTGGCCCAATTGCCTATTTTTTCGCCAAACAACATTCTTTGAACTGTATCTTCCATATCTCTCATTTGAACAAGCTTTGTTCCTAAAAAACCACCAAGACATGCCGTACTACCGATTACATGACCTGGATCGGCTCCAATTATATCAATTAAATCTTGATAATAAGTTGGCACACGACGCATCTTACCAGTCATATATGAACGAGCCCAAGCACGAGTTGATAATTCTCTAATTTGTCGATGTCCTATGGCATCTTTAGCAAGTAAAATAAAATGGAAATATTTATCTCCATTTTCTTTTGAAAAATTCTGTCCGTTTAAACCATCACGGCAAAGATAAATTTCATTACCATAGATTACTTTAAAATTAGGATGATTCTTTTTTATTTTATTGTAATAATTTTCTATTTTCATTGCGTTTGCTATTGTTTCATGTTCAGTAAAAGCTACAACTTCATGACCAAGCTCAATAGCATAATCTATAATTTCTTTAGCTGTGTTAATGGAATCTCGTAGGCGGAGATTTGAGTATTCCGTATGGTTGTGTAATCCGCCTGGATAACCTAGTCTCAATTAATCACCCTCTTTTTCATATTTTCTCTATATATATTATATCATATTTTTATGAAAAAGTCAAGTTATCTCTCGTGCACACGACCGCTATCTTTGTAAATACGATAAGTACAAGCATCTCCGCCACAATTTACATGGAACTCAAAGAACTCTGGCGTATCAAAATGCTCTAATATATAATCTGTTGGAGTTTCTTCAAATAAAATTTCAATAGCATCTGTATAAGTCATATTATTTTTCCTTTCTTTTATTTCTATATATATTATATCATATTTTTATAAAAAAATCAATTTATAAAGTTTTTGAATAAAAATTACTTAAAGGTATTTTTGGTTTGGGATTGCGATACAGGCGTCCAATGCCGGTCGGAGCAAGTTCTATGAAACAAGAAAAAAGGCTATATGGTATTAAACCATATAGCCTTTATATTAATTTACAAAATAATTATATGCTTTCAAAGCATTCTGTTGTCTAATAGTATAATATTTAGACGAACATCTCTCATATGATTTTGCGAAAGCCAAAGCGGCTTGTTCAGCATTTGTCATATTTAAGAATGAGTTGAAATTAAATCCTTTTTGGTATTTACTTCCATATGTATCAAACTCATATTGTATGGTATCACGTAAGAAATCGCATTGGGTTTCTAGGCCGGCACCCCAAACTTTACTATAACTTCTACTCCATTGGCACATTCCATAGTAATTACCAGAAGATAAAGTATATCTAATGTTAAGGGTTTGACCGCCAACTTCGGCCATTAAATTTCCCATAATACCAGCACAAACATAATCGTTCCAACCAAGAGCTTTCATATATCGCCAAATTTGTGTAGCTGCAGGATATTCAGCTGCTTTAGCGGCCCATTTAGCCTCTTCAGCTTGACGTGCAGCTTCAGCTTCTGCGGCAGCAGCTTGTTCAGCGGCAATTCGCTCTTCTTCAGCCTTTTGCGCCTTTTGTTGTTCTTCTTCAATTATTTTATCAAGTTTTGCCTGATATTTTTTCTGGTCGCTATCTGCTTTATTCCATTTTTCTTTTAGTTCATTAATTAATTCATCTCCATCTTTCCAGCCAAGATTTCTTGCACTTTCAGCCATGGTATGAGCATCATCTTTGATTTGTTGACACTCATTAATTAATGTAATTAGCTCTTCTTTAGAATACTCTTCACGTTGACCTGCAACAGCTACAGAATTACATAAAACTCCTATTGCGATTGCGAGAGTAATTAAAGCTACAATTATGCTTGTTATAATTTTCTTATTCATTTGATATTTTCCTTTCTTGTTGTTATTAGGCAACAAGTCAAGGTATGTAATTAAATTTTAAAAGTAATAATCATTTCTGCCAATAATTTCATAATCTTTAATATTAAACTGCGGAATTCCCCAAGTGCTCCGCGAGCAAGTTCCTACTGCATTAATAATTACATAACCTAAATCTGAATGTAAAAGTTCATATTCTTCTTCAGACGACTTGAATTTGACTAATGAACTCCCGTCATCAAGCTTAATGTTTAAGGTCGGCTTGCCTTTATCCAATCCGTACAAGTTAAGTTGACTACCGTATACTTTGAATCCCTCTATTGCGATAAGGGGATCTTCAACCCCTTTACCCCAAAGCTGCACTTCATCTGCTATTTCGGCAAATTTAGTGGCTGTTAAGGCTTCATTGCCTTCCCATATAAGGTCTACATTGTATATGGGAGCACAGTCAAAATCTCTATAGGCTTCGTTAACATACTGAACCAAAGCATTATAGTTTTCTTCTGGAAAACCAACACCAAATGCTTGAGCATGTCCTTGAGCATAGTCAACCAATCCGGATTGAACTAATAAATCACGAAGACTACCAAGATTCGCATTATCGTATCCTCTGCCGGATCCTTGCCATGTAATCCTTTCGGATTTGACCGGTTCGCCATCAATTATTTCTTCAACGGTTTCAACAACCTTGTTCAAAATAAGCACCGGTCTATGGAAAGTATCCAATAATCCATTTGCAATCAAACCAGTTAGATTTTTATCTGTTGCGTATTTGGGATCTAATCTAATTGCTAAGATTTTATTTTCAAGTAGGTTTTCTTTTTCTATGATTTTTAACACAACTTCTTGTGCCGCTTCTTTAGAGCGAGTTTGTCGATTCTTAACATTGGTGCAAGTTCTTACGGCTTGCTCAACTCTTGTTTCTACCTAACCAGAGCATCCGCGTTTGGTGGACGGCACGGTTTGGTATGACAAAAATTCAATCATAGATTCAAAAACTACTTGTTTCTCTTGGAGAGTTCCACTCCTTGAGATTGCGTTAAGAAAGGGAGCTATATACCACGCTATATTAAACGGACATAATTGCTGCCCTTCAAAATGAAATTTATCCTTTTCCACCATAGTCTTCAAAAGGGGATTTTTAAATTCTTTCATTCCGCGTAAGATTATTTCACGAACTTCAAATGAGTTTAAAGTCATTACGTCCGCAATAATGCCTACCGTTGCTAAATCTACATAGTCATTGGCATAATCAAAACCAAGTAAACTATCTAGGTAGCAACAGAATTTGTAAACTATTCCAGCACCAGAGAGTGCTTTGGTTGGATAATCACATAATTGATTATTTATAACACACGCATATTCAGAAAACTTTTCAGCTTCGTGATGATCCAATACCAATACATCAATTCCTCTTTTTGCGAGTTCTTCATGTTCTTCAAAATCTGAAGAAGAGGAATCTGGTGCTATTACTAATTTTACATCATCTGGAATTGTCTCGACTAACAATCCATGTTGCTTACCATCGTGGACACGATAAGATATTTGTGTTTGGACAAAATGGGGGAATAAACAATTTAGGTAGTTGATTAAGATTGCTGCACTAGTGTAGCCATCACAATCGGCGTCTACCTGTATGAAGATTTTATCATTTTGTCCTATATGTGAAATGAGCATTTTGGCTCCTTCTTGCATATTAGTTAATAACATAGGGTCCAAAAGGTCATCTGCACTTGGAAATTTAAAGTGAGTTATATCTTCAAATTTTATACCTCTATTAACGAGGACCTATTCAATTGAAGTAAGTGAATCTTTCATAGGATTTATCAGTTGATATCTCAAGGGATTTCAACCTCCTCTCATTTGAACATACCCTCTATATATCTTGAAATTTTATATAAAATATTTAATTATTTTCTACCTTAATAATAATAACTAATAGAACCATATGGTTTATTTATAAGACAAGCCTCTGCTATATAGGTATCGTCTATTTCTTTATCAATTAAAATCATGTTAGCTTTTCTGCCGCGGCAGCCATCATGCATCATACAGGCTTGCCAGTAGTCACCATTTGTAAAAATAACCGAATACTCATTTAGTGATTTACGAATTTTTTCTGGTTCTATATTCCAAAAGTCTTTATAATCTCGTATTAATTTTTCCATACGTTGTTCGGCACTTCTTTTTGTAGCACCAAATATTAAGCCTCTCACAATATCACTCTTTCTTTGAATAATTGTAAAAATATATCTTTTCCACAATCTACGGGAGAATCTTTATAACCAAGTAAAGTTCCTTTATCCCACAAAAAAGTCATTAAACAATCATTTTTGTATTTGTTATGAAAACCTATTAATTTTTTACTCCACTTTTTACTTTCCTCTGTGTTGAGTGCTGGATACTGTTTATCAAAAGCAATGATAATTTCTTCTGCTCCTGCGTCAACCAACATTTTAACTTGGTGAGCTGAAAGATTACTACCACAACAAGCAACTGCTATATTATTTTCAATCCCAAAATAACTCATATATTTAAGAACTGATTTTTCTGATTCTAATACAACAGCCTTTTTAACTATTGCGATTTGGTCTTTCGCCCAGTTTAAGCCATATAAATTCATTCCAAGAGGGTGGTTATAAGTAATTTTATTTATATTTAAAGGACGATACTTGCCGTACCGCTCACCTTCATCCTGACATAGAGTGCGGCCTCGTAGACCGATGAACCGACCTTCGGCATCATAATGAGGAATTGTAATCTGGTCTCCACCAAGATAATATCCTATGTTCGCATAATCAATTACCTCTTGGGTTATATCCTCATTAAGCCAAGGCGTTAGTTTTAATGAGTAATTAAATCTTGAAAGTATAACATCATCGTATTCTTTCAAAATAATTTGTTGAGTATTGTTTAGTTCAATATTTTGGATTCTATCATAATTCGATAAAATATCCCAATCAACAAGTTTGTCTGTGTCTGGTGCGTCTTCAAGACGACCGGCAATTCCCATTCTTGCTGCTATATATCGAACCGCATCGTTTAAATCCATTATCTTATTGTGTTGAATATCGAATATTTTAATTGTCAATTCAAAAATATCAAAAGACGGATTTTCACACCCAGTATAACAATGAAATAATTTACTATTTTCGTAAAAATACAATTTCTTACTACCCTCACCTGGCCTATTGTGGCAAATAGTCGCACTTAATAGGCCAAAGTCGGTGTAAATGGGATCGCCGCCCCACTCTTGTAGTAAATTATAAATATCGTCTATTGATAAAGCATTTCTTATTTCTGTTTTATCAAATACAAGCATAATTATTCTACGATTACTGCTGAACAAACACCCTTAATACCAAACTGGGTATCTACAATATGTCGGAGGTACTCTTGTGGGTGCTTGTTTTTATCTTCTCCCTTACGAGATTTGAGATACATATCAGCCATTTCTTTACTCATTTTATACTCAAAATCGCCTACTACCTTATCAATTGCTTTTACTTTATTCTTTGCCATAACTTTTATCCTCCTTAAAATGCCGAGTCTTCCTCAAGCACTATCTTAATATCATCTATACTTACCATTTCATAATCATATGTTGTAGCAAACATAGGTTGGATTCTACAGCACCCTAAATCTGCTCTACACCAAAGATATATTCCTTTATATCTTCCTCTACGATTTTTATAAACCGAAATTTTAATAGTTGGTCTTTCAAAAACATTAGTTGCTAATATTTTATCAAGTTTTACTAAATCATCATCTTTAACACCCAATAGAATTGAACCATAGTCAATCTTATCTGCGATACTCTTGGCACCACGAAGCAAGTTTTGGTCAGGTGTTTCGGACTGCTGATAATCGCCGTTTAGCTGAGTTGCTGACATAATAAATATACCATATTGATTACATATGTCTTTAAGTCTAATTGATAACATAAATAAGATATTATCTTCACGAAGTTTAACACCGCCACTACGACGAGTTATTTCTTCAAGAATCTTTAGACTTGTGTGTATATAATCGTGAAAACAATATTTTACATCGTGGTCACGAATGTTCTTTTTAATTTTATCCTCAATATCCTTTAGTGAAAAATCTGGTAGTTCTTCAATATATAAAGGACTATTTGATAAAATATTTGCCGCTTTGCGTACACGCTCTTCTTCGTCAGCCACATACTGACCATTAAGTATATGTTCTTCGTTTACGCCAGATAAGAACGCTAACATCATTGTCTGGATTTCACTCTTTTCCTGCTCGGTCGCAATATAAAGAGTTGGTTCTTTTGTTCCATTATGAATCCAGCCAAATCGCTCGTCATATATCTCGTCACAAGCGATATAACACGCGTCGGCAATCATACTTCTTGATTTACCTACACCGGTCGGGGCAGAGCGCAAATAGAACTTCTTTAATCTCGCACCACGAGTCACGGTGTTAATAAGTGGTCCATATAAAGGTGTTCCAACTTCTGGATGCTCTTTTAATGAGTCAATCAAGTCAATGATTCCATCACCAGCCTGGATTGCTTCACCATAAGCGTCATCAACATATTTTAAACGAATACCTTCAATTTTATTATCAACCTTTGCGGCAATCTGCTCAAGTGTTGAATTATCTAAAAGGTCTTCTTGAATTTGTTTTTTCTTTGTGTCAAGAATATTATCTGCATCATAAATATCTGACACATCAATACCATAATTATCATAAGCTCTCAACAAAGTGAATTTTTTAAGTCGATTATAATAATAATCAAAAGCTTCTGGTAAACAAGTATCGGCTACTTTCAACAACCATTCTTCGCCCTTTTGTGCTTTAAAGACTGCGGCACTTTTAGGACGAGATGCCAAGAAATCTGAAATATTTTCAAGAGTTATTTTATCAGCACCAAGCTCATGAATTTTATATATTGCTCCAAAAGCAACTTTATGAAATTCATCCGCAAAATCATCTTCAATTACTGTATATTTATCTGTGTAATCTAAAATTTGGGGGTTTTTAAATACCGTGCCAATCACCTGCATTATCGCAGTAGTATCTACGTATTTTGATGCCATCTATTTCCTCCTCATTCTTCCTCATCAAGGAAAGAAAATAATTTTCGTTTTCGTTCTTCTCTTCGAGGAACGGGAATTCGTACTTCAATTGTTTTCGGAATGTATGGTTCAAGAGACTCTGCTCCGAGAATATGCTCTTGTTTTTGTTGGGCTTCCCAAATTGCATAATAGTAATTGTAAGCGTTTTGGTAGACGAATGGGACGATTCCAATTCCGCCTTGTGCTTTTCCTTCATCAAACTTATTTCCTTTCACTTCGTAATAATAAACTAAAGCTTTATGAATACCTGAATATGTGTATCCATGATTTGTGACATAATCTTTAATTTGTTTTTTAATTTTTGCATATACATAATCTGAATTAAATAATTCCATTATATATTTTTCTAATTTTTCTTGTTCTGTGAGGTCTCTTGTTTGTTCCAAATCAAAGCAAGATTGGTGAGCATATTTTCCATTGCCGAAAAGCTTAAATGGCTCTTCAGCCTTATTAAAAGTTTTTTTACAATAAATACAAGTTACAAAATCATTTGGGTCAATTATTTGCGGTTTCTCGGTCTCTGGATGCAGAGCGTGCTCCCTTAACGAACAACTAGCGTGGGCATACCGACGCGAACCGGTAACGGCAAACGCTTCCTTATCTCTGTCAAATCTCGCACCACAAATAGTACAAGTAACATTATGTGCTATACTAATCCCTCCTTAATTCTTTAACTTCTTTATATATATATTATATCATATTTTTTAAAAAAAGTCAAGTCGAGGTTCCGTTCCCCGACTTGACGATTTTTAATTAAAGCAAATCGCTTTTAATTTCATTTATAATTAAATAAATTAATTCTGATTGGTCTGGTGTAGCGTCATTTACTTTTTTGCCTTTGCCAAGATATTTATCAACAATAGCAGTAAGTTTAACCGCATTACTCTGGCTTTTAGTCATAACTGCTCCTACTAAATCTTTAAATTCAGCCATAAGAGCGTCATAATCATACTCAACAACCTGCGGAGCCTTGAAACTTTCGTTTGTTACAAAAGCACCGTTTGTTAATTCTGCTTCCTTGTCAATAGCTTCGTTTAAAGCATTAACAAGTTCATTATAACCAAATGTGATTTCTGGTGCGATCATCTTAAAACGACTCTTACAATCTACACTATCATCAACTGAACGCAGAATGAGCTTACGCTGACCATTTTCTATATTAATGTATCCCATAATATCAACCATATTTTTGATTATTTCTTCATATGCTGTTGGACATGAAGGTACAATCTGGTTGTATTCTGTTCCATCTTTTCTCTTAAATACTTTATCTTTTGAGTGAGAAATAAATACTACGGCATAACCTTCCATAGTAAATGCTCTCCAAGTCTGTTCCCACTCTTTCTTGGCTTTTGCCCAACCATTAGTTGTCCAACCGCCATCGCCAATGTTTTCAATACCAAGCTGATTACACATATACTTTTCACAAAGTTGTGAAGCAATATCAACAGTATCTACAACAATAGTAGAAAACATATCTTTTACTTCTGGTTTCTTGAGATCGCGTAAAATTTGCTTAACTTCACCCCAGGTTTGAACGGGCTGAGCCATAACACCAGGAAGAGCTTTATAACCAAGCTCAAACGCAAGAAGAAGTGGTTTCTTACAAGAAGCACCAAAGGTCGTCTTACCTGCACCACCTGGACCATAAATATAGGTAATATATCCACTTAAATCTCTTGAAACTTTATTTGGTGTAATTTCTAATAAATTAATTGCCATAACGATTCTCCTTTTAATTTGGTAATTTAATAAATTCATCAATTATTTTTTCAATTTCTTCCTTGCTGTTTTCTGAAAAAATTTCATCTAATATTTTATTTAGTTCTTCTTCGCTGATATCTAAATAATCATCTATTGGACCAAACGGGCTTGTCGCCCGTTGGCCTCTATTATATTCCATATTAAAAGTTAAATCCGCTGTTAGAAGGAGCAGCTGTAGCACCCTGAGATGCCTTATATTCATCCTGACGCTGCTTCATTGTAGCAAGATAAGTCTCACGATTAGCAATAACCTCTGCGAGTTCATTTGCTGTAAGAATACCTTCAGTATCCCATTCGTAAGGTTCTTTAGAAGCACCAGTGATTACGAAATCTTTTCTTGAAGATTTAACTTCACGAACAGAGTCTTCGCCAAACGCTGATTCTTCTGTAATTGTACGAGTGATAGTTTCAGATACCTGACGTCCCCAAAGCTTTGTAAGAGTAGGATTCTTGCTTGAAGCATCAAGGCTTTCAAAGTAAGCAATAGCTTTTGGATTAATCGCACTGAACTCTACAGGAAGAAGCGAACCACGGAAATCAAAAATAGCACCTTTGATGATTGCCTTTTCAGGAAGGTTCTTTTCTTCATCAGCTTCTTTAATACTTACATTTGTAATAAGCATATCACAAGTAAATGTATTTCTTGTGTTTTCGTCATCAGCAAGAGAATCTGCTACATGAACAAATCCACCTTCATTTCTCTTAACACTTACAAGCTCTTCTGTACCATTTCTGTCAGAATAGAACTCATTAAGTCCAAGAGCAGAGTCGATACGAAGCTTTACAGCAGCATCTTTGCCGTTTGCCATTACTGTACCGAACTTTTTATCAATAATATTCATAAGAGTTGTAAAGGTTGCGTTTGTTGAACCTTTAGCTGTCTTTTCTGTTACATATGTGAAATGAACAGGTACGATATTAACACCAGCATCATCGGTTGCAATATCAATTGTACCAGAGATAAACTTGGTTCCAGGATTCTTGGAATTAGGACCTGATTCCTTCAATTCAAGTTTGTGTTCATATAAAAGACCTTCGATATGTGTCTGATTAATCATTTTCTTCATAGTTCTTTTTATCTCCTTTTATTAGTTATTAATATCAATATTTTTTCCTTTTTCTGTAATTGTATACATTACCGGGTCTTGACCGATTTTTTCAACAAAACCATCAGTTACCAACTTTCTCATAGCACCAGATACAGTTCTTGAGGACACAAAAAGTGCTTCAGCAATATCTCTCGCTTTAAGTGTTGGGCTACCATCTAGACCTTGAAGATATTCCATAACAAGTTTGCCGTTATCGGTAAATGTAGGTTTTTCTACATCGTTTACTCCTTTAAGAGCTGTCCAATAGGCAACTACTTCTTCATCTACTTCATTCATTTCTACTTTTGAAAATAAAGCATCTTCAACATACTCAATAAATTTTGATTTTTTACTCATAATAATTCTCACTTTCTAAATAATTTTTCTAAAAATAAATTCAATCTTTATTTTCTATATATATTATATCATATTTTTTTGGAAAAATCAACTAAAAGATTTAATCATTTTCATATTTATTAGTATTAATAAGTTCTTCAAAGTAGGGGAGGGTTTCGATCCAATCACAAAAATCTCTCCACTCTGGTAGTCTGTGGTTTTTTCTTTGAATGTATATATTTTTAAGACAACGATAGTTTGTTGTCATACGAGCTGTTAACTGAAAACCTGCTGGGTTGGAATATAAAATTTCAAGATATAAACGCTTCGCATGGTCTTGATGACGATGCAGTACTTCAAGGTCCAAAGCATCTTTATTTTCTTTAGCTTTGTATTTTTCAATATATTCTTGTACTTGATTATATTCTGCTACTTTTTCCTCCATAATATCAATTATACGAGGATCAACATATTCATTGTATTGTTCACGCAAATTAAATTTGGTGATACGGTGCATAGTAGACTGACTTGATACGAACTCAAGAAATCTGTATCTTTCAGCCTCAACCCAAGCTTTATTTGTGAAAGTTAAATCGAAATTTACTCGGATACCAGTCATAAACTACCCATGTGCTCCATTGCCTCTATCACAAGCTGCTGATAGATTATGACCTCGTCTTATTACTTTTTCATCGAGTTCGACAATTTCCGCCACCGTACGCATGGGATACCCACTGGCCGCAAGTGATTCTTCTAAATCATAAATTCTTACATTTTCAACTTTCATATTGTACTCCTTTTTCTCTTATTTAATACTATAGCCAAATTCTTTGGCCCCAAAATATTCTTGCCAATAGTCCTCTCGATCATTGAGCATATCACGAGAGCACTCTTCCACAATTTCAAATGTGAAATTCTCGACTCCATATTTTAACATAGCGGGATAGAGTTTATTGCGAGTTGGTGCCTCCGCCCCTATGCCGCGTTTGATATGTTGTTTCCAACGATCGGCAATATTGGCTGCTTGACCAACATAGCATTTTTGATTTTCAAGGTTTGTAATCTTGTAAATCCCAGTATGTGTGCCGGAGCCCACCACACGACCTATTAAATCCGTATATGGTTTTTCATAGTAAACTTTCCAAATGACTTTGTTAAGAGGTTCACTATCTCGTAATAAAGCAGTCACTTGACGCAATTTTTGAATTTCTTCTATATCTATATCTGGAAGATTTAGTTTATAAAAGTCTTGAGCTATCTCTATTTCCTCTTGCCGTTTCGCTGCCTCTATTGCAGCAGACACCTTAGATAAAAGGTCGGCAAGTTGAGATTCGGCTTGACGAATTTCATTATTCATACTAGACAACTCTTTGCTCAAGCTTGCCGCGCTACTTGCCATGATTTCAATATACTCCATTTCAAGCCTATTTCTAACTTCCTCATATTCTGCGGAAAGTTTATCTGCGGCGGCACTCATTTTTTCATTTGCCAAATCATAACTTTTTTCATATAGCGCACTAGCTGTTGCTTCAGCCTATCGCTATATTTCAGATATATGCTATGCTATCTATTCTTTTTTTGCTATTAAACTAGCATTCTATTCGGTTAGCTATAGTAATTCGGTGCGAAGTTTGTTGTTTTTGTTTTGCGTTTCTAAATCTAATTGTTGTGTTCTCTATACTTTTGGAGCAAGACGACTATAAACAATTATCGCACCGATAATAGCCGCAAAACACATCAATATTATGGTTATAAACATATTATTTCCTTAATAAAAAAATATGGTGAGAGGAGAAAATCTCCCCTCACCTAATATATGAGTTAAAATTATTCAGCGTCTGCGTCAGCGTCTGGATCAAAAGCCATACCTTCAGCTGTAAGGCTAAGGAACTTAACTGCCTTATGAGAACCATCTTCAAGTTCGATTTCAGCAGGAGTTCTTACGCCAAGACCCTTTCTCTGGATAGCTGATGTAAAGATACCATCAACGCTTCTCTTTTCAAGACCAAGAGCTTCAGCAACATCAGCAGCTGTAACCTTTTCACCGTTGATTTCCTTTAAATAATTTAATACTTTCTTTGAATTTTCTTTCATTGCCATTGTAATTTCTCTCCTTTTAATTTTAAAAATTTAATTTAGTTAATATATATAAAATTTTTCTGAAAAATTAAGACATTTTCTGCGATAAAAATTCCTGTATCAAATCATCAAGAACAACCATTTCGTCCAAGTCGATGGCGTGACTTGAGAGTTCAATAATTCTTGTCTTTGCTTCATTGACTTGCTTTTTGTCAGAGCTTGTCTGAATTATATACTCAGCATCAGCAATCTTTTTCGCAAGTGTTTTGAGTTCTTTCTTCTTCATAAAAAATTTCATTCCTTATCTTTAAATATATTATATCAAAATTTTTTTGAAAAGTCAAGCACAAGCTTCCACTAGTCTAAAAAAATTTTTTGTAATCTCTCTTGATTACATATTTATTATACCAAAAAATTTTGAAAAAATCAAACTCAATCGCCAATAAGCGCGATAAAATCCTCTTCTGATATAATAGGTATGTTGAGCTTTTGAGCAGAAAGATTTTTTGATGATGTTGAATTGACATCATTGTTAATTAAATAACTAGTCTTTCCACTAATTGAACCTGATACTTTACCACCGAGAGTTTCAATATATGTCTTTAGTTCATCACGGTTTTTATAATGGGCAAGTTTTCCAGTAATAACAAAGGTTTTTCCTTCGAGTGAAGTGCTTGCCGTTTCCGGTTCATCGGTCGTAATTTCTAGGTAATTATTCACTAACTCTATCGCTTCTGAATAATCAAATTTGATTAAAGAATTATACATTTCTATGCCAAAATTTGGCAAATCATAAAATTTGAAATTTGTTTCAATTGCATTAATAAACTCTGTCCAAGAACCAAAGTAGTTAGACAAATCCTTCGAAGCTCTAGACCCTATGAGCGGAATACCTAAAGCGGCAATAAACTTATCTAATTTACAATTTTTACCCTCTTGGATAGCATTTAATATATTGGTAACAGATTTTACACCAAACCCTGGCTTATTACTCCATTCGGTTTCATACTCTTCCAAATGGAAAATATCTTTGTAAGATTTAACCCAGCCCCAATCAATTAATTTTTCCAATGTGGCTTTAGATAAACCCTTTATATCTAATCCTTTTTTACCAACAAAATGGTCTAAACGATTAATTAATTTACCTTCACAGTTTAAATTCATACAAAGCAGCTCTACAGTTCCACTAATACTTTCGTGTATAGAGGTTATACCACCACAAATTGGACATGCTTTTGGTGCAAATAAATATCTATTACCAAGTATGTCTGATTTTTCTGCTTTTTTGATTTGAGGTATTATTTGATTGGCTTTAAATACCTCAATTTTTTGATTTATATATGGTGTACCTAATATTTCATTAAGTATACTAACATTGTGTAAACTCGCTCTAGTCACTTCACAACCATCTATTTCTACTGGCTGGAACACAGCGACTGGTGTAAGAACTCCAGTCCTACCCATTGTCCATTCAATGCCTATTAGTTTAGTTTCATATGTTTCATCATAAAACTTAAAAGCCATACCTCCACGGAAATGATGGTCGGTTTTTCCAAGAGAATCATAGTATTTACAATTATTGTACTTTACTACCAAACCATCTATTGGAATGCCCTGATCCTTAGCACTATTTTTAAAAAACTCAATATTGTGCTCACTAAAACCACCAATTGTAGTAAAATCTGTGATTTCAAAACCCAAAGAGTTTAAATATATCAATCTTTCTGATAAGGTTTCTGTATCTTTACGATGGTCACCTGGACCATAATAATTTACTGCATCCCAAGCAATAAAGCTTAAATTTCTTTTTTCACATTCTTTACTATCAAGTAATCTTATACTACCAGATGCAAAATTACGAGGATTTTTATATTCATTTTCAAATTCTTTAAAGTTGTGGGTTTTACAAATGATTTCTCCATCAACAGTAAGCTTTCCTTTATAAGCTATTTTCTTTGGAATATTCTTTACAATCAAAGCGTTATGCAGAATATCCTCTCCCACTTCACCATCACCTCTGGTTTCTGCGGAGACTAATTTCCCGTCTTCATAACCAAGAGAACAAGTTAAACCGTCTACTTTTAACATAATGATATATTCTTTATCACCGATAAAAGCATTTATTTCATCTATACTCTGCGTTTTCTGTAAAGAGAGCATTGGATGATTGTGCTTAACCTTCTTCAAATCATTTACTACATTGTAATTAATTCGCTGAGTGGGAGAGTCTGGTAGATAAAAACCAGTTAAATTTTCTAAATTAAATAATTCAAAATACATCGCATCCCACTCTAAATCTGAAATTATAGGTGTGCCTTGATCATATAATTTAGTATGATAATTTAGTTCTTCTACTAAATTTTTAATTTTATTAACCATCTTTATCCATCTCCTATATTATAACAAAAATTTTTTAAAAAGTCAATATAAGGGGGAAATTAATCCCCCTATATTATACCTTTGATACACTCACAATCTGACTATCTTTTATAGCAATAGTACCGATTGCTGGACGACTACCTACCGTAATTTCTTTTGCGGCAACACATATAGACTTTTTATCGCCACAAATTAATAGACTATCTTCATCCGACACAAGAGCTGCGGCGGCAAGCTCTGATTTATGACAAATCAAACCTTTACCACTTCTCTTTTGGAGAGGTAGTTCTGATGATGCGAACTTTTTAGCCATACCATTCTTACCAAATATTGCTAAATAATCTTTTTCATCACGAACTGGTAAAGCTGCCACTACTTCGTCTTCGGCATTGAGATTAATACCCTTAACTCCCGCGGTCACTCTTGATGTAGCACCTACTTCAAGTGAATCGAACTTAATACCCATACCATTTTTTGTTAACAAAATCAATGGTTCATCTTTAACAAGACTTACAGATACTAACTCGTCTCCTTCTTTAATGTTAATTGCCGCAATACCTGTTTTTTTCTTTGTTTGGATATATTCATCAAGTGCTGTTTTCTTAACCATACCATTTTTTGTAGCAAACAGCACATATTTTGCGTCAGTATCACGATAAATTGAATAAATTACAGTTGCGTTTTCATTTGGATCCATAGCTATAAGAGCTCTAATTGACTGACCCGCAGAAGCATTTGTTCCAACTGGAATATCATTTACTAATAAACGATACATTTTTCCTTTATCGGTAAATACCATTAATGAGTCAATAGTATTTGTACGAAGCACCATACTTGTAATATCATCTTGTGATTTAATACCTTTGCCGTTTCGCTTCTGCGTACGGTAGGACGAAGTCGGCACTCGCTTAATACAACCACTTTCGGTCAATACAACTACACACTTTTCTGGTTCAACAAACTGAATTTCCTTCTCTTCTTTGGTTTCTGTGATTTGAGTCAGTTCAGTTCTTCTTGCATCACCATATTTTTTAACAAGTGCTTCAAGTCTTTTTCTCAACTCTGGAACGGGATTATCGTGAATTTCTTTAAGAATTGCTAATAAAGCTTTGAGTTCTTTTTCTTCATTTTCAAGTTCAACTTTTTCAAGTTTTGATAATCTTGAAAGTTTCATATCAAGAATTGCTTTAGCTTGCTCTTCAGAGAATGACCACTTGCTTATGAGTGCCTCTTTAGCTGCGGCCGCAGATGCTGAACTCTTAATTGTAGCAATTATTTCATCAATTACATCTAATGCCTTTAACAAACCAGCAATAATATGTAGTCTATCTTCTGTCTTTTTAATATCAAATGCTACTTCTTTTATAATACATTTAGAATTATAATCAACATATATCTTAATACAATCTTTAAGATTTAGTTCAGTAGGTGTTTTATCCACAAGGGCAACCTGATTATATGAAAAGCTTGTTTGTAAATCGGTTTTAGCAAATAATTTATTTAAAATTGTAGCTATTGGTGCGTTCTTTTCACACTCAATAACAAGTCTAAAACCTTTTTTATTACTTTCATTTCTAATATCAGAAATGCCAGTAATATCTCCATTATCACAAGCTTCACCAATTTGTGTCATTAATGCTTCTGTTCCTACTCCATATGGAATTTCAGTAAATACAATATTTGATTTCTCAATATCATATTTACCTCTAATTTTTACCGATCCATGACCAGTTTTCATAATTGTAGGAATTGCGTCCTTGTTAATAATTATACCACCTGTTGGGAAGTCTGGTCCAGGCAGCATGGGTTCTTGACCGTCCATATAGTCATAAATAGCTTGAGCTACTTCGCCAAGATTATGACAAGCCCAAGAGCTAGCCATAGCTACACCGATACCAGAATTTGGATTACATAACAAATTAGGGAATATAGCGGGTAGTTCAATTGGCTCTTCTTTTGTTTCAGAATAGTTAGGAATAAACTCAACATTTCTCTTTTTAATACCTGCTAACATGCCGTCCTCGGTAAGTTTCGCAAGTCTAGACTCTGTATAACGATAAGCCGCAGGTCCATCACCATCAATATTACCATTTGAACCGTGGAAATCAATCAAAGGATATCTCATAACCCAAGGCTGTGATAATCTAACCAAAGCCCCATAGATTGATGAATCGCCATGAGGATGCCAATCTGCCATTACATTTCCTACTATATTAGCACACTTTACATGAGGTTTTTCTGACTTAAAACCACAATCAAACGCACCATATATAATTCTTTTTGCTACTGGCTTTAAACCATCGGTAGCATTAGGTATACTTCTATCTGTATTTACGGCTACCGCATATTCTATAAAGTTAGTACCTAATTCATTTATAATATCATTATACATTACCAGTAGCCTCCTTACTATGTTGTTTAATATATACTTTTCTTGGTGTTACATTGCCACCCATTAAATCTTCAAATAATTTATTTGTTTTATCAACATCTTCAACAGTAATCTGTCTGATAATTCTGCCGTTCGGGTCGGTCAATGTCTCTTCAGTCTCCTCTACTGACATTTCACCGAGACCTTTTAATCGGTTAACTAAATACTTACGACCAACATGTTGCTTTCTAAACTCTTCCAAAGCTTCGTCGTTCTTCAAGTATTTATAATCTTTACCAATAGTAATCTTATAGAGAGGTGGAACACCCGCATAAACATGACCGTCTTTAATTAACTGTGGACAGAAATTCCAAATAAATGTATAGAAAAGATTCTTAATATGAGCTCCATCGACATCCGCATCGCTCATAATAATAATTTTATCATATCTTAAATCTTTTTCGTTATATGTGATTGACATTGTTTTAGGATCGATTGTCAAACCAAAGGCATCAATCATTGTCATAATTTCAGCATTTTTCTGAATTTGTGATAAAGTAGCCTTTTGGGTGTTAAGTATCTTACCACGAACTGGCATAATCGCTTGGAACTCGTTATTACGAGCTGTCTTCAAGTTTCCGGACGCTGAATCACCCTCTACAATGTAAATTTCACATTTACTTCTATCTTTGCTATAGCAATCGGCAAGTTTACTATCAAACTTTAATGCTTTTTGTTTTTTAACTTCTTTATTACGAACTGCCTCTTTAGCCTTTTTCGCCGCTTCTCTTGCCTTGCGGGCACTTATAGCCTTGTCGGCAATTATTTTAATTTCTTTTTCGTGCTGATTTAACCAAATATTTAATTCATTAATTAAAGCAACAGTAAAAGGTTTCATATCTATTTTAGTAATTCTACTCTTGACCTGTGCATCATATGACACTCCTGGAGCTGTGAGGTTAAATACTAAATACATACCCTCCTGAATATCATCACCAGTTAAATTTTCCTCTTTTTCTTTTAACCATTTCTTTTCTCTAAAGAATGTATTAAATGTCTTTGTAATAAGAGTTTTAATGGTTGTGATGTGCTGACCAGTTTCAGTTAAACCAGTATTTACATAAGGCACGATAGTAGAATTATAATTTGATGTATAAGTAAGAACAAAATCCATTTTATTTTTACCATTTTCATACTTAATATTTAATCTATTATCCAATATCTCTTTATCTTTTACTGCTTTATCAACTAAATCATTTAGACCATTTTCAGAATAATATTTGATTTCTTCGCCGTTTACATTAAGGTTAATTGTAAGACCAGGACAAAGACACACAATTGTATTAAACAATTTCTTGATTGCGTTAATATCAACTTCTGTGTTTGTAAAAAATTCTTCACTTGGTTGCCATTCAACAATTGTTCCAGTTGGAATATCTTTAGCATCATATACATTTCTTGAACTATATACACCCTCAATGAAGTATACTGTTTCTGCTTTTCCATCTCGATATGTTGAAACATTCAACCAATGTGATAAATAGGTTGTAATTTTACTACCAATACCAAACGAACCGAGAGATGTTCCTTCATAAGCACCATCTTCACGATATTTACCTGATGTATTCAATACGCTAAACGCCGCTTCAAGGATGGTTTTTCCATCTTCTCTCATAGAATTTACGAGGAAACCCTGACCATAATCTCGAACCTTGATTTTATCTTTATCGATCACTACATCAATCTGATTGCCATGTCCAAGTCTAAATTCATCTATAGAGTTAGAGATAATTTCTACCAACAACTGTGTTGAATAAGTAGTATCACCAGCATATACACCAGGACGAAGTCGAGTGAATTCCAATGGAGATAAAGACTCAATTGATTTCTCATTATAAGTTTTCGTCATAATTTACTCCTTTCAATTAAATTTGTTAAGATTTTTTCTTTACTATATATATTATATCATAATTTTTTAGAAAAGTCAAATAGAGCTATATCACAGCTCAAATGGTGATATAGCTCTTAATTTCGCCTTTCGCAAGTGAATCGGCAAGCTCATTAATTTCATGTCCAGCATGAGCTTTTACTTTTTGTAGATTGATTTTATATCCTTGATTCACTAATTCATAATATTCTTTTATAATATCTAAATTTTCTGGTGTTCGATTATCGCTTTTAATCCAGCCCCTACGAGCCCAACCGAACATCCAATTTGTATATGTGTTTAAAGCATAAGAAGAATCTGTATAAACTGTTGGAATTTCGTCTTTATTACCATATAATTTTAATACAATTAATAAGGCTAATAATTCCATTTGGTTGTTTGTAATAATTGTGTCAAAATGTTTTGATATAGTCGTTATAATATTATCGTTATCATCGCACACTACTATACCTAGACCACCTGGACCGGGATTAGTTGGATGTGCCGAGCCATCAGTATATATTTTCATTTAATTTCTCCTCTTTAATACTTTGTAAATCATTTATTAAATAATCTATATTTTCTACACTCATATCATAAACATTGGATACTTTTCCAATAAAGTTATGATTTGGAAATGCGGATTTAATTTGCTCAAAAGTCATATTTGCTGAAGCTAAATCAATATTATCAAGATTAAATGAAATTACAACTATATCGGTATCTTTGTTTTTAATTTCTAATTTTTCTATTTTGTCAATAATCCAATGTTTATCCATATTTATTCCTCCATAATATATAATTTGAGGTTTATTATATTTTTTAAGTTTTAATTTATTAAACATACTTTTTCACCTTCTATATATATTATATCAAAATTTTTTAATTTTGTCAACCAAAAAAGAAAAAAGGTGTGGCATATAGCCACACCTTTATAATTATTTATTAAGACTAACTTCAGCCTCAATTTTTTGTGTAATATATAAGTTTAAATCTCCAACAGCTTCAGATAAATATATCTTTGCGTCTTCAGAGAGAATTGCCATAACGGCATCATATGTTTTATTAAACGCTTCTTTTTGTGCTTCTAATGTAAATTCACCTTTTTTCTTTAGGCTATCTACATATGTTTGTGTTGTTGCTATTACGCAGTTGCTAATAGTTTCACTAAGCATATTAAGATATTTCTTTTCTAATTCGTTTTTACGAGTTTCAGAAATAGAATTAATTTTAGTATTTACTAATTTTACAATATATGTTGTTAAAACTCCTAATAAAGGAATTATAACAACTTCCATAATTTGAACTAATAATTCCATAGGTCATATCTCCTTATATCTGATATTCATCTGGATTACTTGTGGATTGATATTCACCAAAATTATAATCAACATCAAAACCAGTAGCGTCTTGATATTGAGAAGCCACTTTTTGAATATCAGCCATTGTTGATTCATATTTTAATCCACCAGCAGTATTTTCATTCATTGCTTTTTTATAGTAGAAAGCCTGGCTTACAGCATATGCCGTCCAGGGACAACCGACCATAGCAGCGAGCCACGGCAAGCTTCCAGTAAAGCCAAGTGCTACGCAGTAAAAAGCCAAAGCTAAAAATCCAATACTCATAATCCAAATTAAAACTGATTCTTGTAATAATAAAGTTTTAGAAAATTCTAATTTTTTCTTTTCCATTTATATTTCCTCCTTATACAAAATATCTGTGTAAAGCTCTGTATAATACGGTCACTAACTCTTCACGAGTCAGGTTCTTTTTATACATTTTTTTGCCTTCGGTATCACCAGCAATAAGTCCAGCTCCTTCGGCCCACGCACGAGCTTCAGCAGACCATTCACTAGCTTCTTTCTTTGCTTGTTCAGCAATCCAATTATCCATCATCTCATTAAATTTTTCTTGAGTCATTTCTTCTTCCTCCTCTACTGGTGTTATAATTGGTGTTGGGGCGGGCTTCGATACTTCCATTAATGCCGCAACATCATTTCTAACATCATTCATTGTTTTACCATATTTACTAAACCAATGTAATACATCGCCGTGGTTTGAGCCCAGTCCTAAATTATGACTATCGGCATGACATAGGATAACAGGAACTTTAATTCCTTTAAATAAGACATATCCTTTTGGATCGAGTCCATATAGTTCACATAAATAAGCGGTTAATTTACAAGCTTCATTATAAACTTTGTTAAAATAGTTAACATCATTAAGATTATCTTCACAAATTTCAAACTGAATCCAATTAGTATTACAAGTTCCTTTACTACCCTTGCCGCAGCCCCATGGAGCATAGTTCCAAGGCATGGTTTGTAGTGTCGTTATAGTGCCGTCGGCAAGTTTGCCAATCCAAGCATTTAAACCTGATTGATATGATTTATGATTATAATCATTATTATTAGTATTTTTACCAATTAAATCAATCATTTGTTGATAATTACTATCAGTTTCTAATGGTTGAACATATCTTTTTAAAGTCGGGTTATTTGCTCCGGTACTATGCCATAATACACCAAGTGGTTTCATAGTATTTGTTTTTTTATAGCAAGTGCTATTTGTCTACATACACGCCAATGGGGGATTTGAAGCTGAGTATTTAGCACTTGTATTAACTTTAATAGGGGGCGTATTTGGTGTTATTGCCTAACCGCCAAATGTAGTTCTTTTTGCTTGTTTTTGTCCATACCAAAATGATTTTGTAGTTCTTGTATCTATATGAACAAAATATCCATCACTACTGGTCTCATATAAACCAATACCTTTAATTCCAATAGATTCAGCATATTTAGCAACTTCAGCAGGTGCTACACCGCTTACCTTGATATCTGCCGCCTGCCCCTTGGCGTGATATGAGTTTGTAGCTCCACCAACTCTTTTATTATGAGTTGGGCAACGATATCCAGAATTAATAGATACTGCCTTTCCAAAATGATTTCTTATTTGCTATAAATAATTAACTAACGCGTCATCAATTTTGGTTTTAGAACAGCATCCAGAGCCTTTACAATTAAATTCGCTAGATTTAAAATTAGCACTTAATTGAACTGATTGTGTTTTTGTGTATTCTTTTATAGCCATTTTTATCACCTCTTTTTAAGTATCACAAATAGGGGTAGTAAATATATTACTACTACCCCTATTATTATAAAATTTATATCACATTAATTCTGCTAATCTACCAATTTCAGAGCGATGTATATTTTGTAATTCTACTTCGCCATAAATTTCGGTTCCTCTAAAAATTTTTGATACTCGTCTCATACCATTATTACTACCAGCATACTATACATCATCGACCTGGGTTTTACAATCGCCATCTATAATGCAAATACTTTCGTCTCCGATTCTTTGTAGTGCTAATTTCATTAAATTAACACTTAAATTCTATGCTTCAGTAATATATACACCAGCTCTAATGCCAGTTGTGTCAAATCCTCGAATATCACTCATAGGTAAAAGAACTAATTGTTCTTCACGCATTAGTCTTTCAACCTCAATTCGGCCACCAATTTTACTACTTAATAGATTGCCGATTTGGCTATCTAGTAGCTTCTCATCCTTACTTCCAGGATAATAACCTAGTTTAGCTGAGTCTTTAGTGGCAACAGTATTACAGAACACGATAATTTTATCTATCTTGCCGTGGTCCAACTAATCGAACAAATAACCTAGACTCAAGAGCGTTTTACCTGAACCGGCAGGTCCTTTAATCATAGTTATTTTATTATTCATTAAACTATCAACAGCAAGCTGCTAATATATATCGCCCTTGATTGGTTTTATATTTCCAATCCATTTGGATGAAAATGTTGAAAATTTAAGTGGACGGTACATCTCACCAGTCCAGCAAAGTTTATCTATAATATCACCAAATTTATCTTTAATTATTACATATTCATTTGGCATTAAATCAAATAAATTATAATTTGGATGTTCATAGAAAAAAGCTAAAGCCTAATCGTCGCACAATTCTCTTTCTAAAAATCCACAATAATTATCTACTTCTTCTTTTACACTATCTACTTCATTAAAAAATAATAAAGCAATATGTTTTAAAGCCAAATCATTTGTAATAAACTAAACTTTGTAATTTTTATTAAGTTCAAGAGCACACCCTAATATTTTCATATCATTAGTGATAGAAAGTCCCTTTTTTGCTATTGGTTTAATAAATTTGTCTTGATATATCTAAACGATATATTTATCCATATTATTATCAAGAGTGTGTAGTAGTTTTCTAGCGGCATATTTAATATCCGCGTCTTTGTTCGCAGATGTTTTTATGTTTTCTAGTTCTTCAAATGTAATTGAAGATATAGCAAAATCCTCTTGCTCTTCAAACAGAACATCCACCATTTTTAATAAACTACTTGTGTCATAAAATTTAATCTTCTTCATTTGGTTCATCTTCCTCTTCTTCTACATATTTGAATCCAATAGGAGAACGAGCAACTGGAGAATTTGTACTAGAATTAATCTACTATATTTGTTTATTATATTCGGTAATTTTTACATTACATTTTGCTCTATATTGTTCTATTCGTGTGCATATAGCACTTGTAATACTTTCTAAAATTGGTAGTGCTACATAAATAAAAATCATTCCCAAGAAAAAATTAAACATAACGGCAGCCACTCCTTTCCTTATAATATTTACGATTTATAATAGAAAAGATAATTATTTTTGACCTTGTCTATTTTTTCTTACACTCTAATATAAAGTTTCTTTTGTTTTAATATAATCGGTTAAATACAATCGCTAATCACGAATTATAGAATTTATATTATGTAAATCCAACTCCCAATTTTGAATTTGTCTTCTTAACATTTTATTTTCATAGGATTTTGGATTGAATTTTTTACTATGTTTCATAGAATAATAAAGTTGTTTTAAAGAAGCTAAAGATGGTTTTATACGATTATCTCTTTCAAATACTAAAGCATCTATTACGGCGCGAGTATAAGCAATTTCGCAACCAACTTTTTCACTCATCATATCTCTATCATCTGGATGGCACTCTGCTTCACCAGTAAATACTCCATAAGGTGTATATATTACGGCAATAGCCAGACCGGTTTCTTCATGCCATTTAAATTTAAAATTGTCTTGTCTCATTGTTTTACCTCCTTTGTCTAACTCTATATTTATTATAACATAAAAAATTGGAAAAGTCAACTTGGAGCAATTTGAAGAAAAAATTAGTTAGAACCCTTTTTATTTTGGGTTGACGACACACACAACTGTGGCCGGCCGGAGCAGGTAAAAGAAAAGAGAGTTCCGAAGAACTCTCTTTTAATCTTATTTATTTATTATTTATCTGAATTTACAATTTTGCTACCAAGCATACCACTGATTACTGACATAGGGTCAATACCTGTTGAGCCTTTAAAGCCTTCAACAATCTGGGTGATGTTTGACATCATATTGCCGGCAAGCTGACCGGAATCATTACCGATAAGGTGGATTTCAGCACCATTATAACCCTTACCAATAGCCTCTGCGATTGCGGGCAACTGTTCGTAAAGAACCTTAATGGCATCAAGTTCCATCTGCTGCTTAGCTGCGTCGCCATACTGCTTGAGAGCTTCTGCTTTTTCAAGCATACCCTTAGCTTCCGCTTCCGCCTTAGCCTTGATTGCTTCAGCTTCTGCGAGACCCTTAGCCTTAGCCGCTGCTGCTTCAGCCTCACCCTGTGCCTTTGTAGCTTCGGCAAGTGCTTTCTTAGCTGCTGCGTCAGCCTGAGCAAGAGCAAGGTCAGCTTCAGCTTTCTTTTCAGCTTCAATCTTAGCGGCTTCAGCAAGTCTCTGTCTCTCGAACAAGTCAGCTTCAGCAGCCTTCTGTGTAGCATAAAGACGAGCATCTGCTTCCTGCTGTTCAGCATACTTTTTAGCTTCAGCAGTTTTCTTAATTTCAGCTTCAAGAGCACGTTCCTTGATTTCTACTTCACGAGCCTTTAACTCAATTTCCTTTTCCTGACGAGCAAGGTTCGCATCTGCAGTCGCAATTTCCTGAGCCTTACGCTGATTTTCAGCTTCGATTGCCTTTGCTGCTTCAGCCTGAGCCAACTTGGTGTCAGCTTCCTGCTTTAACTCAGCCTGCTTAATAGCAAGGTCATTATTTCTCTTTGCGATTTCTTCAGCGGCCTTAACCTTAGCATCATTTGCCTCTTTAGCATTTTCTGCTTCAGCAATAGCTACTTCTCTCTGGGCAGCTGACTTAGCGATTGCGGCGTTCTTACGAATCTGTTCAACATTATCAATACCAAGATTGTCAATTACACCGTTTTCGTCTGAGAAGTTCTGAACATTGAATGATACAAGTTCAAGACCAAAACGAGCAAGGTCAGGAACCACGTTAGCCTGTACTTTATCGCTGAACGCTTTACGGTCAGAAACCATTTCTGTAAGTTTCATCTGTCCAACGATTTCACGAACATTACCTTCAAGTAAGTCATTAATCTTTGCGGCAACTGTATCACGATTGACATTAAGGAAGTTTTGAGAAGCTACAGCAATCATCTCTGGGTCTCTACCAACACGAACCGCAACTGTTGAATCAACTTTTACATTGATGTATTCGGCGGTAGGTACGGCAGTTCTGGTCTTAACATCAATCTGAATAGCACCAAGAGGCAACTTATCCACACGTTCGAAGAAAGGAATTCTCACGCCGGCTCTACCAATGAGCACGCGAGGTTTCTTACGAACACCAGAGATAAGGTAAGCCATATCAGGCGGAGCCTTAAGGTATCCAGAGACCACCAGAATAAGGAAAAATACAACAATTACTGCGGGAACGATTAAACTAATCAAATTCATTACACTAACTCCTTTTCAAATATTAAATTTTAATTATTTTATATATATAAACCCAAAAGGGATTATTTTTTACATTTACATTCAACACATTTGCCGTCGCAGGTACACTGATGCTCATACCCAGCCATAAGGGACAAAATAATATTGTCAATCGGCACGGGATAGCAGTTATGAGCATCCACCTCAACATGGTAGCTCAATCGGTCTTCTCGAACAGCACATAAAGCATCTTTTGTATGAATGTGTCCACAAAGATTAATAGTGCGACTTTTTAAATCTTCACTATCGTCATAGTTGGCAGTATTTGTAGGATAGTGTGATAAATAAAATCTATATTTATTATATTTTATCACAGCGGCATATCCACACAACTCAACTACATTTTTACAATCAGCATACATTTTCATACGGTTTGATGTATCGTGATTGCCATAAATAATATGGAGTCGACCATTAAGTCGCTCAATAAGTCGCTTGTTTCCAGCCAAATCACCACTCATACACAAGTCGCCAAGAATATAAACATCATCCTCTTCATCAACCATTAAATTAAATCTTTTAATGATTTCTTCGTTCATTTCTTCAACCGATGTAAAACCTCGTTCTTCCCAAACAAACTTTTGATCGTGATTAAAATGTAAATCTGATGTTAAAAATATCATACTTCTTCCCCCCATCTAATATGTACCATAGGTGTAAGAATTGTATGGTCATTATAGCTCGCATACATGTTGCGTATAGTCTGCGGCGGCACATAAGCTCTACCTGTTCTTTTTTCGTTTCTTGCGATACAAACCTCAAGAGGTACATTAAAGAATACTGTAATAATATCATAATTACTTGTTGGTAAAGCATTAATCACTTTAGCACGAGCTTTTTCTGTTAAGTGAGTTGCGTCGATATAAACATCCTTTACATCTGGACTCAATATTGCCTGATGAACTTTTTCGGTCCAAAGACGAATTACTTCATCCTCATGAGCGAAATAGTCTTCTCCGTCTTTAAGAAGAGAAAATCTAATTTCGTCCCTTGAACAATGAACCCCACCAAACTTCTCTACCTGTCGACGAGCCCAAGTGCTTTTACCAGAGCCAGGTATTCCTGCTAATAGCCAAACTTTCTTTCGCTTCATTCTCATACACCCCTTGTTTAAATTCTTGTTTAAAAATTTCAACTTCTTCCATTGTTCTACATTCAATATGATTGACGGTATTTTTACAAGTAGGACAATATAATTTTTTGCGGTGAAACTTTCCTTTTAATTGTCCCTGCTTGCGGAGAATGGGAAGCCCTTTTGCTCCGCAAGCAAGACAATAAAACTGATGGTCTTCGCAATAGGTCATTAATTACTTGAAGACGAGGTTGATACTCCGCCAAATATCAACTTCGCTAAAATCATAATGCCATACATCTGCCAATACCCAAGAGCAGGCATAGCAAATACGGGAACCATAATTGCGTTCCAGAGCCACATACCAATAGCTGCCCCAAGAAAACACACTATAAATAAAGTGATAATTGCGGCAAGACAACCCGAAACGATTTTAGTTGTCATTTTTCTTTTTGATACTGATTCAAAACTATAATCTGCCATTTTTTTCAAATCCTTTCTTTACCTTATATATATATTATATCATATTTTTATAAAAAAATCAAATTTAATCTTTTAAATTAATATCAATACTCTCAAATGTGTCAAGATTAAATAATGTTGAATGACCTGAAAAATAAGTACCTTGATCAATACAAAACTTCTTGCCGTCGCAGTACTCAAGAGCAACCCACTCATCAGGCTCCTCCACATCAATATCCGCGGCAAGATATAGGATTGGGGTATGACCGTGAACTACGATTGTCGAATCAAGTAAGTAGCTACTGTCATAATAATGAACTCTATCCCAGATAAACTCTTCTTCCTCGCCCTCTGGAACAAAAAACTCTTCACCTTTCCAAATACTACAACCCGCATGGCACAATAAAATATTTTTGCCGCTTTTGTTTGTATAAAATTTATATAATGGTAAATTATCAATTTGATTTATCCACAATCTTGGATTTTTTTCTTTCATAAGTTCAGTAATTGTAGTCTCTCCACCATTAGAGTACAATAATCTTTGTCTGTGGCAGCTTGAATAACAATCCATACTCAAAGCTTCTCTCGCCGCCTTGACAAGCATATCTTCGTGATTACCCTTGATGTATATAAATTGCGGGTCGGTCAATACCGCTTTAATTGTAGCCCAAGAATCGGGGCCCCTGTCGCCGCAATCACCCAGACAATAAACTACATCTTCTGGTTTTACAATTTCTTTAATTTTATTATATAATTTTATATGTCCGTGCAAATCTGAAAAACAATATGTACTCATTTATATCAACTCCTATTATTATAATATTTCATCAATTTTTTCTTTTATTTCCTCAGCAATAATAAATTGTTCGCTTGAAATATATTTGTTTTCAAATTGAAAAAGAGTCAATGCCTGTAAAATAATAGATATTTGCTCTTCAGTTAAATTGGTAAGACTATACATATTATCAAATCCTTTCTTTAACTTTCTATATATATTATATCATATTTTTATAAAAAAATCAAATAAAAAAATAAATGAGATAGATATATATCTATCTCATTTTTTATCAGCCCTTCTAATCCAATGAACTTTTGGTTCAACCAATATATCATTAGTCTTTGTTCTATCCCATACGAACCATGCATATGCTTGAGCGCTAGATCCCTCCGGTTTTAACCCGTCTTTCCAGCACTGTATGCGGTCTACATATACATATACATCAGTTGGAGGATTATATTGTAAAATATTTTCAAATCTACCTTCACCTTCAAGAAATTGTAGACGAGCCAACATAATAACTCCTTTTTTTGCAATTTCGAGAGCGCGAATAGTAAATGGTTCAATTACTGAGTATGGTGGATTCATAATTATCCAATCAACATTATCATATGGGTAATCATCAGAAAAGAAATCGTATTCTGGACCACAATAAAGCTCCCATACATAGTTTTCATATCCACGATTGTGAATATCCGTACCAATACATTTTACATTTACATCTTCTGGTCGGTCTTGATATTTAGATATTATATAACTATCTATGCCTTCTGCCATATGCCCTCCACCAACACAAGGTTCAAGAATAGTACAATTTAAAAAATCAATATCAAGTTCATTTAATATATTAATTACTTCTACTGTTGGTGTAGCATAGTAATCAAGTTTATCTCTTTCTTTATGATTCTTATCATATTTGTTATAAAGACCTTTATTTGTATATTGTCCCATTAATAATTAGCCTCCTTAAATACTTGTGCTAATTTACAATTTGTTGTTTCATGTTTGTGAACTAGCACCTATAAATCCGCAATTTCTGCTTTTAGTTCTCTAATTTCCTTTGCCATTTCTATAAATACATTTCCAACTTGCTCTAAGGCGGTTTCTAATCTATTTGTCATTTAAAATTCCTCACTATAACCAATTTTTCTTTTGCTCTTGTTGCCGCAGTATATAACCAACGAGCGTGGTCGCCACCTTTGAGATATTCTTCAAATACCAACACCTTGTCATATTCGCTACCTTGTGCTTTATGTGTTGTCACGGCATATGCGTAATCGAACACTTGAGGTCGCCATATCTTTGGGAAGGTTTTGAAATTATCTTTTGTCACGGTTTCTTCTCCAGTAGTCAAGAGCTTATAATCCATATTTACATTACGAAAATATAAATCTACAGGACTAAATTCTAAATCTTTATCATTATAATCATCAGATAGGAAATCGGCAACCATCATTGGTTTTAATATTGGGTGGTGTTCATTAATTCTAATATTATCTAATACACCAGTAGTGCCGTTTACTAGCACATCACCTGCCGCACTTGGATGATCCCAGTCATTACGAAGGCAAATGATTTTATCGCCAATTCTTGGTGTTGTATCTTCGGTATCAAATATCATTTTTCTCATTTGATTATTTATTATACGACGAGTTAGGTTTTTCGCCACAAGTATCTGGTCCGCCCAACCATACATACCACCAATAATATCTTTTTGATCTATTACTTGTACTTCATTACCTTTAAATAATTCCAGAGGTTTTCCATCTCGAATACTCATAGTAAGACGAATAATTTCACTTTCTTCAGCCTGACGCATAATTTCATCTAGAAAAATGTGCGGTTTGGCTAAAACGCCATTATCTTCACCTATTGGGGGTAATTGAAATGGGTCGCCAAGGCATAAAACATGAATTCTATGAGATAACAATAATTCCCACATTTCTTTGGGTAGCATAGAAATTTCATCAACTACTATAATTTTATAATAATGGTCAAGTGGTCTTTTTATTTTATGATAAAATGTTCCATCATTGCGAGGAAGTGAAGTGTAAAGTAATCTATGTGCCGTCATAGCATTCAGGCACCCTTTTTCTTTAAGAACTTTTGCTGCTTTGCCTGTATACGCCACATAGCAAACATCTTCGGGGTCTATATCAAGAGCAGCAATTATAAATTTAATAAGGGTACTTTTTCCCGTGCCCGCATAGCCGGCTACACAAGTCCAGGGCTCATGAGCGTTATAACGTGCCACGGCAATCTTAAGTCCTTCTTCTTGTTTTTTATTTAGTTCCAAGTTTCATTTCCTCCTTTCGCTATTACTTTATATAATTGTTTTTTAATTTCATCAATATCTTTCCAGTATTCTTGAGCTATTGGAATTCCACTATTTGCGGCCATATTAATACTGGCATTAACCATATCTAATAAAAGTTTATATTGTTGTGTAGTTAATTCCATTAATCGTGCTCTCCTATTAAATCATTTAAAATTTCATAAAACCTCATTTTGTCTCGTTCAGCTAGGGCACGAATTTTATCTTGTTTCATGCCACCAGTGTTTCGTTTATCCTCTATTAATTCCAATTCCATTTGAGCATTACGAGCAATTGTATATCTTAAACACAAACTATCATATCCATAACCTTTTAATTTTCTTTTTAATTCTTGTCTTTTAATCATTTCTTCTATAGTAGGTTTCATATAATTTTATCCTTTCTATTTCTTCTATATATATTATATCATATTTTTTAGTTCTTGTCAAGTAAAATAGAAAAAAGCCAGAATAGAAATTAATCTATTCTGGCTTTTAAATTTATATTATAAAATTAACCGCACACAAAACTTCCACTACCATTATTTTCAAAGAAAGTTTTGCTAACCATATCATACATTCCAATTTTATTATTAGGATCAATACAAGGAATTAAATCCATTTTTAATTCCTCACCATTTTTAACACGAAATCCTCCAATGCGCATTGTTCTTCCTGAAACCTGACCATCAGCATTTTTTCTACCAAAAATAGTAATTGAAGTATTTGGCATACTTTTGAAATTTGTTTGAAGAACCTCAATTTCATTAATAGAAAATGAGCCTTTTTTCATTATAAGTGTTCCGCGGCCTTGATTATTAAAGGTTGCGTTTGCGGAAGCAGAGCTACCATATCTACAATACCATTTATTTTCAGCACCATATGTTTCAACCCAAATAGAGCCTATCTCTGATGTGTTTGATGAAACACCAAGAAGAAACTTGTCTCCACCATCATTCAAATCAAGTAGTTCATAATCCATTTCGATACTATCATTTTCTGTAAGAACATATCCAATGTCAATATATTGACTTCCACTTGATTGGATATATTGTGCTTTTTGATATCCTTGTGGTAATATTGTTGTCCATCTCATAGAATTAAAAATTTTCTTGGTGGTATCTTCAACAAGCTTTGTAAGATATCCTTTTGTAACAAGCACTAAATCATTATCGCTGCTTGTAGTATTTCTGCGTGCACTAACATAATTCGCAGCAATATTACCCTAAAACCAAGCATTACCATCCCAATCTAATGTATGGATATTTCTTCTGTTTCCGTCATAGCCATTACCTACAATATGGGCATAAACACCATCTTTATCTTCCACATTATATTTACCCTGAACATGTTGATAATTGCTACTTGCTATAGTATAATGTCCTTCTGCATGAGAAGATTCACCATTTGCTCTACATCCTCTACCTTCAGAATGTGAGTATAAACCATTGGCTCTTGTATCGTATCCCTCTGCGTGAGCCGCAGTTGCTTCTTCTTTTGTTTCAGACTTCCAGCCTTCGGCATGAGATCTTGCGCCTTTAGATTTAGTTTCTTGTCCTTCACTATGAGAATAATCTCCGATTGATTGTGTACTAGCACCTTCAGCATGAGATGTTTTACCACTAGCAGTTGTACTACTACCTTCTGCATGAGAGTATTCATTAGTTGCTTTACTCTTTCTACCTTCGGCATGACCGCAATAAGCTGCTTCTGTTTCTCTACCTTCAGTATGAGAATATTGACCTTTCGCTTTGGTATCTCTACCTTCTGCATGTGCTGCTCTTTCCAAAGCCTGTGAGCCCTCACCTTCAGCGTGAGCATACCAACCGAGATTTACAATACCAGCATTTGGTTTATTATATACATATAAAGATAAATCATCCATATCAGGATCACTTACGTTTTTAAAAGCTCCAAAAGGTGATTTATCTACTTTAATAACATTACCATTAATTTCAATTATTTTAGCACAATCAGGATATTTACTACCATTTACTACAGAAATAATATCCTCATTAACTGTATATTGAATATTTAAGTTAGTTGTAGCTGGTAATTTTTGCTAATTATCTGTAAGTGTAATTTCAGCTGTGCCATCTTCATTTATTACAATATTGGAATAATAATAACCTTTAATACCAGCTTGTGTTTTTGTTCCTTCGGCATGTGAAAATGGGCTTATGGCCTGATTGTTTTCATAATCATTAAAAATTTCTCCATTGATATCATTTGCTATACCAACTTCACTACCAGTTTTGGCATATGATAATTCTTTCCAATTTGTACTACCATCACCGATTTTAAATTTTCCGTTTGTTTCATAGCCAATCTCATTTTTTGAAAGAATAGGATTAGCTAAATTCCATTGCTCGGGTGCGTCTACCCTATGCAATATTTTAATTATAGTATTATCTTGTGACATATCTTACATCACAACTCCTTTCCTGTATTTTCTACAAAATATGGAAAATGTGATGTTCTTTTTATTAGGTATTGCCCAAAATAAAAATAGGTCTCATTATAGAGACCTATTTTCTTTAAACTATTGTGATTTTATCGTGAGATTTAGTAATTAAACTATTTGTTGTATATATATGTTTAATTAAATCGCTATTTAAAAGTTCGCCTTCGTGAATTGTATCTTCACAGTGGGTCACATAGAGATAAATGTTTGCCGCGCCAGCTTCTTTGAGGGTTTTAGCTGAATGGTAGAAGGTTCCACCACGAGAGCATATATCATCTATAATAAGAACATTTTTACCCTTTACTACTTCGCTGTTCATAATGTCGAGACCTTTAATCTGACCGGTCTTCCAATCTCTGTTTTTAATACCAAATGAAATAGGAAATTGAGTAACTTCAGAAGAGTATCTCTTCATGGCTCCTTCGTCGGGGAAGAAAACAGTGAGATTTTCATAACATTCCATACGACTTTCGTGCATCACATCACCGGTTTCGGCAAACACAATCTTGGTGAGTGCTTGGTAAAGCGAGTGCATAATTCCGTAATCATGAACCCTATCTATTAAAGCCAAACTCACATTAGAATGAACATCTTGAACTCTTACTTTATCAAATTTTAGAGAGTTAATAAACTGACAAAAATATTTCAATGTAAAAATATCTTCATCACTTTTCACTCTATCTTGTCTCGCATTTGGAACATAAGGCATTATGAGTTCGATATATGTATCTTCCTTGTGGTCTCGAATATGATTCACAAGACACATAATCGCAAACATTTCTGCATCGCTTTCATAATTCCATGTAATCGTATTATTAAATTCAAAATTTTTATCATATTTCATTAAAAGTGTTCCGTCTGGAAATCTATCTTGATTTATTACTATTTCATTTAATTTAATCATTCTTTTTATTTTCCTTCCAACCCAATATTAAGAATGCCAATGTGCTCATTCCACACAATACTCCGAAAACCCAATCCTTGCACATAAAAGCGTCAATTGTAAATACTAAATCCGCCCCGCAAAAGATTAAATCTAATTTTTTAAAAAAGTTCTTCATTTCTCACTCTCCTATCACATCAATCTGGCAACTCTTCATTACTTCAAGTGCCGACGCATGCTTCTCGGGAGTCACACCCGCACAGCAGCTTGCGTCAACTGTAACCTTAACATCGGGGAAAAAGTTTTTAATCATAATCGCATTTGAAATAACACAAATATCGGTACATACTCCGCAAAGCTCGATTTCATCAAGTTCAATCTCGTCATCATCAAGAATTTTCAAAAGGTCATAAGAACCAAATGTAGGTTTAAGTACTCTTCCGTTGATTACTGTGCCAGAAGAATATGTCATATATCCATCTGCCTTGAATTCAGAACCGATAGGCTTTGCAATAGACCAGCCAGGTGTGCCCTCAATACAGTGTGGAACAGGAAGTTTCTTTCCTTCTGGAGTATCCAAATAGTTTTCTTTGTGAGTATCCTTTGTGAAAAGGATTATTGTATCGGTATTCTTGTGTTCTTTCATTTTATTAACGACATTTGGCACAATGGCTACTGCCTCGTGCGAACCCAACGCGCCGTCAATAAAATCGTTCTGCATATCAACTATAATTAGTGCCTTCATTCAATTTTTCCTCACTTTCTTTATTTTCTATATATATTATATCATATTTTTATAAAAAAATCAAATAAAAGAAAAATACCCGATATATTACATCGGGTATTCTGGTATATTAGGAAATGCTTTTTCAAGCACTACATAAGCACCAAATTCTGTTGTTCGTTCTGTATGGGTAGATACCGGATGGAGAGATACCACTTTCCATCCTTTTTCTAAATATAAATTATTAATTGTCTCTGTACAACCTCTTTCAATATATCTAATTTTTTGTATCATACTTCCTCCTCAATTCCATCTGCTTCTTCCATATCAGGTGCTTCGGCAGTTTCTTTAATAATACCCTCAAGTACTTTGAACTCAAAATTTTTGTGCTTGTATGCGGTGAATTTAGGTCTATTAATGATACGAGCAACTATACCTTCACGAATATGTGTTCTACCTATTGGATCTGGACCTTCATAATGTTGTTCCGCAACAGACATAATCCATTCTCCTGCCGAGCATACCGCAGTCTTTTCGTTATCCATATATGGCAAATTATTTTCTTCAGGTATAATTCCTTCCCAGAACACAGGAACGCATTTTACGCCCATTTGTTCGCATCTATAACGCATAAAGTCAGGTGTGTATTCTACTACATAACCGTCTTCATTGGTCATAGTCATACGATATACATAAATATCTGATTGAGGAAGTTTATATTGAATGTATTCATTTTGATAGCCATAGGTACTATCATTCCATCCTTCGTGTACTACAGGATGGGGTTCACACCCGTATGAGAATACGGTTTCTTCGCCATATGTCTTAACAAACTCTTTGTCATTTAACTTTTTATTATTACAAGTTGACATAATAGGAGTACCGGTTGATGTAAATCCTACGACTTCGTAATATACTGTCTCACCTTTCTGGAGTTTGCCTTCAAACTTTTTTGAGTGTTGTTCACGAAATTCGTTGTCTCCATAGTATCCGCCCTCATAGTTTTCAAGAACAGTTCTACGAGTACCAGTTACATAGCCATATTCGTATATAGGCCCTCCATCGTGTTTTGGTTCAAAATCATCAAGATTTCCAAAAGCCAAATGATACATTTTCGAAATTGCGTTATAACAATCACAAAACCAAGAATCCTTATAACCTTTAAGTACTGGTAAATAACCAGTTCTCTGTGAAGTTCCGTGCATTTTAAGAGTGATTTCAATCTGGTCTCCCGGACGGAAGGCTGATAAGTTATAGGCTAACTGTTCTGTATCTGCGTGTTCTGCGAAGAGGGGTGCTACAGGCACTTTCTTCTTGCGTGTGCGATTGCCGTTTCCGCTATAACGACCGGAAGGGCGGCGCGGCACATACTTACAACAAATTTCGTGTCCGTTGAGCATATGGATTACAATACCCTCTGTTAATTCAGCCATATCTACCCCAGTATACTCAACTGAGGACAAAGGCATAACAAGACCGTCGCTCTTTTCTCCTCTTAACTTAATTGCTCTTATATTTCTTTTATCTGGGTCAAGGTATCCACCGATATTATTACCCGCATCATCTTTCTTACGAACAAGATTATTTATTGTCGCATATTCTTCGGAAAGCTGACCATCAGTAGGGAAATAAATATACAGAGTCTCAGCATCATAGTCTTTCCCTATTACGACCGTATTACCGAAGCATTCGGCAAGATTCAATTTATCTGCATTTGGATGTGGTCTTATGTTTTTTAATTTAGTCACATAAGCTGTATACATTATTCTACTTCCTCCAATTCTAATTCTTTTATTTCTCTTTCGGCTAATTCTTCAAAATCTTCTGCTCCGGCTGAATTAAGAAAATCTCCACACGATTCACCGGCCCATTCCCAATTATCCACACCGCCACTTTCAAGAGCGGCAAGTGTAAGACTGTCTTTTATTAGCTCTATTAGTAATTCTTTTTTTATTTTATAATATTTTTCCATTAGATATTATCCTTTCCATAGACCATTTCCAACGCTTCCATATATACTTTAGCTACGTCTTTCCTTGTAATTTCATAGGTACAACGATCGATAAGTCTTTGTAATTCTTTTTCATAAATATCAATTTTATGTATTACCCTATCATTTACGATTGCTCTACAATAATTATACATACAATGGTCTTTTGCGTTTGCTTTTGGCATTTTAAATCCTTCGCCATTCATCCAACAAAGAAATTTAATTTTTAATTTATCAAACCATATTTCTAGTCTTTTCATTTTTCTCTTCTCCATTTAAACTGCATATAGGTTTCTTTTTTTCTAATTGCCTTCATAATCTTCGTAGCCATTTTATCTCTACGCACATTTGGACGAGCATCTTTGGGGATTCTATTTTCAATAATCCATCCTATAGCATCGTGTATACTACAAAATTCTCTTTCTTTTGCGTTTTTGCCAGTTGTTTTACAATAAAATCTTCCAGACGGAAAAGTATAACCGTTTGTAGTCTTTTCCACAAAGGGATTTTCTTCAAGAGGATCTTTATCATTTATTTTATTAAATATTTCAAACAACATTTTCGCGTCTTCAAGAGCATTATGATTTTGTTTATTTTCCAAATCTTTAAGATAATTAAAGGCTTTAATAAGTGATATTGTACCATGAAAATAATTTTTAACCACTTTAGAATAATCCTGCATTGTAGCAATCATAAGTGAAGCGACAATTAAAGCTTTTTCGGTTTGAATATTTCGTAAACTATGCTTGATGAAGTCTACATCAGCGTCGCCATAAGAGTAAAATCTCCATTTTGTTAAATCTTTCTCTTGCTCAACGCACCACCAATAAAGAGAGGAAAAAACAATGTCTAAACCCATTTTATCCTCTAACATTTCATTGGTAATACCAATCATATCTTCAATATATTTATTTACTGTGCTAAATTGCGGTTTAACCAAACTGGAAAAACAACTTTTATTATCGCAATAGGCTCCAACTGAAATAATCTCTTGTTCTGGCTGTGTAGCTTCAAAATCAATATAAAAATTCATATTTATCAACCCTTCCTTAATTAAAATAATACTTTTCTTACTGTTTCTACTGTAAATTCTAATTTATTTCCTAAAGCGTTAATTAATTCTCTTAATTGTAATTCAGTTCCTTTAAACTTAAATTTACATTTATCACCAATATAACCATATACTTTAATAGAAGTAGGAATTACTCCATCTACTTGATTTAAAAAAGCAACAGTATTTGACATATAAGATGATAAATAAGATTCACCACTTATTTTATAGGTGTATTTTTTTGGTCCAAATTCATCCACCATAGCCTCTTTTCCTTTCTTTTTATTCTTTCTATATATATTATATCATAAATTATTAAAAAAATCAAATTTGAGAAAAAAATTAGTTAAACCGATTTTATTTTCAACTTGACGATTGCTGCGTCCACCACCGAGCGGAGCAGACAAAAGAAAAATTGGCTAGATAGCATATTATACTATCTAGCCAATATATTACTGGATTACAGCATATCTCTCTGTATCAAGCTTGAGCATCATTAAGTCATATCCGTCCTTACCGGAAAGAATACACTCAATCATGTTCATAGAGAAGCCGCTAACATATGAGAAACCTTCACCAATCGCAGGAATATTATCCTGAGCAGAACGGAGATTCCAGAAGATGATGTTAGGAAGCGTATATCCATGTGATGCCCACTTAGCCTTGAGGGTTTCAAAGTAAGTATTAGCCTGAGAGGAATTAAGTCTTCTCATACCACCATTATCATAACGACTTACTGCAGCAGGACCAATTGCCGCACAAGTATCAAATTCCATATCGGAGAAAATATATACACGAGAAGGAATTTCGTCCTGTGAACAATTGTTCTGGATTGCGGTTTTAAGAAGCAAGTCCATTGTGGCTTCAATATTGGTGTTCATACCCCAGTCAGCTCTCTCTGCTCTCTGGAACTTGTCGTAAAGGTCAATACCTTCAAACTTTACAAGCTGAGGATTGCCAGAGAAAGTGATGAAGTGATTAGCAAATGGGCCCTTGCCGCGTTCCGCTATATAAGCACCCATTGATACAGCTGCGTGTAAAGGTGTGCCACACATAGAGCCCGACACATCGATAACGGCAATACCATTTTCTTGTCTACCATTATAGTAGTCCTTAAGATTTGTCCAGTATTTATCCCACATTAAGCGGTCTGTTTCGCTAGGATTCCAAGAACCAAAAATCTGGCTGGCAATATCCACAGGATTAAGCACGGCGGCGTTTACCTTTGTATCTTTGTTTCTAGCAAAATCCGCGTAAGTTGTTGCCTGAGCTTTTGCTCTTTCAATATCGTGGCGAGCAAAAGCATTTTTATAGATTAGACCAGCCTTTGAAGGGATTTTATCAAATTCGATTTCATCCCAACGGTTTTCAGACATAAGCTTTTCAAGTACATTGATCTTTGTACGAAGGTAAGCAAGTGTCTTACGATACTGCTTATGATTCATACCAAAAGCAGCACGAGTTAAATTACCAAGTCTACGAGACTCTTTAGATGATGTATTTTCTGACTTGAGCCACTTCGCAAGAAGAGAAGGTGTCTTACACTCAAGGTCGAGAGCAAGCTGTTCCTTAAGAAATGCGAACATTTCCATTTCAAGAGGTGTACCTACAAACACATAGAGGTCATCCCAACGACCATATTCAGCAACGTGCTTCATATTTCTACGAGCCGCTTCTGTGTGATTAAGAGCGAGGTCCTTCATACAGATACGGAAGAAGCGTCTCTCTCCCTGACCACCACGTACATCACGAAGATAGAAGAGGCACTTGAGTGCGTAAACTTCATTTTCTGCGAATGCTTTGCGGAACATAAGGATAATATCGGCGTCAGAACGCTGTCTCATTGCTCCACCCATAGCAAACATATCCAGAAGGTCTGAACGTGTTGTTTTATGGGTAAGATTGCCATTTTCGGTATAAGTATAGTTTGTTGCGTTTGTTAATCCGTTTAAAAAGCTGTTCATATTCATTCTCCTTTTTCTCATTGTTTCCTCTTGGACAAGAGGATTTATATTTTTTATTTATTTTCTATATATATTATATCATATTTTTTATAAAAAATCAAATTTTTTCTTATGTATTAAACGAATAAAATGCCGTTTCCCGCTAAAAAGGTCGGATAAACGGGAAACGGTAAATTGTGGTATCACTCATTCCTCAACCAAAGTTCTTACTCTTGGAATGTTGATGCCGCTAAGCATCTTCTATTATAGGGTGGTTGGCATAGCCTTGGATTGCATAGCCAACGAGCATTAGCAGTGACCGTATACCTATAATAAAGCGACTGGTGTGCCTGCTGGGACTCGAACCCAGGACCCTTTGATTAAAAGTCAAATGCTCTTCCTACTGAGCTACAGGCACATATTAAACAAGACACTAAATTTAATTGCATTATATTTTTACCCAAATATATGTGTTTAAAATTGCTGTATGCGTCTTGGGGTGGGAATGCTTCTATCTCGTTCTCTTTGGTGGTGCTTAATTGCGAGAGCCGCACACATCCGCAGGTACTGAGAGATTCAAAAAACATTCCGCAATCTTTTTGTTCTAATAATATGTAATTATCTACATATAATTTTACTATCTTTATAAAAGAAAGTGATTGATTGCTGTTTGGCTCTCATGTATCATTGAAAGGGGAAAGGAAGGGAATTAGGAAATTTAATATTTCCTGTGGAGCGAGTAGGGGGAATCGAACCCCCACTTACTGCTTGGAAGGCAGTAGTACTGACCATTATACGACACCCGCATATGACACATTTTACCTATCAGCTTATTTCACTCTGATACCCATGGGCTCCGTACTCCTACTAGGCGTCCCTAGCATCCAAGTCCTAATAAAATGTGTTATGGAGCAACATGCGGGGTTCGAACCCGCGGTCTTCTGCTTGGCAAGCAGACGCTTTACCAGCTAAGCTAATGCTGCGTGTTCCCCGTCTTTCCGGGGCGCCAAATAATGATTTTTGGTTAGGCGGTGTATACCGTCCATTGGTGCTCGTGGCCGGACTCGAACCGGCACGGTATCACTACCGAGGGATTTTAAGTCCCTTGCGTCCTGCCTATTTCGCCACACGAGCATATATACAAGACTTATATTTTTGGACTCGTTGCGTTTGCCAATTCCGCCATTCCCCTATGTCTGGCAGGGGAACCAAGATTCGAACTTGGAAGTCAATTAAGACCACGAGGTTTGCTTCCATAAAATTTTGCCGTAAAAGTCTTTAATTATTTTTTACTTTCTATATATATTATAACATATTTTTTTATAAAAATCAAATAGTTTCTTATGAACGAAAGCTTTTAATGAGTTTATATCATTCATCTATTTAACCGGTTAAGCCTAGATAAAAGAAACTATTTGATTGGCTGGGGGCCTGGGACTCGAACCCAGACAACCTCCGTCAGAGGGATATCACGGTTTTAGAGACCGGTGTCCTGCCATTAGACGAGCCCCCAATATAAAGGTTAAAAACTTTTTTAATTTTTAACCTTACATATATATTATATCATATTTTTTATAAAATGTCAAATTGTTTCTATTATGACCAAGTTGTTACTTTTGTTGCTAGAGTTGTAAAATGCGAAGCTTTAATATAAGTTGCAGAGGTCCCATATTCCTATAAGCCTTTCACAGTATTAGCACCACAAGCATTGGCGCATTTATTATACCAATCAGCAGTAATATCATTACCCTCTGTTGGTGTGGATAAAAAAATTGTACCGCTATCTGCTAGATTAGGCACCGATAATGTTCTAATTTTTGTTGTGCTATTATATGTTCCATAATAGTCGATCTAGTTCTTCCAACTAGCCCAAACACCTAATTGTTTATACCAATCATTTACATTACTTGTAGTTATATGCTCGTCAATATATTTACCCTAGTCTATAGGGGTTGAACCATCCTTCCAAAAAGCATCGCTTTCAACATAGTTTTTTGGATATACATAAAAATAAGTGGTGCCTTTGTTAATACTTGGGACAAAACTTGAAAAACTTGAAGAATACGGCGATACTGTTGATAAAGCAGTTTGACTACCATGAAGATATTGGGTTTCACTCTCCCAAACAATACCAAACTCCTCTATTGAAGGAGAATGTCTTGTATAACTTACTCTCGCTTTACAACTAATACGGTTTCTATGGTCTAATTTTAGTGGTAAATAAATAGAAGCATTGCATGAGGTTGAACTAAAGGATTTAGTATAAGGTAATGAGTTATTAACCTTATACCATTTATTATCATTCTTATTATAATACTCTACATAAAATTCCCATTCCAAATATGGATTTGAATCGTATGCAGTAACAATATCGGCTAAAGAATCAAATTCGTCTAATTCAATTTTAGTTTTATAATGAATTAGAATCATTTTATCGGCATATCCACTAACTGTCTAACCCATATTTATCTTACTGCCCTAATACCACCATCTCGGCTAGGTTTCCCAACTTGCCATTCCTTTTCCTCCTTTTTTGTTCTTCTCCTCAAACGTTTTGGCAAGGGCTGAGGGATTCGAACCCCCATCGACGGTTTTGGAGACCGGCATGCTAGCCATTGCACCAAGCCCCTATATAAGTGGGGTGAACAGAGGGACTTGAACCCTCGACACCCGCGGCCACAACGCGGTGCTCTACCAACTGAGCTATGTCCACCATATTTGGTGCTCGGGGACGGGATCGAACCGCCGACACTGGGATTTTCAGTCCCATGCTCTACCATCTGAGCTACCCGAGCATATTGGCACCCCGAACTGGACTCGAACTAGTGACCGACGGTTTAGAAAACCGCTGCTCTTTCACTGAGCTATCGGGGTATATGGAGCAGAAGGTGAGAGTCGAACTCACTAACGAGAGGGTTGCAGCCTCTTACTCGGCCGACGAGTGTCTTCCGCATATTCAAGACTCGGGGACTGTAACGGCAAATGGAACCAAGATTTATTACGCCGTTTGACTCCGTTATAATAATAAATCTTATAGGTTTTGTTAAGTTTACTTAAACTTACAAGTTTCCTCCCAATTGAATGGGCTGAGCTTCTGTTAAGAAGCACAATGGCTGTACGAGTCTTAGTGGCGGAGGGGCTGGGATTTGAACCCAGGGGGCTGTTACACCCGCCAGTTTTCAAGACTGGTGCAATAAACCGGACTCTGCCACCCCTCCATATTACAAGGCGGCTAAAATAGATAAATTTGATTTTAAGTCAAACGCGTAAACCATTCCGCCAATTCGCAAACGTTGCGAACACAGGATTTGAACCTGCAACCTCTATTAAGAGAATTTGCTGTAACCGCCTTTATTATTTAATTACTGAATTTTATCAATGATTTTATTATGAGCTTCTACTGCCTCATCAAGCTGGTCAACAGCATCCATATAATACTGCTTCATATCATCGTATCGCTTCTGTGCTGCATCTGCCGCTTCAGCTGCTTCGAGGTATTTAGCTGAGGCACGCTGTATCTTTAGTTTAGCCACTTTTATTTCGCAACGAGCAATTGCGAGACTTGTACCAAATTCAATATTGAATGTATCTTCTGGAGCACAAGTTGCTACCGCTCTAACCTTACGACCGCCATAACGACAAACGGCAATCACTTTACGATTCTTTTCATCAACATAAATATCATAATTTTTCTTCATTATTTTCACCTTTTTCTCTAAATTTAATTTTTTTTGGAGCTAACGAGCGGATTTGAACCGCCGACCTCTTCATTACCAATGAAGTGCTCTACCTGCTGAGCTACGTCAGCATATTATGTAATAAAAATTATTTTTCAAATCTTTATTACATAAATATTATATCATATTTTTTTGAAAATGTCAAATAGTGGTAGGTTCTGGCAAATCGCCCCAAATAGTGAGCTCTTCTACACAATCGCATTGAATAGGTTCTTTTTCGGCTGAACCCATAACGTGCCAGCTTCCTTTACTATCCATCATCCAGCTTTCACCCGTTGTGATAACATAAGCAGTACTACCCATATTACATCTTGGGATTTTTGATAATTCGCTCTCTTCTTCTACGAGCCATTTACGCATATCATAATTGACCTTGTTTCCTTGTCCGTATTTAATAATCATTACAATTCCTCCCCATAAAATATTTGGTATATAGTTTGAAAATTGTAATAAATTATTTAATTTTAATCGGCCAAAAGGAAAAACTCACTATGGCTACCCACATCATACATTGTGCCTTTGTGGTCTTTACTATACCAAGAGCGAATGTAATATATTTGATAATTCGGGTTTAATGATTTTACATAATTGCCCATTTCTTTTGCCGCCGCACTTGCTTCAACATTCTCTTTAACGAGACGCTTTTCTCCGCGAGACGAAAGAAAATAAAGATTCATTATTTATATCCCCCTTCATCAAAATCTAATACATATGATTTATCATTATTACAAATAGTTATGTATGGATTTGGGCTTACCCAATCTCCAGAACTGTTTGGTATTACGGCCGGAGTAGGGGAAACGCTATACACATATTCCGCTTGCTTTGATATGCCAGACCCACCAGACGGTTTACCTGCCGCGACAAGTGCCATTGTTTTAATACAACATTGCCCTTGTTCCTCATCCCAAAACGCACAAACTTCTTCCATACAACTTCTTTCATCACTATATCGTTTCTGATAACTCATAATCGGACAATACTTAATCATAATATTCTTCCTCCATTAATTCTGCGGCAATCGCAAATTTCATAATGTCATATTGAACCTCTTGGAAAAGCTTTTCCACTTCTAGATTCTGCCAATCCTCATATAATTCCAATGCGTCGTCGCACATTTTTTCAATTCTTAGCAAGGCTCTATCCGCCTCGATGCGTGCGGCGGCAAGGTTCAAATATCCATTGTCTTCTTTAATTTTTCTTAATCTATCTGCTACCTCTTCTGTTGGGATCAAGCATTCTTCATAGGTATGTCCTTCGATATATCTCTGTAAATAATCTTCTACACGAAGTAGATGATGAAGCTGTTTACTGTCATAGCCATATTTTTCAATAATATCAACTTTGCTTGGATATTTATGTTCCATAGCGTGATATTTTTCCAACGCTATACCCTTCATAGATTTTATTGATCTATGGAAGTCGTAGTGAGCTATAGCCTCACGATTTTCTACAAGACGATTCCACCACTGCTCATATTGAGGATTTACAATTTTATAAGGCGTAAAAAGGATTTCAAGGAAGTTTAGGTTCTGTTTTCTGAAGGTTTCAATATACAAACGAATATCCTTGAAATCAATATGTTCATTGTTTTCTCTCACATGGGTAGTGCTAACGGGCTTTTTATTGAAAGCAATATCTTCAAAAGTAGGAGTCACAATAAGCTTTGTGTCAATGTCTGAACCTTCATAGTCCAACCCATAGTTCTGGCTACCCTGAATAAAAATACCCACAATACGAGATTCATCGAAGTGCTGTTTAGCCTCTTCGTAATGCTCTGCTAAGCGAGCCATAATCCATTCATCCGTATGAAAATTAGCCATTATCTCTCCTCCTTTAACAATTTTTCATATTCTTCTCGCATTTTTTCTCTCATTTCCTCAATGATATAATCATGAACGTGACACCAGAACTTGTGACCATCCTCTGTTTCGGCAATAATTGCAACGCAGGGGTCTGGTAGTGACCACGGATAGGGAGCTTCGGCAATTCCTACAAGAACCCAGCCCTCTTCATTGAGGTATTTACATAATTCATAAAAATCATATCCAACCCAACCATTATACATTTCGTGTGAGCCTTGAATATAACAATCATTAAACAAACCAAAAAGATTTAACTGATTAGCGCCCTTATTGGCTTCATCATAAAAATTATTCTTATTGGCTTCTTCTTCTTCCTCCCAAGTCATAGGTCTTTCAAGGGAGACAATATTTTCAATAACATTATTGGGATTGTTATATGACCAACCAATGCCATTGCCTTTATAAGTTATACTTGGACCGCAATGACAGATACGACCATTTTCTTGAATATAATTACACCAATCATACTTAAAGTCAATTATTGCTTCTTCTACTGGAACTGTAATATTATCTCTCATTACTTATCCTCCTTATTATATCTTGATGGGCAATCGGCACAACTCTTATTGGTACATTCTCCACACCATACTCCATTGGGATTCCAACCAATTCCATTATCATGCAAGCCGCCAACCTCATCGTAATACGCACCTTCTAAATTGTAAAATATAATAGGTAAATTATGGGACTTTAACTGTTTCATTTGTTCTGCTGAAATTTCAGTAGAGGTCACGATATAAGTTTCAAAATTTTCGATTCCTTTGCAATTTGATGGCATATTTATCAAACTCCTTTTTTTTCTTTCTATATATATTATATCATATTTTTATAAAAAAATCAAAAAAGCTCTATTTACATAGAGCTTTTTATTTTTTTTTAGAAATAAAACTTGCCACCTCTATTTAAGCGTATACAATGAGGTATACGAACACTATGAAACTTGTGTAAATTTCTGCTGTGTGCCTGCTCGATTTTCTTAAGAGCTTCGTACTCCGGCACCACACCATCAAGAATATAAGCATCAAGCAACTCATAAGAAAAACCAAGTTTTTCTTCGTCAGAACTTCCACACATTCCATCGCTTGGTGTTTTATGAACGAGGTCATGCGGCAATCCAAGAGCATCTCCAATTTCTAAAATTTCTCTTACAGTATATTCTTCGAGAGGAGCAAAGTCGCCCGCATGGTCGCCATACTTTGTAGAATAACCCACATAACTTTCCGATCTATTGCAGGTATTACATACTCTACCACCAAGTTCTGCCGCCATAGCATAAAGTGTTGTCATACGAACACGAGCAGGAAGGTTGGTAGTTACCGCAGTGTTTGAGGTAATGCGGTGATCATAATCATACCCTTCATCTATTGCTCTATATAAAGCGCAACAAGTTGAGCCAATATTAATTTCATATGAGCGAATACCAAGAAGTTCACATACTTTTTTAGAATCCTCAATATCATCTTGTTTTCCTTCTGGCATTAGAATTCCAATTACTCTATCCGCACCCAACGCCTTCACACAAAGTGCTGCGGCAACCGTACTATCTTTACCACCAGAAATACCGATTATAGCCTTACTATCTGGACCGTTTTTAACAAAATATTCTTTTATCCAATTAATGATATTTTCACATTCTTCTGCAATCGTAAATACTTTTTCTTCATCACATCTATAATCTCTCATTATTTATCCTCCCACCCTAAATCTAAATGAAATTTCAACCAATCATCTTCATTTAAATAACAAATTTCTATATCATAATCGCTTCCAAGTGCGGCAACAATCATTGTATAAATTACGTCCCAATTAGCTCCGCCTCGGTCACTACCAATTTTATAAGGAAGAGCAATTTTGCTTCCTTTTGGAACACTTTTATGAATATGTCCTAAACAAGACCAAAAAGCATCATATGAAGTATATCTTTTTCCGTCATAGCCATAATGTTCTTGGGAAAACATATTGACAACAACAGGTGCTTGCGGCCAGGTTTTTGGTTCATAATTATCAATATTAACAGATAATATTGTACCTAAAAGTTGTAATCTTCTTGGGGCGCTCCGCCAAGCTTCTAAATATTTAGCAAATACAATCGGCCATTTCTCGCGTATAGCCTTTGCCACTCCGGAATTCATTTTTCCTTGACAGTTCACCTGATGGCAGATATACTGCGCATCAGATGTTGTCAAATCTTGTTTTATAAAGGTTATACTCATATATTCATATTGTCCTTATATTCGTACATTCTTGTGCGGATGCCAGCGAGATTCCATTCACGCACCATTTTTCCGTCTTTGAATACGGTTACAAGGTCATTATCATCAGATTCATCACAATCTGTCCAAGTATAACCATCATCACAGAAATAATTGCCGTTTTCATCGTGAGTTATTACACAGCAGCCTTTCTGTGATTTCTTCCAATTACATCCTTTTGGCTGTTTGTAAATCATAATTGGATTGCCGTCTGCGTCTTCTGCATATGTAGCCTTAACCGCAATTCCAAATGTATCTCTTGTATATGGACTATATGTGAATTCATCTGTTTCATCATTGTAATTTTCAAGGCACATCATAGAGAATGAGCCAACGCCAAGAGTAACATTGTTAATAGCAAAACCTTTTCTTGTAAGTCTATTGTAAATTTCTTCACAGCGATAAGGAGTAATAGAGTCGCCATAGATAGCCTTTACGTGCGGGTCAAGTACCTTATAACCTTTGCCATTTACAGTGCCACCGAAAATCTGCCAAAGTGCCCACACTGTGCCCATATCTTCTGCTGTTGGCTCATAATTTCTTTGAAATCTAACTTCATATCCATCAACGAAGTAATATTTTCTGTCGGTATATGCACCACGCTCATTCATCCAATCGCACTTTACATCAATATGAATATATTCACCATTAAAATATCCAATTACTTCGTGATCATATTCTGTGCAATCAAATACATCTTGTGCCCACTGGCCAGGTCTGTCAAGGAACCAAGCGAACTCTGCTTCGTCCTCAAACTCGTGAAATTCTTTGCCCGCAATTACTTCAATCGGGTCGCCTGAATCGCCACGAATACCAATATATCCTTCGTGTGCCATAATTTCTTCTTTGCACTGAGGAAGTAATTTTGTTACCAAATTCCAATAGTCATAACTATCAGAAACCATTGAAAAACTGTGCTTTGGATAAATTTCTGTAAGTAATCTCTTAATTTGTGTGATTTCATCACCATCAACAGACGCATTAGAGCACATTACAGAGTGTTCAGTTGAAATTGCTCCACGACCTACAACATCTTTTGTTACATCGCAGTTATAGTTCTTTTCCAACCACATGATTGCCGGAACTGTTGCTGTATTATTGAAGCTAAGTAACCAGCCAGCAGATGACTTAATTGCCGATTCGGCTGACTGCTGTCCTCTCATAGAGAAGTCGCCAAGCACATTGCGCGGGTCTACATTCTCACAAGTCCAATCAACATACTTATCTACAATCTTGCGGTATCTGTAACCCACTTCGGCAGACACCTGTGTATGCCACATTGTGCAAGAAAGTAAAGTTTCAATAGTATTTACAAGCCACACAAAGTCAGAATGTGTGTTTGTGATTTCAATCTGCGGCACTCCGATATTTGAACGAGTACCTTCGGGCAGCGCGCTTATCTGCAACGGCAAGTAACCAAGTTCGTGAAGTTTGGTAATTTTAGTAGCGTCATATGAGCCTTCACCCATTGTATAATTCAATACTCGTGTATACTCCGCTACTACTTCTTCTACTGGTCTATTGAAGAAATATGTATTAAATCCTTCAATTAAATATTCCTTAATGAATGCCTGTAATCCGAACAGGGTAACCTTGTCCACATTGTCCAGGCGAGACATACGGGGGGTATAATAGGATACCATCTTCGTTAATCCTTTTGGGTACTGTTCCGAATGAGTAGCTTTGTAAAAGTCGATCAAAAGTAATGGATTTGTCAACATTTTGTTTTTCCTCCTTATATAATACTGCTTCTTTAATTAAATTATAAATTTCTTCTAACATTTTTTCTTTACCACCATATTTTGCCACTGCGTCCTTAAAGGCTTCGCAAGTAATAACAGTATATGGATCTCTAGTTGTTAAATTACATATTTCCTAAAGTTCACATAATTCGCAATTATTTTTCATAGTTCACCAGCTCCAAACTTTTTTTCTCCAAGTTGATAAATCTTTTCCCAATCGGCCGGTGAAACGCCGCCGCAATCATACTTTTCCTGAAGATTATAATAGCATTGTTTGAAATATCTATCCGTATGCCAATATTCATATAGGTGTTCTGGTAAATACTCTGCATGTCCATTAGTAAGACTATCAATTTTTTTCATTACTGAATCCATAGTACGATAACCACGACGAGTCATTTCATCACGCACCATTTGGCTATACTGAATAAATTGGTTTAAACTATAATCTAATACTTTATTGACCAATATATGATTTGGTGTGCCGTTTTTCAATATGGCACCTGCAATAGCTGAACATTCTCGCCATTGAGCGACTAATTGTTCTCTTGGAAGCACGGGAATTAAATCTTTATGCCATAAACGAATAATAATCACTTCTTTCTTTTATTTCTATATATATTATATCATATTTTTTATAAAAAATCAAATAAAAAAAGGATACTGATAAAAATCAGTATCCTTCTTCGTCAACATATAATTTTATTTCAGGGCGTATTATCAAAGCATTGGTATATGAACCATAAGTAACCCCTTCTCCAGTATTATCACCACCGGGATGAGTATCATAAAAAATTACCATATAATTATTTGTATAAGTGATTTTAATTATACTAATATCTTTATGGGCGACACCAACGTAATATGTATCAAATGGAGAGGCCATTGGAATACCATTAGAAATAATTACAGGTGCTTTCCACCAACCACTTTCATAATAATTAGGATGATCTCCATTAAACTCTTCTTTAATTACAATAGAAAAGACATCATCTATATTACCTTCTAAAAAGTTTCCAAAATAACCATATAAAGGAGATAACGCTATTGCTTCGGTTTTACGTACATAAGTACCCTTATCTTCGCCATAAGATTCTATTTTTTCATATTCTCCAAAAGAAACCGTGTTAGAGTAGTTACCCATTTTATTAAAATCTTCTACGGTTAAATCTGTTTTTTTCCAAGAATTACTACTAAAATCAAAAAATTCTATAATAGTTTCAAATTTTTTTAACTCACTATTATAAATAGAATGTTTGCGATATAAGTATTGACCACCAAGTTTATAGTCTTCTACGGGTATATCTTCACCCTCATTAACAACACCAATTGAATAAATAGAAATGTTTGCTGTAAGCTTAATTATTTCGGGCTACGCAAATCCCTCTGGCATTATAAAATTATCATCATATTCTATTTGAAACCCTAAATCTTCTTCATATACAACTTGCATCAAATTATCCCAATCACAAAAACCTACTTCATTTTCATCAATAAAGCGTCCCATACTATTTTCTGCTGCATTTATTGCTCTTCCCCAACTTTCCTCTTCTGCAACTCCATAACCGGCACTAAGACCGTCCTCAAATCCTTGCCATTCACCATCATTCCAGCCATTGTTATAACCAACAGTATAACCACCAGGTATATTAGATAATTTAAACATAATTAATTACCCCCTCTATAGGACACTTGAATATTAAATGGAATCGTACCAGCATCTAACTACCATCCACCTTCAAAATATAACCAACCATTACTAGTTAATATAATTTCTGATTGTGCGATTTCATAATAATGTTGTATCAGAAAATTATCATCAATTGATAATTCAATATCCCAATTTGGATCAGCAAATAATTCATGTATATAATTAAACGAATTAATATTGTCTATATGTTCTCCTTCCTCAGAATATATAGGCACTTCATAAACAAAATAAATAGGACACCAATTTAATTTTGTGGACATTTTTTCTGGATATAAATCTTCGTTTTCATAATCACTAATATCGGCATAAACGTCTAAAAAGTTAAGTTCATTTAAATTATATGATAAGATTGGTGCTGTTGAATTAATAGTAATATCATTTAATTCTATTGATTTATCAACATTAATAGAATTAACATTTAGAGTAATCTTGTTATTATTATTTTCGTATCCAAGAGCATAATTTAAGGCTTTCCAAGAACTTTCTCCATCACCTATTTTATATAAACCTGTATCTTTTTCATAACCAATTTCATTTGATTCAAGTATAGGATTTTCTACAGCCCAAACTGCAGCATCTTTAACTTTAGGACAAATAGGAGCATGTAAAGAATTAGCAACAATTTCATTTCCCTCTATTTTTTCAACATTAATTCTATCTGTATTAATCCCTTGTGTATTAAAAACATATTCTCCGTTTTCTTCATTGTATATAAATCCAAGAGCATAACTTAGAGCTCTCCAAGGTTTTTCTCCATCGCCTATTTTATATAAGCCCGTATCCAGTTCATAGCCAACCTCTCTTTCTAACAAAATGGGGTTTTCTTTTTCCCAATTTTCTTTCCAGTCTGCCCTAGACTATATATGTATTTGTTTTATATTATCTTGTGACATATCTTACATCACAACTCCTTTCAGCTTTTATTCTAAAGAATATGAAAAAAGAAATAACAAAATTATTTCATATTGACCAATTGCCGTTTTACTAAAAAATTAGTTAAAGGTATTTTGCTTTTGGCATGACGAAAGGTGCGACCAAAACCGGTCGGAGCAGATAAAAAGAAAAAACCCTCGTGCAATAAATACACGAGGGAATAAAAATTTAATTTTAGTCAATATTTCTATAAACTACTACGTCTACAATAACTTCATCAATAACTCTTACAAATACATAAGAATCGTATTTGTCAGCACGACCGATAAGGCTCTTGCTGAGAGATTTTTTGCTGATTTCGGGTTCATCAGCGTCTTCTTCGTAATCTACGAGAACTGTGTTAGCAGTCTTCTGAATTACCATGTAGTTTGAACCTTCGCCAGCCTCTGTGATACCTTCCATAGCTGTATCAAACCAGATGAAGTTGTCATCTGCGTTTGTAGCGAGCTGGTAACCATAGTAGTTGTTTTTAGTTGCATCGTTAGCAACCTTGACATCACTAGCGCTCTTATCAAATACTACTACGAAATCATCAGCAACCTTTTCAGTGTTTACTGTGCTTGTAAGGATGATATCACCGATTGCAAGTAAAGATGCAGAGAAACCGCCATTTGAACGGAAACCATCTTCATTATAAAGGATAATTTCTACTTCCTTACCAGCCTGAAGACCTGTGATAACTGTAGCAACATCGTCGTTGTAAGAGATTGTCTTCTTACCTGTGATAACGATGATTTCGCCTTCCTTGCTTACTGATGTTACGAGATCGTAACCTACAGCAACCTTGTAGATACCGCTTTCAAGACTTGTTGTAGGAAGAGCAACATAGTACTGTTCGTCATCTGCGAGCATTTCTACAACCTTACCAACCTTGATATCTTCTTCTTCAATCTTTGTAGCTGAATTGTATGCACCTGCAAGAGCAAACATTACAGAAGATCCATCGAATGTCTTAGCACCGAGAGACTTTGTATCTGCATTATATTTACTCTGTGTTAAAGGTGTTGAGTAAACAATAGGCTTAAGGTTCTTAATTTCACCGTTCTTAATCTTAACTTCGAAGAGAAGGTTAGCGGCTGTATCAACGTAAGCGTAAGCTTCATCCTTATCCTGGCTGTGACCCATTCTTGTAGCAATGTATTGAGCAGCTTCTTCAGCTGTCTTTGTACCTACGCCATCAACGATAACATTCTTAGCATAGTTGTAAACCTTAGCTTCGCCATCAGCACCAACGATTGTAGCATAGTACTTGCTACCCACACCACCGTCCTTACCTGAATTAAGGAAGAATGCGTAGCCGCCCTTAGATGCTGATGCATCTGCGAAAGAGATCTGGCCATCAACGTTAAGGTAGAAGATACCTTCCTTGTTCTGGAGGTCTTCAAGGCTGTAACCGCTTGCTGCTGAAGGAGCATACTCTTCGCCAGCGATTGTAACCTTTTCGTCTGACCAACCGTCAACTGAACCTGTGATGTTCTTAGATGAAACGTAGAGAACGCGAGCGTCAGCATCGATTTCTGCTGTTGTAACTGTGTCGCCAGCAACGATTGCTGTAGCTTCTACAACTTCGCCATCCTTGTAGATCATAACGAGTTCTGTTTCGCTTTCCATATCTATATCATCAAGGTCACCTGTGTAAAGTGTGAAGAATACGTCTGTATCGTCTACTTCAACTTCTTCAACTACAGCTTCGTAGTTGTAGTCTGTGATGATGATTGATTCGTAACCGTTCTGAGTTGTATCACTGTCGATAAGTTCAAGAGTACCACCGTTTGTGAATTCACCCATGATATCATCTGTATCGTTAAGTGAGTTTTCAACTACGTTGAAGTTCTTCCAAGCCTTATCTTCGTCGATGTTGATTGTTACATCGTACTTCTTGTTTGAACCGGGCTTCTTGTAAACAAGCTTGCCTGCTTCGTCATCAGAAACGAGCTGACCTGCGTTAAGTTTAAGAGTAGCGTTTGCACCCTGCTTTTCAGCGATAGCGTAGATCATCTTTTCGCCTGTTTCAACTTCAGCTTCAGCGCTGATGTAAGCAACTACCTTCTTACCAAGGTACTTGTCAGCGTCAGCTACGAGAGTAGCGTTAACCTTACCAAGGCTGCCTTCTACAGTCTTAAGAACGTAGCTCTTGTTTTCGAACTTCCATTCCTTAAGGCCGTCGAATTCAACAACTGCCTTAGCTTCAGGATCGAAACCTTCAGCTGCTACTTCTGTGAGAGGAGTTGTCTTAACAACGCCTTCGTACTTCTTGATACCAAGGTAACGAGAAAGGATTGTTTCTTCTGTCATACCATATTCGTCACCAGCTGCACCTGTAGACCAAGATGTTTGATCCATAAGCTCAACTTCAAGTGAGTTGTAAACGAGAACCGCAATTGTGTCTCTTTTTGCTGCATCGCCAATTCTACCATTAGCACTCTTTGTAATACCTTTTGCTGAAGCAATTGCGAGATAACCGCTAGGATATCCACCTTTACTCTGAGCCGCAAGGTCATAGCCAAGAGCTGAGACGATCATTTTTACGGCTTGTTCATAAGTCACTTTGTCTTCTGGACCGAAGTTGCCGTCCCCATAACCGTTGATAATACCAAGAGACTGAGCAACATTGATATAGCCTGATGCCCAATGAGTATCTGCTACATCATTAAACACTGTGCTACCATTACTTGATTGAGCTTGTTCCTCATAACCAATTGTGCGACAAATAATTGCTGCCATCTGGGCACGAGTCACAGTTTCTTCTGGCTTAAAGGTTCCATCTTCAAAGCCCTCAATAATTTCAAGACCTGAAAGAACACTTACAGCTTCAGAAAGATTTGTTCCCTGCTCTACATCAGAGTAAGCCATTACGCCAATACCCATAGTGAGTATAATAGCGATAATTAGAAAACAAGACATAAATTTCTTCATTCTATTTCCTCCTAATTTTATTAAATTTTTCTGAATAATACACCTAAAACCGCACATAGTGCGGCTAGGATTTAATGTGTGTCTCCATTTTGGAGTGGTTGGGACGGATGGATTTGAACCATCGGGTGCAGGAGTCAAAGTCCTGTGCCTTACCGCTTGGCGACGCCCCAATATAGTGGTAGAAGTTTAAGGACTCGAACCTTAGACCGCTCGGATATAAGCCGAGTGCTCTCACCAACTGAGCTAAACTTCCATAAAGAAAAGAGGTGGGAATATTAAGCTATCTTATCCCTAATAGCACCATTTTTTCAAAGGGCGAATGGTCGCCTCGATTATTATGGTCGGGATGACAGGACTCGAACCTGCGGCATCGTGGTCCCAAACCACGCATTCTAGCCAAACTGAATTACATCCCGAAATACAATTTAAGTAAGCGGCAAGCCCAATACGCCTAACTATACTAGTGCCTAGACACGCAATCTGCACTAACCTCACCATAAATTTTCTTCCTCGCCTTGCTATTTATATTGCACAGGTCGCTTACTTTAATCACGGTACTCTTGCACCCCTCCGCTGGATGTGTCAGCCGGAACCGTTGCTCTATTAACCCCAAGGGTGTGGGAACTATAGTCGCCGTCTGCCGTACTCACTCTACGCACAGACCAGATATTCTTTTGGTTATTGTCGCAATATCAGACGACTGGTAGTTGTGACTGGATTTGAACCAGTGACCGCCTGTGTATCAGACAGGAACTCTGAACCAGCTGAGCTACACAACTATATATACAAGACGGAATTATTTAAACTTTCTTAAACCCAAAATAAGCGTTTTAATAAATAATGTTTGCAGAAACCGTCTTTATTAACTTTATATAAATATTATATCATAAATTTTTGAAAATGTCAAATTTGCCGTTTTTAGGTGGTACGCCCGGTTGGACTCGAACCAACGACCGATTGCTTAGAAGGCAATTGTTCTATTCCACTGAACTACGAGCGTATATTAGTCAAGTTTCTTGACCATTTCGGCAAATTTAACAGGGCTGTGATGATCAGGAGCCACAAGCTTTATGTTGTTTTTGCCAATAAGTGTAAATAATGCTAATAAACTTTTAGCACTTACAGAAATTGAATCGCAATTAACAAATAATTCGCCTTCATAATCAAGTGCGGCTTCATTGAGATTTTTTACATCTTTTGGATTCCTTAACTTAATTTCATATACCATATTATCATTCATTTCTTATTATAATATCAATGGCGGAGCGGGAAGGATTCGAACCTTCGGACGGGGTAGACCCGTCGACAGTTTAGCAAACTGTTGGTTTAAGCCACTCACCCACCGCTCCAAATAAAAACCCTTCGTCAAAAAATATATATTCTATAAAAGAGAGGGAAATGTTAAAGCGACGAAGGGCCCTTATATTAAGATTAGGATTGAAAAAAGCAGTAGTATAAAACCACATAGAGTAAAAAACTCGTCCTAAAAAGAAGTTTTTTGTCCTATACATTTGTCAAAAATATATAGAAAAGGAATGGTATCCCCCAGCCGCAACACCTATATATACAAAACGAAAGGAATTAAATGAACATCTTGAATTTTTGTTGCGGATCTCCCCTTGGGGTTCTTATGGTGCCAATGGGTGGGCTCGAACCACCGGTCTTTCGGGTATGAACCGAATGCTTTTGCCAACTAAGCTACACGGGCATATACAAGACACAATTTTCGCAAAACATAGGACTTGAACCTATAACCTTTAGATTGGAATTCTAATACTCTACCAACTGAGCTAATCTCGCTATCGAGGATTGCTGCGTGTGTCTTTATGGTTGCGAGAGGGCGGTGCTGACCCGCCTATCTCTGCCTTATGAGGGCAGCGAGATTACCGTTTCTCCACTCCGCAATATGTTAATCATATTTCCATACACAACCATATGCCGATTTTCTTTTTCCATTTGCC